>Ga0209347_1003103_pt1 | contig 20220 bp, 19 predicted proteins | sample AutmiccommuBRH23_FD_187382 | JGI IMG/M metagenome (GOLD analysis project Ga0209347, IMG submission 187382) | Deep subsurface microbial communities from Mt. Terri, Switzerland - Autotrophic microbial communities BRH/23 (SPAdes) (version 2) | ecosystem: Environmental > Aquatic > Deep subsurface >...
CGGTGCCCAAATATTCCTGCGACACGATCCGCGGTTTGCCGTCCACCCGAGCCGATTCCACCAGGTAGTAGTACGTGTGCTTCCCACGTCGCTTCCCCACAATAGACGGCATATATGGGTAATACACCTAAGTGTGTCAAAAACCAAGCACCGCAACACAAGACACGCCGATCAACTACCTAAGGCGGAAACTCCCGCTAGGTGGACCGCGCAGGATTCGACCGGCTGTTCGACATGACAGGCCGGACCGTCGTCGTCACCGGCGGCACCCGCGGGATCGGGCTGGCGCTGGCCGAGGGCTATGTGTTGGCCGGCGCGCGGGTCGTGGTGGCCAGCCGCAAGGCCGACGCCTGCGAGCGGGCGGCACGGCATCTGCGCGATCTGGGCGGTGAGGCGATCGGGGTGCCCACCCACCTCGGCGAGGTCGACGACCTGGGGGCGCTCGTCGCGCGCACGGTGTCGGAGTTCGGCGGTGTGGACGTTCTGGTGAACAACGCCGCCAACCCGCTGGCCCAGCCGCTCGGTCAGCTGACGGTCGACGCGTTGACGAAGTCGTTCGAGGTGAACCTGCGCGGGCCGGTGTTCCTGACCCAGGAGGCGTTGCCGCACCTGAAGGCCAGCCCGCACGCCGCGGTGCTGAACATGGTGTCGGTCGGCGCGTTCATCTTCGCGCCGATGCTGTCGATCTACGCGTCGATGAAGGCCGCGCTGATGTCGTTCACCCGCTCGATGGCCGCCGAGTTCTGCCACCACGGCATCAGGGTCAACGCGCTGGCCCCCGGGCCGGTGGACACCGACATGATGCGCAACAACCCGCAGGAGGCCGTCGACGGCATGGTCAGCGGCACGCTGATGCGCCGACTGGCGACGGCTGACGAAATGGTCGGCGCCGCTTTGCTTTTGACCTCGGACGCCGGCAGCTATCTCACCGGACAGGTGATCATGGTCGACGGGGGAGGGACGCCGCGCTAGCTGCGCCGTCGAGCCCGACGAGCGGGCCGAGGGTCTGCGCGAGCTGCGGGTACACGATCGCGGGCCCGATCCACCTGGACAGGAACACGCGCAGCTGGGCGGCGTCGCGGGTGGGGTTGCCCGCGTCGATCAAGAACGACTTCACCACCCGGAGAAGGAATTCGTTGAGCTCGGCCAGGGCGGGCTCGTCGAATCCGTGGGCAGCCCAGTCCACGTTGAGTCGGTGCAGCATCGCCCGCCCGAACGCGTAGGCGGTGTCGGAGGTGATGGACCCGCCGACCGTGCGCGTGCCCCGCTGGCTGAGCAGGAGACTCATCTGGGGGTCGTCGGCCAGCGACTCGATGGTGAAGGCCACGCTCTCGACCAGCGTGATGACCGGGTCCGTCTGGTCGCGGACGCGTCGCTCCAGCCGACCGAGGAACCCGTCGGCCTTCTGCATGGCGCAGGCCACCAGGAGGGCCTCGGTGCTGGGGAAGTAGCGGTACACCGTCTGGCGGGTGACGCCGAGGTCACGCGCGACGTCGGCGATGCGCATCGCGGAGCCCCGTTCGGCGATGATCCGGTCCGCCGAACCGAGGATGCGCGCGATCGCCTCCTCGTCCGACGCGGGCGGATTCCCGGACCAGCCATGACTTCGCATTGCTACGGGATGATAGCCGCCACACCCGTTTTCGCCGAAACGGCATTCCAGCAGGCGCCCTCTCGGGCTTTCCCTGCTGGAATGCCGTTTCGGCGCCGGGGAGTCAGGGCTTCCGCAGGACTCCGGCGGCGGCCTCGCGCATCTCGCCGCTCGTCGACGCCAGGATCTGGCTGCGGTTCTCCAAGTGCAGTGCGGCTTCCAGGCTCGACGCCTCGAGGTTGGCCCACAACACCTGCTTGGTCGACTCGACGCCGAACTTGCCGTAGCCGCAGAGGGTTTCGGCGATCGCGAGGGCCTCGTCGGTGACGGACTCGGCGATCCGGGTCACCAGGCCCAGCCGCAGCGCCTCGTCGGCGTCGACGGCACGCGCCGTCAAGATCAGGTCGAACGCGGGTCCTGCCCCGACGACGCGCGGCAGCGCGTAGCTGACCCCGATGTCGCACCCGCCGAGCCCGAGCTTGATGAACTGGGTGCAGAACCGCGCCGACGGCGCCGCGATGCGGATGTCGCAGGCCAGTGCGATGCCGAAGCCGCCTCCGTAGGCGACGCCGTTGACGGCCGCGATCACCGGTTGGCGCAGCCGGTGGATCTTGGCGGTGAGGTCGGCGATGCGCTCCTGCCACCGCATCCCCGAGCGGGGGAACTCGGTGCCGCCGCCGGCTTCCGGTGGGCTGGGCGCGGACAGGTCCAGCCCCGAGCAGAAGCCGCGGCCCGCCCCGGTCAGCACCACCACCCTGCAGACGTTGTCGACGGCGACCGCGTCCAGCGCCGCGTGCAGCTCCTCGACCAGTTCGTAGGACAGCGCGTTCAGCTTGTCCGGCCGGTTGAGGGTGAGGACCGCGATCTCGGGCCTGGGGTGGGTCACTTCGAGTACGGACGACATGCCCGTCACGTTAACTGCTGCGCCACCCCGCCACGCCGACGGTGATCATCCGCAGCTGCTTGATCGCGATGCGCCTGATCTCCTCGATGGCCGCCGGGTCGGTGGTGTCCTCGAGGGATTCGGCGATCAGGATCATCGAGTTGACGAACACGCTGGCCAGGATGTTGAGGTCTTCGCTGCTCCAGGTGTTCAGGCCGGGGAAGCGGGCCAGGTCGATCGCCAGCTCGGAGGTGATCAGCCGGATCTCGGTGCGGATCGCGTACCGCAGCACCGTCACACCGCTGGAGCGTTCCCGGCCGATGAAGCGCCAGTGCTCGCGGCGCTCCTGTACACCGTCGATGAGGATGTCGACCGACGACTCGATGACGCGGTTCGGGTCCAGCTTTCCCGCGCGCGCTCCGCGCAACATGTCGCGCAGAGCGCGGAACGACTCGTCGATCAGGACCAGTCCGAGCGCCTCCATCGAGTCGAAGTGGCGGTAGAACGCGGCGGGCACGATGCCCGCCTCACGGGTGACCTCACGCAGGCTCAGGGCGCTGAAGCTGCGCTCGGCGAGCAGGTGCAGGGCGGCCGCGACGATGGCCCGCCGGGTGGCTTCCTTGCGCTGCTCCCGCGACAGGGTGTCCCTACCGTCTTTGTCCGAGCTGCGGGAGGACTCCCTCGACCGCGACCGAGACGACCTGCTCGAATGGCCAGAGCGTGAGCTGGGAGTACGGTCGTTCACTGTGTGAAAGGTACCACAGCCTGCGGATATCTATTGACATACTGGCCTCACCCGACGCACGGTGTACATATGTTCACCGAAACTTTGACCAAGCGAGGGCGGCGGTCCGCACTGCTGGACCTGCTGACCGGTCCGCACGGCGTCGACCGCTTCACCGAGCTGGTCGACCCCACCTGGACGCGCGGCGACGCCCGCGCCCGGATCGTCGGGGTGCGCCACAGCACCTCCCGCAGCATCACGTTGACGCTGGCTCCCAACCGTGCGTTCACCGGCTTCCGCGCCGGCCAGCACATCAACCTGTCGGTCGAGATCGACGGACGCCGACGCACCAGGCCGTACTCGCCGGCGAACGCCGAGAACGACGGTGTCATCGAGCTGACCATCGGCCACCACGACGGCGGGCTGGTGTCCACCTATCTGTTTGAGAACGCCCACAAGGGCATGGTCGTCGGCCTGGACTCCGTCGGTGGCGACTTCACGCTGCCCCCCGACCCGGCGGGCCGCATCCTGTTCATCTCCGGCGGCAGCGGCATCACCCCGGTGACGTCGATGCTGCGCACGCTGCGTGCCCGGCTGCACACCGGCGAGGTCGGGTTCATCCACTACGCGCGGTCGGCCGAGGAGGCGTGTTACCGCGACGAGCTCGCCGAGATCGCACAGGCGATGCCGAACGTCACGGTGTTGAACGGTTACAGCCGCGACACCGCCGGGTCGGATCTGCACGGACGCTTCGGCGCCGAACACCTCGCCGCGGTCGGGGACGGCTGGGACCACGTGTTCGTCTGCGGGCCGCCCGATCTCGCCGACGCGGTGCGCTCGGTGTACCCGGACGCGGCGGCGGAGAGCTTCGTCCCGCCCGTGTTCTCTGGCGAATCCTCCGGCGGCCGTGTGACATTCGCCGACAGCGGTGTCGAGATCACCGACGACGGCAGGCCGCTGCTGGACCAGGCCGAAGCGGCAGGCCTTCAACCCGAGAGTGGCTGCCGGATGGGAATCTGCTTCTCCTGCACACGCCGCAAGACCAGCGGCGCGGTGCGCAACGTGATCACCGGCGCGGTGTCCAGCGCCGAGGAAGAGGATGTGCAGCTCTGCGTGTCCGCCCCTGTCGGCGACGTCGCCATCACCCTGTAAACCCCGTGCCAACCCGCCGCCGAAATGGCATTCCAGCAGCCCTTTTTCGAGAAGGGCTCCGCATAGATGCAATCTCGGCAGTAATGAGAGGTAGGAAACATGACCACAACGACAACCACCCACGCACAGGCCAGGACGCTCGAGAAGACGGTCGGGGGGCGCACAGTCACCCTGACCGCCGAGCAGGCTGAGGAATTCGGCCGCGAGCTCGACGCGCTCAAGGACAGCATCATCGCCGACCTCGGCGAGCGCGACTCCACCTACATCCGGAAGATGATCAAGGCGCAACGCACCCTCGAGGTGGGCGGCCGCGCGCTCCTGTTCGGCGGCATCTTCCCGCCGTTCTGGCTCGCGGGCACGGCGATGCTGGGCCTGAGCAAGATCATCGACAACATGGAGATCGGCCACAACGTCATGCACGGCCAGTACGACTGGATGGGCGATCCGGCGATCTCCAGCAAGGGCTTCGAGTGGGACACCGCGTGCCCGGCCGACCAGTGGCGCCACTCGCACAACTACATGCACCACACGTACACCAACATCGTCGGCCTGGACCGCGACATCGGCTACGGCATCCTGCGGATGAGCTCAGACCAGAGGTGGCGGCCGTTCTACCTGGGCAACCCGGTGTACGCGTTCTTGTTGATGGTGCTGTTCCAGTACGGCGTGGCGCTGCACGAGCTGGAGAGCGAGAAGATCGCCTCCGGTGAGATCACACTGACCGACAAGAAGGAGATCCTCGCCGGCATCTGGGCCAAGACCAAGCGCCAGACGCTCAAGGACTACGTGGCGTTCCCGCTGCTGGCCGGACCGTTCGCGCCGTGGGTGTTCACCGGCAACCTGACCGCCAACCTGATGCGCAACGTGTGGTCCTACATGATCATCTTCTGCGGCCACTTCCCCGAGGACGTCCAGGAGTTCTCGATCGAGGAGACCAAGGCCGAGACGCGTGGCCAGTGGTACTTCCGCCAGGTGCTGGGTTCGGCGAACCTGACCGGCGGCAAGCTGTTTCACATCCTGAGCGGCAACCTGTCCTTCCAGATCGAGCACCACCTGTTCCCCGACATCCCGGCCCACCGGCACGCGGAGATCTCGACGCAGGTTCAGGAGATCTGCGAGCGCTACGGGGTGCCCTACAACAACGGTTCCCTGCCACACCAGTTCGCGACCGTCGTCCGCAAGATCGTCAAGTTCGCCCTGCCCTTCTGACCCTCACTTCCGCCGAAACGGCATTCCAGCAGGGCGTCACTCGACGTTTCCCTGCTGGAATGCCGTTTCGCCGCTGTGCTGCACCTGCAGCAGGTGCTCGACACCGGGGCGCCGGCATCCGAGCGGGCCGCCAAGCTGGCAGGTGGCGATGCCGCGGTGTCGACCGCCGACAACATCGCCAACCGGCTGAACACCTACGGCGGCATGGTCAATTGGCAGGTGCAGAACCCGGTGCTCAACGGTGATCAGGTCGATGCCCAACTGGCGGTGACGATTCCGATCTTCGGCACCAAGACCCACAACATCTACTGGGTGAACCAGGACGGGGCGTGGAAGCTGTCGAACCCGTCGGCGTGCGTCATCGCCACGGACGTCGCCGGCGTCGACTGCACCGTCTAACCGCTGCCGAAATGGCATTCCAGCAGGCCATGTCTCGAACTACTCCTGCGTAGAAGCGATCTCGGCGCGCCAGCGGGCGTATGCATACGCGGGAATCTGGATGCCCCCGCGCCAACCGCGCGCTCTCATCGCGTCGTTCAACGTCTGGATGACGCCGACGGGGTCGTCCTCTTTCACGACGCCGATCACGTTCCAGCCGAGGCGGTTGAGCACCGGTAGGACGCGCCTGTCTTTCAGGTATTGGTCGCGATCGGACTGGTGCTGGTCGCCATCGTACTCAATGGCGACCTTGAATCCCTCCCAGCCGAAGTCGAGCATGCGAACGGGCCGACCGTGCTCATCGACGACCGGTATCTGCGTGGCGGGCCTGGGGAATCCGCAGTCGATCACCAGCAGCCTCCAGAACGTCTCCATCGGTGACATCGCGCCACCGTCGACGAGCGGTAGCACCGCCTTCAGTCGCGCCACACCGCGCGCACCCCGGTAGCGCTTCGTCAGCAGAACCACGTCCTCAAGCGAGTACGGCCGCACCTGCATGAGAGCGTCGAGGCGGGCGACGGCATCGTGGCGTTTACGGAATCGCCCCAGATCGAACGCCGTGCGCGCGGGTGTGGCCACCGGAATACCGTCCACGTCCGCCCACTCGTCGGGAGCGACGCGTTCGCTGCGGGTGATGATGCCCTGCGGGGAACGGGGATAAGTGTGGATCAGCTCGATTGCGACGTCGTCGTCGATCCAACGTGACCCGTGCAGCGCTGCTGCTGCGAGGCCGGTGACGATGCCTTGACGCGATGACCACAGCCAGGCGCCGACCGTCCGGTCGCCCAGCGTCAGCTCCTGTCCCCTCGGCGCGTGCACGTTCCGGTAGATCGGCCGATACCAACGTTGCAGTTCGTGCCGGGTGACGATGCCGTCCGCGACGGCTTCGGTTCCGATGAGTATGTCCCCCATGCCCGAATACTCGTCATGCCCAATGACATTTCCGCGCGATCGTCGCCGAGATAGCACTCAGGCTGTGGATAACTCGCGATTCCCCTGCTGGAATGCCATTTCGGCGGAAAACGGGGGGTCAGCGCTGGCAGGTCGGGCACCAGTAGGTGACGCGGTCACCGGTCTTGTCGGTCTCGATCGGCGTGCCACAGCGGCGGCAGCCCAGCCCGGCGCGACCGTACACCCACACGTCCTGGCCGGGCCGGGCGTTGCCGGTGGTGGTGCGGTTCACCCGTAATCGGTTGGCCCACAACATCTGCTGCGTCCGCTGCGCCACCCGCAACGGGCCGGCCACCTCGCCCACCGCGGTACCCGGCCGCAGCCCGAACACGAAGCACAGCTCGTTGGCGAAGACGTTGCCCACCCCCGCCATCACCCGCTGATCCAGCAGCGCCTCGGCGAACGGCCGGGTTGGGTCGGCCATCAGGTTCGCGGCGGCCGTCTCTGCAGACCAGTCGTCGCCGAGCAGGTCCGGCCCCAGGTGCGCGACGGCCTCCATGTCGGTGGCGCGCTCCAGGATCTCCAACACGCCCAGGTCGACCCCCGACGCCCGGGAGTCCGCTGTCTCCAACACGATCCGGACTTTGTAGGCCGGAACTCGGACCCGGCCGATGATCCACGCGCCGTCCATCTTCAGGTGCGAGTGAATGCTGGCCGCCCCCACCCGGATGAACAGGTGCTTGCCGCGGCTGAGCACCTCGTCGACGACCCGCCCGGTCAGGTCCACCGCGGCGTAGCGGGGCACCCGCACGTCACACCGCGTCAACTGCTTGCCCTCCAGCGCCGCCCGCAGTTTCGCGGCTGTGCGGAAGACGGTGTCGCCCTCGGGCATCAGCGGAGCCGCAGACCGCGGGGTGTCTTGGCGAACCCGGCGTGGGCCAGCGCCTCGGCCACCGCCGACTCCCTGGCCTCGAGGACCGGAACTCCGTCCACGCGTTCGACCAGCAACGCCGGCACCCGGTGACGAGTGACCAACTCGGCCAGCGCGGCCGCCGCGGCGTTGTGGGTCTCGGTGTCGGTGGTGAAGCTCAGCAGCGACCGGCCGCCGCGCTCGACGAACCACGCCAGCTCGCCGTCGACGAGCACCACCAGCGCACCGGCTTTGCGCCCCGGCCGGTGGGCGGTGTCGGAATCCTCACCCCGCGTCGGCCACGCCAGGGCGGCGCCGAACGGATTGGCGGGATCGGTCGCCGCCAGCGCGATCGCACGCAGCGCGCCCTGCTTGTCGTCGATGCTGTCGGCGTGGGTGCGCAGCCGGTCGACGGTGCTCGCCGTCGCGAACTGCGCGCCACCGAGCGACTCGACGAAGTAGCCCCGCTGACAACGCCCCGCGTCCTCCAGCGCGGTCAGCACCTTGTACAGCGAGGCGAACCCGCCCGGGATGGCACCCCGGATGTTCTCGGCGGCCACCGCACCCTTGGTGAGGACGCCGTGGCGCGCCAGCAGCTGATCGGCCTGGAAATGCGCACGCACTGTCGTGTCGACCTCCGCCGCGGGCAACACGGACCACCGTCCGGCCACCGTCGGGTCGGAATCGCGGTGCGCGCCCGAGTTGATGCTGTACCGGCTCAGCCGAGGTGCGCGCCGGTGACGGTGCGACGGGGTCGCCGGCCGTCGCGCGCCCGAGCCCCGCGACCCGGCCAGCAGTGCCCGCACCGGGGCGAAGGTGTCCCCGCCGATGTATCCCGACCAGATCAGTTGCCACAGCGCCTCTTTGAGGGACTCCTGGCTCACGCCGTCGACGGCGATCTGTCGGAAGAAGTAGGCGCCCCCGCCGCTCAAGGCGTCCAGCACAGCCCGATGGACGTCGGTGAGATCGAGGTCCCCGGGGGTGGCCAGCGACAGCGGAGCGGTGTCGGCCGGGTGGAACGCGACCCAGCCGTCGGCCGCAGACAGCGCGCCGGCGCCGGACCACAGCACCTCGCCGGAGGCGAGCAGTTCATCGAGCATTCCCGGCTGATAATCGCGCACCCGCTGGCCGAAGATCAGCGGCTCCACCGCCGAGGCCGGCATCGGCACGCCCGCAAGCTGATCGATCACCGCGGCCAGCCCGTCGACCCCCGACACGGATTCGCTGCCCAGCAGCTGCCACGCCGGCAGGAACCGTCCCAGCGCCGCGGTGCTGACCGGTTCGATCTGCGCGCGCAGCGCGGCCAGCGAGCGGCGGCGCAGGATGCGCAGCACCTCGGTGTCGCACCACTGGTCGACGCCGCCGGAATCCGTTGGCGCGTCGATGAACTCGCCGCGCATCAGTTTGCCGTCCACCGCCAGCCGGCCGAGCACGTCGGCGGCGACCCGCAGCCCAAGGCCGAATCGGGTGGCGGCGTCGGCGGTGGTGAACGGCCCCCGCGTCCGCGCATACCGCGACAGCAGTTCACCCAGCGGGTCGACCACGGGCTCCAGGAACGCCATCGGCACGCCGACGGGCACCGCGACCCCGACGCCGTCACGCAGGCGCCCGATGTCCTCGATCGCAGCCCACCACGAGCGCCCGGCGAACGACACCGTCAGCGCGCGCTTGGCCGTGAGCAGACCCTCCAACCAGCCGCCGACATCGGCGGCCGAGGCCCGCTCGGCGACTTCGTCCACCGTCAACGGTCCGAGCAGGCGCAACAGATCCGCCACGCCCTCGGCGTCGCGGGCGGCACGTTCCGGGGTCAGGTGCTGAAGCTGCCGATGTGTCGAAGCGACGACGTCGGCGTCGAGCAGTTCGCGCAGTTCGACACGGCCCAGTAGTTCGGCCAGCAGCGTGGGGTCCAGAGCCAGTGCGGCGGCGCGGCGTTCGGCCAGCGGGCTGTCGCCCTCGTACATGAACGCCCCGACGTAGCCGAACAGCAGCGACGCGGCGAACGGCGACGGGGTCTGTGTCTCGACCTCCAGGATCCGAACCCGACGCTGCCCGATACGCGCCATCAGCGCGGTCAGCGTCGGCACGTCGTAGACGTCCTGGAGGCACTCGCGCACCGCCTCCAGCACGATCGGGAAGTCCGGGTAACCCTTGGCGACATCCAGCAGTTGCGCGGCGCGCTGGCGCTGATGCCACAGCGGTGAGCGCTTGCCCGGGTGGCGCCGCGGCAGCAGCAACGCCCGGGCCGCGCACTCCCGGAAGCGCGACGCGAACAGCGCCGAACCGCTGACCTCGGTGGTGACCAGCGGCTCGATCTCGTCGGATTCGAACACGAAGATGTCTGCCCCGGGGGCGATGTCGTCGGTGTCGGGCAATCGGACGATGATGCCGTCGTCGGAGGCGGTCGGCTTCTCGTCGATGCCGTAGCGCTCGTAGAGCCGCTTGCCGACCGCCAGCGCCAGCGGCCCGTGCACCCGCAGCCCGTAGGGCGAGTGCAGGATCACCCGCCAGTCGCCCAGTTCGTCGCGGAAGCGCTCCACGACCAGCGTGGTATCCGACGGCACCGCCGAGGTCGCCTCCCGTTGTTCGGAGATCAGCTGCCACAGGTTGTCGGTCGCGAACGCGTCGAAACCCACGGTGTGGCAGCGCTTGTCGAAAGCACCGCGATCGAGGCGGGCGAGTTCCCCGGTGAACGCCCCGATCGCCGCGCCCAGCTCTGCGGGCCTGCCGACGCCGTCGCCGCGCCAGAACGGCAGCCGTGCCGGCTCACCGGGAGCGGGGATGACGAGCACCCGGTCGTGGGTGATCTCGGTGATCCGCCAACTCGTCGCGCCGAGCGAGATGACGTCGCCGGGGCGGGATTCGTAGACCATCTCCTCGTCGAGTTCGCCGACCCTGGAGGGCTTCTCGGAATCGGCATTGGACGCCAGGTAGACGGTGAACAGGCCGCGGTCGGGGATGGCGCCGCCGGAGGTGACCGCCAGCCGCTGGGCACCGGGACGCGCGGTGAGCGTGCCGGAGTCGCGGTCGTAGACGATGCGGGGCCGCAACTCGGCGAACTCGGTCGACGGGTACTTGCCCGACAGCAGGTCCAGCGTCGCCTCGAACGCGCTGCGCGGCAACGCCGCGAACGGGGCGCTGCGGCGCACGGTGTCGAACCATCGGTCGGCGCTGATCGGCTCCAGCGCGCACGCGGCGACGGTGTGCTGGGCCAGCACGTCGAGCGGGTTGGCGGGCACCCGCATGGTCTCGATCTGGCCGGCCAGCATCCGCTGCACGCTGACGGCGCATCCGATCAGGTCGGTGCGGTGTTTGGGGAACAGCACGCCCTGGCTGATCTCGCCGACCTGGTGACCGGCCCGGCCGACCCGCTGCAGCCCGCTGGCCACCGACGGCGGGGTCTCCACCTGGATCACCAGATCCACTGAGCCCATGTCGATTCCGAGCTCCAGGCTGGAGGTGGCGACCACCGCTTTGAGGCGTCCGCTCTTGAGCGCTTCCTCGACCTCGGCGCGGGCTTCCTTGCTGACCGAGCCGTGATGCGCCCGCGCAAGCAGCGGTTCGGCGCCGTAGGTCTGACCGCTGCCCATGAGGTGGGCGGGCGCGCCACCGGCCACGCCGGGGTTGGGCCCGCCCAGTTCGACCCCGATCCGTTCGGCGTGAATCTCGTTGAGGCGGGCGGTGAGCCGCTCCGCGAGCCGCCGGGAGTTGGTGAACACGATCGAGCTGTTGTGCGCCTCGACCAGGTCGACGATCCGTTCCTCGACATCGGGCCAGATGGAGTTGTTCTCCAGATTCGCCATGTCGGGAACCGGGACCTGCACGGTCAGGTCGAACGTCTTGGCCGCCGGCGGGGCCACGATCGTGGTGGGCGCCGCGCCCGACAGGAACCGCGCCACCTCCTCGGGCGGCCGCACCGTGGCCGACAGACCGATCCGTTGCGCCGGCTTGTCCAGCAGGGCGTCGAGCCGCTCCAGCGACAGCGCCAGGTGCGCGCCGCGCTTGGTGGCCGCGACGGCGTGCACCTCGTCGACGATCACCGTCTGCACACCCGCGAGCGTCTCGCGGGCGGCCGAGGTGAGCATCAGGAACAGCGACTCGGGGGTGGTGATCAGGATGTCGGGCGGCCTGGTGATCAGTTCGCGGCGCCGGCTGGCCGTGGTGTCGCCGGAACGCACGCCCACGCTGATCGACGGCGGCGATTGCCCGGTGCGTTCGGCGATGCGGGATATCCCGGTCAGCGGGGTGCGCAGATTGCGTTCCACGTCGACGGCCAGGGCCTTGAGCGGGGAGACGTAGAGCACCCGGGTGCCCTTCGCGTCTTCCGGCGCCCGGGCAAGCCCGTCGATGGCCCACAGGAACGCCGCCAGCGTCTTGCCGGACCCGGTCGGGGCGACGACCAGCGTATTGTCGCCGTCGGCGATCGCGTTCCAGGCCTGCGTCTGCGCGGCAGTCGGCTCGACGAACGTGCCCGTGAACCACTCACGCGTCAGCGGGCTGAAGCGCGAGAGCGGATCCACCGTCCGGGGCATTTCTCCATGGTGCCCGTACCCGCCGACACCTTGTCCCGCGAGCTCGCGTGTTTGCACGCCCGCGCGCGGCGTGTCGCGTGTAACAGCGCACGCTCGCGGCCCGCCAGACCGCTACTTTGCTCTGCCAAACGGGGAATGCTCAACCGTCCGAGGAAGCGGAATCCCTGTTCGAGAGGAACGGATCGGCTGGCCACCGCCACGTGCGTACGGGGCGTCACGCAGGATGCCGGCCTTGATAGCAACGACAAGGCCAGGAGCCTGCGTCCTGGCGATGCGCTCCACGTTGGACAGCCATGAAATTGCTCACTCGGGGGCGGTCAGCCACGTCGGAGATGTTGTGTGGCAGCAAATAAGGCCGAAAAATCGGCGCCTGTCGGGTGACGGTTTGACGACCCTTCTCTAGCCTGGATATGAGGGCCTCGATGAACCGACGGGCCCGATCCCCCGGTTTTGAGCGAAGAGGCTCGAGAGGAGTGAACATGCGTTTGAAATACTTGATTGCCGCACCGATTGCAGCAGCTGCCGGCCTCTTCGTCGCGCCGACAGCCGCCGCCGACTGCACCACCTTCGGGAATGAGTCGTACTGCTCGTTCGGGGGGCCCGGCGGCACCAGCCCTGTGCTGCCGTATGACTGTGGCGACTACGACTACGACTACTACTGCAACGACGGGTACCAGGCTTGGGAGCTCTTCTGAGTTGGAGGGCGCGGTACGCGCCACGGTTGGGTTCCGGTGCTGTGATGTTCCGGACCGCCGTGGCCGCGCGGGGCACACCCGAATCCCCGTGCCGAACGCCTGACGGCAAAGCGTCGCACCCAAACCTGATGACGCTCATCGGTGCCCGATCGCGCGGGCACTGACCCGTGCGATCGGTCCCCTCCTGGCGCCAGAAGGCAGCGACTCGGGTGCTCACTGCGCGACCTGACGACTCAGTTGACATTTCGTGAAAGAAGCTGTCGTGCAGCCACTGACGCGTTGGCCGCACTGAAGCCGACGAGCTTCCGCACGGAGCCTGCACACCGTCACGGAGATGGGAGCGACTGCGGCCCTTGTAAGTCGACCTTCTGGTGTCGGCATTGGTGACGCGGGTCCCACCCTTGGCGAGCGGATGCTGCGGCAAATCATCAGGACGTCCTGGCGCACTGCGGACCTCGTTGACATCGCGTGACGGGGCCGGACCCCGTTGGGCAGGTCCGCACCCAGTTCTGCGTAACCGATCCCATTTTGTTATCTGATTGCTACGCTCCCCGCAGTGAGGACAGCTCACCCGCGGGTTGGTATGGCCGCGTTCGTGATCAAACTCAGTAGGGAGTGCAGTGATGCGGTTACGGTACTTGGTCGTCGCCCCCCTCCTGGTCGTCGCAGGCCTCGCCGCCGCACCGACTGCAGCAGCAGATTGCACCACGACCGGGAACCAGACATTCTGTTCGTTCGGGGAGCCGGGCAATACCGGCCCCGTTCTGCCCTACGAATGCGTCGACGCCTACGACTACTACTGCAATGACAGCTACGGCAGCTGGGATCTATTCTGAGCTCCATCCGAGACCGTGGTGGTAGCGCCAACGTTGATTCGACAAGCAGACAAAGGAGTAAGTAATGGTGTCTCACAGGACTTTTGCGGGGCGGATCTTGCTGGCGTCCGTCGGTTCCGGTGCTGTGCTGTTCGGGACCGCGGTGTCCGCGAGCGCGCAGCCGGCACCGCCGAACTGCACCGCGGCTGATCTGGCGGGCATCATGTCCGGCGTCACCGCATCCACGTCGGCCTACCTGTTCACCCATCCGCCGGTGAACGACTTCTTCACCAATCTCGGCAAGGTGCCCAACGACCAGAAGCGCGAAGCACTGGCCAGTTACCTGGACGCCAACCCGCAGGTGAAGGCCGACCTCAGCGGCATCCGTCAGCCAGCGAAGGACTTCCGTGCCCGTTGTGGCGGCGGCCCCGGTCCGCTGGCTGAGGTCGAGGGCGAGGGCTGAGCCCCGCCCTGGTTTCGCCGAACGACAGAGCGGGAGATCAGCGATGCGAGTTCATTTCCTGCTCGTCGCACCGATCATCGCGATCGCAGGCCTGACCGTCGCACCGACCGCAGCGGCCGACTGCACCAGCGCCGGCGGAACGACGATCTGCGCTCAGGGGGAGTCCCGCGGTGCGGACACCGGTGATGGTCCCAGCGGTTCCGGTCCTTACGTGCCCTATCCGTGCGAATATGACTGGAACTGCAACGACTACTACGGGTGGGAATGGGATCTGGACCTCGATCCCGGTCCGGGTATCGGTTTGCCGGGCAGGCCCGGCAACCGACCAGGAGGCGGAATCGGCGGCGGATGACGCCTCCACCCGGATCGAGGAGCGACCCATGGTGTCCCACAGGACTTTTGCGCGACGCATGCTGATGGCTGCGGTCGGTTCCGGGACAGTGCTGCTAGGCACCAGCGCACCCGTGATCGCTCAGCCTCCGCCACCGAACTGCACGGCGGCGGACCTGGCGGGCATCATGTCCGGCATCACCGCCGCGACGTCGGCGTACCTGTTCACCCATCCGCCCGTCAACGAGTTCTTCACCTCCCTCAAGGACCTGCCCCAAGAGGAGAAGCGAGATGCGTTGCAGGGCTATGTCGATGCCAACCCCCAGGTGAAGGCCGACCTGCAGGGCATCCGCCAGCCCGCGGTGGATTTCCGCAATCGCTGCGGCTGAGTCCTGCTCAGCGTTGCTGCGCTGACACCGCGTCGGCGAGCGCCCGCGGGATGCCGGGCACCCGGCCGACGGCGTCGAGCAGGCTGTGCGCGCAGGTCTCGGCGACGAAGTCCGCGTCGATCGACGCGTCGACGAGCCGCTGTCGGCACATCTCCAACGTGAACGCCAGCCAGCCGTAGACGGTGACCCGCAGGTCCCGCTCGACCTTGGCGTCCAACGGGTCACCCACCGCCTCGGTGACGCGGTCGATGATCCGGTTGGCCTGGCGGTCGTTGTCGATGTCCTCGATGCCACGCAGCACCGGGTCCGACCGGCCCATCCCGAGGTAGGCGGCCCAGGCGCCGTGGGGGTGCTCCTCGTCGTAGTGCAGGTAGGCGAGCGCGCCCGCGCGGAGCTGGCCGAACAGGGTCAGCCCCGGTTCGGGTGGGGTGTTGGTGGCCTCGAACAGCCGCTCGCCCTCGGCGCGGACGACGGCGGCGAAGAACGCCCGCTTGTCGGGGAAGTAGTGGTACATCAGGGCCCTGGAGACGCCGGCGCGCTCGGCGATCTCGTCGATGCGCACCTCGTCGTACGGACGCTGGCCGAACACCTCAGAGCCGAGCGCGAGGAGCTCGTTGCGCCGATCCTCGGGGGACAGACGGCGTCGGGATGCAGCCATGGGTCCGATACTACTGGACACATGTACAACAGCGACGGAGGCTGGGGTCATGACCGCTGTTGACGACCGCAGGTCTTACCCGGCCCTGCCCCATCCCCGCCGCCGGGTGCCCGTGCTGGGCGACGTGCTGGCCTTCCGCGCGGAATCGCCGGCGCAGTCGACGTTGCAGCTCGCCAAGCTCGGCTCGGTCTTCGAGTTCCGGTTCATGGGGGCGCGGTACGTGGTCGCCGCGGGTGCGGACGCCGTCGTCGAGCTGAGCGACGAGAGCCGGTTCTGCAAGCACGTCGGCCCCGACATCGAGGCACTGCGACTGCTGGGCGGCGACGGACTGTTCACCGCCAACAACGACGAACCGAACTGGCAGAAGGCGCACGACGTGTTGATGCCGGCGTTCAGCCAGCAGGCGATGCGCCGCTACCACGCCGTGATGTTCGACGTCGCCGACGAACTCACCGCCCGATGGGACGCTCGCGCCGCGCGCGGTGAGACGGTCGACGTCTCGGCCGACGCGACCAGGGTGACACTGGAGACGATCGGACGGTGCGCGGCCGGGCATCCGTTCGGCTGCTTCGAGTCCGAGGCAATCCATCCGTTCGTCGAGCACATGGTGGCCGGCCTCAAGGGGTCCGACAGCGTCGGCGTGCTCCGGCAGACCTTCCTGCCCGGCGTGTTCGCCAAGCGCGCCGAACGCCGGGTGCGCCATCACGCGGCGCGGCTGCACGCGATCGCCGACGAGATCATCGCCGAGCGGCTCCGCGGGGGCCTGGGCCGCCACGACGACCTGCTCGAGCTGATGCTGGTCTCCGACCTGCCCCCGGCCAACATCCGTTTCCAGTTGATCAACTTCCTTGTGGCCGGCCACGAAACGACCTCGGGTGCTTTGTCTTTCGCGCTGTACTTCCTGTCGCGGGATCCGGAGGTGGTGGCGAAGGCGCGCGCGGAGATCGCGCAGGTGTGGGGCGACGAGGACCGGCCGGGCTTCGAGCACATCGCCAAGCTGAGGTATGTCCGCAGGATCTTCGACGAGGCGCTGCGGCTGCAGCCGACGGTCCCCGGCTATTACCGGGCTGCGCGTGCGGACACGGTGCTGGCCGGCGTGCACCCGATGCGCAAGGGGGACTGGGTGCTTGCGCTGGTCGGCACGCTGCACCGCGATCCGCGCTGGGGCCCCGATCCCGGTGCGTTCGACCCCGACTACCAGTTGCAGATCGCCGAGCGGTTGACGTTGATGCCCAAGGACTTCCGGCTGACGTTACGGCGCCGGTGACCTTTCGCCGCGCGAGCTCGCGTGTCTGTACGTCGACACGCCGCATTTCGCGTACAACAGCGCGAGCTCGGGGGCCGTCAGGTCGCGCGTAGCGACCGTTGATACCGGCGCATGCCCGCGATCCAACGGTCGTAGTCGGCGCCCTTGTGCCGGTACATGTCCAGAACCTGGGGATGAGGCAGCACCAGAAACCGGTTCTCCCGAATCGCATCAACGGTCAGCGAGGCGACCGTCGACGGCGTGAGCACATCACCGGACTGCAGGATGGACTGCGCGCCGACGCGGGCGCCCGGGTCGGTCTCCGCGCGAATCGCATCGAGCAGCGGGGTGTCCACACCCAGCGGGCACACACAACTGACGCCGATACCGTCGTCTCCGTAGGTGATCGCCAGCCACTCGGCGAAGCCGACGGCAGCATGCTTGGTGACCGCGTAGCCCGCGGCGCCGATCTGTGACAACAACCCGGCTGCCGACGCAATCGACACGAAGTACCCCGAACCTCGGGACTTCCACTGCGGCACTAGCAGTTCCGCTGCGCGGACGTGAGCGCGCAGGTTGATCGCCAGAATCCTGACCCAGTCGGCGTCGGTGCCGAGGCCCGAAGCGCCGGTCACTCCGGCATTGGCGACGAAGATGTCGACGGGCCCGAACTCGCGCTCCGCAAGGGCCATGAGAGCTTCGATACCCTCTGTGGTGGCGGCATCGGCGTGCATCGCCACGGCGGCGCCGCCGATCGCTGCGGCTGTCGCCTGGGCGAGGTCGTCGTCGACGTCCCCGATGGCGACGCGTGCGCCCGCTGCCGTCAATTCCTCGGCGATCGCGCGTCCGATGCCTGAAGCGCCACCGGTGACGATGGCGACCTTGCCTTCGAGTTCCATGCACTGAGTGTGCCCTCGGCGCCCGCGAGCTTGCGCAAATGTACGCGCGGCGCGGCGTGTCGGCGTGCAAACACGCGAGCTCGCGCCAACCAGCCAGCCAGCCGGCCTCAGCCGAAGTGGACGCCCTGCGCCAGCGGCAGCTCCGAGGAGTAGTTGACGGTGTTCGTCGCGCGCCGCATATAGGCCTTCCACGCGTCCGAGCCCGACTCGCGCCCGCCGCCGGTCTCCTTCTCGCCGCCGAACGCGCCGCCGATCTCCGCGCCCGAGGTGCCGATGTTGACGTTGGCGATGCCGCAGTCCGACCCGTCGGCGGCCATGAACCGCTCCGCCTCGCGGACGTTCAGCGTGAAGATCGACGACGAAAGTCCCTGCGGCACCGCGTTGTTCAACGCAATGGCTTCGTCCAACGTCTCGTAGGTCAGCACGTACAGGATCGGGGCGAACGTCTCGGTGTGCACCACGTCGGTCTGCGCGGGCATCCGCACCACCGCGGGGGTGACGTAGAAGGCGCCCTCGTCGCCGACGTCGTGGCGCTCGCCGCCGATCACCTCACCACCCTCGGCCTCGGCCTGCTGCAGCGCGCCGACCATGTCCCGGTAGGACGTCTCGTGGATCAGCGGACCCACCAGCGTGCCCTCGACGAAGGGATCCCCGACCGGCAGCTGCCGGTAGGCCGCCACGACCCTCGACACCAGCTCGTCGGCCACCGAGGAGTGGACGATCAACCGCCGCAGCGTGGTACACCGTTGCCCGGCGGTTCCCGCCGCCGAGAACACGATGCCGCGCACCGCCAGGTCGAGGTCGGCCGCCGGCGTCACGATGGCCGCGTTGTTGCCGCCGAGCTCCAGCAGCGCGCGGCCGAACCGCTGCGCCACCCGCGGCCCGACCGCCCTGCCCATCCGCACCGACCCGGTCGCGCTCAGCAGCGCCACCCGGGGATCGTCGACCAGCCGCTCTCCGATCGCACGCTCACCGAGAAGCAGCCGGCCCACCTCGGGGGGCGCACCGACATCGGCGCACGCGCGCTCCAGCAGCGCCTGGCACGCCAGCGCGGTCAACGGCGTCAGCTCCGACGGCTTCCACACCACGGTGTCACCGCACACCAGCGCGACGGCGGTGTTCCAGGCCCACACCGCGACCGGGAAGTTGAACGCGGTGATGACGCCGACGACGCCGAGCGGGTGCCAGGTCTCCATCAGGCGGTGGCCGGGGCGTTCGGAGGCGATGGTCTTGCCGTACAGCTGGCGCGACAGGCCCACGGCGAACTCGCAGATGTCGATCATCTCCTGCACTTCACCGAGCGCCTCGGAGGTGATCTTGCCCGCCTCGATGGTCACCAGCGCGGCCAGCGAGGCCTTGTGCTCGACGAGCAGTTCGCCGAGCCGGGCCACCAGGGCACCGCGGACGGGCGCCGGTGTCACCCGCCATGTCGTGAACGCCTGCGCGGCCTCGGTGATCGCGGCGTCGGCCTCCTCGACGGTCGACTCGGTCAGCGTGAACAGCACGTCGCCGTTGATCGGGGTGCTGGCGGGCATGCCGCCGGATCCCGGGTCGCCGAGCGGGACCGAGCAGCCGACGGCGGCGAGCGCGTCGCGGACGCGGGTGCGCAGGGCGTCGGAGGTGGGCAGCGGGGACGTCAGGGTGGTGGTCATGAGCAGGCGACTTTCTCGTAGAGCTCGTAGGGGTCGTGGATGTGGTGACCGATCTTGCCGGCCATCCACTGCCGGCTGTAGTCCGAGTCGTCCACCCCGTCGGTGGCCGGCGTGTCGGAGTCGAGGTTGGAGCGGAAGATCCCCGCTGCGGATGCGGGCAGGAAGTCCTCGTAGACAACGGGTTTGTCGGGGTCGCCGCCGCGGTAGTAGGCCAGGCCGGCCGCGGCCATCTCGGCGTCGGAGGCGGGGAAGTGGCGATCCCACACCGCGGCCGGGTCCTCGGCGGCCATCGCGGCGTCGAACCGCTGCCGGCCGGCGGGTGTCAACGCGACCCCGCGCTGCTCCACCTCGCCGAACCGGACCCGCAACGTCCCGTCGGTGACCGCGCCGTCGGCGTCGAGGAACCGGCGTGGCTCGGCCAGGGCCCGAAAAGACGTCTGGCGCAACAACACCTGGGGTCCGTCGGTGCGGGGCGGCCCCTGGATCTCGTCGATCATCGTGATTCCGCGTGCGGTCATCGCGGCGTGCAGTTCATCGATGTCGAGAACGCGCGGGGTGAGGTGGTTGATGTGAGTGGTCGTGACGCCCGCGATGTCGGCCGCGACCGCCGACACCGCCGACAGTTCGGTGTACCAGGCGCGGTCGATCGGCTCGCGCGACAGCGCGAACGCCGACACCGCGGCGGCGACGAACTCGTCGGCCTCGGCCTGCGCGCACCCGCCGTCGGCGGCGATCCGGCGCGCGCG
>Ga0209347_1003106_pt1 | contig 20214 bp, 12 predicted proteins | sample AutmiccommuBRH23_FD_187382 | JGI IMG/M metagenome (GOLD analysis project Ga0209347, IMG submission 187382) | Deep subsurface microbial communities from Mt. Terri, Switzerland - Autotrophic microbial communities BRH/23 (SPAdes) (version 2) | ecosystem: Environmental > Aquatic > Deep subsurface >...
TGCACCATACCTATACGAATATTGAAGACGCTGACGACGATATTAACGCTCCCTTTTTCCTTCGGTTTTCGCCCCACGCCAAAAGGTACTGGGTACACAGGTTCCAGTTCCTCTATGCGTGGGTATTCTATGGCCTTTCTACCCTCTCATGGGTAACCACCAAGGATTTTATCCGGATTAGTCGCTACAGGAAGATGGGGTTTTTAAACAAGGAAAATGAATTCAGGAAAGAAGTCGCCAGGATGGTTTTATGGAAACTGGTTTATTATTCCTATACCCTGGTTTTGCCATTGCTCATGGTGCCCTTGGCCCCGTGGATCATCATCCTTGCGTTCATTGGCATGCATATCCTGACAGGCATCATGATCAGTACCGTGTTCCAGGTGGCCCATATATTGCCCGATGTGGCCTTTCCCGAACGCGATGAAAACGGTTTGATAGCAGGCGACTGGTACATGCACCAACTTGCGACCACCGCCAATTTTGCACCTCGGAGCAGGCTGTTCTCATGGTTTATAGGAGGGTTAAATTACCAGGTTGAGCACCATCTGTTACCCAATATCTGCCACGTACACTACCGGAACCTGTCGGGCATCGTAGCCGGTACCGCCAGGGAATTCGGCATGCCCTACCATTCCAACAAAACATTTTTATCGGCGGTATGGGCACATGTTAAAATGCTGAGGGATCTGGGTGGTACCCGCCTCGCAACCGGCTGACAACTATTAAACAACTGGATTGCCTGTAAATACCAGGTGAACGGAAAAATATTTTATAACGACAATTAAATTTAATACAATGAAAAAAGGAACAGTAAAATTTTTTAACAGGTCCAAAGGATTTGGGTTTATTAAACCGACCGATTCAGATGACGATGTCTTTGTACATCAAACAGGACTGATCGACGAAATTCATGAAAATGACAATGTAACCTTCGATATGAAAAGCGGGGAGAAGGGCATGAGTGCAGTGAATGTGAAAGTAACCGATTAACCATAGGGTTTCAACCCAGCTTTGGAAAGCCATCTTAACGGATGGCTTTTTTTATCTCCGGGTGTTGCATCAAGTCAATATTCCGGTTTTTTCAACACTCAGATCAGATAGAATTTTCCTACCCTTGGATTATGAAAGAAAAACTGCAGCAATTTTGGGCAGCTTTCAACTTTAGCTCTGAGGTTTCAGTTGTGGTTTCAGCCATCTGTTATATTATGGCCATAGTAATATTGATCTATGTCCTCAGGTAAGATTTTCCAGCCTTGTTTAAAGCCCGGGCCTGCAACGCAAATCCCTGCTTAGACCGATAATTTTACCAGCTTTCTTTTTTTTGATTAGCATTACTTCACACTCATTTGGTCTAAAGGGGTCACCGCTTATCATTTTCTCCGCCAGGCCGGAAGAAATATTATTTGCTGGCACTAATTCTTTGTACATTAGCCGCCTCGAATTTTGAGCAGGCCGGAATTCACGGGAAACGGGGTTTTTCCGGTTTCCTGTTTTAAAATCGTATCACAGCACCCTTAAAAGCCAAAACCAACCAATTGTAACCATCTTTTCCTGGCGATGACCCGCAATAAGCTATTCCCTTTCGTCCTTTGGCTTTTTGCCTTTTATGTTGTGTGGATATCACTCATATTTTTTGGAAACCACTGGAAAGACACTCTGGCGCACTGGCCCATCGCCCTGGCGATGACGCTCGGGTCTTATGTGGCAGGTTCCACGCCTATGGGCGGAGGCACTGTAGGATTCCCTGTATTGGTTTTATTGTTTGATATGCCCGGGGCCCTGGGAAGGAATTTCGGCCTGGCGATTCAATCCATCGGGATGGTTTCGGCAAGTATTTATATCATCAGCCTTCGTAAAAGTGTAGCATGGGGCCTTCTCAGGCCGGCACTTGCAGGATCACTGATAGGGACACCTTTAGGTGCTGCTTTCGTAGCCCCTTTTGTGCCCGATATATGGATTAAGCTCACCTTCGCCATCGTTTGGGCGAGTTTTGGCATTATGCACATTTTGAAAATGCGCGAACTGGTCGGTGCCCAGGGGCAAAGCAGGAAATGGGATGACCAGAGGATTTCCATTGGCCTTATAATAGGTTTTCTTGGCGGGATCGTCGCTTCGGTCACCGGGGTTGGGATCGACATGATCGTTTATGCTACCCTGGTATTGCTGTACCGGACCGATCTTAAAATCGCGATCCCCACCTCCGTTATCCTGATGGCTTTTACTTCGGTGGTTGGCATCTTCATAAACATGGCCCTTTCCAGTCTGGATCCTGAGCTATATAAAATAGATCCCGAAGTATATGCAAACTGGCTGGCGGCCGCCCCTGTTGTCGCCCTCGGAGCGCCGCTGGGGGCTTTTATCGTGAGCCTTATCTCCCGGACTCCCACTCTTATCCTGGTTTCCCTGCTGTGTATCGTACAATTCTTCTGGACCATCATTGAAGAGGGGGTATCTGGCTTTGCGCTTCTGGCTGCATGCATTGCAGTCCTGATCTGTGTTGGTATTTTTCAGTTCCTTTACCGCCTTGGAAAGCCGGATTAAGTCTTTTTTTCCTTACAAAACCCAATGGTTCCGGTTTAAGTAAGATTCCCCGGGCCGCGACATTTTACTACCATCTTTATTTTCCGCCGGGCCTGAATATTCATACATTTCAGAACGGAACCATTAAAATTGACATTATGGCCAATAGTCTTGAGAATAAAGTAATCATTGTAACGGGGGCAACCGGGGGGATGGGAAAGGCTATTTCGACATTATTTGCGGAGCATGGAGCTTCACTCCTCGTGACAGGGAGGGATAAGGCCCGGGGGCAGGCTTTGGAGGAGGAATTGAAGCGGATAAACCCGAACATTGTGTTTGTTGCGGCCGACCTGTCCAAAGCTGCGGCGAACAGGGACCTTGTGGAACAGGCCCTTGCCAGTTTCGGCCGGATAGACATCCTTTCCATGAATGCCGGGACCCTGGGCCTCGGGCCCGTTACAGACCTTGCTGTGGATCTATGGCAACACACCCTGGATACGAATCTGGGCTCCCTGTTTTACCTCAGTAAATATGCCATCCCGGAACTTCTGAAAAGCGGACAGGGGAATATTATTATCAATGCCTCCATTGCGGCATTCAAGAGCTTCCCAAACCACCCGGCTTATTGTGCTTCGAAGGCTGCTGCCGTGGCTCTCGCCAGGCAGATGGCCCTGGATTATGGACCTGCGCTAAGGGTGAATGCCATCTGCCCGGGCCCGGTAGACACGCCCCTGCTATGGGATTCGGCTGCTGCTTTTAAACAAGGTGGGCAGGCGGTGGATGACGCCAGGAAGGCTACCCTGCTCAAAAGGCTTGGCCGGCCGGAAGATATAGCCGAACTGGTATTGTTCCTTGCATCCGACAAAGCTTCCTGGATAACAGGGACAGCCTTTACAATAGATGGGGGCATCCTGAACAGTTGATGGGATCAGCTCTTATTGTTTTTGGTATTCCCTCAAGGGCATGGCGGACAGTTAAGCTCCCCTTGGTTGATTTCAGGGCACAGTATGCTGGGTATCAGCCCCCGTTCATCCTGTAAGGCAGGGAATACCAGTGGCAAATATTTATTTTCGACAGCAAGAATAGGGATTCAAAGGCATTAGGTATCTTTATTTCCAAAGACTTCCCGGTTATGGAAATCCCCCTGGTCCTTGGCCTGCTGATCACGGCTCTCGTTTTATTTGTGAGTGAAAAATTCCGGGTAGACATTGTTACCCTGGGGATTCTGGCGATCCTTATTTTATCGGGAATCCTGAGCCCCAAAGAAGCATTTGAAGGGTTCAGCAGTGATTTCATGATTATCCTTGCCGCTATTTTCATCATTTCCGCGGCTCTATCGGAAACAGGGCTTTTGGATAAAGTGGGGTCGAAATTAATCAGGGGGGTCAGTCAGAAAAGGATGTTTGTTGGCTATATCATGCTTGTAACAGGATTCTTTTCTGCTTTTATGAATAACACCAGCGTAACTGCCCTCATTACAGGGCCGGTGATGGGGATGTGCCGAAAACTGTCGATCAGCCCTTCCAAAGTGCTTATTCCGGTAGCCTATGCGTCTATCCTGGGAGGTACCTGTACCCTGATTGGCACCTCCACGAATGTTGCCGTAAGCGGCTATATGACGCAGGTTGGACTGCAACCCCTCCATTTCTTTGAATTCCTCTGGATGGGCTTGCTCCTTTTCTTCACGGGAATAGTTATCATCCTTTTGTTTTGGAACAGGATACTGCCCGATTACAAGGAAACAAGCTATATGGAAGAATACAAAATCAAACAATACTTATCTGAAATTGTGATTTCCGGAAAATCCCGGCTGATTGGGCAGCCCGCTTTTGAATCGGTGCTTTCCGGAGACATACGGATACTAAAGATCATTCGGCAGCAAACGGCCTTTATCCCGGACACCTCCACTTATTTAAGGGCCAACGATATACTATTGGTGGAATGTAAGGTGGAAGATCTGATGAAGGTGAAGGAATCTTCGGGGGTAGAGGTATTGGCCGATACCATTTCCAGCAAGGAAATCCAAAGCGATAAAATCCGGCTTGGGGAAGTGTTGATCCTGCCGGGATCCCGCCTGATCGACCGCTCACTTAAAGAAGTGCGTTTCCGCCAGAATTACGATTTGATGGTTCTGGCCCTCCACAGGCATGAGTTTACAGCTTCTCAAAAAATCGGGGACATTAAACTCCGGATAGGGGATGTGCTTTTGGTTCAGGGGGCCGAAGACAAGTTTGAGGCAAACCGTAATTCGAATGATTTTTCGTTTATAGGGGATTTTAGGGTCAATATGTTTAAGGAACGGAAAGGAATTTTCTCGGCCATTGTTTTCCTGATAGCCGTCCTGGCAGGATCGCTTGGACTGGTACCCCTTTCAATTGCCTTTTTAACCGCCGCCCTGCTGGTGATTATCGCGGGAGGCATCAGCATGGAACGGGTGTATCAGGTTATGGACTGGAAGTTGTTGGTCCTTATTGGGGGCATGAGTGCTTTTGGAACGGCCATGCACAACTCCGGGGCCTCCGAATTCCTAGCTGGCAATATTGTCCAATTACTGGGCGATTACGGCCGGCTATATGTGCTGGGGGGCTTTGTGATGCTGGTGATCCTCCTGACACAACCCATGTCTAATGCTGCGGCAGCCCTGGTGGTACTGCCGGTGGCCCTGGAGGCGGCGAATATATTAGGCGCTGACCCGCGATCTTTTGCGATTGCCATCATGCTTGGAGCTTCGGTGTCCCTGATAACACCTTTTGAACCCTCGTGCATTCTGGTGTATGGCCCGGGGAAGTATAAGTTTGCCGATTTCCTGAAGGCGGGGGTCCCCATCACCATTATCCTCTTCATCCTTATAATGGTGTTCGTTCCGGTTTTTTGGCCCTTGTAAATCTGCGGAGCCCTCCGGATGGCAATTTATTTAAAAGGGGATGCTTTGGCTGTAGTGTTATTGATTTTCATGCTCCTCCATATCTTTCCGTAAATCGAGTTTCCTGAAGGCCGGGAAAGCTATTCCTGTCGTAATAACCGTAATAACCGTCATGCATCCCCCGAAAACCACAGCGGTAACGGTGCCCATCCATTTGGCGGTAAGGCCGCTTTCGAAGGCGCCCAATTCGTTGGATGATCCCACGAACATGCTGTTCACGGAAGCCACACGGCCTCGCATATGGTCCGGGGTACGGAGTTGCAGGATGGTCTGTCGGATGATCATGGAGATCCCATCGGTTACCCCACTCAGGAACAGGGCAAGGACGGACACCCAGAAAATGGTTGACAAGCCAAAAACAATGATACAAAGCCCGAACCCAAAGATGGCTGCCAGCAATTTCATCCCGGCCTTCCTGTTCATGGGGAAATAGGCGGCTGTGAACATGATGATAAGGGCCCCTACGGCAGGGGCCGCCCTCAGGATCCCGAAGCCCTCGGCCCCTACATGCAGGATATCCTGGGCGTAGATCGGGAGCAGGGCTACCGCTCCGCCGAAAAGCACCGCTATCATATCCAGGGTGATAGCCCCCAGGATCACCTTGGTGTTCCAGACAAATTTAATCCCTTCTTTCAGGCTGTTGAGTACCGGTTCACCGATTTTAGGGTTCAGGATGGGCTTTTTGGGGATCCTGGTGAGGAGGAGGAAAGCCAGGAGGGAAAAGCCCAGGATGAGGCACATAGACCAGTGGACCCCTATCCAGCTGATGGAAAATCCGGCCAGTGCGGGCCCAAGGACAGCTCCCATTTGCCAGACGGAACTACTCCAGGTAGCAGCGTTTGGGTAGATTTTTTTGGGGACGAGCAGGGAGAAAAGGGAAAAAATCGTGGGCCCGAGGAAGGCGCGTACAATCCCGCCCGCGAAAACCAGGAGGTATACCGACCACAAAATAAATGATTTGGTCAGTCCGTCCGTAACCGTGGGCCATGTCAAAAGGAATAAACCCAGGCTGATAGCCGAAAAGCCCAGGATGCATTTCACCAGCAGGCCTTTTTTCTCTTTCTGGTCTACCACATGCCCGGCGAAAAGTGCCATGGAAACGGCGGGGATAACTTCCATCAGGCCAATGATCCCCAATGAAAGGGGGTCCTTAGTAAGGCTGTACACCTCCCATTCAATGACTACGAATTGCATGGTCCAGGCAAAGACCATGGCAAAGCGTACCAGCAGGAAAATATTGAATTCTTTATAACGCAGGGCTGCGTAGGGATCGTTTTTCTGCATACTGCCGGTTCTGCCGTCAAAAATAAAGAATGGCCGTGATGACCGCTATACATTCCGGAAGATTTTATGTAAATAATTACAGCCTGGATTGTGCCGCCGGAGTATATGAGCCTTTAAGGGGGATCAGGGCATTTTTACCAGCCGGGAAAGACCTGGGAAACCGTACAGGAATCAAAAAAAAGCTTCATAGGATGTCTCCGGTTTACGGGAGCCTTCAAATTTTATCCATAAAATGCAGCATCTCCCGGATGAATGAAAAATCGCTGCATTTCAACATATTTTTTATCCAGCTCAACTAAAAATCCGACCAAAAGCAAAACATGGACTTAGTTTTGTATTCCTATTGGTAAATGATAAATTTTTGGGATATGAAAACAATGGTATTAATTAAAGAGATCTACCTGGAAGGATTCCGGAATCTCGGCCACTACCTGTTAAAGCATTACCTCAAGGCCTTTGCCTGGTTTAGTTTTGTGCTGTTTTTCATCACGCTGTATGCATTTGTGTTCAGGGTAACAACCGGATATGCCTTTGATTGAAAACTACTTTACTTCTTATTGTTTGGGGCTTGTATTAAGTGGGGCTTAACTAAATGATCTTCCGATGGAAAGGAATTTTAAGCTGAAGGGGACTGACAGCATTCCCATGGAACGCATCTGTACCCTGCTCTACGTGATCGCCACCCTCATTTTTGTATATGTTTATATGGGTTAGGCGCCTCTGAGGGCATTGAATGAACCATCCCGCGGCTTTATGGCCGCGGGATTTTTTTTTGCTGATTCTTTAATGTAACGGGCAAGAGATACAGGTTTTCAGAGGGAGGTTTTGGTGTCCCGGAGGCAGCAAACCCCCGCACATCATCCCCGAAGGGACAGGGAATGGTTGTCAGAAAAAACGCAAGTATTTTAAAATGGAAATATTCCAAAAAAATGGAAATATTCCATATATTAGTGGTCCTTTTTGGCAACGATGCAGAAGACCATATTACATCTGGACCTGGACACTTTTTTCGTGTCGGTTGAACGCTTGATCAACAGCGAATTGCGCAATAAACCCCTGTTGGTTGGCGGGGTGAGCGACCGGGGGGTGGTGGCCGCCTGCAGCTATGAAACCCGGGGATTCGGGGTACATTCGGGTATGCCCATGAAAATGGCCCGGGAGCTATGCCCCGAAGCGGTGGTCATCCGGGGCAATGCGGGCACCTACAGCAAGCATTCCGATATGGTCACCGAGATCATCCGGGAAAGGGTCCCGCTTTTTGAGAAATCGAGCATTGATGAGTTCTATGCTGATCTTTCGGGGATGGACCGCTTCTTTGGTTGTTACCAGTATGCTTCCGAACTCAGGAAAACCATCATTAAGGAAACAGGGCTGCCGATTTCCTTTGGGTTGTCGGTCAACAAAGTGGTTTCCAAAGTAGCCACCAACGAGGCCAAGCCCAACAACCAGCTGAAGATCGACCTCGGTTATGAAAAGCCCTTCCTGGCGCCGCTTTCGATAAAGAAGATCCCCATGGTGGGAGACAAAACCTACCAGACCCTCAGGAACCTGGGCCTGAGGAAGGTGAAGACCCTGCAGGAGATGCCCCCCGATCTGATGCAACGGGTGTTGGGGGCCAATGGTACCCTTATCTGGAAACGGGCCAACGGGGTAGACCACACCCCCGTGATCCCCTTCCACGACCGCCAGTCGATCTCCACCGAACGCACCTTCGACCGGGATACCATCGACGTGGCAAAACTGAGGGGCATCCTCCTTGCCATGACCGAAAACCTGGCCTTCCAGTTGCGGAGGGGCGGGAAGCTTACGGCCTGTATCGCTGTAAAACTGCGGTATTCGGATTTTAACACCTATTCGAAACAAATGCGTATCCCCTATACCAGTGCCGACCACATCCTTATCCCCCGGATCCTGGAACTGTTTAACAGCCTCTATAACAAAAGGCTGCTGGTCCGGCTCGTGGGGATCCGCTTCAGCCACCTGGTGCCGGGGAATTATCAGATCAACCTCTTTGAAGACACCGAAGAGGCGCTGAACCTCTATGCGGCCATGGACAGGATCAGGGAGCGTTTCGGGGATAAGAGCGTGCTGCGTGCTGCGGGCATGGGGGCCCGAACCATCGGCAGGATGCAGAACCCCTTTAACGGGCAACCGCCGGTTATCCTGGCACACCGGAAACAGTAGGCCCCCTCCGTCCTGGCTTCGCCGGGACACCTCCCCCTGAAGAGGGGGAGGAGTTTACTTCCTGCCCGTGAAGGGGAAGCGGAAGTTTATTAGAGGCATTAATAGCCCTCCCTTGCATAGGGGAAGGTGTCACGAAGTGACGGAAGGGGTTGACAAAGAGGGATATGCTTTTGTTTTTGCTTATTGAACAAACCTTGAACTTTGAATCTTGAACCTTGAACCCATGTATCTCAACTGCCACACCTATTACAGCCTTCGTTACGGGACTTTTTCCGAAGTAGCCCTGCTGGAGCTTGCGCGGGAGATGCATGTTACCCAACTGGCCCTGACCGACATCAACAACACCTCGGCCTGCCTCAATTTTGTACGCAAGGCCCGGGAATATAATATACGGCCTGTTTTGGGCATCGATTTCCGGAATGGCGCCGCCCCATGCTTTGTGGGGATTGCCAGGAATAACCAGGGCTATCTGGAACTAAACGACTTCCTGTCTGCACACCTCCACCAGAACAGGGAACTCCCTGCCCGGGCACCCGTTTTCGACCATGCCTATGTGATCTACCCCTTTGAAAAAGCGGTACTCAGCAAGCTGCACAGCCTCAGGGAACACGAATTTATAGGGGTTTCCGTGGCCGACCTGAGGAGGCTCCCCTTTTCCAGGCTCAGGGAACAGAAGGATAAATTGCTGGTGATGCAGCCCGTGACCTTCAGGAACAAGCGCGACTTTAATGCGCACCGCCTGCTGCGGGCCATAGACAGGAATGTACTGCTCAGCAAACTCCCCAGGGAAGAAGAGGCAGACGTGAACGAGAAAATGTTCCCCATTGCCAACCTCGCCGCCGCTTTTGCAGAATTCCCACATATCCTTGAGAATACGGACCGCCTGATGAAAACCTGTGGGATCCATTTCGACTTTTCAGAGAACCGCAGGCCACAAAACCTGCAAACCTACCTGGGATCCAGGGAAGCCGATGAAAGGATGCTCGAACAACTGTGCCTGGAAGGGCTGCCCTACCGCTACCCGGAAGCGGGTGAACACATCCACCGAAGGCTTAACAAAGAACTGGATCTTATCCGGGAAAAAGAGTTTGTCTCTTACTTCCTGATTAACTGGGACATTGTTTCCCATGCCCGGAAAAACGGGTTTTTCTACGTGGGACGCGGTAGCGGGGCCAACAGCATAGTGGCATACCTGCTCCGGATCACCGATGTGGACCCTATTGAACTCGACCTGTACTTTGAGCGGTTTATTAACCTCTACCGGGCTAACCCCCCGGATTTCGACATCGATTTTTCCTGGAAGGACCGGGAGGAAATGACCCGTTATATTTTTGAGCGCTTTGAGCATGTGGCTTTGCTGGGGACTTACGTGACCTTCCAGGAACGGGGTGTGATCCGGGAACTGGGCAAGGTTTTTGGCCTGCCCGGGGCGGAAATCGATTTCCTGTGCGAGGGGCATTACAAACCTTCGGAACTGGACGAGGTATCGCAGCTGGTCCTTAAATACGGCCGGTTGATCAAAGACATGCCCAATTACCTGAGCATCCATGCAGGGGGCATCCTTATCAGCGGGAAACCGCTGCACAGTTTTTCGGCCACCCACCTCCCGCCCAAGGGGTTCCCCACCACCCAGTTCGATATGGTTATAGCCGAGGACGTGGGGCTCTATAAGTTTGATATCCTCGGCCAACGAGGGCTTGCCAAGATCAGGGAGGCCATGGAAATAGCACGGCAAAACCAGCCTGAAACCGCAGCTGCCGCAGATATTCACGATATTAAATCCTTCAAGAAGGATCCCAAAATCAACAACCTGATCAAGACCGCGCAGTGTATGGGTTGTTTTTATGTGGAATCGCCTGCCATGCGGATGTTGCTTAAGAAACTGGAGGTAGAAAATTACCTGGGCCTGGTGGCAGCCAGTTCCATTATCCGCCCCGGGGTGGCACGGAGCGGCATGATGCGCGAGTACATCCTGAGGCATCGCGATAAGGAGCGGGCAGCGCGCGAGGCACATCCCGTGATGCTCGATATTATGCCGGAAACCTATGGGGTAATGGTGTACCAGGAAGATGTAATCAAGGTGGCCCATTATTTTGCCGGGCTTAGCCTCGGGGAAGCAGATGTGCTGCGCAGGGGCATGAGCGGGAAGTTCCGTTCCAGGGAAGAATTCCGGAAAATACAGGACCGCTTTCTTGAAAACTGCCGGCAAAAAGGGTACGAAGACCGACTGGTAAACGAGATATGGAATCAGGTGGCCAGTTTTGCCGGTTATGCCTTTGCCAAGGGGCATTCCGCCTCCTATGCCGTGGAAAGCTACCAAAGCCTGTTCCTTCGGGCTTACTATCCCCTGGAATACCTGGTGGCGGTACTCAACAACGGCGGCGGCTTTTACCGGCCGGAGTTTTACGTGCATGAGATCCGTATGCTCGGGGGCCGGATACATCCTCCCTGCATCAACCGTAGTGTTACCGTGAACTGTATTTACGGGCGGGAGGTATTCCTGGGGTTTATGTACCTGAAGGAACTCGAAGAACGGGTCATGGAGCGCATCCTGGCGGCAAGGCGGAAGGATGGGCCCTTTGCCTCCCTGGAAGATTTTCTGGACCGCCTGCCCATCTCCATCGAACAGCTGAGCATCCTGATCCGTATTGATGCCTTCCGCTTTACGGGCAGCAACCAGCACGAACTTTTATGGCAGGCCCACCTCTACCTTTCCCGGCCAACCCTTAGCGGGCACCCCAAATTGTTCCCTCCAAGGCAGCGTAATTTCAGGATCCCCGAACTGCATACCACTGCACTGGAAATAGCCTTTACCCAACTGGAACTGCTGGGTTTCTGCCTTTGCAGCCCGTTTGAGCTTCTAAAGGAAGCCCCGAAAAACACCAACGGCAGTAAAGACCTGCAACCCTATCTCGACAGGCATATCGATATTTACGGCTATCTGGTAACAGTGAAAAATACCCATACCCACAAGGGAGACCGCATGCATTTTGCCACCCTGGTAGACCAGCAGGGCGAAGTGTTCGATACGGTCCTTTTTCCGCCGGTGGCTGTAAAATACCCTTTCAGGGGGAAGGGGATCTACCGTTTTTACGGCAAGGTGGTGAGCGAATTCGGGTTTTTGAGCATAGAGGTAGTAAAGATGCAGAAGCAGGATTATATAGCCGATCCCCGGTACGCAGAACAGAAGACCGGTACCAGATTGTTAATGGCCAGGGCGAAAGCCAGTGATCCCCGGGGCACGGATGGCTGATGCCTTCGGTACATAAGCAGGCAGCCTCAAGCTACAGGTATTCAGGAGATGACCAGGGAGGTTTTATTGAATGCCGTTTTCGGCGCCTCGCAAACGCTACAGCAGTAGGTGTCAGGCAATTCAGCAAACGGCATTCCGGGGCTTATCCCCAACCTTGCGTCACCCGCCAAAGGGTCGTAAACGGTCTGGCAGCCCGAACATTGGAATACCTCGCGCATTTGCTGCGCTACTTCCTTTTTCGTAATGGATTCAGGCCTTTCTTCCTTTCCAAGTTGCCTGAAATACTTTTTGCTAAGTTCCATCAACAGCCCGGGGAGTTCTATTTTGTCTACATCGCGGGCATACATTTGGTATACCTGGGTGTTGGGATCGAAATTCCTGAAATGCAAAACGTTGTAGGTAGGGCGTACATCATAATCCTTCACAATGGAGGGCTGGGTGTTTTTTTCGAGGATGACGGAGGAAAAGTGCGATCTTTTTCCGGCATCATTGCTGATCCCGAAGGTGAGCCCGTAGGTACTGATATCATTCTGGTCGAAACTCCTCACCAGATACTGTTTCAGTTCCAGGGCTTCGCGGTCGTCTACGGGCAGATGCCAGTTCATTTCGAGTTGGGAATGGCGGATATTGATGCCGTACTGCCCGAGGAAACGCTCCAGTTCCTGCCGGCTTTCCTGTTTTATACCCTTTATGATCAATGATTTCCATGGGGTGATACAAATTTTCCCTATGCTGTTGTCCAAACAAAAGCCACATAGCTCCTTAAGGAAGGCGAGGTCGTATTTATTGTTCCGCCAGTACAGGCCCAACCAGTACTTGTCGAGCCCCATACGGTTCATCCCTTCATAGTAGGGGAAGGTTAAATAGGGCAGTTCAAGCGCTTTGTCGATCGCTTTGTTATTGGTATCGAGTTGGCGGTTCAGAATATAGAACAGCTCGTCTACATCGGATACTTCCTCATGCAGGTCTTCGATAGCCCTGCAAAAAGTGGTAATATCCCAGCTATAGACCAGGACAGGGTAGTAGGCAGGTTCGTTCCAGTGCGGTAATTTAATATTGAGGTACCAGTAGTCTTCGTGGTTGGAGGCCACGAAATTAAGGTTTCCGCTAAAAAGCGGGACCAGCCTTTGCCTGGGGTCGGTTATATTGATCTTCAACCTGGGCTGGTAATTAAACCTTTCAAGGATATAGAGGTAGGTGGACCCTTTGAGCCAATGGGTCATCTCGAAAATATCGGCCGATACATACGAACAAACAATGTTTTGGTAGCTGCGGTCACTGACGATGTCTGTCTGGAACTTCGACATTTTTTCCAGCTGTTCCTCAGGCACCTTTTTCAAAGGGAAAAGCAAATCCTGCCGCGACCCGAAGAATACGGTTTCAAGTCCTGCAGCCTCCAGCATGGCAATACCATCCTTAAGCTCCCCTGGGGAAGTCACCCCTCCTTTGATCAATATGCGGTGTAAGTTGTCGTTCATATCGCCATTATCAGGTTACTACTGCTTTTTTATGGTGGTTCAGGATGGCCTGGACCTCGGGTTTACAGCTTCCACAACCAAGGCCCGCGCCTGTTTGCGAACAGAGTTGGGCAAGGTCTGTACAGCCGTTGTAGATAGCATCTTTCAGGTTGCCATCCCCTACCTGGCTGCATGCGCATACGAGGGTACCTTTGAGGGGCACGGATGCGGTGTTGCCCCTAAGGAGTTCATTGCGTTTATCGGAAAGTTCGATCTCTTCTTCAATCAGTCTTTTGAATTCGGCAAATTCTGCCTTATCGCCCATAAGTATGGCTCCGCGGAGCGTATCGCCCTTCACGATGCATTTTTTATAATAGCGTTTGCTAACGTCCATAAAAATGATCTCTTCAAAGGAGGGGTCGCCGGCAGGCGTGTTCACCATCCCCAGGCTACAGAGGTCCAGGTCTTCGAATTTAAGGATATTCATAAGCACCGAGCCGTTATAGATACTGCTGTAATCGCCCTGGATATACCTCGCGGCAATGTCGGCCTGTTGTTCGGCTGCTGAGGTGATGCCGTAAAGCGAATTTTTAAATTCGGCGATTTCCCCAAGGGCAAAGATATCGGGCTGGCTGGTCTGCAGGTATTCATTTACCAGGACACCCCTGCCGGTTTTAAGGTCAGACTGTTTGGCAAGTTCGGTATTGGGGCGGGTCCCTATGGCAAAGACAATGGCGTTGCATTTGAGGCTGCGGCCGGTCTTGAGGGTAACCGAGAGGATGTTCCCGTCCTCCTTTTCCCTGAATACCGTGCTTACCTCATTGTCAAAGTAAATCCGTATCCCCCTTTCTGCCACGTCTTCGGCAAGCAGCCTGCTGGCCACCCTGTCCAGCTGCCTTTCCATGAGCCGGGGCGCCCGTTGGATGATACTGATATTGATATCCCGTTTTTTAAGGGCGGCGGCGAGTTCGAGCCCGAGCAAGCCACCTCCTACGATCACCACGTGCTGTTCGGCAGGGGGCAGGCCGGTTTCCTGTAAATACCTCCGGAGTTCGTCGGCATCTGAACGTTCCCTCATGGTGAACCGTCCGGGCATGCCCATTTGCATATCGCTGGTTACAAATGCCCGGCTGCCGGTGGCAAGGATAAGGATATCGTAGTCATGAACAACGCCATTGTCATCAGTCACCTGTTTGTTTGCTTTGTCGATAGCGGCAATCCCCAGAGATGGATGCAGATGGATATCAAGTTTTTCGAGTTCGCCCTTCTTTAGCTTTTCCAGGGCCTCCCAGGAGAGTTCCTCGCTCACGTACTCCGGCAGCAACACCCGGTTATAAAAGGGGTGTTCCTCCTTCGAAAAAACGTGCAGTTCGTCTGTTTCATTTTTGCTGCGGTAACTCTGAACAAAGCGGTAAGCCGCTGCGCCGGCGCCGATAATTACGATCTTCTGTCGTGGCTTTACATATTTCTCTACCTGTACCGCGCAATACTTAAAATCAGGTTCCTTGGATACCGGGTCTACCAGGTCATTGGTAAGGTTATTCGCCCTAGCAAAATCGTTGTTCAACACTTTCCCCCAGTGCATAGGCAGGAACACTACCTTTTCACGGATATCAAAATTCACCTTCACCTTTACCCGCACCTGGCCCCGCCGGTTTTTGATTATTGCCAGGTCCCCGTCTTTCAGTTGCCTCAGGTAAGCGTCAACCTTGTTCATTTCGAGCAGGGGTTCGGGGATATGGGTAAGCAACCTTTTAACCTTCCCGGTTTTGGTACGGGTGTGCCACTGGTCGCGTACGCGACCGGTATTAAGGATCAGCGGATACGCTTCCGAAGGGCTTTCCGATTGGTTGTAAAGTTTTCTTGGGGCATTGAAATGCGATTTCTGGTCGTTCGTAAAGAAAATACGGTCTGTAAACAACCTGGGGGTCCCGGGATGGGAGGGGTGGGGTACCGGCCATTGAAAGCTGCCTTCCTGCTGCAATCGTTTATGCGAAAGCCCCGAGATATCTATATTGGTCCCCCTGGTTAGCAGGCAGTGCTCGTCGTACACTTCGGCCGCACTCTGATAGTCAAAGCCGTAATACCCCATTTTTTGAGCAAACCGCCAGAGGATCTCAGCATCGGGAAGGGCCTCTCCGGGTGCCTCGAGAACTTTGGGAAGGTAACTTATCCGGCGTTCCGAGTTGGTCATAGTACCGTCTTTTTCCAGCCAGGCCGCGGCGGGTAGCAAGAGATCCGCAAATTTTGTCGACTCGGAATGATGGGAGATATCCTGCACCACCACGAAGTTCGCCTTCTTCAAGGCGCGCTCCACCTTGTTGGCATTGGGCATACTCACAACCGGGTTCGTACAGATTATCCATATCGCCTTTAGTTTTCCGCTCTCCATGGCATCTACCATTTCGGTAGCGCTAAGCCCCGGTTCGGACCGTATGGGTTTCCCGCCCCAGAATTCGGCAACCTCCTTACGGTGCGCCGGATTCCCGAGTTCCCTGTGGGCTGCGAGCAGGCTGGCCATTCCACCCACTTCCCTGCCACCCATGGCATTCGGTTGCCCGGTGAGTGAAAATGGGCCTGCCCCCGGCTTTCCTATCTGCCCTGTTAACAGTGAAAGGTTCATCAGGGAGACATTTTTTGAAACGCCTATGACGCTTTGGTTCAGCCCCATGGTCCACATACTTAGAAATCGGTTGGCGTCACCTATATATTGGGCGGCACGGCGGATGTCCTCCACCGGAAGGCCACAAAGCACCGCTGCTTTTCTGACCGAAATCCGGAAGGCGCTTTCCCTGCAGGCCTCAAAATTTACCGTATGTTTCTTTATAAACTGTTTGTTTATCTTTCTTCTTTCGATCAGGCAGCGGGCTATGGCGTTAAAAAGGATGACATCGGTACCCGGTAACAGCTGGAGGTGCAGGTCGGCCAGGGCGCAGGTCTGTGTCTTTCTGGGGTCGACAACAATTATTTTTACCTCAGGATTCTGTTGCTTATGTTTTTCAATCCTGCGGAATAAGATCGGATGGCACCAGGCAGGGTTCGCCCCTGCAATCAGAAAACAATCGGCCAGTTCGATATCATCATAGGAAATAGGCACCGCATCTTCCCCCACCAGCTGTTTGTAGCCCACCACGGCCGAACTCATACAAAGCCGGGAATTGGTGTCTATATTGTTGGTGCCTATAAATCCTTTTGTGAGTTTGTTGACCAGGTAATATTCTTCGGTGAGGCATTGGCCGGAAACATAGAACCCCACGCTGTCCGGCCCGTGTTTTTCTATAATGCTTTTAAAGACTGCAGCTGCCCTGTCGAGGGCCGTATCCCATGATACCCGCTGCATGGCATGGTTCCGGCTCCAACGCATTTCGGGATACAGAATTCGGTCGCTTGTATCCTGGGCGACATAGTTTAGGTTTTTCCCCTTGGAACAGAGCATGCCTTTATTTACGGGATAATCAGGATCGCCGCTTACGAGGATAGTACCTTTGCGGTCCTTTTCCACAAGGATGCCGCACCCAACCCCGCAATAGGAACAAATGGTCCTGTGAATATTCTTTTTCTGCATGCTTTCCGGATTCAGGAAAAGCTCCCTGGTTTCGGGGGTGAAATTACGAATATAAGTATTAATACGTAGTTTTTATTTCGTAATAGTTCGGCCGTTTTTTGAAGGAATAGCAATAAAGGACGGGCCTGAATGGAAAATTAGAAACCCGGCCTTTGAATTGCTCAGACCAGATTATGCTCCCTTGCTTTTCTGGAAAGGTCAATGAGGTTTTTGACTTCCATTTTCCGCATCAGGTTAAAACGGTGCGTTTCTATGGTCCGCTTACTTTTCCGGAGTTTTTCGGAGATTTGCTTATTGGTAAGCCCGGATAAAACCAACTTGAGGATTTCGAGTTCCTTATTGGTTAAATCAAAGGGATCGCTGCCTGTTTTGTGGTTTGTATCCGGCGTGGCCTGGCTTCCTGTGTGGCCAAGGATATTATTTACCAGGACATTGGAGATATCCCCGCTGAAATATTTCCCGCCTTGTTCCACCGTGTTGATGGCCTTGATGAACTCAGCTTTCCCCGTGTCCTTTAAAAGGTAACCGCTGGCCCCTGCACTGAGCGATTTCAGGATATATTCCTCCGAGTCGTGCATGGAAAGGATAATGGATTTCACGGGATTGTTCAGCCGTTTCAGCTCTTCCACCGCCTCTATCCCGTTCATCCCCGGCATCCGGATATCTATGATCAGGAGATCGGGCTTCTTCTGTTGCACCAGGGCTACGGCTTCCGTGCCATTGGCAGCTTCCCCAATTACTTCAAAATCACTTTCTTCTTCGAGCAGGGAACGGATCCCGTCCCTCACAAGCGAATGGTCGTCGGCTAAAACAATGGTAGTGGTATGCTGCAAATCGGCGGTTTTTTAAATCCGCACTAAGATAAGACAAAATCCCAATTTACGTATATATCCGTAGATAGCCTTCCGGTAATTACCGGGGATAAGAGAACTGCCGAAAACGACTTTCGCAGTTTAGGGCAGTTCTCAGTCCGGTCGCATATACCTGGGCTGTTTAGTTTTGGCTTGTATCCAGAAACTTCGGCTTGATTACAAGCATGGCCCATGCCCAATTCTGGCTGTCGGCGGCATCAGCTTCTGTTACGCCTTTTAGGGTGTACATCCCGTCTGCCGGGAAAAGGTGTGAGTACCCGATCTTAAGGCCGTAACCTTTAAACGACTTTGAAAAAACGAGGTCTATTTCGGTACCCAGCGATTTTTCTCCTCCTGTAAGTTCCTGTTGTCCGCTGAAGTTCAGCACCTTCATTAACAGGCTGGATTCCTTGCCCAGGTTCAGGTTGGCACTGGCATGCAAATCGAACAGGCCTATGGAATTGGCGTGGTTGCCAACATAAAAATAATCCATAAACCCGTTAAATTTATGATTGGTGCCATAGAGCGGGAAGAAGGCTTCGGTTTTATCGGCCGTATCCGGTTTGTTACCGCTTATCAGTTCGGTCCCCAGGCCTAAGCCCACTTTATCAGAAACTTTATAAGATAGTTCCAGCCCCAGCAGGTATGCACCCCCCACATCCAAACTGCCCTGCCGCTCGCCGGACTGTATATAAGCGTTGGCCTGCGCGCCAAAGCTGCCTTTTTTGTAATTGAGATGGGTTCCCAGGGTTTGGAGGTTAGAGATGCCATCAGCATTCCCTGAGGTATCAAAATTCTGAAAACCGTTATTCATCAGCAGGAGGCTACCCGTAAATTGGTTCCAGTTTTTCCTCGCATAGATGTACTGCATGGTCTTATAGGAAAAGAATCCGGTAGTTGCATAGGCCGTACCCACCGACTGAAATCCTGAAGCGTCGTTAAAATCCTGGTTGAAGGCCAGGCCAACATCCATGATAAAACTCTCTGCCGCATACTGCAACAGGGCGGCATCGTGGTTCCTTGCCTGTTGGGTCCAGTCTACCTCCCCCATTATCCGTTCATCGTCATAGGAAATGACCTGCCGGCCTACTTTAACGGCAAGCCCGTCGGCCAGTTTCAGTTTTGCCCAGGCTTCGAAGATGGAGAATGAATTATTGAGGTCGGCAGCCAATAGCTGGCGGTTTTCACCCCATACCATCACGTCCTGCAAGCTGAGGTATAACTGGTAGGATTCAGTCTTGTAGCCGGCATTGATCCGTGCCCTTGTAGAGGTAGCGAATCCGGCATCTGCGGAGTCGGGGATAATACTGCCAAACCCGTTCCTGTATTCGGTTCGTGGCCGGAGTTGCCCGTCGAGCGAAAATTGGGCCGTGGCTGCCTGAAGGCACAGGCTCCCTATTGCTGTTAATATAATAGCTCTTTTCATAATTTGAATGTTAGTGGTTAATGGGAGTTTTAGTGTTCCAAAAAATCTATCAGGTACTTCCTGTAGTGGTAATAATTTTCATGTTCGAGTACTGCCTTCCGGCTGCGGGGGCGTTCAAAATCAATGTTGAGCACATCGCCGATCCTGGCCCTGGGACCGCTGGTCATCATCACGACACGGTCTGCGAGGAATATGGCCTCATCCACATCATGGGTGATCATGACCGCGGTAATTTTTTCCCGGTTCCATATTTCTATCAGGATGTCCTGCAATTCGCCCCGAGTTAAGGAATCGAGCATCCCGAAGGGTTCATCCAGCAGCAGTACACTCGGACGGATAGCAAAAGCCCTTGCTATCCCCACGCGCTGCTGCATGCCCTGAGATAGCTCCCCGGCTTTTTTGTCGAAGGCCCCTTCCAGTCCTACCTTCTGCAGGTAATACCTGGCAATTTCACCGCGTTCGGCCTTGGAAGCATGCGGGAATACCCGGTTTACCCCCAGAAGTACGTTTTGAAGAGCTGTCATCCAGGGCATTAGGCTCGGCGATTGGAAGATCACTCCGCGGTCGGGCCCCGGGCCTTTAACTGCATGCCCCAGGATGGCGATATTGCCGCCGGAAATCGGGTTAAGCCCGGCTATCATCGAAAGCAGGGTTGTTTTCCCGCAACCCGAATGGCCTATAATAGTTACGAATTCCTGCTTCATGATCTGCAGGTCCAGGTCTTCAAGGACCACATATTCGGTTCCAT
>Ga0209347_1003107_pt1 | contig 20209 bp, 15 predicted proteins | sample AutmiccommuBRH23_FD_187382 | JGI IMG/M metagenome (GOLD analysis project Ga0209347, IMG submission 187382) | Deep subsurface microbial communities from Mt. Terri, Switzerland - Autotrophic microbial communities BRH/23 (SPAdes) (version 2) | ecosystem: Environmental > Aquatic > Deep subsurface >...
AAGGGGAGTAAGGTGGGAGTTTAATGGAGATAAAAGTGTTGAAAAATATTATGCAGCATAACGAGGACTTAGCTGCGGAAAATAAGACTATTTTGGATCAGCAAGGTATCTATTGTATTAATATGATGAGTTCGCCGGGTGCAGGAAAGACATCAATTCTGGAACAAACAATCGCTAGGTTGAAGAGAAAGATTAATATCGCCATTATTGAAGGGGATTTAATGACCAGCCGAGACGCCGAAAGAATTGAAAGAACCGGTGTTCCGGTAGTGCAGATTAACACGGAAGGCGGGTGTCATTTAGATGCAAACATGGTTAACCAGGCGTTGCAGGAACTTGTGTTGGAAGGGCTGGACCTTATAATTATAGAGAATGTGGGCAATTTGGTCTGTCCGGGAACCTACTACTTAGGGGAGCATGATAAGGTTGTTGTGCTTAGTGTCCCTGAAGGACATGATAAACCGGCAAAGTATCCATTGATGTTTCAAGAAGCAAATGCTTGCCTTTTAAATAAGGTCGATTTGCTGAATTATAGTAATTTCGATGAAAAAATATTTTTGAGTGATGTTCAAGCGTTGAATGAAGATATAGAGATAATACGGACATCCGTTACGACTGGACAGGGGCTGGAGGATTGGTGCAAATGGCTGCTGAAAAGAATTTCAGGAGGTAAAACAGCGGATGTCGGTAGTAAATTAGGTGATTAGTATGCAGAAGAAGCACCTACCCATGGCTTTGGAAGTAGACGTCTCCGGTATCGTACAGGGGGTGGGTTTTCGGCCATTTGTTTATAATTTGTCAATACGATTGGGTTTGCGGGGTTGGGTACTTAATAACAGTCAAGGTGTAACAATACATTGGGAAGGCTCGGAAGAGACGATAAAAGGGGCTTTGAGGGAATTGACCGATGCTTCCCCACCGTCAGCCCGTGTGGATCGTTTGCAGATCCAAAAGGTGCAAAGTCAGGGTTTTTCAAATTTTTCTATTCGGCATAGTCTGGTTGAAAAAGGGGAGAAGGCTCTTATTTCGCCTGATATTGGGATCTGTGATGATTGCTTAAGCGAGTTGGCAGATCCGTTAAATAGGAGACATTGGTATCCCTTTATTAACTGCACTAACTGCGGGCCCCGTTTCACCATTGTTAAGGATATTCCCTATGACCGGCCATTAACGACAATGGCAGGTTTTGAGATGTGCCCGACATGCAAGCAGGAATACCATAATCCTGCAGATAGACGTTTTCACGCACAACCTAACGCCTGCCCTAAGTGCGGCCCCCAGTTGATGGTATTGGATTCTAAGGGAAAAGTATGTAATAGCAGTGTCAAGGATATTTTACTTAGTGGGAAGATTATAGCTGTTAAAGGATTAGGAGGGTTTCACCTAGCTTGCAGTGCTTTAAACCCGGCTGTGGTATCCCGTTTAAGAAAAGGAAAGTTAAGGGAAAAGAAACCTTTTGCATTAATGGCCTCAGATGTAAGGACGGTGCGTAATTTTTGCTATCTCTCCGCCGAAGAAGAGGAATACCTGACCAGTCCCGCTAAGCCTATTGTAGTTTTAAAGCAGCGGAAAGATCCAGAAATACTCCTTTCTCAAGAAATTAATCCCAATTTAGATTCCTTGGGAGTGATGCTACCGTATACGCCGTTACATAGGCTGTTGTTTAGCCGACAGCTGACCCTATTAGTTTTGACAAGCGCCAATTTAACATCAGACCCTTTAATCACCGGCAATGAAGATGCGGTAAAAGCATTAAGCGGGATTGCCGATTACTTTATTATCCATAATCGAGATATTGAGCATCAATGCGATGATTCAGTGGGGATGATAGTGAACGACAGTTGGCAGTTTATGAGACGGGCTAGGGGCTATGTGCCGCTGCCAGTCGTTTTGCCGGGGAAACAACTGGCAGGGACTTTTGCGTGTGGCGGAAATTTTAAAAATACCTTTGCATTGGCAAAAAATGACCAAGTATTCCTCAGTCAGCATTGGGGTGATCTGGATAATTATTTGAATTTTGAGAAGTACAAAGAGGCAGCGGTTAAGATGCAGGCCTTATTGGAAATATCTCCGGCGCTAATTGTCTGTGATAGTCACCCGGAGTATAGGTCAACTGCGTACGCCCATCAATTAGCTAGTGAAATGGCCGTGCCTTTAATAAAGGTTCAGCATCATCACGCTCATATGGCCAGCTGTATGGCAGAGCACGGTTTGGATGAAGACGTAATGGCTGTAGTGTGCGACGGTACAGGTTTCGGCACCGACGAGGCTATTTGGGGGTTTGAATTTTTATCCGGTAATTATAATGACTTTCAACGAGAAGGGCACTTGGCTTATGTCCCGCTGCTTGGTGGAGATGCATCCATTAAAAAACCTGACCGGATGGCTGCTAGTTTCCTATTTTCAGCGTACGGAAGTGAAGCGGGCAGTTACTTATCGCAACTGCCGCTATCCCTAACGGCAGAGGAACTAAATATACTTGAAATTCAACACGGATCCGGTTTTAATTCAATTCCTACCTCCAGCTGTGGCAGATTGTTTGATGCAGTTGCCGCAGCATTGAATATTTGCCATGAAACAATGTATGAAGGCCAGGGTCCCATGGAAATGGAAGCTTTGGCAAGAAGGGCGGGCCGGTGTAAAGAATCTTATCAGTTAGAATTGTTATGTGAAAATGATGGATCTTTTCGTCTGGATTTCTTTCCCATGTGGGAGGCGCTTCTTAAGGATGTTCGGTCAAAGGAAAACACTGCTTATATGGCTTATAAGTTTCATTTGGGAGTAGCCCAAGGTATTTTGAAGGGTATCAGACAGATGGCAAGCAAAACCGGTCTCAAGAAGGTGGTCCTATCCGGCGGGGTATTTCAAAATAAACTATTGACTGAAATGGTGGCGGCGCTTTTAACGAAAGACGGAATAGTATATTATACCCATAACCAGGTTCCGCCTAATGACGGCGGAATAGCATTGGGACAGGCAGTTGTCGGGAACGAGGTGATTAAGCATGTGTCTAGCGGTACCACTGCAAATAATTAGCATTAACGATGATATGGCTAAAGCGGGCTTAGTGGGTCTGGTTAAGGAAATTTCTTTAGCTTTACTGCCGGAGGTAACGGTGGGAGATTGGGTATTGGTTCATGCGGGATTTGCCATTCACCGCATAGAGGAAACGGACGCAGAAGAAACTCTAAACCTGTTAAGAGAGTTAGGAGAGGTAAATGAAAGCAACCATGGATAAAAGACACATTCAAAACCAGCTGGCAGCCATCAATCGACTTAATGCTAAGGATGAGACTATCATCAGATTTATGGAAGTATGCGGGACTCATACGCATGCCATTGGGAAAAGCGGTATTAGACAACTGCTGCCCGATAATATACAGCTTATTTCCGGTCCGGGCTGCCCAGTCTGCGTCACCCACGAGCAGGAGATTGAAGCATTTTTAAGTTTAGCAGCCAGGGAGAATGTAGTGATAGCAACTTTCGGGGACATGCTGAGGGTGCCTTGTTCCCGGGGGAGTTTGGATGAAGCACGCGGTGAGGGAGCTAGGGTTAAGGTGGTTTATTCACCACTGGAAGCCCTCAGTTTGGCTGAGCGCAATAAGCACTTAGAGATTGTCTTTTTAGGAGTGGGCTTTGAAACTACCGCTCCATTGGTTGCCGCTTCAATGATTAAGGCACAGAAAAATGGTCTCAAAAATTTTTCCGTCTATAGTCTTCACAAAGTAATACCGCCGGCTTTGGAAGTATTGCTTTTGGATGAGCGGGTACAACTTAACGGTTTTATTTTACCGGGACACGTTAGTACCATCATTGGAGAGAAACCATACCAATTTATTGCAGAAAGATTTAACAAGGGCGGTGTGATAGCCGGTTTTGCACCCCACGATATTCTCGAAGCAATTATTATGCTGTTAAAGCAGAGAAATGATGTTAAGCCAGAGATTACCATTCAATACAACCGTGGTATGAACGCAGATGGAAACCCTGCTGCCCGGCAGGTCTTAGAGCAGGTGTTTGTAATAGACGATGCCTGGTGGCGAGGGCTGGGAATGCTCAAGAATAGCGGGCTCCGTATAAGAGAAGAATTGCAAGAACTGGATGCAGCCAAAAAATTCGGAATAGTTGTAAAGGACTATACTGAGGAAGTTCCGGACAATGGGTGCGCCTGTGGAGAAATTTTAAAGGGAATAAAATTACCTGGGGACTGTGCTCTATTTGGCAAGAAATGTACACCGTCCTACCCCATTGGGCCGTGTATGGTTTCTTCCGAGGGCACTTGTGCGGCATATTATAGATATAGTCAATACTGCTAGGGAGGTATTTATGACAGCGGAAAAAATTTTACTTGCCCACGGAAGTGGGGGCAAGTTGACCCAACAACTAATTGAAAATATAATTTACCCCATATTTAAGCATAATGACGGACACGATTTGCTGGATGCCGCTCTGATGTGCATTGGCAGCAGTAGGGTTGCCCTTACTACCGATAGTTTTGTTATTTCGCCCATTTTTTTCCCGGGCGGAGATATTGGAAAACTAGCTGCCTGCGGGACTATTAACGACCTAGCAGTTTCAGGTGCTAAACCATTGGCCCTGACCGTTGGTTTAATTGTTGAAGAGGGTTTTCCGTTACAAGATTTTAAAAAAATTTTAGTCTCTTTAAAGGCGACGGCGGAAGCAGCAGGCGTTTCCGTTGTCACAGGAGATACCAAGGTGGTAGAAAAAGGAAACGCTGACAAAATATATATTAATACTACCGGCATTGGAACTGTTGATGATGGGATAAACCTTAACCCTAAAAATATCACTCCTGGAGATTTAATAGTAGTCAGCGGACCCGTAGGTGATCACGGTATGGCAATTATCAGTCAGCGGGAAGGTATTGCCTTCCAGTCTCCAATTATTAGTGATTGTGCTGCTTTAAACGGTTTAACCGAGGGCGTACTTGCGTCAGGTGGGATCTTGTGCATGCGCGATCCTACTCGCGGGGGAGTCGCTACTACTCTGCTTGAACTAGCCGAGCAATCTCAAATGATGTTTGAAATAAAGGAAGATAATATCCCGGTAAGACCGGCTGTCACTGCCGGGTGCGATATGTTAGGTCTTGATCCGCTTTATTTGGCTAATGAAGGAAAGTTAGTTCTTATAATTAAGCCCCATAAGGAGCGGGAAGTGCTGACTGCATTAAGCAGCCACCCTTTGGGTAAGGGGTGTGAAATTATCGGCCAGGTAACGGCTGAGGATAAAAAAGGAAGAGTGCTATTGGAAAATTCATTAGGAGTCAAACGATTAGTATCAAAGTTGGAGGGACCCATGCTTCCAAGGATTTGCTGAAGTGCATAAGACCCCTTTATCAAGGAAGCTGCCTATTTTCCTTGGAAAGGGGTCTTATGATAAGCTTCTATTAAACTATTATGATAAAAATAAGGTTACTCTACGTATTATTTATTAACTTGAGGCTTCTTTTGGTAAAACCGAGTTTAATAAAAGAGCAACAAGACAGCTTACTGTAATTCCGGAGCCGCTAAAGATCAAATTAACCGAATCCGGAAGGTATTGCAATGCATCCGGTACTTGGCCTAACCCTAAACCGAGTCCTAGGGATACTGCCACCACCAATAGATTACGTCTGTTAAGCTCAGAACTGCTGATAAGTACTATGCCGGAAGTTGCAATAGTAGCAAACATGACGATTGCGCCTCCACCAAGAACAGCCTGAGGCATAACTGCTAAAACAGCTCCAAGTTTCGGTATAAAGCCGGCAGCTACTAGAAAGAGAGCGCCGATGCTAACAACATAGCGGCTCATGACACCAGTAAAGGAAACTAATCCAACATTCTGACTGAAAGAAGTGTTAGGAAGGGCGTTAAAAACTGCAGCAAAAATGCTTCCTACACCGTCTGCCATTACTCCGCCGGAGAGTTCACGGTCCGTTGCTTCGCGCCCCGCACCTCCCATGGTGATACCGGAAATGTCACCAACAGTCTCCACGGTGGTTACAATATAAAGTATCAACATAGCGAAGATTGCTGAAATATGAAACTCCATACCAAATGCGAACGGTCTAGGAAACTCAAACCAAGAAGCAGATGCTACACTGGCAAAGCTTACTAATCCCATTGGGATAGCTATCAAATAACCAACTATCATTCCTATCAAAATAGATGCCTGACTCCAAATGCCTTTTCCATATTGGTTTAAAACAACGGTGATTATTAACACTAAACCTGCTAAAAATAGATTATGAAATGCGCCGAAATCCTTAGCTCCTACGCCGCCGGCGGCATACTTTATACCAACTGGCAGGAGAGATAAACCGATTGTTAAAACTACTGTTCCCGTAACTAACGGGGGAAACCATTTGCGAAGAGGCTTCAAAAAATAACCTAAAACTACTTCGAACCACCCGGCAACAAAAGAAGCACCCAGGATGCCTGCTATACCAAATTGGCCGCCAATGGCGATAGACGTCGGTACAAAACCGAAACTTGTACCCATTACAATGGGGAGCTTACCTCCGACACGACCTATGGAGATGGTTTGTAAAAGTGTCGCTAGTCCTGCGACGAACATGGCCATTTGGATAAGGAAACCAGTCTCTCCTGTCCCTAACCCTAAAGCACCCGCGATAATAATTGGAACAGTAATATTTCCGGCAAACATTGCTAGTACGTGTTGAAGGCCTAAAGGAACTGCTTCTCTTAGCGGTGGTTTGTCTTCCACATCGTACACTGGGGTAATAAAACCTTGAGAGATGCCTTGCTTTTCAATTTCCATTTAATTTTCCTCCTTTTTTTAATTTTCATTAAACTTAACGACACAATTCCCCATAAATCTATAAATTCCTGCACAGATTTCAGAAAAAATTTGATGTGGTTTAAATTTACTCTAATATTTTAAGTATCATAGGAGGAAATACTACTCAAATGCCGAAGTCTCTTTACAAGATATAAAATATGGTTTAAATTATTATTAATTACTTAACTCTCATTAAATAAAGTTAACTACTATCTCGTTAGGAAGGGAGGAGTTGGATTGATTGGAGGGAAAATCCGAAGCATACGGGCAAGTAAAGGACTGAGCTTAAAAGAACTGGCGGAAAAAACAAATTTAACGGCAAGTTTTTTGAGTCAAATAGAAAGAGATTTAGCCGAACCGTCTATAACATCCCTGCGAAATATTGCGGAAGCGTTGGGTGTGCCAATTTTCTTTTTCTTAATGGATGATAAGAAATTCAATCCTGTTGTCAGAAAAGAGGAAAGAAAAGTTCTAAAATTACCTAAATCTAATCTCGTCTACGAATTGCTTTCACCGGATCTTAACCGACAAATGGAATTGATGATTGGTCGGCTGGCTGTGGGCGCTTGCAGTGTAGAGAAGCCGGCCGGGCATCCGGGTGAAGAATGCATTCTGGTGCTTGAAGGTTCTATGAAAGTGATAGTTGGGAATGAAGAGTATTTGTTGGAAGAAGGGGATAGTATTTATTACTTTGCTTCAATGCCTCATCAGTTGATTAGCTGCGGCGATAGTGAATTGGTTTATCTTTCTGCTATTACACCGCCTATGTTTTAGGAAGCAAGTCTTATATCAGAGAGCGTGAAGTTGGAAACGGAATCCTTGCCAACTAACCAACTAACCAACTATTTCATGCTTTAGTATTATTAACAGTATTTAAGTATATTAGGGAGGAATATAATATGTCAGATATAAAAGTGCCTTTTGGGCCGACTTATGAAGAAATGCTTTATCCGGAAAGGATTGATAAGGAAGTAAGAGAAAAAGCTGTTAAGGCTTTAGAGGAAAATGAGCTTGATGCCATAAACCTCTTTAACATAACATGGAAGGATGAAGAGAACCAAGTAAGAAAAATAGTTCTTCCAAAGGAATTGACAGGAGTAGACGCTAATATTGTAGTTATGTTGGGTACTTATTTCCCCTCAGGTTCTCATAAGGTTGGGCCGGCGTATGCAACATTGATGGAAGGTTGTGTAGATGGAGATATTGTGCCGGGTGAACATACTATCTTAGGACCGTCTACGGGTAACTTTGGAATTGGTGTTTCTTACATTTGCAACCTAATGGGCTATAAAGCTGTTGTTATTATGCCGGATAACATGAGTAAGGAACGGTACGAACGCATTCAAAAGTACGGAGCAGAATTGGATTTAACGCCGGGTACCGAGTCTGATGTTATTTTAACGTTGCAAAGGACCTATGAACTGAAGAAAAATCCTAAAAATAAACCACTGGCCCAGTTCGAACTGATGCCTAACTACCGTTTCCATCGTTATGTGACTGGGAATTCTGCAGTTGAAGCAGTTAAGGGCATTGGAAACGGAAGAATAGCCTGTTTTACTTCTGCTCCGGGATCTGCCGGCACTATTGCAGCCGGAGATGAGATTAAGAAAGCCTTCCCTGAGGCTAAGATTACAGCCCTTGAACCTTATGAGTGTTCTACGCTGGCTAATGGCGGACGTGGACAACACCGGATAGAAGGTATTGGAGACAAGATGTGTACGTTAATTCATAATCTCTTGACCACTGATTTTGTCACCTTGATTCGTGATGACGACACTGTCAAGGGGCTTAAATTAATTCAAGATGGGACCGAAACGCTGGTGAACATGGGGGTTAAGAGAGAAGTAGCTGAAAGCATGAAGAGCTTGTTTGGGGTTTCCGGTATCTGTAATATTCTGGGGGCTATTAAGATGGCCAAATATTTACGCCTTGGCCCTGATGACAACGTGGTTACCGTCGCCACAGATGGTTTTGACCGTTATCCTTCCGTTCTGGAAGATTTAGAATGTAGGGTCTTAGAGCTTTCTGCTGATGTGTTGAAACGCTGGGCAGATGATATTTTCCTTAAGGCCGACGATCAAGATATTTATGATTGCCGGAGAGCGGCTGCTAAGGAACAGCTGTTTAAACAAAAAGAGCAAGATTGGCTGCCTTTCGGTTACAGCAAGGAATATCTTGACAGCATGAAAGATCCGGAGTTTTGGGAGAAAGAATATGCTTTAACCGAGGAATACAATAAAAAAATTAAAGACCGTAGAGGCTAATGCTGATAGTTCTATCATAATGCGGTTGAAATACTCTTAAATAGAGTCTTTCGAGCCCCTACAAGTTTTTGTTTTACTTTTCGTATATCCCTGCAAATACGGTGTGGGGGTCTCTACCAGGCAACCGGAAATTGCCCGACTACGAACTTGGAGGGGGACTCCGGGTTTTTAGTCGGGCAATTTGTTTTTGGATATTTGGAAAGCTCTAACGCTTACATTGTATCGGAGGTCTTTGAACACATATCAAGGAGACGTCTTATCAGGGATAAACCCCGAGTAACTGAGGTGGTAATAATCAATGGTGATCTTAAATGTTAATGACCAACAGTTTGAACTTGATGTCAATCCTGAAACCACTTTATTGACAGTGTTGAGACAACACTTAAAAATTACTTCTGTTAAGAATGGTTGTAATGAGGGAGTTTGCGGTGCCTGCATGGTGCTAATTGATGGAAAGACACGTCAATCATGCAGTCTTTCTCTTAAAAAACTTGGAGATAAACCGGTTATGACGGTGGAGGGTATTAGACCAGAGGAACTTACAATCTATACTGAGGCGTTTGCCAGGGCAGGCGCTGTTCAATGCGGTTTCTGTACGCCCGGCATGGTTATTTCCGCCAAGGGAATTTTGGATCAGAACGCCAGCCCGACCCGGGAAGAAATTGCTGTGAGTTTACGCAAAAATCTTTGCCGCTGTACCGGCTATCAGAAAATAATTGATGCTATAGAGTTGGCAGGGCGCGCTTTGCGCGGGGAAGAGCAGTTTGGACCGCTACCGGAGCCTCGGATAGGGGAACGGTACCCACGCCGGGATGCCTATGAAAAAACTGCCGGAAAAGCAGTCTTTGCCGATGATTTGTCCTTTCCAAATATGCTCTACGGCGCTGTAATAAGAAGCCCGGTGGCTAGAGCAAAGATTATTTCCATAGACACTTCGGAAGTAGAGAAGATGCCGGGCGTGGCAGCTGTTTTAACTGCTAAAGACATTCCTGGCAGCCTTCATCATGGCCTAATATTTAATGATTGGCCTACTCTCATTGAAGTGGGTCAGGAAACGCGTTATGTGGGGGATGCTCTTGTATTAGTGGCTGCCGAGACGCCTGAAGCGGCTTCTATGGCAGTACAGGCAATTAAATTGGAATACAAAGAACTAGAGCCTGTTACTGACGTAGAGGCTGCAATTAAAGAGGGTGCCCCTGGGCTCCATCCGAAAGGAAATATTTTGAGTACTACCCGTTTAAAACGTGGGGACGTTAATACTGCTCTCAAGGATTCTGCTCATCTGGTAAGTTGTACTTATGAGGTTCCATTCACGGAACACGCATTTTTAGAACCGGAAAGTGCCGTTGCGGTACCGAAAGGCCAAGAAATGACTCTTTATGTCGGTACACAAAGCGTTTTTGAGGATCAACATCAGATTGCGGAAATTCTTAATATTACACCTAAGAAACTGAGGGTTGTAAATTGTTTTGTAGGAGGCGCTTTTGGCGGGAAAGAAGATTTAAGCGTTCAACATCATGCGGCGCTGCTGGCTTGGAAGACCAAGCGGCCGGTCAAATTAACACTTAGCCGTCGGGAAAGTCTTATGGTACATCCGAAAAGGCATGCCATGAAGATTGAAATGACAACCGGGGTGGATGGGGACGGAAGGCTGACGGGACTTAAGGCACGGATACTTGCAGACACCGGTGCTTACGCTTCCATGGGTGCCCAAGTGCTTGAAAGAGCCTGCACCCACGCAACCGGGCCTTATAGAATAGATAATCTGGAAATTGAGGGGTCTGCAATATATACTAATAACCCGCCGGCAGGAGCGTTTCGGGGTTTTGGTGTGCCCCAAGCTGCTTTTGCCAACGAAAGTCAAATGGACCAATTAGCAGAACTTGTTGGTATTGACCCTTGGGAGATTCGCTATCGCAACGCACTGGAGCCGGGGGATAGGCTTGCAACAGGGCAAAAGATTGATAACAACGTAGGATTGAAAAAAACTCTCGAAGCAGTGCGGGAGGTTTGCAATGAAAACTCTTATGTAGGTATCGCCTGCGGCATGAAGAGTATCGGACTTGGCGTAGGTACGCCGGACGTTGGCCGCGTGAAAGCGGAGATTAAAGGCGGAAAAGTTGTTCTTGCAACAGGGGCAGCTTGTATCGGCCAGGGCCTAGAGGTAGCATTATTACAGATTTTTTGCCAAACTTCCGGCCTGCCGGCTGAACTGGTAGAGCTTTGCATAGCTGACAGCGGCTCTACACCGGCATCAGGTACTACTACTGCCTCTCGTCAAAGTCTTTTTACCGGGGAAGCTGTGCGGCGGGCAGCGGTGAAAGTGAAAGATGCCATGGGTGAAGGGGATTTGTCAGCATTGGAAGGAATGTATTTCGACGCGGATTTTGAGGGAGTTACCGATCGTCTCAATAGTGAAAAAGAAGATCCTATCACTCATATTGCATATGGTTTTGCCACCCAAGTAGTGGTACTAAATGAAGAAGGAAGGTTGAAAAAAGTACTTGCTTCCCACGATGTGGGTAAGGCCCTAAATCCGCTTGCCCTTGAAGGCCAGATTGAAGGAGCTGTAGTCATGGGAGTGGGCTATGCTCTGCGGGAAAATTTTGCTACAGAGCGGGGTGTTCCAAAACAGCAAAAAATGGCTTCCCTGGGACTCTGGAAAGCGAACGAGACGCCGGAAATTGAGGTATTGATCCATGAAGGCGGCGACTTGGAGTATGCCTACGGTGCAAAAGGAATTGGTGAGATTGCCACAATTCCGACAGCAGCGGCAGTGGCCAATGCATACCGGATATTTGACGGTGAAAGAAGGTTATCTTTACCTTTAGAAAATACACCATATCAACGCAAAAATAGGAGGTGAACAAAGGTGCCTTATATAAAGAATCTAGAATGTCTTAAATGTGGTAAGACCTATCCGGCGGTGCCTGATAGTTATACTTGCCCAAGTTGCGGCAGTGAAGGCATTCTCGATGTTATTTACGATTATAAAGCTATTTCGGCCAATGTTTCAAAAGAAAAACTGAAAGACAATAAAAATTACTCTATGTGGCGATATTTGCCTTGGTTGCCTGTAATAGCGGAAACTATCCCGCCGTTAAAAGTGGGTTGGACCCCTGTCTATAATGCCGAGCGTTTGGCAGATGTGATAGGTTTAAAAACATTATATGTTAAGGACGATGGGTTAAACCCTACTGCATCTCTTAAAGACAGGGCTTCTGCCGTAGCAGTGGCAAAAGCAGTTGAAGCCGGTGCCGATACCATTGCTTGTTCTTCTACCGGTAATGCAGCTTCATCCCTGGCCGGTAATGCAGCCTCGGTGGGATTGAAGAGCTGTATCTTTGTTCCCGGCAGGGCGCCTCAAGGGAAAATAGCCCAGTTATTAATATTTGGCGCTACAGTGGTTAGTGTTCAAGGTTCTTATGAGGATGCTTTTAAGCTGTCGGCTGAAGCAATTGACCGCTGGGGTTGGTATAACCGTAACGCCGGTATAAATCCGTACATGGTTGAGGGTAAAAAGACCGTATCCATGGAACTTTGTGAACAGTTGAATTGGCATGTTCCCGATTGGATTGTCTTGTCCGTTGGAGATGGGTGCACCATTGGAGGGGCCTGGAAGGGCCTGGTTGATTTATACGAAACCGGTTTTATCGACCGCCTTCCAAAAGTACTGGGAGTTCAGGCTGAGGGCTGCTGCCCGATTACAACAGCATTTATCAATAATGAACCACTCCGGCCTTCAGAAGAAAATACTTTGGCTGATAGTATTGCAGTCGGTGTGCCCCGTAATCCCGATAAAGCATTAAGGGCCATCAGAGACTCTCATGGTACTATGATTAATGTTAGCGATGCTCAGATACTTGAGGCTATGCGTCTTTTAGGCAGAACAACCGGTGTCTTCGGAGAACCTGCCGGGGTGACCGGACTGGCAGGGATTCAAAAAGCGATAGCTGAGGGGATTATCCACCAAGATGAAAGCGTTGCTTTTGTCGTGACGGGCAACGGTCTAAAAGACGTACAGAATGCTATTCGCGCTGTGAGTGAACCTATCAAGGTACCCCCGGAGATGGATCTATTAGTAAAGGCCCTTTCCGAACGAGGTTGATGAAAGGAGAACCTATTGTGGATTTGTTGATTAAAAATGGTGATCTGGTGACAGAAAAAGGTTTAATTAAGGCTGATTTAGCTGTTTCCGCTGGGAAAATCGAAGCAATAGGTTTTTTCCCCGGGGATAAGGCGGATAGAGTGCTGGATGCCGTAGGGAAATTGGTTTTCCCTGGCGTTATAGACGCCCATACCCACTACGGCTTGGTTACAAAAGGAGCAGTTACTGTAGATGGTTGGGAAGAGGGCACGCGTTCAGCAGCCTGTGGCGGTGTGACAACCTGTATAGATTATGCCGATCCTTTGTCCGGGGAGCAGTTGGATAAAGGAGCAAAACAGCGGCTAGCCGAAGCTGATGGAGAGGCATTAATTGACTATACTGTTCATATGGTTATTCATCGTTGGGATGAGAAAATGAAACCTCAGTTGGCAGCCCTTAAGAATGTTGGAATTGAAAGCTTGAAAATATTTACCACTTATGATCAGCGTTTACCGGAAAAAGATTTGAAAGCGCTTTTGACAGATGCAAAGTCTCATAAAATGTTGGTCACTGTTCACGCCGAAGATAATTCCTTGGTTGAAAAAGCACGCATTGAATTAGAAGAAAAAGGGGAAAAGTCTCCGGCGAGACACGGCGATAGCCGGCCCGCCAAAGCTGAAGAAAAAGCTATTATCGATGTCTTAGAATCTGCTCGAATAGTGAAGGTTCCCGTCTATTTTGTTCATATATCTAGCGGACTGGGGGCCAGGAGAATTGCGGAGGCCCAAAAGGCCGGACAGAAGGTTTTTGGGGAAACTTGTCCCCATTACTTACTGCTGGATGATAGTCTTTATGCCCGGGAGGATCCCCGGCCTTATATCATGACGCCGCCGCTACGTCCTAAGGGTAACCAAGATCAATTATGGCAGTCAATAATTAACGGTACATTACAGGTGGTGGCCACTGATCATTGTGCATACACATTAGAGCAAAAAGCATTAAGTAAGGATTGCTTTACAACGATTCCAGGTATTCCCGGTAGTGAAACCATGTTACCCTTATTATATAACTATGGAGTAAACGGAGGGCGTTTTGATCCTTGTTATTTAGCTTATCTTTTATCCACAAACCCCGCAAAGATTTTTGGCCTGTATCCGCGAAAGGGAAGCATCAGGCCGGGGAGTGATGCAGACTTGGTGATTTTTGATCCTGGAAAAAAGGTTGTACTTGACGGACGAAAGCTGCATTCGGCTTCTAATTATACACCCTTTGATGGCAAGGAAATGAAAGGGTATCCTGAGACCACAATTCTGCGAGGCAACTTGATATATCACAAGGGCAAATTTATTGGTGCTGCCGGCCAAGGACGGTTTATTAAAGCAGAGACCGTAAGTGCTGCCTATAAATTTTAAAGATATGGGGGGAGACCATGGCTAACCAAGTAGTCGGGAAGAGCGTCAGGCGAGTGGACGCTGTAGCAAAGGTTACAGGGAAAGCAAAGTATACTGATGATTTTTATGAAAGAGACATGCTGGTAGGAAAGATGTTGAGAAGCCCTTTTGCCCATGCCATTGTCAAAAGTATCGATGCTGTTGAAGCCAAAGCTTTGTCCGGTGTAGAGGCTGTGCTTACTTATAAAGATGTTCCGGGCAAGCCGTATCCTACTGCAGGGCATCCGTATTCCTTGGATCCTGGACACCAGGATCGTGCTGACCGCCATATTTTAACCGATAAGGCCCGTTTCGTCGGTGACGCTGTGGCCGCGGTGGTGGCTAAAGACCAATTGACTGCTGAAAAGGCCCTAGGTTTAATCAAGGTAGAATACGAAGTGCTGCCGGCAGTATTAACGTCCGAAGCTGCGTTAAAGGAAGATGCACCCCTGATACATAAGGGATGCGAGCGGAATATCATTACTTCCAAAGGCTATCAGTTCGGAGATATTGAAAAAGTCTTGGGTGAAGCTGATCATGTATTTGAAGGTGAATATGAGACAAGTATCGTACAGCACTGTCAATTGGAAAACCATATATCTTATTCATATGTCGATAGTCAGGACCGGATTGTAATTGTTACCTCCACGCAAATTCCGCATATCGTTAGAAGGATTGTGGGACAGGCCTTGGATATGCCTTGGGGGAAAATACGTGTAATCAAACCCTTTGTTGGGGGAGGGTTTGGCAGTAAGCAGGACGTTTGCATTGAACCTTTAAACGCACTGATGACTCTGGCCGTAGGTGGGAGACCGGTTAAGCTTGAACTATCCCGTGAAGAATGTATGATTGATACTCGTACCCGTCATGCTATAAAGTTTAAAATTAAGACGGGGGTTTCTAAAGATGGAAACTTACTGGGAATGCATGTTGAGGTAATATCAAATACCGGGGCTTATGCATCTCATGGACATGCTATTGCTATGTCTGCCGGATCGAAATTTAGAATGCTTTACCCGATGAAAGCGATAAAATTTGATCCGGTCACAGTATATACAAATCTCCCTGTTGCCGGAGCCATGCGGGGCTACGGATCACCTCAGATGGTATTTGCTCTTGAATCTCATTTGGAAGAAATAGCTAATAAACTTGGCATGGATTCCATTGAATTCAGAAAGAAAAACCATGTTAAAACAGGTTATGAAGATCCTTTAAACAAAAATAAAGTGCTCAGCTGCGGTATCCGCGAATGTATTGACAAGGGTAAAGAGCTGATAAACTGGGAAGAAAAGAAGAGACTTTATGGGAAACAATCGGGGATGAAACGCAGAGGACTAGGAATGGCTTGCTTCAGCTATGGTTCAGGCACCTACCCGACAGGGTTGGAGATAGCCGGGGCAAGGATTGTCCTCAATCAAGACGCATCTTTGCAGCTGCAAATAGGTGCCACTGAGATTGGGCAGGGAAGCGATACTGTTTTTGGTCAGATGGCAGCTGATGTATTGGGGGTTTCTGAAGACATGGTTCATGTTATTTCTATGCAAGATACGGATATAACCCCCTTTGACACCGGTGCATATGCTTCGAGACAGACTTATATTACCGGTATGGCCGTTAGGAAGGCAGCAATGGATGTCAAAGAAAAAATTCTTAGTTTTGCTCAAGGGATGACCGGCCTAAAGGCCGAAACCTTAGATATTAAGGATGGAAAGATAGGATATAAACACTCTGAGGAAACTATCATGCCATTGTCTGATTTGGCGTTGAAAACCTATTATGACACTGTTGTTGCTAACCCGATCACCAGTGATATTTCTAACAATGCCAGGGTTAATGCCTTTGCTTTTGGCGCAACCTTTGTAGAAGTTGAAGTGGATATGAAAACTGGGAAAATAGAAGTTCTAGAAATATATAATGTGCATGACTCAGGAACAATAATTAATCCTAAGCTTGCAGAAGCCCAAGTGCACGGGGGAGTAGGAATGGCCTTAGGATATGCTCTCACGGAACAGATGCTTTTTGACGAAGAAACAGGAAAGCCTTTAAATAATAATTTACTTGATTATAAATTGCCTACTATAATGGACATTCCGGATATTGGAGTGGCATTTGCTGAAACATCTGACCCTACAGGTCCGTTTGGCAGCAAGTCATTGGGAGAACCTCCTACTATCTCTCCCGCTCCGGCTATTCGCAACGCAGTTTTGGATGCCACAGGCGTGGCCTTTCAGGCACTGCCTCTGTATCCCCAGCGCGTCTTTGAAAAATTTAAGGAATGCGGTTTGATTTAGGAAGGAGGTGGCGATTATTTATAATATCAAAGATTACTTCGAGGCTGAAACTGTAAAAGAGGCGACTGGGCTGTTGGCAGAAAACCCCAATTTAACAATTATTGCCGGCGGCACTGATGTTCTGATAAAGATGCATGGAAGAATAATTGAAGAAGCAGATATACTAAGTATTAGAAAAATTAAATCCTTAGAAGGTATTAAAATGCTCCAAGACGGGACAATTAGCATTGGGGCCCTTGGAACGTTTTCAGGAATTGCTGCAGATGCGGTGATTTGTAATAATATACCAATTTTAGCGGAAGCTGCCACTTCCATGGGTGGGCCGCAAATTCGTAATATTGCAACCATTGGTGGTAATATTTGTAACGGAGTTACCTCTGGAGATAGTGCTTCAACATTATTTGCGCTTAATGCTCTTTTAAAGCTGCAGTCCAGCCAAGATGAGCGCTTGGTGCCCATTCAGGAATTTTATCTGGGTCCCGGGAAAGTAGCTTTAAAGCCCGGGGAAATGCTTACGGAAATACTTATCTCACCGGAAAACTACACTGGTTTTAGCGGCCATTATATTAAATATAGTATGCGCAATGCCATGGATATTGCCACTCTAGGCGTTGCGGTAGTTTGTAAACTCAAGGGTAAAAATGTCTTTGAAGATGCGCGGATTGGGTTAGGAGTTGCCGGGCCGACCCCTATTAGGTGTCAAGAGGCGGAAGATTTTGCCAAAGGAAAGGTAATCTCCCTAGAAACCATTGCTGAAATAGGCAAGACCGCGGTTAAAGCCGCTAAAGCTAGGACTTCCTGGAGAGCGTCCAAAGAATATCGGGAACACCTTGTGGAGGAATTAACTCAAAGGGCGTTAAAAGTGGCAATAGCCAAAGCAGGGGGTGGAGAAATTGCTTAAGAAAATTTCCTTTAAAGTAAACGGCAGGCTCGAAACCATAGAGATTAACGTTGGTGAAACACTATTAGAAGTGTTGAGGGATCGGTTGGGTTACACAGGTGCCAAAAAGGGATGCGGTGTTGGTGAGTGTGGAGCTTGTACCGTTTTGATTGACGGCACCCCTATTGACTCCTGTATTTTCTTGGCAGTGTGGGCTGATGGTAAAAGTGTACTAACAATAGAAGGCGTATCTGAAAAGGGTGAGCTGTCCGGCGTCCAAAAAGCTTTTGTTGATGAAGGAGCTATTCAATGTGGTTTTTGTACTCCTGGCCTTGTGCTGACCACAACAGCTTTGGCAGCAAAAGACAAACAATACACTAAGGAAGAAATAAAGCGAGAATTGTCTGGGCACCTGTGCCGTTGTACGGGTTACCAAAATATCACAAGGGCTGCTGATAAAGCCCTAAATTTCGACAAAAAAGAGACTTGTGACTGCCATAAACAAGCAGATTAGTGTATAATCATTTGAAAAGGGAGGTCAATACAATATGCAATTGAAAACAGTAGATCCGGAAATTGCTGCAGTTTTAGAGAAAGAATTAAACAGGCAGCGTACGAAAATCGAACTTATTGCGTCAGAAAACTTTACTAGTAAGGCGGTCATGGAAGTGCAGGGCTCAGTTCTGACGAACAAATATGCTGAAGGATACCCTGGAAAGCGTTATTATGGCGGGTGCGAGTATGTGGATGTGGCTGAAGAATTGGCACGCCAACGCGTAAAGAAATTGTTTGGGGCCGAGCATGCAAACGTGCAACCCCATTCGGGAGCCCAAGCCAATACAGCCGTTTATTTTAGCATCTTAGAGCCGGGGGATACTGTATTAGGCATGAAATTGGCCCATGGGGGGCACTTAACTCATGGCAGTCCAGTGAATATGTCAGGAAAATACTACAACTTTGTTCCTTATGGTGTCAGCAAAGAGACAGGTTGTATTGATTATGAAGAGGTTCGGGATCAGGCCAAAGCTCATAAGCCAAAACTAATAGTAGCAGGGGCTAGTGCTTACCCACGTACGATTGATTTTGCCGCATTTCGAGAAATCGCTGATGAAGTCGGGGCTTTGTTTATGGTAGATATGGCACATATTGCCGGTTTAGTAGCAGCGGGACTTCATCCTAATCCCGTACCTTACGCTGATTTTGTAACCTCTACAACCCATAAAACCCTGCGGGGACCACGGGGCGGTATTATTCTTTGTCGGGAAGAATATGCCAAGGCCATAGATAAAGCGATTTTCCCAGGTATTCAAGGCGGACCATTGATGCATGTAATTGCTGCTAAAGCTGTAGCCTTTAAAGAGGCTCTGGAACCTGAATTCAAAGACTATCAACAGCAGGTTGTCAAAAATGCTAAAAGTTTGGCGGAGAAATTAGTGGAAAACGGCTTAAAACTTGTTTCGGGCGGAACAGATAATCACCTAATACTGGTTGATGTACAGCCACGTGAACTAACCGGTAAAGAAACAGAGGAAAGGCTTGATGAAATTGGCATTACAGTTAATAAAAATGCCATTCCATTTGATCCTAAGCCGCCAACCGTTACCAGTGGTGTGCGTATTGGCAGCCCTGCCGTAACCACTAGAGGATTTAAAGAAAAAGAAATGGAACAGGTGGGAGATATTATTCAGCGGGCTCTGTCCTATGAATTCGAGAAAGAAAAGGAACAATTGGCTCTAGAGGTTAAAGAATTATGTGCTAAATTTCCACTGTATTAAATGAAAACTTTGCCCATAGCTAACCAACGCTAAAATATCTAGTTGATAAGTTGGTTAGTTAAAAGTTGGATAGTTTTTTATACCTTTCCAGCTGACCAACTTTCCAACAATCTAACTAATTAATATAAATAATAAAGCAGAAAGCAGACCGCGGTCTGCTTTCTGCTTTATTATTTGGTTAGATATGCTTGATTTTTTTAAGGTTTTTTCGCTTAAAAAAAAGGAGTTCAAGCTAACCAAATAGAATAACTCCAATATAAGATTGTTCAACAATCGTACAATTTAACAATAAGACAACCTGCGGCATAGCAGGTTTCAACTGATGTCGGGGGGCTGATAATGAGAAAATCACTTTATGTTGATGTGGCCAGAGAGATTAAGAAAAGAATTGAAGATGGTATTTTCAAACCAGGAGAAAAGTTGACAGCTGAACCGGAACTGGCAAAGATTCTGGGGGTCAGCAGAGGTACGCTGCGGGAAGCCCTTACTAGTCTCGAAAATGAAGGAGTTATTAGTAGAAAGCATGGTAAGGGTGCCTTTGTTAATAAGAACTCTTCTAGAATTGTGGCTGGTATTGAACGGCTTGACAGTTTAACCGCGACCATTAGAAGTTCGGGTCAAACAGCGGAGGACCAAGTGATATCTATGAAGGAAATAGTCATAAATTCTGAATTGGCCGGC
>Ga0209347_1003108_pt1 | contig 20205 bp, 19 predicted proteins | sample AutmiccommuBRH23_FD_187382 | JGI IMG/M metagenome (GOLD analysis project Ga0209347, IMG submission 187382) | Deep subsurface microbial communities from Mt. Terri, Switzerland - Autotrophic microbial communities BRH/23 (SPAdes) (version 2) | ecosystem: Environmental > Aquatic > Deep subsurface >...
TTCACCCCCGCCCCGAAATGGTGCTTCACGGAGCCCATCTCCGTGACAAGATCGGCCGCCTCGATGAGCGCCGGCTTGGCGTTGCGTCCGGTGACCACGACATGCAGGTCGGGGCGTCGTGCCTTCAAGGCGGCCACTACGGCGTCGAGATCAAGATATTCGTAGCGCAGCGCGATGTTCAGTTCGTCGAGCACGACGAGACTGATGGTCGGGTCGGCGATCAGTTCCTGCGCCTTGGCCCAGGCAGCCTCAGCGGCCGCTATGTCGCGCTTCACGTCCTGCGTCTCCCAGGTGAAGCCCTCGCCCATCGTGTGCCAGACAATTCTGTCGCCGAAGGCCGCGAAGGCGTCTTTCTCACCGGTGTGCCATGCGCCCTTGACGAACTGCACGACGCCGACGCGCTTGCCGTAGCCGAGCATGCGCAGCGCCAATCCGAAGGCCGCCGTCGTCTTGCCCTTGCCGGGCCCGGTATTGACGATCAGCAGTCCCTTTTCGGCGACCGTCTTGCTGGCCACTTCCGCGTCCTGCACGGCCTTGCGCTTGGCCATCTTGGCACGGTGCTTTTCCTCGGCCTGGCTGTCTATGGTCTTCATCTCACTTCACCTTGAGTGGCAGCCCGGCCACCATGAACAGCACTGTGTCGGCGCGGGCCGCAATGCGCTGGTTGAGGCGGCCGGCCGCATCGCGGAACCGCCTCGCCAATTTGTTGTCCGGCACGATGCCAAGTCCGACCTCGTTCGAAACCACGAACCAGGGCCCGCGCGGCAGGGCAAGCACGGCTTCGAGTTCGCCTGAAACGGCATCCAGATCGTTTCCGGCAAGCAGATGATTGCTCAGCCAAAGCGTCAGGCAGTCCACCAGCACCGGTCGCCCGTCCGGCACGCCGCGTAGCGCAGCCGCCAGGTCGAGTGGCGCATCGACTGTCGTCCAGCCGTCGCCCCTCCGTTCCCTGTGCAGCGCGATGCGCTCCACCATTTCGCCGTCATAGGCCTGAGCCGTGGCGATGTAGGTCCATGGCGCCGGATTGGTGGAGACCAGCCTCTCGGCATGCGCGCTCTTGCCGGAGCGCGCGCCACCGAGAAGGAAGGTCAGGCCCTGTGCGTCAGGCAAAGCTCTTGCTGGGCTGGCTCGCCATTCCGAGAAAATATTGGCGAACCATGCCCACCATGCCGCCAAGCAGGACCCAGAAGATCAGGTTCGTGACGGTGACCGCCACCACGAACTGGTGGTGCAGGCCGGCTGGTACCGGCGATTCATGACTGGCCGGTTGCGGTGCGCCGATGATGTGCGGCACCACGATCAGCGCCACGCCGATCAGCGAGAACAACGCCGAGCCTCGAAAAGCGATCAGCGCAAGCCCTGCTGCCGTAGCCGTTACCGTCGCGATCCACCAGACCTGCCTGTCGAAGAGATCCGCAGCAGGCATGGCAGGCAGTTCCGGTGGCAGGCCAAGTCCGGGTGCAAGCGTGAACACGGCAAAGCCGGCAAAACCCCAGAAGACTCCTTGCCGCCAGCCGGCAATGCCGCCGGCAAACTCGGAGACCGCCACAAGGACAAGCGCGAAGCCGATTCCAGTGACGATGTTGGCAAGCGCGGTGAAGGCAAAGCGCTCGAAGCCGTCGGCTGGGGCCCAGGCTTCCTCGTCGTGGGCGTCAGGGGCAGCGGCTTCAGAAGCCGGCGTTACAGCTGCAGACATTTCAGCAGGGCCATGGACATGGCCCGACACCCCGGCTGCCTCGAAGGTCTCCGCCTGAAGGATGAGCGGCACCGTTGCATAGGTCTGGAGGGCCGTCATGACGAGGCCCGCAAACAGTCCTGCGATCGCCGCGGTGAACACGGCGTTGCGAAACAGGTTCATGATGTCAGATCCCGGTTAGTGGCAGGGAAACGCCATCGAATGCCGGTAGTCGTGACCCGCATTGTGCACAACTTCAGCATGCGAGAAGCCGACAAAACCGACGACAAAGAGACCGAGCAGTCCAACCACGCCAAGCTGAATGGCGCGCGAAGCCGAAGCCGTGCCGGAACCAAGGGAAGCAGAAACCGTATTCATCAAAATTGTCCTTTCGCCCTCCACCCGAGGGCACCTCGTTGACTTCAGTCGCCGGCAGGTCTCCTGGCTCGCGGATCAGGCACCCTACCCCGCCTTCCCGAAGCAACCGCTCCAGTGGCATTTGGGGAGAGCTACCGCTTACAGTTGCGGGGGCAGCAACGGCTTTGGGCAATAGACCCGCACCGCATTCCCTCTCGGTCCTTTCGGAACCGACGACAGCCTTCACTATAGGATAGAAACCAAAGCCGGGCAAACCAATTTACCGACAATCAGAGCCCCAGGATGTCGCAACCGGGGCATCCGGGACCGGCCTGCCGGGTTCGGTGCAAAGATCCGGTACAGGTGTTTCCTCGAACAGATCAGACGCATGTTCTCGCAATGACAGAGCAATGGCTTCCGCCTGCGGTTTGACAAACGGTTCAGGCCCATATCCCTTGTCCCGCAAGGAGTCTCGCCCATGAAACACCTTGCCGAAGGGAACGACCTCTACTCGGGATTGCGTCAGGCGGAGGCAACGCTTCCGTCAAGCGCCTACCTTGACGTCGCCTCCTATGAACGCGATCTCGAGGCCATCTGGTACCGCCGCTGGATTCATGTCTGCCGCGAGGCCGACATTGCCGGGCCGCTGGCCTACCGGGTGGTCACCGTCGGCACGCAGGAAATCCTCATTGTCCGCGACGAAACCGGCGTCCTGCGCGCCTTCCATAACACCTGCCGCCACCGCGGTTCGCAGCTTTGCACTGGTGAAGCAGGCAGGCTCAAGGCTCGCCTTGTCACCTGCCCTTATCACGCCTGGTCCTATTCGCTGCGTGGCGATCTCGTGCGCGTACCCTCGAAAACCTTGCCGCAAGGCTTCGACAAGGCCGATTATCCGCTGCACGCCGTTTCGCTGTCGGTCTGGCGCGGGCTGGTCTTCGTCAATCTCGACCCGAACGCCAAGGACACCGCCGCCGACGCCTTCGACCGGGAATCAGCCGATCTGACGAACTGGCCGCTGGAGGACCTGGTTTCAGGCCATGTCTTCAGGAAGGTGATGAACTGCAACTGGAAGATATTCTGGGACAATTTCAACGAGTGCCTCCATTGCCCCGGCGTCCACAAGCATCTGTCGCAGCTGGTGCCCATCTACGGGCGCGGCATGATGGCCAGGCACGACGACCCCGACTGGGCACACCACGCGGACAACGATGCGCCGGAATTTTCAGGCCGCCTGCGCGCCGGCGCCGAAACCTGGTCGGCCGATGGGCACGCGCACGGCCCGAAGTTCGGCGGTCTGACGGAGGCCGAGCGGTCCGCCGGCCAGACCTACGCAATGAACCTGCCCTCGATGTTCATTGTCGGCCATGTCGACTATGTCCGCATCGTGCGCCTCTTGCCGCTCGGCCCGGAACGGACGGAGCTGACGGCAGAGTGGCTGTTCCCCCGAGGGCCGCTGGGCGGGGAGGCGCTCGAAAACATCGTCTCGTTCGGCATCCAGGTCCTGGAGGAGGACGCCGGCGTCTGCGAGATAAACCAGAAAGGCTTGCATTCACGCCGCTTCGAGGCGGGGGTGCTGATGCCGGAGGAGTATGAGCTTCACCGATTCCATGAATGGGTCCGTGCCCAGCACCGCGGATTTGAGGATGTCACATCGATTTCGGCAGATAACGCCAAGTGAGCAGTCCGCAGATCGCGACGAATATGCCAAGCGTGACAAACACCCCATCGAGCCCGAAAAACGCCAGCACAATCGAGTAGGCGAGCGGCGGCAGAAGTTCAGAAAAGTCGAGATAGGTCCTGTAAACCGCCGACATCTGCGGACGCTCATAGGATCGAACCGCGCGCATGAAGGCGGTAGAGCCGAGCGCATCGAGCGCGATGGCGAAAGCAGCACTGCAAAGCAGCAAGAACCCCGTCACGAGAGGCAGCTTTTCGCCGCTCAGTCCGGCCGCCAACAGCGTCGCCGTCATGGATAAGAACGCGATGGCCATGATGTTGCGCGCGCCAAACCGCTTGCCGGCCCTGCCCCAGAACACCGCCGTGAACAAAAGCGCGTTGCCCGCCGAAACCAGCAGGCCACCAGCCAGCGCGCCCTCACCTGTAGCGACCATGAGGATCGGACCATAGACGAAGAAGGTCGTCCAGAAGCATGAGCGGCCGAACGCAATGATCCAGGCAAGACGCAGTCGGGGCTGGGCGACGAAGCGCCCGATATTGGCGAGCGGGTTGGCGGGCCGGGTCTTGCCCGGCCGGATCTGCCGGTTGTCGCCGAGCCGGTAATACCAGAACAATGCGAGCAGCACCGTGCAGAAGCCGATCACGGCGGCGTGCGGAGCGACGATGCCAAAATGCGTGTAGAGCAGGATGCCGAGCGTCGGCCCGGCGGTCCAGCCGAGCATCGACCATGCCATGCGCAGTGACTCCGAACGCATGAACTCTGTCTTCTTGATATGATCCATGATGTAGAGGTTGAGCGTGATGCCAAGCGCACTCGCGCCCATTACCCGCGACCACATTCCGAGCAACTGGCCGGTCAGCGTGCCGGTAAGGAACAGCACCGAGCCGAATGCCAGCAGCACCACGCCGCCCGTATAGACCCAGCGCCGCGAAAAGCGCGCGATCAGCATCGGCATGAACAGCGTCGCCGAAAGCCCAAGCAGCGCGACAATCGTGTAGAGTATCGAGACGCCCTGCTCGCTCTTCAGTATCTCGTAGGCCTGAATCGGAATGACGCTGGCAATCGAGGCGCGGGCAAAGGATTCCAGGCCATACAAAGTGGCGAATGTCCGCGCACCGGCCGGTGATACGGCTGGAAGCCAGATGGGGTGCCGAACCTGAGTTGCCATGTACCTGCAAGAATCACGCGTCTGGACAAGATTTGCAGGCGCGAACCCCAGCCGATAACAGGAATTCGACCTGAAAGTGCCGCAAATCCGGACTGGCTATCGTTTGACGCGTTCTGGCCCAAGAGCCAGTGTACGCTGCATCAGCACAATGGCGGTTCCGACGTTGCCTGGCGCCCGGCCCCATTTACTGTATTTCGTCACCGCCGAGCCGTGCTAACGGTGGTGACCTGCAAACCAACCAGGTTGCGGGAATCGTCGAGCAGTCGAAACAAGTGCACGAAAAATCTCCGCCCAGGCAGCGCATCGAAGCCATAGACATCGCACGCGGCGTCGCGCTGCTGGCAATGGCTGTCTATCATTTTGCCTGGGACCTCGAATTCTTCGGCTATGTCGAACCGGGCCTGACCGCTGTCGGTGGCTGGAAGCTGTTTGCCCGCTCGATTGCATCGAGCTTCCTGTTTCTGGCCGGCGTCAGCCTCTTCCTCGCCCACGCAAACGGTATCAGGTGGTCAGGGTACTTGCGGCGCCTGGCCATAGTTGCCGGCGCGGCGCTTGCCATTTCGGTCGCCACGCGCCTTGCCACGCCAGACGGTTTCATCTTCTTCGGCATACTGCACGAGATCGCCCTGGCCAGCATCCTTTGCCTTGCCTTCGTCCGACTGCCGGCCATTGTGACGCTGCTCGCTGCTGGCCTGATCATCGCCGCACCACATTTCTTTCGATCGCCCTTCTTCAACGATCCCTGGTGGTGGTGGACGGGCCTGTCGCAAGCGCTGCCGCGCTCCAACGACTACGTGCCCGTTTTTCCATGGTTGGGCGCGGTTCTGGCCGGTGTGGCAGCGGCAAAAATTGCCGGGCGGATCGGCCTTCTGTCCTGGCTTGCCGGTCTGGATTTCGGTCGGTGGAGCCGGCCGCTTGCCTTCGCGGGCCGCCACAGCCTGGCTACCTACCTGATCCACCAGCCTGTACTCATCGCCTGTGTCTGGGCAGCGGTCCAGTTCATTCCGCCCGCCCAGCAAGCGCCAGAAGCCCGATTCCTGCGTTCTTGTGAGGCCGCTTGCAAAGAGACGCGAGACACCGAATTCTGCACGCGCTACTGTGCCTGCATGATCGACGGTCTGGAACGTGACAAGTTGATCGATGGCGTGTTCGCGGGAGACGAAAACGCCGATCTGCGGTCCAAAGTGGAGAAAACCGCGGACCTTTGCACGGTCGAGACGGACAATGCGATTCTTCAGGGGGGATTTGAATGAGCGACGCTGACAGGAAGCCTGGAGGTCTGCCCTTGCCTCCGTTGATTTATGTTGCCGCGATCGCCCTTAGTCTGATCGCGCATGTCATCTATCCGCTGCCGTGGATCACCTCACCCCTCTCCGACATTCTGTTTGCCGCTGGCTGGCTCGCGCTCTTGGCCGTTGCCGCGCTGATCTATTCGGCGATCACGACCATGAGGCGCGCCAAAACGACCATGAATCCGAATGCAATGCCCGATCATCTGGTCACCACCGGGCCATTTTCGATCACCCGCAACCCAATGTATCTTGGCAACACCCTGCTGTTGATCGGCGTGGGTCTGATCGCTGGAATAGCCTGGTTTCTGGTGTTCGCCATTCTGGCGGCATTCACGACGCAGAAAGTGGCAATCGAGGGAGAGGAAAAAAGACTGACGGACAAATTCGGCAAGAGGTATCACGACTACGCAAAGCGCGTTCGCCGCTGGATTTGATTGGTGCGCGGCCCAGAACCTATTCCCCTGCCCGCAAGTCGAAGCTATGTATTGACGCCCAGTTCGGCCAGTCGCTCCACGCAGGACTCTTCAGCGTGGTCCAATTCCGCAAGGGTTTCTTCCAGGTCGCGGCGCTTCTGCCTCAAATTCTCACGCTTTTCCTCAATGCGCCGGATCATCAGCTTGAGCTGCCCGACCTCTCCGGGTGGCTCCCTGTACATCTGAATGATCTCACGGATCTCGTTGATGGAGAAACCAAGCCTCTTGCCCCTCAGAATCTGTCGGACCAGATGGCGGTCGGATGGCTTGAATAGACGTGTGCGCCCTCGCCGCAGCGGTTGGATCAGGCCTTCATCCTCATAGAAGCGCAACGTTCTCGTCGAGATGTCGAATTCGCGGGTCAGATCGGTTATCGAGTAGTATTCCCGCATGAGTATCCCCGTCCCAATGGCAAGTCCCCGCGGACATTGCCATCGCGCTTACGTAAGTGTCAAATATCGTAAATTTTGCAGTCAAATCCGGGCGATGCGGGCTAACCGAGATTCAGCCACCACGTTGCGAGCCCTAGAAACGCGAAGAAGCCGACAACATCGGTGACCGTGGTGACGAAGACCGACGATGCAATGGCGGGATCGGCGCCGAATCGGTCGAGCACCAATGGAATGAGAATGCCGGCAAGCGCCGCCGCCGCCATGTTGATGATCATGGCGACGCCGATGATCTGCCCGAGTGCCGGATCTGCAAACCACAAACCCGCGACCAGCCCCACCATGACGGCAAAAAACACGCCATTAAGGATGCCAACAGCCGCCTCGCGGCGAATGATGCGACTGGCATTGTAGATATCGATATCCTTGGTCGCCAGCGCCCGAACCGTAACCGTCATCGTCTGGGTGGCGGCATTGCCACCCATTGACGCGACGATTGGCATCAGCACGGCCAGCGCCACCATCTGCTGGATCGTCGCATCGAACAATCCAATCACCAGAGAAGCCAGAATCGCCGTACCCAAATTCACCATCAGCCACGGCAAGCGTGCGCGCGATGTCGTCATGACCGTGTCGGACAACTCCTCGTCGCCAACGCCACCCATGCGCATCAGGTCTTCCTCGGCCTCCTGCTTGATGACGTCGACGACATCGTCGATGGTCAGCACGCCGACCAGCCGCTCGTTCTCGTCGACGACGGCGGCGGAGAGAAGGTCGTACTGCTCGAATTCGCGCGACGCCTCCTCCTGATCCATCGTCGCGGGAATCGCATGACGCGTCTCATGCATGATGTCCTCGACCTTGACTGTCCGCTTGGTGCGCAGAACCTGGTCGAGATCGATGGCGCCGAGCAACTTGAACAGCGGGTCGATGACGAAAATCTGACTGAAACGCTCGGGAAGATCGTTGTCCTCGCGCATGTAGTCGATCGTCTGGCCAACCGTCCAGAAGGGCGGCACGGCGACGAATTCGGTCTGCATGCGCCGGCCGGCGCTTTCTTCCGGATAGGCCAGAGAGCGGCGCAGCCTGATGCGTTCGGTGAACGGCAGTTGTGCCAGGATCTCGTCCTGGTCCTCCTGGTCGAGGTCCTCCAGAATGTAGACGGCATCGTCGGAATCGAGTTCCTGGACAGCCTGGGCAATCTGCTCGTTGGGCAGATTATCGACAATGTCGAGGCGAATCGCCTCATCGACCTCGGTCAGCGACGAGAAGTCGAAATCCCTGCCGAGAAGTTCGACGAGCGCGCGGCGCTGCTCGGGAAGCAGCGCCTCGAGCAGATCGCCAAGCTCCGATTGATGCAGGTCGCCGACATCCTGCTTGAGGGTCAGCGTGTCGCGATCGGCGATGGCTGCGCCGACATGGGCCAGGAATGACGCAAGAATGACGCCGTCCTCACCATAGATGCCCGCGTTAACAGCCTCGGGAGCTTCGTCGCCGGGCGTCGTGTCGTGCTGATCTTCCAACGGCGCCTCCCGTATCCGGATTTCGGGGGTGTTCCTCGCCACGTCTAGCGCGCAATGTGCCGAAACATCAAACGAAACTCGTGCCTCGGCCAATCCAGGGAGGATTTACCCATGGCCGTTGCACGTTGGGAAAAATGGAGACGGGCGGGAAGACCTGTCGCACGCAGCCGGTGATCGCATCCGACTCGCTCTTCATCGCGGGGCCGTCGCACTGCAGGCCGGGTCGAGCCTGCAAAGCGGATGAAGAAGGCCGCGATCCAGCACGGCCGGAAACGAACCGGCCACCCCTGCCGGCAACTGGGAGGAGCGCTCAGTCAGGTTGAAAAATACCATCCGGGAGTAAATGGTGCGGTCGAGAAGACTCGAACTTCCACGGGTTGCCCCACAGCGACCTCAACGCTGCGCGTCTACCAATTCCGCCACGACCGCACGTGGTAGAGCCGGAACGAACCGGCTCGCGGCCTGTAGCAAATCGTTTCCGGCGAAACAAGTGAGGAGCCGGCATTATTCCGCAGCGCCGCGCAAAACCCTCGGCCGGCATATGCAAGCGTCAGAACTTTACCTTTTGCCGGCCTGTTGCCATATGATGCGGCAGCTACGGAGACGACATGACCCAACGCAGCCAGCTAGCCGGCTTGTTCCTGCCAGATCCGGGCTCAAGCCCCGTCGAATGGCGTGTCGAGCCGGGCCTGACAGACTACGACACGGCGCTGGCATTCATGGAAGAGCGGGCAGACGCCATCAGGCAGTCGGGCGCGGCCGAGATGGTTTGGCTCGTCGAACATCCTCCCCTCTATAGCGCAGGCACCAGCGCCAGGATTGAGGATCTGGTCGAGCCGGACAGGTTTCCGGTTTTCGCCGCCGGACGTGGCGGCGAATACACCTATCACGGCCCCGGTCAGCGGGTCGCTTACGTGATGCTCGATCTGAAGCGCCGGCGCGAGGATGTGCGAGCCTTTGTCGCGGCGCTCGAGGACTGGATCATCCGCACGCTGGCACAGTTCAACGTCAGGGGCGAACGGCGCGACGATCGGGTGGGCGTCTGGGTTGTTCGACCCGAACGCCCTGCTGCTGCCGATGGTGCGCCGGCCGAAGACAAGATTGCCGCGATCGGCATCAGGCTGAGGCGCTGGGTCAGCTTCCATGGCATCGCCATCAATGTCGAACCGGATCTCTCGCATTTTTCAGGCATCGTGCCTTGCGGCGTTTCCGATCATGGCGTCACCAGTCTGGTCGACCTCGGCCTGCCGGTAACGATCGCCGATCTCGATGTGGCGCTGAAGGCGGCATTCCAGGAGGTGTTCGGGCCCGCAAACGAGATCCTTGGGCACTTGCCCAGAAAGGTCGGATAGCACGATGAAACAGCGCCTGGAAAAGATCGCTTCAATCCTGTCGCTACTGGCCCTGCTGACGGCGCCAGCACTGGCGCAGCAGACATCGGATGCTGTGACGCCTGAAGCCCCTTCAGAGGTCACCGCTCGCCAACCCGTCGAGGCTCGCAAACACATGGTCGTCGCGGCCAACCCTGTTGCGGCCGAGGCCGGCCTTGCCGTCTTGCGCGCCGGCGGCAATGCAGCCGACGCGCTGGTGGCGGTGCAAACAGTTCTCGGACTGGTCGAGCCCCAATCTTCCGGGCTGGGCGGTGGCGCATTCCTGGTCTGGTATGATGCGCAAACCGGCACGGTGACGACCTTCGATGGTCGCGAGACGGCGCCTGCCTCGGCAACGCCTGATCTGTTCGTCGGGCAGGATGGCAAGCCGCTCGGCTTCTTCGAGGCGGTCGTCGGCGGCCGTTCGGTCGGCGTGCCCGGCGTACCGCGCCTGCTTGAAACCGTGCACGGCAAATATGGCAAGCTCGATTGGGCCGGTCTGCTTGAACCGGCAATCGACCTGGCGCAAGACGGCTTTGCCGTATCGCCGCGTCTTCACGAACTGATCGCGCAGGATGCCGGCCGTCTGGACACGCAGCCGGCCGCCAGGGCCTATTTCTACGGCAGCGACGGAGCGCCGCTGGCTGTCGGCACCAAGCTTCGCAATCCTGACTATGCCGAGACGCTGCGGTCGATGCAGGCGGGCGGCGCGAACGCCTTGTACACAGGCCCCATTGCCGAAAGGATCATCGCGGCGGTCACGGGCCACGCGGTCAATCCAGGCGGGCTTACAGCCGACGATCTCGCCGGCTACACGGTCAAGGAACGAGCCGCCGTCTGCGCGCCCTACCGGGGCCTTTCGGTCTGCGGCATGGGGCCACCCTCCTCCGGCGCACTGACCATCGGCCAGATACTTGGCATGGTCGAGCCATTCGATCTCGCAAAGCTCGGCCCCGACGACCCGGAAAGCTGGCGTATCATCGGCGACGCGACGCGGCTGGCCTTCGCGGACCGCGACCGCTACATGGCCGACAGCGATTTCGTGCCGGTGCCGAGAGGTCTGCTCAATCCGGGCTATCTCAAGTCGCGCTCGGCGCTTATTCGCCGACCGACCGCCCTGCCCGACGATGCCGTCACCCCGGGCGAGCCACCGTGGGACAAGGCAGAACTGCGTGTCGACGGCACCAGCTTCGACATGCCGTCGACCAGCCACTTCAGCATCGTCGATGACGCCGGCAATGTACTGTCCATCACCAGTTCGGTGGAGAATGCCTTCGGTTCGCGCCAGATGGTGGCCGGCTTCCTGCTCAACAACCAGCTCACCGATTTCGCCTTCTCGCCCGACAAGGACGGGGCGGCCGTCGCCAACCGCGTCGAGGCCGGCAAGCGGCCCCGTTCGTCAATGTCCCCGACCATCGTTCTCAGGGACGGCAAACCGCTCTATGCGCTCGGCTCGCCGGGCGGTTCGAGCATCATTCCCTATGTCGCCAACACGCTGATTGCGCTGATCGACTGGAAGCTCGACATGCAGGCGGCAATCGCGCTGCCACACATGCTGAACCGCTTTGGAACCTATGAACTTGAGGCCGGCACGCCCGCGGAAAGCTTTGCCCCGGACCTTGAGGCGCTCGGCTACAAGACAAGGATCAACGACCTGAATTCCGGGCTTCACGGCATAGCCATCACACCGGACGGCCTGACCGGCGGCGCCGATCCGCGCCGCGAGGGACTGGCGGCAGGCGACTGAGTCGCCCGCAGCCGACGACTGTGTTCAGGCGATCTTCGATGCCGCCCACAACAAGCCATAGCCGTGGATGGCGAAGACGGCGAGCAGAGCAGCCCCGATGGCAAGCCGGTCAAACACCGAGATTGGCTTCAGCTCGTGGCGCGGCTTGACGCCGCCGCCGGCCGTGGCCAGGCTGAGAATGGCAAAGATGGCGCCGATGGAAACCAGAAGCCACGGCTGAAGCCCCGCCAATCGTCCAAGCGCCAGGAACGCTCCCAGCAACAGGAACGACGCCAGGGCCAGCAATGGCGGGCTGGGACAGATCTGGCGCAGCACCTGCCCGCCATCGAACTTCCAGACCGGCACCAGATTGGCAATATTGAAGAATGCCGCGCAGCCCGCAAGGGACGCCAGCAGGGCAGCGCCGATGCGCCAGCCCTCCGCCGAGGCATAGCTGCTGGAAGCAATCGCCACCGGCACCAGGAAAGCCGAAAAACCGGCCCCCATCAGGGCAACGAAGGCAACTTCGAAACGGCTGTCATAGGGCTTGCCCCCAATGGCGATGCCACCAAGGAGCGGCACGAATATCATCCGGACCTTGCGGTGGCCCATCAGCCGGAACGCCGCCATATGACCAAGCTCGTGCAACGCCACCACCGTGGTGAGAACGAAGGCAAGCACGAGACCGCCCAGAGACAGTCCGAAGAGCGGCCAGAGCAGGAAGGCCGACAGTACGGCAAACCCTACCTGGCTCGCCGGATGCTCAAACAGCCCGCCCGCCCGGAACTTGCCGGTCTCGGCCCAGATCTTGAGCTTGCCCAGCTCGCGCCGCAACGAGAAGTAACGGAACGCGAGAAACGCCAGGCCGCGATAGCGGTCAGTGCGGGTCAGCGTGACAAGCACCCCGTCATGCGTCACGGCAAGATCGGCAATCTCGCGATAGTTGGACCAGAACGCCAGATCAAGCGACGTGTCATCAACCACGCTCGCGGCGAAACGCTTGCCATGAACAACTTCCTGCAACCGCACGGTCCGTTCAATGGGCTTGCCGTCGCGTCCCTCCCAGCGAAGCTGCAGGCGCGCAAGCGAGGCATCGTCCGGCAGTTGTTCGGCACGAAGATACTCCCCCGACCAAGACGCATTCTCGCCCAAAGGCCACAGCGCGCTCCACAGCCGGTCACGCCTGGCCTGAATCAGCCTGCTTATCCTGATGGTCCTGACACCGATCGGCGCCGCCAAGAGCAGGAAAATCAGACCGATGTTCAGCGCAACAAGCACCGCGGCGACAAGGATCGACAAACGCTTCACTCCGCAAGGAAGCGAAGATTAGCGATGGCGATGAGAAGAAATGCTTAATGGCGAAAGCCAAAGTACCTGCGGATCATGGGGGCGCCAGACGATGAAACTTCAGAACGCGCCGATCCACATTGCTACGCTGACAAGGAAGGTGCTCATGCAGACGAGCGATACGACATCCTGGATCAGGTCGGTCATGATTCTCTCCTGTTTCTTATATATTCATGTTTTGTTCTCTTTTTGTCTAAAAGTCAAATGACCATGACGCGGTATTTTCCGCAGGGTTAAGCGTTCGTTACCACCCGAATCGGCGTCATCCGGATCGGCGGTGCGTTCTTGGGGAGTTGCTGGAGATCGGGAAATTGTCCGGCCAGCGGTTTCCATCGCGGCCATTGGGAATGCGTTCGTGCTGCGAGCCGAGAGCGCCTAGAGTGGCACGACCTTGCCGTCGGACAGTGTCACACGGCGGTCCATGCGCGAGGCGAGTTCGTGGTTATGTGTGGCAATCAGCGCCGCCAGGCCCGACTGTTTCACCAGCGCGGCCAACGCGTCGAAAACATAGGAGGCCGTGACCGGATCGAGATTGCCCGTCGGTTCGTCGGCAAGCAGGATCAGCGGTGCATTGGCGACGGCGCGCGCGATGGCCACGCGCTGCTGTTCGCCGCCCGACAGTTCCGACGGCCGGTGATCCGCGCGCTTGCCGATTTGCATGTAGTCGAGAAGCTGCTCGGACCGCTTGGCGGCTTCGCTACGCGTCAGACCCTTGATGATCTGCGGCATCATGATGTTTTCCAGCGCCGAGAACTCCGGCAGCAAATGATGGAACTGGTAGACGAAGCCGATGTCGTTGCGGCGGATGGCGGTACGCTCGTCATCGGACAATCGCCCGCATGCGCGGCCACCCAGGATAACGTCGCCGGCATCCGGGCGCTCGAGCAGACCAGCCGTGTGCAGCAACGTCGATTTTCCGGCACCCGAGGGCGCAACCAGCGCCACCATCTCGCCAGGCACGAGCGAAAAGTCCGCCCCGTTCAGAATGGTCAGCTTGCGCTGACCCTGAACATAGTGACGTTCGACGCTCTTGAGTTCGATGATCGGGGCGCTCACTCGTACCTCAGGGCCTCGACCGGATCGAGTTTTGCGGCGCGCCAAGCCGGGAAAATCGTCGCAATGAACGACAGGATGAGTGCCATGAGAATGACCGACACGGTCTCCCCGACATCCATCTCGGCCGGCAACTGGCTAAGAAAGTAGAGCTCCGGATTAAACAGTACCGTGCCCGATATCCAGGAAAAGAACTGTCGGATCGACTCGACGTTGAGGCAGATAAAAATGCCGAGCAGCACGCCCGCAATGGTGCCCGTCACGCCGATGGCTGCTCCCGTCATCAGGAAGATGCGCAGGATCGAGCCGCGCGACGCGCCCATGGTGCGCAGGATGGCGATGTCGCGCCCCTTGTCCTTCACCAGCATGATGAGCCCCGAAATGATGTTAAGCGCTGCGACCAGAACGATCAGCGTCAGGATCATGAACATGACGTTGCGTTCGACCTGCAGGGCCGAAAAGAAGGTCTGGTTGCGCTGGCGCCAGTCCGACACGAAGACCTGCCTTTGGGTCGCGATCTCGACCGGTCCGCGCAATTCGTCGACATCGTCGGGATGGTCGACAAAGACCTCGATCGTCTGGGCGCGGCCTTCCATGTTGAAATAGAGCTGCGCTTCGGCAAACGGCATGAAGATGACTGACGCGTCGAACTCCGACATGCCGACTTCGAAAATGGCCACAACCGGATAGCCCTTTACGCGCGGCGTGGCGCCAAGCGGGGTCACGTCGCCATCGGGCGAGATCAGCGTTATCGTGTCGCCGAGGATCAGGCCAAGATTGTTGGCCATGCGCTGCCCAATGGCAACGCCTTCCGAGCCGTCGAATCCGACAATGGAGCCATGCTTCACATTGCCGGAAACGACAGAGAGTTTCGCAAGATCGTCACCACGAACGCCGCGCACCAGCGCACCCGTCCCTGCTCCGACACTGCCCGAGGCCAGCACCTGCCCGTCGATCAGTGGAATTGCGTATTTGACGCCGGCCACGCCGTTGATGCGATCGGCTACCTCGGCATAGTTCTCGAGCGGCTGGTCGATCGGCTGCACGATCAGATGCCCGTTGATGCCAAGGATGCGGGTCAGCAACTCGGTGCGGAAACCATTCATCACGGCCATGACGACGATCAGGGTCGCCACCCCGAGCATGATTCCGAGGAACGAGATCGACGCGATCACCGAGATCACGGTTTCCTTGCGCCGCGAGCGCAGATAGCGCCAGGCGACCAGCCGTTCGAATGCCGAGAACGGTCCGGCGCCGGCCGGCTTGGCGGCAGTGCTCATTGAGTAATGCCGAACCGCTTGGCAACGTCGGCAATCGGCAATGTTTCACGCTCGCCTGTCTTGCGGTTCTTGATCTCGGCCTCTCCGGCAGCGGCGCCGCGCGGCCCGATTATCACCTGCCAGGGCAGCCCGATAAGGTCGGCCGTGGCGAATTTCCCGCCCGGACGCTGGTCGGTGTCGTCGTAAAGGACATCCTTGCCCGCCGCCGTCAGCGAATCATAAAGCGCGCCGCAGATGCGGTCGCAGTCGCTGTCGCCGGCCTTCATGTTGATCAGGCCGATATCAAACGGCGCCACCGCTTCCGGCCAGATGATGCCGTTCTCGTCATGGCTGGCTTCGATGATCGCGGCGATCAGCCTCGATGGTCCGATGCCGTAGGAGCCCATCGATACATGATGGTCCTTTCCGTCCGGCCCTGTCACCTTGGCGCCCATAGGCTTGGAATACTTGTCGCCGAAATGGAAGATGTGGCCGACCTCGATGCCGCGCGCCGACAGTCGGTCCGAATCGGCAACGACGCTCCAGGCCGCCTCGTCATGCATTTCGTCGGTTGCCGCGTAAGGTGTTGTCCAGTTCCTGACGATGTCGCCGATCTCTGCGTCATTGGAGAAGTCGGTGTCCACGCCCGGCACGGGCAGGTCAAGAAAGGCTCTATCGCAAAAGACCTGGCTCTCGCCGGTGTCGGCCAGGATGATGAACTCGTGGGAAAGATCGCCACCGATTGGGCCAGTGTCGGCGCGCATCGGTATCGCCTTGAGACCCATTCGGGTGAAGGTGCGCAGATAGGACACGAACATCCGGTTGTAGGCAGCCTTGGCGCCCTCGAAATCGAGGTCGAAGGAATAGGCGTCCTTCATCAGGAATTCCCGACTGCGCATGACGCCGAAACGCGGCCGAACCTCGTCGCGGAACTTCCATTGGATGTGATAGAGATTGAGCGGCAGGTCCTTGTAGGACCGGACATAGGATCGGAATATCTCGGTGACCATTTCCTCATTGGTCGGCCCGAACAGCATGTCGCGGTCATGCCGGTCCTTGATGCGCAGCATCTCCTTGCCGTAATCGTCGTAGCGCCCGCTCTCGCGCCAAAGGTCGGCGCCCTGGATGGTCGGCATGAGGATTTCCAGCGCGCCGGCGCGATTCTGCTCCTCGCGCACAATGCGGCAGACCTTGTCCAGAATGCGCTTGCCAAGCGGCAGCCACGAGAAACTGCCGGCCGCCTGCTGGCGGATCATGCCGGCCCGTAGCATGAGGCGGTGAGAAACGATCTCGGCCTCACGCGGGTTCTCTTTCAGAATAGGCAGGAAGTAGCGCGAAAGCCGCATATCGGATCCATCAAAAAGGCCGTGGTGTTGCGCCGGAATCGGCAAGCCATGCGCGATGCATGCACGCGCTTCATAGCCATTTCGTGGCCGCTTGGAAACCCGGACATATGCGCCGCCTGATGGTGCCGTCGGCTGTTCGTTTGGCAAGCAGATACTGATGAACTATTGTGCAGTGCAGCACATTCGAGCCCCTGATCGGACAAATTTCCGCGTGACATTATGTCCGGCCTTAGGATAGTGTGCGCCTATAAATGAGAGGGCGGAGCAAAATCCGATCTCCTACGCGGTCAAAGTCTTGGGAGGATGCGATCTAGGCGCGATAACTCGCAGCCGCCGGAAACCGGAAACAGATCGGACGCGTTTAAATTGCAAGGCCTTGTGCCTTGCATTTTTTTTGTGCAATCAGCCGCTTACCGCCAGATCCTGCATGTGATGTTTTACTTGAATTCGGGGACCATCCGCGGGATATCGTCGAATCCGTAACCGAGCCCTTTTGTCAGGCCGTAAAACACACCGATAATCATTGCCGTAACCAAAGTGGTCCACAATGCCGCCCGCAAAACGTGCGGACCGCGTGGTGCGCTGGAGACAGTTCCAAGCGTCACGTCTTCGTCCTCATCCTGGGTCTTCAGGCCAATCGGCAGCACGATAAACAGGACCAGCCACCAGACGACGAAGAACAGAGCAGTCAGCGAGACCCAGTTCATTTCTGCTCCAGTTCGACAAGCGTGCCGAGAAAGTCCTTGGGATGCAGAAACAGCACCGGCTTGCCATGGGCCCCGATCTTGGGATTGCCATCTCCAAGCACCCTCGCCCCTGCCGAGACAAGGCGATCGCGCGCAACCTGCAGGTCATCGACTTCATAGCAAATATGGTGCACGCCGCCGGCCGGGTTTCTTTCCAAGAAGGCCGCGATCGGCGACGCTTCGCCAAGCGGCTCCAGCAGCTCGATCTTGCTGTTTCCTGTATCGATGAAAACCACCGTGACGCCATGCTCCGGCAGCGCCTGGCTGCCACTGACTGCAGCGCCGAGTGTGTCCCGGTAGACAGCACTCGCCGCCGACAGGTCCGGCACGGCGATGGCTACGTGATTGAGCCGACCAAGCATTATCGTCCTCTCATCTGGTGACGAAAACGGTCACCAGCGGTTTCTTGCCCCACGCTTCGTTGGCGGCGGCGCGCACGGCGCGGCGCACCGACTCCTGAACGAGGTCGAGGTCTTTTCGCCTCTGACGGGGTATGCTTTCAAATGCGCCAATCGCCGCATCGAGCATGAGGTCCTCGAGATCGTCGCCCTTGGCGTTTGCCTCGGCAACGCCGATTGCCACGATATCCGGATCCCCGGCAAGTTCGTAGCGCTCGTCCAGCACGACATTCATCGCAACATGGCCGGCAAAGGAAAGCTTGCGGCGGTCACGGATGCCCATGGCCTCGTCGTCGCCGATCAGCCGGCCATCCTTGTAGACCCGGCCGAACGGCACCTTGCCGAGGATTTCGGCGGCGCCCGGCGCCAGCCGGAGCATGTCACCATCGCGAACCTGCGCGACCTGCTTGATCCCCCCCTCCGACATCAAGGAGCCCTGGGCGACGAGGTGCGCAGCCTCGCCATGCACGGGCACGCCAATCTGCGGCCGCGTCCACTCATACATCTTGCGCAGTTCGTTGCGGCGCGGGTGGCCCGACACGTGCACCAGTGCATCGCTGTCTTCGATAATGCGGATGCCCTGTTCGATCAGCTGATTCTTGATCTCGAGGATCGGCTTCTCGTTTCCGGGAATGGTGCGCGACGAAAAGACCACGATGTCGCCTGGCGACAGGGCGACCGATCTCATCTCGTCACGCGCCAGCTTGGCCAGTGCGGCACGTGCCTCGCCCTGGCTGCCGGTACAGATGACCACTAGGTTCTCGCGTGGGATGAAGCCGTAATCCTCCTCGGCGATGAAGGGCGGAATGCCTTCCATGTAGCCGAGTTCCGTGGCCACGCCGATCATCCGCTTCAGCGAGCGCCCGAGAACCAGCACCTGTCTTCCACAATCGCGCGCAGCCTCGGCGATCGAGCGGATGCGCCCAACGTTCGAGGAGAAGGTGGTAATCGCGACGCGCCCGGGGGCCTTCTCGATGACGCCGCGCAATCCGACTCCCACGGCCTGCTCCGAAGGCGATTCGCCGTCGCGCATGGCATTGGTCGAATCGCAGATAAGCGCCAGGACACCGGCGTCGCCAATGGCGCGAAAACGCGCCTCGTCGGTCTTCGGTCCGATCTCCGGCGCCGGATCGAGCTTCCAGTCGCCGGTATGGACGATGGTGCCGAGCGGCGTGGTTATCGCCAGCGACATGGGCTCGGGGATCGAATGGCTGACCGGGATCGCCTCGATGCGGAAGGGGCCGACTTCGAAGGTCTCGCCGCCGCGGTAGACGCTCACCGGTATCTTCGGCGCGCCATGCTCGCCCTGCCGCTTGGCTTCGAGCAATCCCGCCGCGAATGGCGTCATCCAGACTGGCGCCTTCAGCTTCGGCCAGATGTCGAGCAGCGCGCCATAGTGATCCTCATGCGCATGGGTGATGACGATGCCGCGCAGATTGGCCAGCTGCTGCTCGATGAAGCGCGTGTCGGGCAGCACCAGATCGACGCCGGGCAGCGTCGCATCGGGGAAGGTGACGCCGACGTCGACGATCAGCCATTCGCGCTTGTCGGTCGGGCCGAAGCCGTAAAGCGCGAAGTTCATGCCGATTTCGCCGACACCGCCGAGCGGCACGAAGACCAGTTCGGCGCCCTTGGATTTAGCCATAGATATTTACCTTTCCCGGCGCTTCACGCGGCGCCTGCGGATGCGACCGCGCCGAAATGCACGTCGCCCGCCGTAATCTTCACGATCTCACCGCCATTAGCACGGATCACGAACCGGCAATCATCGTCGATCGTCTCGAATACACCGCGAATGACATTGCCATCAACGCGCACCGCGACCTCGGACCCTAGTCCTGCGGCGCGCGACAGCCAGCGCCGGCGAATCTCTGTCAGCCCGTCCCCCCTGTCCCACCTGCGGCTGTTTTCGGTCCAGGCGTCCGACAGCGCCAGAAACAGCGTTTCCGCATCGACCGTCGATCCAAGCGCCTGCAACGATGTTGCCGGATAAGGAACTCCGTCCGGATAGGCGACAACATTGACACCGATGCCAACAGCAAGGGCAAAACGCCCGTCACCGAGAATCGCCGATTCAAGCAGGATGCCGGCGAGTTTGGCGCCATCGGCCAGCACGTCGTTCGGCCATTTCAGCTCAAACCGGTCACGAGTTCCCGCGCCCTGCCCGGCATCGACACCGACCGCGACCCGAGCATTCGGGATCACGGCATCGAGCGCATCGGAGAGCGCAAGGCCGGCAACGAAGCCCAACGTTGCGGCGAGCCGAAGGTCGTGGTTGTCGACGATAAGCAGCGTGGCGGCAAGATTGCCGGAAGGCGTATCCCATACCCGCCCTCGCCGACCCCGGCCGCTCTCCTGGCGCCTAGAAACCACCCAGAGTTTTCCGGGATCGCCAGTTCGCGCAT
>Ga0209347_1003109_pt1 | contig 20203 bp, 13 predicted proteins | sample AutmiccommuBRH23_FD_187382 | JGI IMG/M metagenome (GOLD analysis project Ga0209347, IMG submission 187382) | Deep subsurface microbial communities from Mt. Terri, Switzerland - Autotrophic microbial communities BRH/23 (SPAdes) (version 2) | ecosystem: Environmental > Aquatic > Deep subsurface >...
CTTCTTATTAAACTTTTTGCAGATAAAGTCAAACCATTTACAAATCATCCTCATGACAAATTAATTCTTGATCTAATCACAGACAAAGAAATTGATTTAGCCAATTTTTTTCAAAAACTAAACCAAATACTTTCAAATCTTAATTCGCAAATCCAACAAAATATTAAAGAAATTACTCGTTTAGAAACTTTCATAAATCCATATGTTTCAAGCCAGGAAGAATATCAAGCAGAAGAACAAAAAGCAATAATTTCAATTCTTTTCAAAGACAATCAAACGACAAAAGTCTTAAAAGAGTTTTCCAAAAACATTCAGTCTTGGAATAGAACCTTACCTCTTTACCATCAACTATTAAAAAGTTCCTCACCAGATGACATAGAAATAATTAATGTCCAAAACGGCTCAATTGATTTTTTGATAAACATTGATGTTGATGTTGCCTTAAATCTGGCTGAAGTTTTCAAAGTTGGTTTCCAATGTTTCATGGCTTACTTATCCTATAAAAAAATGGCTCAACCATTAATTGACTCATACTTTGGAAATAAAAAATTAATAGAAGGAGAAAAAGAAAGGGAAAAGGAACTCATAAATAATATTGGAGAGGCTGTAAAAAATCAGATTGAAACTCAACATGAAGCAGCAATTAAGAAAGATGACAAAATAGACAAGAATGGTGCAAAAAAAGTAGAGCAAACTGTAAAATTAGTAGCGTCTCACATTTTAAAAGGAAATGACTTTAAATTATTAGCGATACCCGAAGGACAAGGAAAGGAGATTGAAGAAGATGGGTCAAATACTAAAAATGACTTGAGGACAATTTCATCAGAAGTAAGACAAGCTATGAAAATAGTTCCTCCTAAAGAAATGAAAGCGTTATTGGGAAAATATAAAAACGAAGAAAACGATTGAAACCCAGCCCATAATGACGTGCCTACTGCAGGTCGGGGTTCGGTGGTTCGCCAACTGCGGATTTTCGCATCGTAGCTCATGCCCTTCGGACAGGAACCCTCTCCGAATTCCGCCCCGACAAGATGTACCAACCGTTGTATGCCATTCTGAAAAGCCTGCCCCTTATTTTTATCGGGAAGCTGTTTTTTGCCAACGCCCGGACGGAATAACGAACAGAAAAAACTAAATTAACCGACTGAAAAGAAAGACATAGAGTAAATGGAGACAAACAGACTGAAGCCAAGAAAGGCACTCAACAAAGCCTTTTTGAAAGTAAAACCAAACAGAACAGAAATTGAAGGTTTCAAGACCAATCTTATCCAGCTACTCGACAGGACAAATGATACGGAATCCGAAGAGTTTCATAAAAATCTTGTCATTGACTTTCTTAAAAAGACCTATTACGACCCAACCCATTTCATTAATACCAAAGGACGAACAGACTTAGTCATCCATAACGGAGACCAAGCTAACAGCACGGTTGGAGTAATTATTGAAGCAAAGAAACCGACCAACAAGAGTGAAATGGTGAAACCATTCGCTGATGGCGATACGCCTCAGCAAATGGTTTCTAAGCTGAACGTAAAGGCTTTTCAGGAATTGGTGCTTTACTACCTCCGAGAAAGAATCACCCAAAACAATCTTGAAACGAAACATTTGATTATCACAAATATCAATGAATGGTTCATCTTTGACGCTACGACCTTCGACAGACTCTTTGCCCAGAACAAGAAACTAGTCAAACAATTCAACGACTTTGAAGGCGGACGATTGGCAGATACCAAAACCGACTTTTTCTACAAGCAGATTGCCGAGCCATTTATCGCAGACATCAAAACCGAAATTGAGTTTACCTACTTCAATATACAGGATTATCAAAAGCCCTTACGAAATCATGACAAGAAAGACGACAATAAGCTCATTGCACTTTTCAAGCTTCTTTCGCCTGAGCATCTACTAAAACTTCCTTTTACCAACGACAGCAACAGCCTTGACAAACGTTTTTATAGTGAGTTGTTGCACATTATCGGTTTAACAGAAACCAAGGAAGGAAGCAAAAAACTAATTGGGCGAAACAATCCAGGGGAACGACATACGGGAACCCTGCTTGAAGATGCGATAATTCAGTTGGACAGTTTGGATAAGCTGCGACGGTTGGAACGACCAAGCCAATTTGGAAGCACGCAGCAAGAAAAGCTTTTCAATGTTGCCCTTGAACTTTCAATCACCTGGATCAACCGGATTCTGTTTTTAAAATTATTGGAAGCTCAACTCATCACTTACCACAAGGGCGACAAATCGTATTCATTTCTCAATATTGACAAAATCAAAAACTATGACGACCTGAACAGCTTGTTTTTTCAGGTCTTGGCCCGGAAATATGACGAGCGAAATGAAGATGTCATCAAGGTATTTGAGAAAGTCCCCTATCTCAACTCGTCACTCTTTGAGCCTACCGAAATTGAGCAGGATACACTTTTCATTAGCAACCTGAGAGATGATAAAACTATTCCTATCATTTCGTCAACCGTGCTGAAGAACGAGCAAGGCAAGAAGAGAACAGGGAGTTTGACCACGCTTCAATACCTTTTTGAATTTCTCAATGCTTACGATTTCAGCAGCGAAGGTTCAGAAGAGATTCAGGAAGAAAACAAATCACTTATCAATGCTTCCGTTCTCGGATTGATTTTCGAGAAAATCAACGGCTACAAAGACGGTTCGTTTTTCACACCGGGTTTCATTACCATGTATATGTGTCGTGAAACCATTCGCAAAGCGGTTGTTCAGAAATTTAACGAAACCAAAAAATGGAAGTGCAAAAACCTTGAAGACCTTTACGACAAGATTGAAGACCGTAAAGAAGCCAATGAAATTGTAAACAGTCTTAAAATCTGTGATCCGGCTGTGGGTTCAGGGCACTTTTTGGTTTCTGCTCTCAATGAAATGATTGCGATTAAGAATGACTTGAAAATTCTGCAAGACCGAGACGGCAAACGACTGAAAGAATATCAGCTGGAAGTGGTCAATGATGAACTCATTGTAACGGACGAAGAAGGAGAACTTTTTGATTACAATCCCAATAGTAAGGAAAGTCAACGCATTCAGGAAACGCTCTTTCACGAAAAGCAAACCATCATTGAAAACTGCCTTTTCGGTGTGGACATCAATCCGAACTCTGTAAAAATATGCCGTTTGCGCTTATGGATTGAGCTTTTGAAAAACGCTTATTACAAAAATGCCACCGAACTCGAAACGCTTCCGAACATTGATATCAACATCAAGTGTGGTAACTCATTGGTTAGTCGTTTTGCCATTGATGCCGATTTAAAACAAGCTTTGAAAAAAAGTAAGTGGACAATCGACAGTTACCGTATTGCGGTCGACACGTATCGAAATGCGGAAAGCAAGGAGCAGAAACGAGAAATGGAACGCCTGATTGCCCTCATTAAATCGGATTTCAGAAGTGAGATTTCACTGAACGACCCCAAAGCTAAAAGGCTACGTAAACTCGCAGGCGAGCTTTTTCAAATGACCAACCAAGGACAGCTTTTTGAAATGAGGAAACGAGAAAAAGCGGCTTGGAACAAAAAGGTGGTTAAGCTGACCCAAGACACTAAAAAGTTAGAAGCCGAAATAGAAGAAATAAAAGCCAACAAGATTTTTGAGAACGCTTTTGAATGGCGTTTTGAATTTCCGGAAGTACTGAATGATGATGGAGATTTTGTGGGCTTTGATGCGGTGATTGGGAATCCTCCGTACATAAGGGTTCAGGAATTGGAGCATAGTCTAATAGATTACTATAAAAATAACTTCTCAGTAGCTTATAAACGTGTTGATATTTCCATTTTGTTTTTCGAACGCGCCCATTCAATTCTCTCAAATTTAGGTTATTGTTCATTTATAACCTCAAATCAATTCATATCAACGGAATATGGAAAGAAATGTAGACTGTTTATACAAAACACTTTTAATCCAATTGAAATAATAGATTATCAGGATTTACCGGTATTTGAAGATGCTCTAACCTATGTAAGTATTTTCATCATGACTAAGGTAGAAACACCCTGTTTTATCTTTTTTCGGGTTCCTTCAATTCATGATGCACTGAAAAATGAGTTTGGAACTGCAATTCCTATCGAAACATCTAACCTTGACGAAGATAATTGGTCACTTAAGTCTCGAGATGAAACTAATTTGCTTCAAAAGATACAGTTACATGATTCTTTGGAAAGGTACGCCAATTGTCACTATGGAATTATTACTGGTGCTGATCCAGTGTTCAACTTATCAAGAGAAAAGGTTGATGAATTAGGTATAGAGTCTGAATTAGTTTTGCCCTTGATTAGAGCAAGCAATTGTGGTAGGTATAAAACAGTAACTACTGATCTTTTTGTTCTCTACCCCTACGAAAAGAGTAAAGGCCAAACAAAACTAATTCCCATTGATAAATTGGAAGCCAATTACCCAAATGCCTATAACTATCTTCTTAGTAAAAAACTGATTCTAGAAAAAAGAAAAGATTCAAGAAAGACTTTTGAAGGTAAATCAAATTGGTATTCACTAACTCGCTTTGGGAATTTAGAAGTCTTTGAAGGAAAGAAGATTGTGTACCCTGGTGAGACAAGAAAAAACAAGTTCGGCATATCAGAGTCAATAGCAGGCTATAGTGGTGCAAGGGTATTTGGTATAAGCCTCCGCAAGGCAAACAGTGCTCAATTTGATGAATTGGTTGCCATCTTGAATAGTAAATTAGCACAGTATTTCCTTCATAATAAAGCCTCGTTAAAACAAGGTGGTTATTATTCATATTCATCAACTGTTATTAACTCTTTTCCATTACCAAGATTAGGTGATCCAGTAATTCAAACTACAGCAACCAAAATCCTGAACCTTAAAAAAGAAACCCCTGATGCAGACACTTGTGGTTTGGAGGCCGAAATTGACCAATTGGTTTATCAGCTATACGATTTGACGCAAGAAGAAATTGAGATAATTGAAAACAACTAATGTCTGTTTGGACTGACATACAAGCGATATTTAACAACCGAGAATTAGCACTACTTCTTTGGATTGCTGTTATTGTTTTGGCTGTATTGCTTTCTAAACTCAGGAAGTCGCTTGTTCCAATAATTAAAATCCTAACAAGTAAAATGTTTCTGATTATTTTCTCTCTAATCGGAGCTTACTTATTCGGGATAATTCTTCTGTTTAAATACCTTGCTATTTGGCAAAACTCAAATCTTAAAGATATTTTGTTTTGGCTTTTCACAGTTGGCTTAATCTTGGTTTTCAAAATCAATGACGCAAAGAGTAACGCCTACTTTAAAGGCATTCTCTTTTCAGCAATCAAATGGACGATTCTTCTTGAATTTGTAGTTAACCTATATAGTTTCAGTCTGTTTGCTGAAATAATGATATTGCCAGTTTTGGTTTTTTTAGCCCTAACACAAGCAGTTGCCGAAATGGACGAAAAGCATAAAGTTGTTTCAACGTTTTTGCAAAATATAATAGCAATAGTAGGGCTTTCAATATTCTCCTATTCTCTCTACAAAACCGTTATAAACTTTGATGCTGTTTTGACTTTTCAAAACCTTGTTTCATTCCTTTTGTCAAGTACAATTACAATTTTGTTTATACCATTTATTTACTTCTTGGCACTATACAACACTTACGAAAGCTATTTCATTCACCTTGACTTTATGACCGTGAAGAAAGACAAGGTAAAAGAAGTTAAGAAGCTGATATTAAGAATTGCAAATATCAACCTTGACAAATTGTTGAGAATTAAGAAGAACTTCGAGAAAAGGGTCTTTTATGACGACACGAACCTGAAAGAATATATAAGAGTAATCAGTACAAAAACTAAAATCTAAAAAAAATGGCAACCAAGACAGTTCCGGTAAAACCTCACAAAAGGTCAACACCATCACCGACACCAAGAAAAAATCCTGATGCACCAAAGCCAGGACCGAAAACAGTTCCTGTTGACCCACATAAACGGTCACGACCTAAAAAGTAAAGATGGATAAAAAGACACCCCCAACTGCCCCGTCTTAGCGAAGCGATGACAAGAGGTTTGCTGGCTGTCCCCGATTGAATCGGGGCTGGCTGTTTGTAACGACAATACCCACTGCCCTGCAACTGCCGGACAAGATGACTCGTTCACATGCATTGGGGAGGAAAGCAGTCGGGTGGATCGTTTATTTCGACTGATCTAAGCCATACGATTCAACCACTCCGTGGTTGTTGGCCTCTGCATGTGCTGTACCCCGCATTTCATACGGGGTGATTGATATTGAACCCGTTTCACGGGTTGGGTGCGGCGGATGCTCATCCAACAAAAAAAGCCCCATGATTCATGGAGCTTTTTTTATGATTTTGGTAAACTTCGTCTAGACGATAAACTTCACAATAAACAGCAAAGCCAGTACATACATCACCAACGAAACTTCCTTGTGTTTTCCGGTCAGCAGTTTTAGAATGACGTAGGCCAGCATTCCGAACACGATTCCTTCGGCAATGCTGTAAGCCAATGGCATCATGATGATGGTGAAAAAAGCCGGAATCGACTCGGTGAAGTCGTCCATATCAATTTTCAGAATGGGCGTCAACATGAACAAACCAACAATAATCAGTGCCGGAGCCGTTGCAGCTCCCGGAATCATGATAAACAGTGGCGCAAAGAACAAGGCCACCAGGAACAAACCCGCTACGGTCAGCGAAGTCAATCCGGTACGGCCGCCTTCAGCAACACCCGAAGCACTTTCCACATAGGTGGTCACGGTACTGGTTCCCAACATAGAGCCAACAGTTGTTCCAATGGCATCGGCAAACAGGGCTTGTTTGGCGCGTGGCACTTTGCCGTCGGGGGTCAGCATATCGGCTTTCGACGAAACACCAACCAAGGTGCCAACCGTGTCAAACATATCGACAAACAGGAAGGTGAATAACACGATCAGCATGTCGATGGTGAAAATCTGGTGGAAATCGAATTTGAAGAAAATGGGCTCAATCGACGGTGGCAACGAAACCAAGTGTCCGTGGGGCAGGTTGGTCACCCCAAAAGGGATTCCGGCAACCGTTGCCGCAAAAATACCGATCAGCAAGGCACCTTTCACTTTTAAAGCCAGCAGAATGCCGATCAGCAATACGCCAAACAAGGCAATCAAAACGCTGGGTGAACCCATGTCGCCCAGGCCAACCAATACGGCATCGTTGTTGACAATGACGCCGGCACCCTGCAAGCCAATAAAGGCAATAAACAGCCCGATACCAGCCGACACCGCATGTTTCATCGACATGGGGATGGCGTTGACAATGAGCTCACGGATGTTGAAAGCGGTCAGAATCAGGAAAATGATTCCTTCCAGGAACACGGCGGTCAGTGCAAATTGCCAGCTGTAGCCCATGCCCAACACCACGGTGAAGGCAAAGAAGGCGTTCAGTCCCATTCCGGGAGCCAGGGCAAAAGGCAGGCGGGCCACCAGGGCCATGACCAAAGTAGCCACCAAGGCCGACAGGGCTGTGGCTGTAAACAGGGCGTTTTTATCCATTCCGGTGGCGCTCAAAATGCTGGGGTTAACCGCCAGAATGTAGGCCATCGTCATGAAGGTCGTGATTCCCGCTAAAACTTCCGTTTTTACGGTGGTGTGGTTTTCATCGAGTTTGAAAAAACGTTTCATGTTTGTGGAAGTTTTAGATTAAAAGGTCCACTTGGCAGCAACCGTAGGATTGAATTGGAATCCGTCTTTTGCAAAATTATTGCTCAGCTCAAGCTCGGTACCGAATGAGAAATTCGGGCACACGTTATACCACAGTTGTGGTTCTGTCAAGAAGCGGTAGTCGGTTCCCCAGAACATTTCTTCTTTCCAGAAATCGGCAAAACCAGTGAAAGTCAATTTATTTTGCAGCATTTGAATGGTCCAGACAGCAGTTAACTGGAAAGCTGCATCTTCTTTGTCTTTAATGTGTTTGTAGTTGGCCTGTAAAGTCAGGATTTTTGAAAAATCAGCCGATGCCCAGGTGCGTTCTACCCCAGCCAGCCAGCAATTTTCAATGGGAATGAATGGTGTGCCGGCACCGTCGAGCTTCAATACGCCACCGTTAAATTCCACACGCGGCATGAATTTTTGGTTTTCCGTCCATTTGAAGGCACGGGCAATTTCCCAGTAAGCGAGCGAAAGGCCATTGTCTACATCGCGTTCGTCCGAGCTGTAGTCCATGTCAACAAAGAAAAAGGTTGAACCATACTTGTCGGGACGGAACATTTCAACCGTTGTTGTGACCAACTTCCGGGTTTCTCCCAGGTCATAATGTAGCTGAACATTCTGAGCGGTAGCGCCCAAGGCAACAACGCTCACAAAAAGAGCCAGTAAAAATTTCTTCATTTCGGTTTTATTTTAAGTTTTCATTTAAAAGAAAGCGCTAAAATAATAAAAATCAGCTATGGCAAACCGTTTAAACTTCTTAACAAGCAGGATTTTGTATTCCCACTCAATTACAATACATTGAAGATGAATTTGTCTGATTTGGAAATGATTTGAAAGTCAGCGGTTTTTATAGATAACCTTTAAAGATATTGGGAAATGAAAAAGATTAATCGTCGCGAATTTGTTCGAAAAGGAATTGCCGGAGTCTCAGCCGTTTCGGCAGGTCTTGCCTTTACTGGTTTTGCCGGCCCTGCCGATGGGACGATCGGCCAGGTGAAGCTTGGCGAAACAGGCCTGAACGTGTCGCAGCTGGCTTTTGGCTGCGGAACCAACGGCTGGGCGCACGAGTCGGTGCTGACCCGCGGAGGCATGGATGCCTTCAAAAAAGTGTCGCGCCATGCTTACGACCGTGGGGTAACCTTTATTGATACCGCCGATTCGTATGGCACCCACACCTTTGTGCGCGAGCTGTTTAAAGAAGTGCCGCGCGACAATTTTCAGCTGATGACCAAGATTTGGACTGAAGATAACAACTGGAACAAAGTGGTGCCGGTTCAGCAAACCCTCGATCGCTTTAAAAAAGAACTGGGAACCGAATACTTTGATATCGTGTTGCTGCACTGCCTGATGAATGGCAACTGGGTGACCGAAAAAGCTTCGTTTCGTGAGCAGCTTTCCGAAGCCAAACAAAAAGGCGAGGTCAAGCTGGTGGGTGTGTCCTGCCACAACATCGACGCCATGAAAGCGGCCGTGGTCGATCCCTGGGTCGATGTCATCCTGGCCCGGATTAATCCCGATCAGGTGCGGATGGACGGAACGCCCGACGAGATTATGAAGCTTCTGAAAACAGCGAAGGATGCGGGCAAAGGGGTGATTGGCATGAAGATTTTTGGCGGCGGCAATTTGACCCAGGAGGAAGTTCGTGAAAAATCTCTTAGATTTGCCTGGAAGAGTGGAAATGTGCACACGATGACCATCGGCATGGAAAAAACGGCTTATGTTGACGATGCGGTGGAACGGATTGCACGAATCACAAAAGATATTTCCGGCTGAAGGAATCATTGAGAAATAAAAATATGAACCAAACATTAGCGCCGCAAAGTCTGATTGGGCTTTATAAGGAATCGCTGCTGCAGCATTGGGACCTGCCCATGTTTTCAGACTATGGTGGGTCGACTTATCATTACGGCGAAGTCGCTCAGAAAATTCATCAAATCCATTTGTTTTTCAGGGAATGTGGAATTCAAAAAGGAGATAAAGTAGCGTTGTTGGGCCGAAATTCGGCAAACTGGGCCATTTCTTTTTTAGCCACCATTGGCTACGGCGCCATCGCGGTGCCGGTGCTTCCCGATTTTAACCCGGCTGATGTGCACCACATCGTCAAGCACTCCGGATCAAAGCTTTTGTTTGCTGCCGACCAGCTGTTTGAAAAGCTGGATGTTGCAGAAATGGCACAGCTTCAGGCGGTGATCAGCTTAACGGCCTTCAACCTGCTGTTTGATCAGGATGCAGCTTGTTTTCCGGCCTGGGAGCAGCACTTAAAAGCGGGCGCTGTCGATCTGATTCTACCCGAGAACTTTGACCTGGAAGAAGTGGCCGACGACGATTTGTGTGTAATTTCATACACCAGCGGAACCTCTGGCTTTACCAAAGGCGTGATGCTTCCGGCGGCCAGTTTGCTGTCGAACCTGATTTATGCGCGCGAGCACATGCCTTTGACCACCGGCAACAACATTGTGTCGTTTTTACCCATGGCCCATGTTTTTGGCTTGTTGTTCGAGTTTTTGTTTCCTGCATCAACGGGTTGTCACATCACCTTTTTGAGCAAAACACCTACGCCGCAAGTCATTTTGAAAGCATTTGGCGAAATTCAGCCCCATCTGATTTTGTCGGTGCCCCTGGTCATCGAAAAAATTTATAAGAAGCGGATTCTGCCTACGCTGGAGAAACCCCTGATGAAATTTCTGTTGAAAGTTCCAGGCATTTCAGGGGTGTTGCATAAAAAGGTGAAGGAAAAGCTTGTCGAAACCTTTGGCGGACGTTTTCATGAAATCGTGATTGGCGGAGCACCGCTGAGTCATGAGGTGGAGGAGTTCTTTCGGAAAATCAACTTTCCGTTCACCATTGGCTATGGGATGACCGAATGTGGGCCGCTCATTTCGTATGATGCGTGGAATACCACCCAACCTTCGTCAGCCGGAAGGTTGGTCGATCGCATGCAGGTACGTATTGACTCCAGCGATCCTTACCGGCAAGTGGGCGAGATTCAGGTGAAAGGAATCCATGTGATGCAGGGCTATTATAAGAATGAGGAGGCCACACAGCAAGCTTTTACCGCCGATGGCTGGCTGAGAACCGGCGATTTGGGCCTGATCGATTCGCAGAACTACATCTACATCAAAGGGCGGAGCAAGAACATGCTGCTGGGGCCTTCGGGGCAAAATATTTATCCGGAAGAGATTGAAGCCAAGTTGTCGAATTTGCCCGGAATCCTGGAAAACGTGGTGATTGAACGCGAAGGAAAGCTGGTCGCCCTGGTTTTTCCTGACCCCGAAATTGTTGAGGCTGAAAAACTCGACCCGGCTCATGTGGCCAAACTGATGGAAGAAAACAGGGTGCACGCCAACCGCGAACTTCCAAAATACAGCCAGCTGACACGAATCGAACTGGTGGAACAGGAGTTTGAGAAAACGCCCAAACGAAATATAAAACGATACTTGTACACCAAATAAAAAAGAAAGCCGGAACGATTGTCCGGCCTTCTTTTTTTAAAATGGGTTGATTGGGAAGAAACTACCTATAGGTTTATTCAGAATGGAACCAATAGGTAACCCCATTTTTGAAAAAAAGATATGAACTGATCATTTTGGGGCCTAAAACACCCTATAACTCCGACGAACGATTAGATATTGTTCAACACCATTTGTCCAAGGCGTCGTTCAAAAAGCGGTTTGCCTTCGAAAGTTCCCGAAAAGCATCAACCGCGAGACTGACAAAATCATCACCCAAAACAGTTTGATCCTCGACCTGAAAACCGAAGGCGTACGATTTGTAGCGCAGCAAATCCACCTGCTCAAAATCTTTTGGAAATCCTTTGGGGGCCGTTTTCAGCTTTTCACCTTCGATGGACGGATAGTATTTTTTGAATTTTTCATCATCAAGTACGGCTTTCAGAGCTTCCGGGTGATCCAGGATTTCGGTTCGAATGGCTTTGAGCGGAGCCGCTTCCGGATGCCACACACCGCCGCCCAAAAACGAGTTTCCGGGTTCCAGGTGAATGTAATAGCCGGCCCGGTCGCTCTTGCGGCCTCCTTTGGCGATGAAACTTCCGAAGTGGGTTTTGTACGGCGATTTGTCGTGCGAAAAGCGCACATCCCGGAAAATTCGGAAGAGGCAATCTTTCGGATCGATGAGCGGAACATCGGCGTCGAACTTGTGAATTTCCTGGATCATCAGCTCGGTAAAAAAAAGGATCTGCTCTTTGCTGGCTTCGTAGCCTTGCTTGTTTTCATTAAACCATTCGCGGTTGTTGTTCTCGCGAAGTTCCTTCAAAAAATCGAATAATACTTTCATGGGCGGTGTTGTTTTATGCGGGTTTGTTTTCAATTTCAAGGTAAAGATAGGTACTGCGAATCATTTCGTGTCATGTTTCGAGTCTTTAACAATTTGTGATAGCAGCGAAACCGAAAATAATAAATAGGTCGGTGACCTTAAAACGATTGTTTTGCCGAATCAACAGGAATTAAAAAATGGAATGCTATTTTTGCTTCCTGACGTCGTGAACTGCTTGTTGCTGTTGATTGCCTTGCGAACAACCCGTCAATGCGGCTCAGGACCTAAACATGCTGATGGATGAAAAAGTTTGCTTTAATTGTTGCCGGAGGAGTGGGCTCGCGAATGGGGGCGGAGCTTCCCAAACAATTTATAGAATTGGCCGGAAAACCCATTTTGGTGTGGACCATCCAGCGTTTTTTGGATTTTGATCCCGGAATGGACGTGGTGCTTGTTTTGCCGGCGTCGCAACTGGAGCGTTGGGAACAAATTCGCCGGCAGTTTCAGCTCACCGGTAAAATCAGGCTGGTGAGCGGCGGAGAAACCCGCTTTCAGTCGGTTAAAAACGGATTGGATGCCATCAGCGGCAGCGGAATCGTCTTTATTCACGATGGGGTTCGGCCCCTGGTGTCGGCCCAAACCTTGCAGCATTGTTTGCAAACGGCGCTGGAAAAAGGAAATGCCCTGCCGGTTTCGCCGGTGGTGGAGTCGCTTCGGCAGTTGACCGGTCAGGCGAGCCAGCATGTGGACCGGAGCCGGTTCCGGCTGGTGCAAACCCCGCAAACTTTTCAAACCGAATTGATAAAAAAAGCCTACGAACAAAGGGAGTCCGATTTTTTTACCGATGATGCCTCGGTTTGCGAAGCGGCTGGAATCGCCATTCATCTGGTGGATGGAAACCCCGAAAACATCAAAATCACCAATCCCATGGATCTCCGTGTGGCCGAAGCGCTTTTAAACCTGGAGTAATCAAGTTCCGGGAATCTGGCGGGGAAGAAGTTTTGGGCTAAAGCCCGGCTTGATTTGTTGTAACGGCCCTGCACTGAAGGGCGGGCATACTGAATTGTGTCGCAGCAAAGTTAGCGGGACAAAGATGATGAGCACCATCACTAAGCCCAGGATTTGTCCGCGGGCAAAACACCACATGACACCAGAGGGCTTTAGCCCATAGGCTTTCGAATCAATCCGTATCCGTTAACAGATGCCGTTCGCCGGCTATCAAATTGACCCTATAAAATCCGACGCATTCTGCAAACCGATTATCGCCATTCCTCGACTTATTTCTTTGTTCACCGATTCTTATCCGGGAAACTTTGGGTAATAAAATAGTTTTGTGTCCGAAATCGGAAACAATCTTCATGGCGCTATGTTAATTCTTCGTAAACCAAGGAAACTTTTCGCGGAATTATAGTTTCCGATGAAGATGGCATCCTACCTTTGCAAGGATTATGGAAGAGAAAAAAGCACAGATATTGGAGCAGGTGGGGCAGCTGTACATGAGGCATGGCATACGAAGTGTAACCATGGATGATGTTGCCGCAGAGCTGGGGATTTCGAAAAAAACCCTTTATCTGTATTTCAAGGATAAAGCGGATTTGGTGGATGCGGTGGTCGATGCGTTCTTAATGAAAGATGAAGCGTTTCATTGTCAGGAAGGCCAATCACTGAATGCCATCGACAAGATCTTTTGGATCCGGAAGCACATCAGCGAAATGCTGAAGATCGTTCACAACAACATGGAGTACGATCTGAAGAAAAGTTATCCCGAAGTGTATCGCAAAATAAGGGCCTATAAACGGAAACGAATCTACCTGGATAATGTGGCCATCATGGACCAGGGAAAAGCGGAAGGTTTGTTTCGCGAAGAAATAGATAGTGACGTCATGGCGCGCCTTGTGGTAGGACGCTTTTTATTTGTGCTCAATCCCGACAATGAGGTTTTTTCGGAAGAAGAAGTGCGGGATATGCGATTGTTCGACCTGTTGATGGATTACCACTTTCATGGCGTTTGTACAGAAGAAGGCTTGAAATACTATAAACAACAATTAAACAATGTTCAGAATGAAAACTAAGACGAAACAGCTCACGACCTTGCTTTTATTTTTTTTACTGGCAAGCGGTTTAAAAGCTCAGGACGATCTGAAGTTTACTTTGGCCGAAGCCCAGGCTTATGCGTTGAAGCACTCCTATGTCATCCAAAACAGCGGGCTTGATGTTTCTGCTGCTCAAAAGAAAGTGTGGGAAACCATTGCCATGGGTTTGCCGCAAATTTCGGGGAGCGCCAATTACACCAAGTTTTTAAATCTGCCCGTATCGCTCATCCCCGGAGAGTTTTTTGGCGAAGAAGCCGGAACTTACATCCCCGTGAAGTTTGGGCAGGACTACAACTCCGACTTTGGATTTACCGTTGACCAGTTGATTTTTGATGGCTCCTACATTGTGGGTGTCGGGTCGGCCAAAATCTACCTGCAGATGGCTTCGCAGACCAAAGAGAAAACAGAAATTGAGATTAAGCATGCCGTGGCTCAATCTTACTTTATGGTGCTGGCCGCCGAGGAAAACCTGAAGGTGATGAAAGAGAACCTGCAGAACTCGCAAAAGCTGGAGCACGACACCCGCGCCATGTATGAAAATGGCTTTTCCGAAGAGCAGGATGTGGATCAAATGCGCCTGTTGGTTCAGAAAGCCGAGAATGAAATCCTGAAGGCCGAGCGCGAAATCCGTGTGGCCCGCATGGTGTTGAAATACGCCATGGGCGTGGATGTGGAAGAAACGATCGCGCTCAGCGAGTCGCTCAATGAATTTCTCGATCCGCTGCTGCAGGAGGAAGAGTCGGTTGGTGGATTCGACTACGCCTCGCACATCGACTTTCGGATGCTGGATACCCAGCGTCAATTGTCGATGAAGGAGTATAAGCTGGCCCAGTCGGCTTATTTGCCCAAACTGAGTGGGTTTTACAACTGGTCGAAAACAGCTTACGGCAACAGCGCCAACTTGTTCAAAAGCAGTGTGCCCTGGTTCAAATCCTCCATGGTGGGTTTCAACCTGACGGTGCCCATTTTCACGGCAGGCCAGCAACGGGCCATTGTGAAGCAGGCGCAGTTTGCCTACCAGCAAGCGGAAAACGATCAGAAACTGGCCGAGCAAACCTTGCAGAAAGATTACCTGACGGCAGTGGCCGACATTGAAAGTGCCGTGGATCAACTCAAAAACGATGTGGACAACAAACAACTGGCCCGGAAGATTTACGACAAAACAACCATCAAGTACAACAACGGGATCAGCAGCAGTGTGGAGCTTTCGCAAACCGAAACCCAGTACATTGAGGCGCAGGGAGCCTGGGTGGCCTCCGTCATTCAACTCCTGAACTCGAAGATTACCTTAGACAAAGCAATTGGAAAACTTTAAACAAGAAACAAGATGAACCGAATCGTTAAAAACAAAAAATTGATACATCAGCTCGCAGGCCTTTTGGTTGTTGTCCTTTTGGCTTCCTGTGCTGCTGGTAACGCCGGTAATGAGAGCCAGGAAAAACAAGCCCAGCTGGTGGAATACAAGCAGCAACTGCACGAGCTGGAGGTGAAAATAGCCGAGCTTGAAAAAGAGCTGAAAGCCACCACCGAAGAAGATAAAGTTGAAGTGGTGCTTAGCGAAATTCAACCACAAAAGTTTGAGCATTTTATTGAGGTGAGCGGCAGCGTGGAAGCCGACCAGGAAGTGAATGTCAGCCCCGAAGGTTCCGGACAAATTCTGGACATCAAGGTGAAGGAAGGACAGCGCGTTTCGAAAGGAACGGTCTTGGCGACCCTGAATGCCGAACCCATTGAACGGACCATCGATGAAGTCGAAATCAACCTGGAGATGGCCCGCACCACCTACGAGCGTCAGAAAAATTTGTGGGACCAAAACATTGGTTCGGAGTTGCAGTACCTGCAAGCCAAATCGACCATGAACTCGTTGGAGCAGCAACTGGAAGGACTGAAAGCCCAAAGAAGCATGTCGAGCATTGTGGCTCCGGTGGATGGGGTGATTGACGTGATTTACCAGAAGCAGGGACAGATTGCCAGTCCCCAGGTGCCCTTTGCCAAGTTGGTGAACATTCAAAAGATCAAGGTGTATGCCGATGTGGCCGAGTCGTACCTCACCAAGATTGAGCAGGGCGATGAAGTGCAGGTGTACTTCCCGGCCATTGGCAAAACCCACAGCACCAAAATCCTGATGATTGGTAACTTTATCGATCCCAACAACCGGACATTCCGCATCCGCCTCGACCTTCAGAATAAGGACAACCTGATTAAACCCAACCTCGATGCGGTGGTGAAGCTTCGCGATTACGTGGCTGAAGAGGCGATCGTGATTCCTTCCATCCTCATTAAGGAAGATTTTAAAGGGAAATACACCTTTGTGGTTGAGGCCGAGGGGAACAGCCAGGTCGCGCGGAAAGTCTATGTGCAGACCGGCGTGTCCGACAACAACCGCACCGAAGTGACGCAAGGCCTGGAAGCCGGCATGAAAGTCGTTTCCGAAGGATTTAGCCAGGTCATTGACGGAACCGTGGTGCATATCAATTCATGAACAGCCTGGATCGCTGTAAAAACACATAAGCATGAAGAAAGAAAAAGTACACGATAACTCGCAACACATTACGCGGAAGTTTGGACCGGCCTACCTGGCGCTTAAAAACAAGATTACCATCTACATCCTCACCGGTATGCTGGTGGTGTTCGGATTGTTTTCCTACGTTCAAATGCCCCGGGAGTCGTTTCCGGAAATTGCCGTTCCCTATGTTTTTATCCAAACGATCTATCCCGGTAACTCGCCGGTGGATATTGAAAACCTGATTACCCGGCCCATTGAAAAGGAACTGAAAGGGATGGACGGGGTCAAGCAAGTGTCCTCGGCTTCGTACCAGGATGTGAGCACCATTGTGGTGGAGTTCAACACCGATGTGGAGATCAAGCAGGCTTTGCAGGACACGAAGGACAATGTGGACAAGGCCCGTTCCGACCTGCCCGGCGACCTGGAAGACGATCCGCTGGTGATGGACCTCGACTTCTCGGAGTTCCCCATTCTGAATGTCAACATCTCGGGCGATTTCAGCATGCGCGATCTGAAGAAGTATGCCGAAATCTTGCAGGATGAATTTGAAAGCCTGCCCGAAATTTCGGAAGCCAATATCCGGGGAATCGACGACCGCGAAATACAGGTCAATGTTGATCCATACAAGATGGAAGCGCGTGGCATCACCTACGATGACATCGCCCTGGCCCTGCAAATGGAGAATGTGACCATTGGCGCCGGTGAATTTACAGCCGACCAAACGCGGCGTGTGGTGCGTACCGAAGCCGACTACACCAACATGGACCAGATTCGCAACACCATTATCAAACTGAATGAGGGTAAGCCGGTGTATGTGCGCGAGGTGGCCGATGTGGTGGATGGATACAAGGAAAAGTCAACCATTTCGCGGCTCGACAACCGGCCGGTGGTGACCCTGGCACTGGTGAAGAAGAGTGGCGCCAACATTCTGGATGCCACCGCCAAAATCCGAAACATATTGGATGAGCAGGTGGAGCAGGGCTATTTGCCACGCAACCTCGAGATCATTGTCACCGACGACATGTCAACCTACATCAAAAACGACATTGCCACCCTCGAAAACAGCATCATCATGGGGATGATCCTGGTGATTTTTGTGCTGTTCCTCTTCCTGGGTTTCCGCAATGCCCTGTTTTCGGGACTGGCCATTCCCATGTCCATGTTCATCTCTTTTGTCATTCTCGACCAGATGGGCATCACCCTGAACTCCATGGTGCTGTACGGATTGATTCTGGCCCTGGGGATGTTGGTGGACAACGCCATTGTGGTGGTCGAAAACGTGTACCGCCTGCATGGGCTGGGCTATTCCACGCTGAGCGCCACCAAAAAAGGGGTGAGCGAAATTGCCTATCCCATCATTTCCTCCACCCTGACCACCCTGGCGGCCTTTGTGCCCCTCATGTTCTGGGAAGGCATTGTGGGCGAATTTATGGGCATCCTGCCACAAACCCTGATTGTGGTGCTGGCCTCGTCGCTGTTTGTTGCCCTGGTGCTCAACCCGCCATTCATTGCGCGGTTCATGAAAATTGATGATATCCGCAGAAAGGTGGATTGGAAAAAAACGGTGAAGCACGCCGTCATCCTCACCGCGATTGCCGCGGTATTTTACCTGGCCAAAATCTATTTGCTGGGTAACCTCATCATGACGGTGGCCCTGCTCATGGTGCTCAATGTGCTGGTGTTCCGGCCGTGGGCACGCTGGTTTCAAACCCGCTTTTTGGTGTGGCTCGAAAACTTTTACGAACGCCAGTTGCGCAGTGCATTGACCGGCTGGAAGCCCATCCTATATTTTGGCGGTACCTTCCTGCTGCTCGTCGTGTCCATTTGGTTTTACGGGGTGCGCCAACCCAGCGTGGTGTTTTTCCCAAGCACCGACCCGCAAACCATCTATGTCACCATGGAGCTGCCTTTGGGAACCTCCATCGACCGCACCGATGTGGTGTCGCGCCAGGTGGAAGACATCATCAACCGGACCCTCGAACCTTACCAGTCCATTGTCAAGTCGGTCACCACCTCGGTGGGCAACGGCAAAGGCGGCATGTTCGAGAACGACCAGAGCCCCAACAAATCGCTCACCTCCATTTCTTTTGTGGAGTTTAAGCTGCGCGATGGCATCAACACCGCGGAAATTATGCGCGAGCTGTCGGGCAACCTGCGGGGTTTTGTGGGTGCAAAAATCTTTGTTGAACAAGAAGAGAACGGGCCGCCGGTGGGTGCCGATGTGAACATTGAGGTGAGTGGCGACGACTTTGAACAACTCATCAAGATTACCGACGACTTCATGAACCGGATCAACCGCGACAACATTCCCGGATTGGAAGAACTGAAGCTGGACATCAACGTCAACCAGCCCGAAATGCTGGTGAAGGTGGACCGCGACAAGGCCCGCCGCTACGAACTGTCGACCCAGGAAATCGCCATGGCCCTGCGCAACTCCTTGTACGGCTACGATGTGGGCGATTTTAAAGACGGCGAAGATGAGTACGATATCTTCATTCGCCTGAAAGAAGAATACCGCAACGATGTGTCGACCCTGATGAACCAAAAGCTGATGGTGGAAGGCAATAGCATTCCCATTTCGGCCCTGGCCGACTTCGAGTACTCATCCACCTACGACAAGGTGAACCGCATTGACCACAAGCGGGTGCTCACCATCAGCTCCAACGTCACCGAAGGTTTCAACGCCAACGAGGTGAATGCCCGCATCCGGCAGGTGCTGGCCAGCTACGAAATGCCTGGTGGTTACGACTATGCCTTTACCGGCGAACAACAGGAGCAGGACGAAAGCAGCGACTTCCTCCTCTTTGCCTTGCTGGTAGCCGTGGCCCTCATTGGCCTGATCATGGTGACCCAGTTCAACTCCTTCATCCGGCCCATGATCATCATGATCACCGTGCTGTTTAGCACCATCGGGGTGTTCCTCGGCTTGGCCATCTTCAAAATGGAGTTTGTCATCATCATGACCGGAATCGGGATCATCTCCCTGGCGGGTATTGTGGTGAACAACGGCATTGTGCTCATCGACTACATCGACCTGATGCGGCAGAAACGGCGCGATGAGCTGAACTACAGCGAAGGGGCTTTCCTGCCGGTCAAAGAAGAAATTGAATGTTTGGTCATTGCCGGAAAAACCAGGCTGCGGCCCGTGTTGCTCACGGCCATTACCACCGTGCTCGGACTGGTGCCACTGGCGGTGGGCTTCAACTTCGATTTCATTACGCTGTACACCCATTTCGACCCCGACTTTTCCTTGGGTGGCGAGAGTGTCGCCTTTTGGGGGCCCATGTCGTGGACGGTGATCTTCGGATTGAGCTTTGCCACCTTCCTCACCCTGCTCATTGCACCGGTGATGTATATGCTCACCATCCGCATCAACTACCGCATCAAAAAGTGGACAGGCATGCTTCCCGAAGAAAACCAGCCCCAGGCCGAAATCGGGGAAGCCAAAAGTTAAGTCAAGCGTTTCCTAACGCCTGATCATTGAGCGTCTCACAACAAGTGGGGCGCTCAATTTTTTTTGATTGAATCGTACAGCTTGAATCTTTTTTCTTGTTTTCATACTTGCAACACCCAAAAATTTCGCTTGATAATTTCATATAATTCTTGCTGCTGTTGATCCATGTTTAGCAGCTTGGTTTGGTTTTGTTTTGAATCTGGCAAATTGTAGGTGATTT
>Ga0209347_1003110_pt1 | contig 20201 bp, 20 predicted proteins | sample AutmiccommuBRH23_FD_187382 | JGI IMG/M metagenome (GOLD analysis project Ga0209347, IMG submission 187382) | Deep subsurface microbial communities from Mt. Terri, Switzerland - Autotrophic microbial communities BRH/23 (SPAdes) (version 2) | ecosystem: Environmental > Aquatic > Deep subsurface >...
GGTTGTCAGTAACCCCGTCCCTGCGACAACCAGTAGACAGGATGGTGGACTAAATCAATTTCTGCTCATTAAATCTCGCATTTTGCTAACGCCACATTTTTCTAGATGTCGGTATAGAGTTGTTCGAGCAACACCCAATTCACGTGCCGCTGCGGATAGATTGCCGCCTGATCCCTGTAAGAGGCTGAGAAGGGCCTCTTTTTCCTGACAACGATTATGTAGTTCAATATTTGTCGTGGGAAGGTTACTACTAATTCTGCTCCACTGGGAGTTATTCATAGACTTCATTTTGATATTTTGAGGCAGGTCGTCTATCATAATAGTATTAGTCATGCAGAATAATACTGCGTGTTCTAGGCTATTTTGTAATTCTCTGATATTCCCTGGCCAGGAATAGTCATTAATGAGAAATTCACGAACCTGTTGGTCAAGTTTGAAGAGTGGTTTTTCATATTTATGAGCGAATTGATTTAAAAAGTGATCGATTAACAAGGGTATATCGTCTCGCCGTTCTCTGAGGGGTGGAATCGTAATACTCACAACTTGTAATCGATAATAAAAATCTGCGCGAAATAATCCATCCTTTACGAGTTGTTGAAGATTGTGATGGGTAGCGGCAATAATTTTAACGTCCAACGGGATAGGGATTGAACCTCCAAGTCGCACTACTTCACGTTCTTGAAGCACCCGCAATAGATGAACTTGAAACTCTAAAGGCATTTCTCCGATCTCATCGAGTAGCAAGGTCCCCCGATTAGCCTCCTCAAATTTCCCCTTTCGGCCACCTTTAACTGCCCCGGTAAAAGTGCCAGGGTCGTATCCGAAGAGCTCGCTGGCAAGTAATTCCTTCGGGATAGCTCCACAATTTATCGCAACAAACGGACCTTTTCGTCGGTCGCTGATTTGATGGATCGCTTTGGCAAAAAGTTCTTTGCCTGACCCGCTTTCTCCAACTAGTAAGACGGGAACGTTTGCTTGGGCGACAATGTTGCATTTGGTCATAGCTTGAAGAATACTGCTGGACCTTCCCACAATGTTGTTCCAAGGATCATTCTGAAGGGGCCATTTGGTTGTTGTTTTTTGGTTAGTAGTTCTAAAAATAAGCACATAGCCGATGGTTTTATTGGCATAATAGATTTCTTGGATTAAGACCGGGATTCCTAACTGTTCGATGAATACTTCATAGTCTTCCTTCGCTTGAACAGAGCGATGATGGAGTAGTAAATGCCTACTAAGTCCCAGCTCAGTCCATAGTGGTGCCAAGTCCTTACCAGTGGCTTGTTTAACGAATTGACGTGCAGAAGGGTTAGCTTCGACAGGATTGAAGGCTGAATCAAGTACAATTACACCATTCTGAGGATAGCTAAGCACAACTGAGGAAAACCGTGTCAGTAATAGAGTCTTGGCGATTACAGCGAGTTCATTAAGCTTGTGTTCAATTAAGCTAGAAGCCATCATTGTCATTCCTAGAGTGTGGGCCTGAGCCTCCTTCCAGAATCCGGTTACATCGATAACTCCGAGTAGTTCTTTGGTTAGCGGATCACGTATTGGTGCTGACGAACAGACCCAGTCATGAATCCCTTCACAAAAATGCTCCGCAGCAAAGATTTGAAGAGGATAACCAGTTTTTAGGCAGGTTCCGATGGCATTCGTACCGATAGCCTCTTCGCTCCAGTTCGAACCCAAAACGAAATTAATAGTTTCTGCCTGTTGCTTGATATGGCGGTCGCCGCCAAGATAGATGATCCTTCCTTGAGAATCACATAAGGTTAGTAGATATTTAGTATCCAGAGTGTGATTTAATAGGTCTTCTAAAGTTGCTATTGAGTAACCATATAGATTAGAGCATTCAATGATTTCATTTATTGTTTCGTTATTTAGAGGACTTTCAGTTTTTTTGCTTCGAGGGTTAATGCCTGACTGGAGACAGCGGACCCAAGAATCATAAACAATGGGTCGTATCGGGAAGCGATCGTAAGATTTGTAAAGGAAGCTGTTCCGCGTTTTTTCCAATAGTTTTCTCTGAATAACTAGTCCTTCTGAACTGAAGATTGCTAGATGGGAATTCATTGAAATCACCACTCTTTATATGATTAATATAATATTCAATATATTCAGTATATTCAATATATTTCCTATTTTATGCCTGTCTAGTAAGTTTAGCAAGTTTTATCTACCAGTTATCTGCTGTATATTCCATGAATGGTAACTAAGACAAAGACAAGACCTCCATGTCCTAGAGGTCTTGTCTTTGTTTTAGATCATTAAAAAGAGTTCCTTCTCAGCATTTTTCTGGAATCAGTCGGTGATCTTGACTATTACACTTCATCGAGAAATTCTACTTGAATCGGACCCTCCAGCAGGTCTCCTAACTTTTGAGCTGCTTCCTGGAAATAGGTTGTAGTCCCATGGTCTTGGAAAGCCTGTTTATCCTTGTACTTTTCAAAAAAGACAATTTTCCCAGGGTCATTTTTTGCTACGTGAGGAATGTACATCAGACAGTCTTCTTCCTTAGATAGAACCACCTTGGCCAATTGAATACAAATCTCGGTCACAGCAGCCTCTTTGCCAGGTTTTGCTTTTAAGGTTGCCAGTAGGGTGAACATTTCTAAACCCTCCTTGGTTCTGTAGTAGGCAGTTTTACGCGTCGGCTTTCAGAACAACCTTAATCGCGTTGTCACGGCGCTGTTCGAAGATATCGTACCCATCGGCAACCTGAGACAACGGTATTGTATGAGTTATCAGTGGTTTCATATTCAGCTTGCCTTCTTTAATTAGATCAATTAACCGAGGGATATGATTGGCAGGAACAAGCCCCATTTTGATCGTAATATTTTGTATCCAAAGTTTATTCATCTCCAAGAGTTGTGGTTTTTCAAATACCCCAACTAAAGAGACAGTTCCCCCTGGTCTAACTGCATTAATTGCTGCTTTAAAAGTTGGCTCAAAACCATTAGCTTCAATCGTTACATCAGCACCACGTCCGTTGGTGAAATCTTTTAAGGCCTGCGTAACATCAACTTTATTGGGATTCAACCCGTAATCAGCCCACTTTTGTTCCAATGCAAAGTCAATCCTAGATTGATCAATGTCTACAGCAACAACTCTAGAGGGTCCCCAACGACGAGCGGTTGCCATAGCACACATCCCGACAGGACCAGACCCGAATACTGCCACAGTATCTCCGGGCTGAATACTTCCGTTTTCAGCGGCGAAGTAGCCAGTGGAAAGGATATCACCAACAAACAAGACGTCCTCGTCAGTCAGGCCGTCTGGAATTAGGTAGAGTCCGTTATCAGCATATGGAACTCGAACCATGTCAGCTTGACAACCATCGATTTTATAACCGAAAAGCCAGCTGCCATTTACACAGTGCGAGTATAGTTGGCGTTTGCAATAGTAGCATGAATTGCAATGCGTGACGCAAGATACCGCGACCTTATCTCCTACTTTGAATTTATGAACACTAGATCCTATTTCGATTACTTCACCACAAAATTCGTGGCCGATAACTCTGCCTGGTTCAACTTCAGGCATTCCACCGTTTCTAATGTGTTTATCTGTTCCACAAATTGTAGAGGTGGTTACCCTTACTATTGCGTCAGTTGGTTTGAGAATTTTCGGATCCGGTACTTGATCAAGACTCATATTTTTTGGACCATGATAGACGAATGCTTTCATGTAAATCCTCCTAAATGCTATATTTTGACGATTAATGATTCAAAAGACACAGGACAGAAGGCGCATAAAATGTACTAAAGGTTATGCACGGGAGGTATGCGTTTAATTCACCCCTTTCAATAACAGAATTTACTGACTATACTGATTATTTATGTAATGCAAGTACTATGCCAATTGTGATAGCCTCAAGTATTATCCTGAACCCTGGTAGAGTGCATAGTTTCGTATTCAACTATTTACAATAGCGCTACAATGCAGCTACATGTGTAGCGCTACACTAGTAGCTGCTGTTTATTTGTTTGGATTGCTTGGGACAGAGTTCGAAAATGCTTGTGTTGGTGGCTGAAGTGGGCGGACAAGGGGACAGGGACTTGTCTGTCTGTCAGTTAAAGGATGATATAGTATCAATAAAGGTTATTGAAAAATAGTTCACCCAAAAATGCTTTTTGGGTAAGATAAAGTCATAGGTATTAGAATTCTTTTTAAGATAGCAAGGACGAGAAGTGCCTGCCGAGATCAGGGAGGTTAATATGACTCAATTCTTGGTAAAATTATTTGTGAATGATTATGAAAACACAATAACGCGATAGTTAGAACTTCCTACGGCGTAATGGTTAGCATAGTCGGAGTTATATGTAATCTAATATTATTTGGAATCAAAATAGCAATCGGATTGGTCATCAACAGTATTTCTGTGATGGCAGATGCATTTAACAATCTATCGGATGCCGGATCGTCCATTGTCAGTTTCATCGGGGTGAAAATGGCTGAAAGACCTGCAGATAAAGATTACATCCGCATGGAGCGCAAGGCATAGGGACGGCCCTTTTAACACAAAAAAGTGTGTAAAAGGACAGTCCCTATGACATATACTAATAATTTGCTCTATGATGATTCTCCTTGTCGCATGACAGTTAACCTGCTTTTTCTCCGTTAGACCATAACCATTTAATAATCTCTCTCCTTAAGGTTTGACCGAACTGCTTAAGGTAGGGAGCACTAAAATTCAACATCAGTATCTAGGAAATCCGACGAAATAAGTAATCATATCTTAAATATGGTTATAGTGAACTATAGGTTCTTTATTATATAATACAGGGCTAAGAGGTTATTGATCTCGCGTTAGAGAAGATTAGGAGTGGCAAGCATTAACAACGATTTCGTCAACGAGATGCCAATTATGATCTGTGCTCGTGAATTATAGACATAAATTATGGATCATGGTTCCCAGACATAACATTGAGAGATTATTAAGGGGGAGTAAAGATGTCTCACCTATTCTTAGGGTTTCTAGTGATTGTGGTTGGTTTTATTTGATTTTTGAACAATTTTGGTCTTACAGATGTTGATCTCGGACACTTAATAGGAACCTATTGGGGCAGAAGTAAAAAGGGCTGGATAACTATTATCAGGGGGACTCGCAACATGCTTATTATTTAGATGAGAAGCAGGCTATTGAAAAATTTAGTTCCCTTTGAGATGCTGCCAGCGGCAAAAGATTGTTTCCAAGAAATCTACCACGATAAATAATCCGACTCCCAGTAAAGCCATCATAATGATTCCGGCAAACATCTCATCCGGAGCCGCGCGGCTCCATGAATCCATAATAAAATATCCTAACCCTTCGGTGGTAGCAAACGACTCGGCAAAGAACAAAACAGCGATTGCAGTCCCCATGCTCAGGCGAAGAGACGTCAGAACATCGGGTAAACTTGCCGGTAAGAGCACGTACCGATAGACCTGAGCTCGGTTTCCACCTAGAGAACGTAGAGAAGAAACCGTTTCAGCTGGAACTTTTCGAACAGCATCGCGAGTTGTCACTAAGATTTGGAAAAAGACGATAAACATAATCAGGAAAATCTTTGAACCGTCTCCCAGTCCAAGAAACAAGAGTATCAAAGGAAGAAAGACAATCTTCGGAATAGGGTAAATGATATAAACCAAAGGAGCTAAAAAGCGGTCAATTCGTCGCTCGTATCCCATAATCAATCCTAGAGGAAGACCCAGAAGTAACGAGAGAAATGTGGAGAGGACGACTCGGTAGGTGCTGACCCAAAGGTGTTTACCAAGGGTTTCATCGGATAACAAGCGAGCGGTGGCTCTAAGTGCGGCTAGAGGGGTCGGTAAAAGGGGAGTACTAAGGCTCCAGGCGGCATACTGCCATAGTGCTAACAAGAATAAAACAGCTCCAAAATACCCTATAAACTGTCTCTGGAATCCTCTACTAAGCTGAGTCATCCGACGATTCCCCCTTCCAAGAGAGATCGGACATAGCTTGTCTTCTGAAAAAATTCCGGCGTACGCCGATAACCGCTTTGTCCTACGAGTGGATTGAGTATTTCGCCCATGACGTGAGTGGGGCGGCCATCCACCAACACTAAGATTCGACTCCCTAGAAAAACTGCTTCTTCAATACTGTGAGTTACTAAAACAGTGGTTAACTTCTGTTCCTGCCAAATTTCTAATAAAAGTTTTTGCAGTCGTTCACGGGTCAAGGCATCAAGGGCCGATAAAGGCTCATCCATTAGGAGCAGATCTGGTTTTAGGGTTAATGCCCGAGCCAAAGCCACTCGCTGTCTTTGCCCGCCACTCAACTGACTCGGAAAATGATACTTCACTTCCCATAAGCCCATTTTGTGAATTACTTCTTCGACTGCTCCCTGATACATCCGCTTAGGCATATGCCGGACACGTAAACCCAAACTAACATTTTGCTCGACATTCAGCCAGGGAAAGAGTCCATATTCTTGAAGGATAAAGGCTGTTTTTTGCCGGGTGCCCATCACCTGCTCACCCCAAATGTTGATTTCCCCGCCTGTTGGTTGTAATAATCCAGCTAATAGATAAAGAAGAGTACTCTTGCCGCAGCCTGATGGGCCAATTAGAACTAAGCTTTCTCCTTGTTCTACTTTCAAACTAAAATCATCATACACCTTAACCTGTGAGGCTCCTTGAAGGTACGCTAAATTACAATGTGAAATTTCAATCACAGGTTTATTCTCCCCTTCTGACAGATATATCGGTAATCAGAGGCCAGCGGCCAGACTTAATAGGCAGCTACGAACTAAGATTAGGGCAGGAGGCTGGAATCCACTAACTCTTGATAGCTGTAAGCTTGAGGAATGAGCTTTTTCTCCACCATCCATTGCATAACACTCTTGATTTCTTCCTCTGTTGGAAGTTGAAGTTTCGAAAAGGTAGGGGTTTGATAACTAGCGTTTAACTCAGCAGGAACTTGAGCTTTTTCTAAAAAGAGATTGCGATATTGATCGGGGTTATTGCTTAACGCTTGTCCGGCCAAGCCATAAACTCGTACAGCAGCTTTAATTCCCTCGGGGTTTTTCTGAATACTTTGGGTTCGAAATAAGAAAACGGTCTGGGAAATATTTCGGTATGTATCATCGATGATCAGATGGGCCCCTTTGGCTTGGGCAAGGGAGGCTAGAGGATCGGGAAGACAAGCAGCATTGATCTGGTCTGATAGCAACATATCTACGCGGACCGGCATTTTCGGGATTGATAGCTTGTTCACATCGTTTAATATAAATCCTTTATCTAAGAGCATTTGATCGCTTACATAATCAATAATTGAGTTCTGAGATATCCCTAAGGTCGCTCCCTTTAAGCCTGCCATATCTCGTATAGTGGACTTGGGTGAAGATAAGATCGCAAAACGCCCTTCTTTAGGAGTTGCCCCAAGTCCGATCGAGGCAATCTTTACATCGGTACCGATTTTCTTTAGTAAAGCTACGGCTACTAAATCTGCGACTTCTCCATCAATTTGCCCAGCTTGTAAGGCGGTATCCCGCTCTAGGGCACTCGCAAAGCTCACCAACTCGACTTGAACCCCTTCTTTGGCATAGAGCCCATCTTGTTCGGCAACATAGAATGGCAAATTATCTTCAATGGGTAACACTCCAATTTTAACCGTTTTCCCAACCGTCTTCGTGGCTTGATTATTATCCGGAGCCTTAGTTGTAGAGCAACCGGAAATGGCGACGACTAAACAAAGAATAATACCTAAACCCAAACTACTAAAACCTAACTTTTTCATATAATTTCTCGACTCCTTATTGTCATAATTCTTCTTAGCATAATTATTATTAGTTTCGACAAAGAATTTGTAATTCCTCTTCGGAGGGCTCTGGCTGAAGGGTGGTTATCAATTAGGGTTTAGAATCCCCCTCCTCTTAGCCCTTGGGCGTAGGCGTGGGAGTGTTCAATTGATGATCGTGAATAAGTAAAAAGACAATTTCATGAAAATGAGATTGGTGTGTATATGTTCTTTTGGGTATTTTAACTTTATGTGTATTAACCGGATAAACGGAAATGAAGGATATATAGAAATTCTGTAACAGGGAAAATGGTAACCCAAAAGCAACTAATTCCTCACGAAGATGTTGCTTTTGGGTTTCTCTATGTTTACTCCAAGACAATGCTATAATTAATGTAGTAAAATTTAACTCTCTATATATTGCGATTAGATATAACACGATGGAAAGTGTCATGAGTGACTTTTGAACATAATGAGCAGCTACTGGATGGTGAGTAAGTCAAAATCCATCCTTAGGTTGATGGTAACGGCATAAGGCTTCACTGCCGCTGAAATGATTAAAGAGTTCTCAAGGTGAGAGAAGCCGGGATTGAACTGATCATGAGTAATGCAGTAAAGTGTCTTGCGATTGCCTGCATATAATGTCTATGATTTCCCGTGGTTCTATTACTTTTGCGATTGTACCTAACTGAAGAAAAAATTTAGAAACAAACTCAAGCTCACTCTTATCAATTTCCATATCAATATAGCCATTGTCTTTATCAGTAATTAAGATGTGAGGCTCTAACCAAGGCTGACTATTGCATTGCCGTACTCCTTCCCTTGACAATTTCACATATAAACGTATTGGATTATTTGGTTTTTGTTTTACAAGATTATTGAACCAGTTGTCAAGATTTATTCTAGAATTATATTTTTTTTTTGAGTATCCTTCAATGCTAAAATACGATCTAGGCGAAAAAGTCGAATTTCATTATGGAATAGGTCAAAAGACGGCAGTTGGAATATGGACACAAAAAAAGCGGCAAAGATATTTAAGGCGCTATCGAATCCCAATAGGCTAGAATTGTATTTTAAAATCGCCGAGATGCATGAATCTAGTTTTCCAACCGATTCGGAATGCTTTGTTACGGATATCATCAGTTCGTTGAATATTGGAGCTCCAACTATTTCACATCATATTAAAGAATTAGTAAATGCCGATTTAATTAGTACAGAGAAAAAGGAAAGTTTTTGATCTGCAAAGTAAATGAAGAGTTAATTGAGGAAGTTAGTAAGTTGTTATCATTACAGCGGCAATAATTTAGCGCATGCACTAAAAATTCATAACGGTTCGATAGTTATAAATTATAAAAGTATTAAGCCTTAAACCATCTATGTACACCATAAGAAGTATTAGGGTATTTCGAACATTCAAGTGTTTGAATTGAGCAGCAAAAGATGAAAAAGAAATATACTGAAGAAAATTTGAGCCGTTTGTTAAATGACGTAAATCAAAAGAAGCGATATATAATGCTTGTTAATAATGTCATGGGGCGGAAGTTCAAAAGCATAGATAGGGTGGCATTACTGAAAAGTGTTGAGTGACTATCCCTTTGAGAAAAGTGGTCAATCAGTGCGCTTTTCATGGCATATAACGCAAAAACAGTTACCCACTTTATAATACTTAATCGAGCTCAACAAATCCTATAAAGGCTTGTGAATTTACAACCCTTTTACATTTCATGTTTAATATCTATGCTAAACTAAACGCGGAGGTGGTTTCATGGCGCACATTCTCATAGTTGAGGATGAAAAACCAATCAACGACCTTATTGCTATGAATCTCGAGTTGGTAGGACATACCAGCCAGCAGGCATATGAAGGTAATGAGGCTCTTGCATATATTAATCACAATACTTATGAACTGATAATAATGGATATAATGCTCCCAGGGCTAGATGGTTTCGCACTGATGCAGGAGGTTCCGGAGAACACACCTGTCATTTTTCTCACCGCTATGGGAAATCTGTCTGATCGAGTCAAAGGATTTAAGCTAGGTGCTGACGATTATATTATCAAACCCTTTGAAACGATTGAGCTTTTAGCACGAATTGAAGCCGTGCTTCGCCGTACTCAGCGGTCGTTGAATATTTTCTCGCTTGACGGCACGGTTGTAAATCTCCAAAGCAGAGTGGTCACTGTAAACGGCAGCGATATTGAACTCGCCCTTCGAGAATATGAATTACTGGAAATACTCATCAAAAACAAAAATATCGCCCTGTCTCGTGAAAAGCTGCTGAAACTAGCTTGGGACTATGATTACTTTGGAGAGACCAGAACAGTGGATGTGCATATTCAAAAACTGCGTAAAAAGTTAAATTGGGAAAACAGAATCAAAACTGTCTATAAACTGGGTTACCGTCTGGAGGTGGATCCGTGAAGTTTTGGCAAAAGGCATTTATCTCCATATTAGTCGTTTTCATAGCCTCCATCAATACCTGCCTCTACCTGACTTCAAAATATACGTTTTCCCTTAATCTGGAGCGAGATACTGACCGAGCGACAAGTGAATATCACTTTATAATGAAGAGCCTTAACGAAACAATGAACAGTATATACTACCGTGAACAAACTGGGCTGACACCCTCTTCTATAGAAAGCTTGATGCGCTCTTATGCTGACTACTATAAAAAGCAAAATGTATTTTTAGAACTCAAACAATCCGATCAATTTATGTTCACAAATATTCCTGCTGTTGTCGCATCCGATATAAATTATAAAGACCTCACTAAGGATGCCTATAAAACAAAGGTTATGACAAGCAGCGGAAAACACTACTTATCCATTACCGGCAGCGTCGGTGGACGTTATGAAGACTATACTTTAACCTATGTACGTGACTTATCCGAACTGTTTCAAACCCACACTCAGCTCAACCGCTATCTGATCACGGTAACTGCATTGGTAGAGACAGTGCTGGCTTTAGTTTTGCTGTTATTATTAAGAAAACTAACTCATCCTATAAGGATTATGCAAAAAGCTACTAATAAAATTTCCGGTGGGATATACAATGAGCGAGTCTGTTTGCCCGGTAAGGATGAATTCCATGACCTGGCAGAGAATTTCAATCAAATGGCTATTAACATTCAGGAGAAGATTAATGAGTTAGATAAAAATGCTCAAGATAAACAGCGCCTTGTTGATAATTTGGCCCATGAGCTGAGAACTCCTCTTACTGCGATCCGTGGCTATGCCGAATATCTGCAGAATGCTAATGCCAGCGAACAGAACCGTATTAAAGCGGCCGGTTATATTATCAGCGAAACAGACAGAATGCAGAACTTGGCCTTTAAGCTGCTCGATTTGGCTCTAGTAAGAAACAGCAAGGTAGATTTGCAGCGCGTGAATCCAACGGAATTGCTTCATCAAGTCAAAATAGGTATGCAATCAATATTAAGGTCAAGAGGCATCCAATTAGAGATCTCTTCCTCATTGGAGGAATTAACAGGAGATTCTATTCTTCTGCAGTCAATGTTAGTGAACCTTGTAGATAATGCAGTAAAGGCATCTTCTAAGAATTCAAGCATAGAACTGTCGGCTTATTTTAATAGCTTCCCTATACTCGAAGTAAGAGACTTTGGCTGCGGCATGGAAGAAGAACAAACCGCTTTGGTGTGCGAACCCTTTTATCGAGTGGACCAAGCACGTTCACGCAGCTCAGGGGGGATAGGACTGGGATTGTCACTTTGCAGAGAGATCGCACATTTACATGGAGCCGAGTTAAGAATCAACTCCATTTCAGGAATAGGAACAACAGTACAGGTTCTTTTTACAACTTATTTACAACCTCCTGAAAACTCGGTGATGCACAAGGAGGTATGATGTAGTTGTAGTACTACAGTACACCAATTGAAAAAGGAGTTTTTTAAAATGACAAAGTTTAAAACAATCGCTAAAAAGACTTGGGTACTCGCTGCAGCAACTGCTCTAATAGTAGGAAGCAGCTCTGCAATGGCTTACGCTCTTAGCCCTGATGTGCCAACAAATGCCTTAAACAATGTAATCCCCCTCACAGATTTTGTCACCCAGAATAATCAAGGTCAAGCTTCCAAAGCTGAAGTTACAGCGAACTATACTGTTGTCGACCTATCCAAGAGTGTTAATGATCAAAAAGATATGATCAAAAAAAAGTTAAGCATGACAAAAGGCAACACTCCTGAAATGATTGAGGAAAAAAGCAATGCTATTTTGGCCAATATGATTCCCAGTGAAAAGGATATTACAGCACAACAAGCCGCTGCTGAAGCCGAAGGCATACTAAAAAAGGCTTATGGGGTTGATTTCGAAGGATACACTGCCGAAGCAAGCTTTTCAAGAAGTTCCGTTCCAAATTCCGATAATTGGACCGTCATCTTCCGCTCACCCGAAGAAATGCAGAATAGGGACAGAAAAGACGTTAAATCATATCTTGCCTCAGTGGACTCTGTGAACGGAACTATACTTAATGCGAGTTCTTATGACCGTAATTTTACAGAGGAAAACAGCGACAATAAAAATCTCAACGATCCGGTCTGGAAGAATAAGGCTGAGGAAGCCATATCCAGATTAAAGCCTGAGAATGTATCAATAACCAGCAGTAAAGTAGTATCAGCAATTCCAGCAGGCGGTGTCTCCGTTGTATTTGAATTATCGGATGGCTCTGCATGTGCAGTTCGGTTAACCGGTGAAAACAAGGAAATAGCAGCCTATGTATACTTCCCCAATGGTTACGACGGAAGTTTTGATTATAATCCGCCAACAGCTAATGCAGTAGGATAAGATAAAAAGAATCAATGAATTAGGCAAAAATTAATTACAGGATTCTCCCAAGGCCAGTTACCATTAGGTAACTGGTTTCGCATGTCTAGATACCTCCATTCTGGAAACAAGAGCAGAGCTCAAATTGACGAGGATTTTTTCGGTATTAGCGACAGAGCTTTGGTTAAAAAAGTTCGTTAGTTCATATTTATGGGAAAGATAATGATATAACAAAAGGAAGGGTTTTCTACCCTCCCTTACCTTGTACTTATCAAAAAGTATAACTTCGTTGCATACTGCAAGAAGGCCTAATGCGTGCGAAGACAGTGCTGCAAGAAGGTTTAACCCGTGCAAAGACGGTGTCTTCGTCGTCTGTATCATAAGTGCAACCAACGGTTTCGCTTCGCAAGGCTCGGCGAAGCCGGGTTTTCTTTATTTGAACTATTTCAGCTCGCTAAATAAGTTTTCATTCTCTTATAAAAGGATGTACCTTGGCATCGAGCTAGTGTCTTTAAGGTTTACTTCTTTGAAAATTGAATTCTTCTTGCTTTAATTATAACATATAAAAAATTGTAAAAATAGACTATTTCTTCCCATTTGCTCCTGCTATAATGCAATAGCACGTTAATGCGATTTGTTGGAGGGGCATTATTCTGGAATCCAAAGGAAATAATATGATTCCAGAAACAAAACTAAATGCGGTAACAAAAAGGCTTAGAGGAGGAGGGAAATGTATGAGTTCCTTTGTGCTTGGTTTTCAGGATATTGACAAAACAAAACTCATGGTTGTTGGGGGTAAAGGCGCCAACCTGGGGGAGCTTTCCAAGATTGAAGGAATCCACGTACCGGATGGCTTTTGTATTTCTACTGAAGCCTATAAAAGAATCCTTGGGGAAACGTCGTCGATTAACGAATTACTTGATCAGTTATCCCGTCTAAAGGTGGGAGACCGGGATAAAATCGGTGAACTTAGCCTTGAGATTCGCAGGGTCATCGAAGGGATAGCCATCCCTCAAGACATTATTGAAGAGATCACTCGCACTCTCTCTAGGCTTGGAGAAAAAGATGCCTATGCAGTACGATCCAGCGCAACTGCAGAGGATTTACCGACGGCTTCCTTTGCAGGCCAGCAGGATACGTATTTGAACATTATCGGAAAGGAGGAAATCCTAAAGCATATCAGCAAATGTTGGGCTTCCCTATTTACGGATCGTGCGGTAATCTACCGAATGCAAAACGGATTTGACCACAGCCAAGTTTATTTATCCGTTATCGTGCAAAGGATGGTTTTTCCACAGGCTTCAGGGATTTTATTTACCGCTGATCCGATTACTTCTAACCGAAAGTTGCTATCAATCGATGCCAGTTTTGGACTTGGAGAAGCACTGGTTTCTGGCTTGGTATCTGCCGATTGTTATAAAGTACAGGAAGAGGAAATCGTCAATAAGATGATAGGAACCAAAAAATTGGCTATCTATGGACTAAAAGAAGGCGGAACAGAGACACAGCCGATCGATGCTGATCAGCAAAAAACTCAAACACTTACTGATCAACAAATATTACAACTAGCACGCATAGGAAGACAGATCGAAGAACATTTTGATTGCCCACAAGATATCGAATGGTGCTTTGTCAGGGGACATTCCTCCGACCCAAGAGCCAGCCAGTCAGATGAGGTGTGTCCCCTTACCTTGTTTATTCTCCAGAGTCGGCCAATTACAACTTTATTCCCTATCCCCGAAGCGAATGATAAAGAAAACCACGTCTATTTATCTGTTGGCCATCAACAAATGATGACCAACCCCTTGAAACCATTGGGAATGTCTTTAATGAAGTTAATATCTTATGGTCGCTGGTTTAAAGCTGGTGGAAGGTTGTTTGTTGATGTGACACAAATGCTGGCTTCACCAGACGGCAGAAAAATGTTATTAAAAAACATGAAACAACTCGAACCCCTCACAAAAGACGCAATTATGACCATAATAGAGCGAGATTTTATAAAATGTTTACCGAATGATAATAAAGAGCAGAATTCTGGTAATAGCGATAATGTTAAGCTACCTGCAGAACCTCAAGCACAAATCGAAAACAATCCGTCAATTGTTTCTGATTTGATTAGAAAAAGTCAAACCTCCATAGAAGAGTTGAAACAAAACATTCAAGGCAAATCAGGAACGAATTTAATTGATTTTATATTAAAAGATATCCAGGAGTTAAAGAGAATTCTATTTGACCCACAAAGTTCAGCTGTATTTATAGCCGCCATAAATGCTTCGTTTTGGATCAATGAAAAAATGAGCGAGTGGTTGGGTGAAAAGAACGCAGCAGACATACTTTCTCAATCTGTACCAAACAATATTACTTCGGAGATGGGTCTGGCGTTAATGGATGTGGCAGATGTGATTCGCCCTTATCCCGAAGTAATTGATTATTTACTGAATGTAAAAGACGATAATTTTTTAGAAAAATTAGTTATGCTCAATGGTGGGCAGGAAGTCCGAGATTCAATCCCGTCTTATCTTGGCAAATACGGAATGCGATGCAGCGGAGAAATTGATATTACTAAACCGCGCTTTAGCGAAAAGCCAACCACACTTGTACCCCTGATTCTCAGTAACATCAAGAACTTTGAGCCTAATGCCAGCAAGCGGAAATTTGAGCAAGGGCGACGTGTTGCTTTGGAAAAAGAAAAAGAGTTATTAGAGAGATTGAATAAGTTGCCGGATGGTGAAGAAAAAGTCAAAGAAACAAAGGGAATGATTGACCTAATCCGAAATTTCATTGGCTATCGTGAATATCCAAAATACGGCATGGTTAGTCGCTACTTTGTTTATAAACAGGCTTTACTGAAAGAAGCCGATCGACTCGTACAGACAAATGTTATTCATGAAAAAGAAGATATATTTTACCTCACTTTTGAAGAACTTCGCGAAGTCATAGCCACAAGTAAACTGGATTTTGATATCATCTGCAAGCGAAAAGAAGAGTACAAATTATTTGAAAAACTAACTCCTCCCCGGGTTATCACCTCTGATGGTGAAATAATTGCAGGCGAGTACAAACGAGAAAATCTTCCAGCGGGCGCTATGGCAGGTCTGCCTGTTTCATCAGGAGTTATAGAGGGAAGAGCACGTGTCATCTTAAACATGGAAGATGCAAATTTAGAAGATGGAGATATATTAGTCACCGCCTTTACTGACCCCAGCTGGACACCATTGTTTGTATCCATAAATGGCCTCGTCACCGAAATTGGTGGACTGATGACCCATGGAGCAGTTATCGCTCGTGAATATGGCTTACCGGCAGTTGTCGGAGTAGAAAATGCCACCAAACTGATCAAAGATGGGCAACGAATTCGCGTGCATGGAACAGAAGGGTATATCGAAATATTGTAATTGACCATCCCTATCTAATAGAAATTATACTAGGGGTAGCACCAACATTTTTAACAAAACATACGCGAATACAATTAGTAGTGCGAACGATTGATTAAATCTCCTACCTTTTAGCACTTTATCAGGCGTGTTATCACATTGTAGGGTGGTTGAGAATTCTGTAGGTTGAATGATGGTATTCAGCGGAGGTCCTTCAAACGTTTCTAATTTTTTCAAGAACTAAGTAAAGCTATGTATCTAAACTTATAGCTTGCTTACTCTTGGCCAAATGTTCTATTATTATAGAGCTAAGGTTTGGTGTATGCCCAATAATTACAGTAGAGGAGGCCCTTATTCGTGAACGTTGTCCTTCAATGTATTCCTTGCTATATAACGCAAACGATCAATACCTTGGCACAAACAGAAATCTCTGAGGAAAAAATGAGAGATATCATTTATCAAACTCTGCCCCTCTTTCCTCAATTAGATCCACAGGGAACTCCAGCAGAGAACTCAACGATTATTCTTAGAAAAGTCAATGAGCTGCTTGGCATCGAAGATCCCTTTCATAAGGCTAAACAGGAGTCCAATGAATTGGCTCTAAAACTCCTTCCAGAGTTAAAAGAGAAAATTGCTCAAAGTATCGATCCACTTTTTATGTCTTTGAAAATCGCTGTGGCCGGAAATATTATCGATATGGGCATTCTGAAAGAGTTCGATGTTGAGGGGAGTATTCAGGAGGCCATGGAGAAGGATTTTGCCCGGGATGATTACGCATCCTTTCAAGAAGAACTAAAAGCAGCTCGGGAAATCTTAATTCTGGGAGATAACAGCGGGGAAATTGCCTTCGATGGGCTATTAGCTGAACAATTGTCCGAACTTGGGAATAAGGTGACCTATGCAGTTAAGGATCAACCGATTTTAAATGATGCCACGATCGATGATGCGGTTCAAGTCGGTATGACAGAACAAATCTACGTGATTTCGAATGGCAGCGGGTTTTTAGGTACGGTACTAAAAGATTGTTCAGAAGAATTCATCCAGGCCTATGAAAAAGCGGATCTTGTGATCAGCAAAGGGCAGGCTAATTATGAGTCCTTAGAGGCTCTTGGCAAAGAGGATAGAAGGCTATATTTCTTGCTGCGAGCTAAGTGTGAAATCGTAGCGGAGAATTTAGGAGTTAAGCTTGGCCAAATGGTGTTTTGCTGTAGTTAAGGCTATTAGACTTTGATGGTAGAGATTATAAATTTGGAGGTAACCGTATTGAAAAATCCTCAGCTCTATAACGCTATATTTCAGCGGAAGTCCATCCGAAAATATGACATGACGTCACTTCCCGCTGACACACTTGGAAAGTTGAAGGAATATGTAAGCCGTGCAAAGCCGCTTGATGAAGGTATTCGATATGAGTTCGTTTTCCTAGGTTCCGATGATGTAAAGAATCTCTTGCCTATTAAAGCACCTCACTACATATGTGTGTATTCGCAAATTAAGGGGAACTATTTGATGAATGCGGGTTTTTTGCTGCAGCAGGTTGACCTTTACCTCTCCGCTAATAATCTCGCCAGCTGCTGGCTGGGGATGGCGAAGCCTACAAAAGAAGTACCCAAGCAGATCAACGGATTAGAGTTTGTCATTATGCTCGCCTTCGGGAATACCACTGAACCGATACACAGAGCCAATACCTCAGAATTTAAGCGTAAAAGTTTGTCTGATATATCTAGCGTAGCGGGTGCAGACTCATTTCTCGAGCCAGTTCGCCTCGCTCCATCATCTTCCAATACACAGCCATGGTTCTTTAGTGGAAATGTACAGGTTATGACAGTAAGCCGCAAGAAGTTGAATCTTCTCAAAGCGCCGTTTTATGGGAAAATGAATCAAATTGACATTGGCATTGCCCTTTTTCACTTGTGGCTCTCGGTTGAGCATCAGGGCAAAGCGGTGAGGTATAGTTTTGAAATGGATGCGGCACCAAGTGGTTATGAATTCATGGCGAAAACAGAGATAACATTCAAAGGAATTTCAAAGTAATGAAGGAGATGCACTATGAAATTTATAGACCTTGCAGAAGAAAGATATTCCCTTCGAAAATTTAACGACAAACCTATTGAAAAAGAGAAACTTGACCTTGTGCTAAAAGCAGGCCAGCTTGCTCCAACTGCTTGCAACTATCAACCACAGCGTATTCTCGTCATTGAAAATGAAGATGCGCTTAAAAGATTAAAGCAATGCACGCCGTACCATTTCAATGCTCCAATGGCATTGCTTATCTGCTATGACAAACTTGTTAGCTGGAAACGAAGCTTTGACGGCAAGGACAGTGGAGATATCGATGCAAGTATTGTTTCCACACATATGATGCTACAAGCGGCTGATCTTGGATTAGGTACCACTTGGGTAGGACATTTCGACCCTATTCAAATCATAAAAGCGTTCAACTTACCAGATAATATCGTACCAGTTGCTTTGCTTCCACTTGGATACCCTGCAAATGATGCAATACAGCACCCCCTACACAGCCAAAGAGCGCCGATTGTTAAAACTGTATGCTACAATGACTTTTCTAAATCGGAAGTGTAATGATATTCCACTTCAATGTTTGAAGGAGAAATTACCTGTGCGTTGTGTTGAATATGTTGGGCTCGTTTGCAAATGGTGAGAATACGGAGGAGTCAAACAGCAATGTAGCTTCTTAACATAGGTAAACATGCCAACGCATTGTCGCGGGAGTTATGGACAGAGTAAAAGCATGTCTCAAAGATGTCGCAGGGACGGGGTTACCGACAACTCTTTCGGTGTTGTCAGTAATCCCGTCCCTGCGACATCATTAATTCGCATTTCGCCATTGTTTTGCCAAATCTGTTATATTTGTCTACAAGGAAAGAAAACACTGGATAGATGTACCAGCAGAGCTGGTGGTCTATAGAGAGAGGTGTAACTATTTTCATTAGAAATAGGAAATAATAACATGATTGTGCATAAGTAAAGACAATTTCATGAAAATGAGTTTGGGGTGTACTATGAGTCCTGAATTTTGGTCCAACACACTATGGTATGTTCTTTTGGGTATTTCCACTTTATGTGGATTAACTTTTATTCTTGTTAAGACAGACAGGCGAAGTAATACTGTTGCCTTCTACTTAACGATAGCGGGCATCACGCTTAATTTTGAGATGATAATTCTGATTTATTTTAAAGCGTATTCCTATTATCCAATGATCCTTAAAAACCCTCCGATTCCTTTTGATAATGTACTCGCTGGTAATCTATTTTCCCAGTTTTCCGTTTCGGCAACAATCCTCTTAGTTGTCGTACTTAATTTAAAATTTTATTGGTTTATTATATTTGCCGCGATGTACGGTATTATCGAAGAACTGTTTTTATCTTTGGGCATCTATAGGCATAATTGGTACAGAACCTGGATGACCGTTGTTATGTTATTGTTAGCCTTCCCAATCTCCAAAATAATGTATAGAAAAGTTACACAAGGTGTTAAACCAATAGTTTACTATGGATATATATACCTTGCATTATTTCCACTTTTCGTTGTTTTTCTGACATGGCCTCTTCAATTGTTCAGACTCCAGGAATTCAGTCAGCTATTGTTTTCCGACCCAGTAATTAGTCGTCATTTTTTGGCTTTTTTACATTTTTTTGTAATATCCTTTTCTATAATGTTCATCTATTTTTCAAAGGTAAAATGGTTTCTGAAACTGTTAGTTGTAGTTATGCTTTATGCTATTTACTTTATTGGTTACAAGTTAAATCTACTTTTAATTGAGCCTAGCTGGTTCTTGCCTTTGTCTACCTTATCATTTTTTTGGATGTACCTTTCAATACTTATTCTGGACAGATTATATGGTGAACCCTTAAAAAGATAGGTTAACAAATGATCCAAGTATTCTAGTTCTGGAATGTAGAATACTCGGATTTTTGTATAGGGGAACGATTGAATGGAGCGCTTTTCTAGTTGCCGATAAAGAAATAACTTGATATTATGGTTGTTAATTAAGTCAAAGGGGGTAGTAATAATTACAATTCTATACATAATGCGTTTTCTTGAATGGGCAACAATAGGAGCATTGTTTGGGCTCGCATACTTACTTTATAGGAAGTATTTCTCAAAATGAAAAACAAACCTGGCCTAAAAACATACTAGAGAGAATCGAGGGGTGAAGTTATAAAAAAGCAGCCGGTTAAGGGCTGCTTTAATTATGTGCGCCACGCATGGCGATTAACTAGGTGGTGAAAGTCCACTATGGGGGCTTGTAGTTGCCAACCATTAGCCAAGAGCAAGGGTGTCCACCGCGAGG
>Ga0209347_1003111_pt1 | contig 20185 bp, 11 predicted proteins | sample AutmiccommuBRH23_FD_187382 | JGI IMG/M metagenome (GOLD analysis project Ga0209347, IMG submission 187382) | Deep subsurface microbial communities from Mt. Terri, Switzerland - Autotrophic microbial communities BRH/23 (SPAdes) (version 2) | ecosystem: Environmental > Aquatic > Deep subsurface >...
CAAGTCCCAGCAGTTCGCGTATCGCAGCGACCTCAAAGCCCAACTCCCGTGCATGGCGGATAAAGCGGAGGCGGTCCACAGCCTTGGGCCCGTAGAGTCGCCGGTTGCCCTCACTGCGCTCCGGCGCGGGCAACAGCCCCACACTTTCATAATAGCGGATGGTGGGCACCTTCACCCCGGTTTTACGGGAAAGGCCGCCGATGGCCATTGCTGCGCTCATAAATTCCTTGCTCCTCTAGTCGCTAGAGATAGTAGGCTGCGGAAGATGAAGATGAAAGAGACTTCGATGAGCGACTCCTGCCAATCCTCCGCCTGCGGCTGCCAGGGCAATCCGCGTTTCGACGGTGTCGATCCGCGCTACAAGCGCATGTTGTGGATCGTAATCGCGATCAACGCCGCTATGTTCTTCGTCGAAATGGGCGCGGGCCAGCTCGCCGGATCACAGGCGCTCCAGGCCGATGCGCTGGACTTTCTCGGCGACACGCTCACCTATGGCATCAGCCTTGCTGTCATTGGCCGTTCGCTCCAGGTGCGTTCAGGCGCAGCGCTGCTCAAAGGCGGCAGCCTGCTGCTGATGGGGATGTGGGTGTTCGGAAACACAGTCTATAATGTCCTGATACTCGGCCTGCCTCGTGCAGAAGTCATGGGTGGCATCGGCCTTCTGGCGCTCTCGGCCAATCTTGCCAGCGTCCTCTTCCTGCTGCGCTATAAGGATGGGGATGCAAATGTGCGTTCGGTGTGGCTGTGCTCCCGCAACGACGCCATCGGCAACGTCGCCGTTATGATCGCAGCCCTCGCGGTATGGGGAACAAACAGTGCGTGGCCGGACTTGCTGGTCGCCGGGATCATGGCAGGCGTCTTCCTCACATCCTCGACGCAGATACTCGGGCAGGCATGGGCCGAGCGGCGGGACGATGCCGTGGTGGGTTAGACTTCGGAGGCGCTTGGATGAAACTGAGGTTGTTGCGCGGGTCTGGCCTGGGCCTCATTGCTGCGGCTGGCGTTGCCGCTTCCGCTATGAGCGCGGAATTGCCGCTCCGGCGGATCGTCGAGCAGCTGTTCAACGCAAAGCCGGGCACGCAACTCGATTTTTCCGGCAAAGACCTTTCCCTTCTCGATCTAAGCGGGGTTGATTTCAAGCGGGCGAAGCTCGCGGGCGCGAACATGCTGGGCGACGACCTGACGGGAGCCAATCTCTCCTTCGTCAATCTTTCGGGCGCAAAGCTCGACCGCACGACGCTGGCGCGGGCCAACTTCACCGGCGCGGATCTCTCGCGCGCCACGTTGTTCGATGCTGTCGGCTCGCTGACCTTCGAGCAGCCCGCCGCCAACGCGCCGATATTTGCGGGCGCGAATCTTTCCGGCGCGCGCATTTTCGCCCGTCTCAGCCGGGCGGATTTCCGCAAGGCCAATTTATCCGGCGCGCGCCTCGGCACAGATCGCAACCAGTTCAAGATGCCGAAGCAGACCGATCTTTCCGGCGCGCTTTTCGGCGAAGCAAATCTCACACGTGCCGACCTAACCGGTGCAAATTTGATCTTCGCTGACATGACGGCCTCAAATCTCACAGGGGCCGTCATGATGACGGCGGATTTGTCGAACGCGGACCTGAGCGGTGCGCAGCTTTCGGGGGCGGATTTTACCGATGCGAACATCTACGGTGCTGTGTTCAGAAACGCGAAGGGTTTGCAAAGCGCGAAAAGACTGGATCACGCGCGGAACCGCGATAAAGCGGTCTTTTGAAGCGGCTAGAGGGTCGCTACTGAACCGTCCGCTTTGGGCCCAAAGGTCAACATCGTGCCTTAGCCGCACTTATACGAAACAGACATGTCGATCGTCGCCCGCAAGTCGCCCCGTGAAGGGGAGGCGACGTCTGCTTCGTCTGAGAAGCAGAAGTCCACAATCCGTAACTGCCGATCCGTGATCGACCGCCGACCAGGTCGGCTTGTGGACGTGAACCCGCCTCAGAAGTCTATCCTCTCCGCGATCCCGATCACATTATCCATTCGATGCCGAGTTGCCGACCTGCGCTGTCATCTGGGAATCCCATCGCGCATGCCAGCGCTTAGTCATCGTCGCCATCGCCCACCCAGTCTGACGTCATCTCTTCCCAATCTATCGATCGCGCGGCTTTTCGAGACCAGACATCCCAAAAATCGGGGTCATCGGACAGCGGGCGCTGAGTCGCGGGCAGCTCTGAAATCTCGACGAGAACGGGAATAGGGGTAGCCCATCCGAGCAGGATGGCTTGTCGGGAAGGTAGGCTCGGCAGCTCACGCAGCAATCCGCCAACGTTGTCCGGAACAAGTCGTCTTACAAGATCCTGATCGCTATCGTTTACAATCCGATGCAGCAAGAACGTGTTGCACTGCGCAAGGATGGTCGGCGAAAGCTCCGACGGGCGCTGAGAGGACAACACCAAGCCCAATCCAAACTTGCGTCCCTCGCGCGCGATTCTCTCAAATGCTTCGCGGCACAAGACGGATGCAGACATATTGTCCTGGTCGTCGCGACTGCCCCGGCGAACGAAGGTATGAGCTTCCTCGAGAACGAGCACGGTTGGCAACGCCTTCCCGTCCTCGTGCAGTCCTCGATAGCGCTGTAGCGCTTCGAAGATGAGTCGCCCTAACACAGCGATGACTATGTGGGTCACCGACGAAGGAACGAGCGACAAGTCGATTATGGCGATCTGACCGTTGGAGGCATCGTCCGCTCCTATGTAGTCGTCCAACCAGCTCTCCAGGTCCACCTCATCCTCGGGCGCAACTACACTTCTGAGGTTCTGGTCGGCGAGCAGCGAGCGAATGCGTAGCGTCAGAAACGATACAAAGTTGGCGACGTTTGCGTTGCCGGTGTTGTCGGCGGAAAGATCATCGATGGTGTCCGCGAGCTGAGTGATGTCAAATGGCAAAGGTAGGTCTTCGCCGGACGTGCTCTCTTCAGAAACTGCGGGAAATCGCTGCTCGGCAGCATCGCACAGCGGAACAATAGGATCGAAGTCGGTGACCGCGAAATCGTTGAAGCCGTTCCCGTTATTCCAAATGCGCCTTGCGACGGCTTGGTCGACCTCATTGATGATTGTTTGCAGCCCTTGTTGTTGGGGGCCTGCTGGTACGAGGGCAATATAGGACTGCAGGACGGTCGAGAGGTTTTGCAGCGTTTGACCCGCGTTCCTGTTTCCCGGGAAGCCAGTGAAGCTGGCACCACTGCCATCGGCTCGAAATGCGTTCAGTTTGGTGCGATAGAGCCGAAGCTGGCGGACAATTTTTGTGTGCGCTGGCTCCCGCACTACCCTTCCCGCTCGTAGATTTCGGAGAGCTTGCGTCAGCAGCGGCCTTTGTGTCCCTGGCTGCGCGTTCGTGACGGCCGACCATTCGTGACTATTCCAAAGCCAGGCAGGAAGCACGAAGGGATTTTCAGCATCGCCCGGTCGGTAGACGCGGGCGCGATCGCCCATATCCTCGAATGCCCGGGCATACTCTCCGTTCGGATCAAGAACGATGAATCGAGCATTGGGCAGTTGACCATCCTTGAGTTGGCGATCGGCGGCGCCGAGAGACCAACGAAGAAGGCCAGCCACCGTGCACGATTTGCCGCTGCCGGTGTTTCCGAGGACGGCAAGGTGACGTCCAAATATCTTGTCGGGGTCAACAAGCACGGGCGCGTGCCCGGCCATCGGAGATGTCCCGAGCTGAACCCTCCGGTCGGGCTCATTGGCACCAACGATCGCCTGGACCTGCTCGTGTGATGGGATGAGAACCTGATCGCCGACCGACGGGAAGGCCGCCACACCGCGATGGAGCTCAAACAGTGGAGCCGCCGACTTGTCTGGTCTTCGTGTGGTCAGGGTCCCAAGCGGACTGATGGTCATCTTCCGCAAAGGAAAGGGCAAGTCGATAAGGCCGAAGTCCTTCAGGCCCGACCGTTTCGGATAGGGTGATCTCTCGATACCAATCCAAGAGATGTATCCGACGGTCGCCCCCGCCTCGTTTGGGATGAGAACGTAGCCGTTCAGTCTTGGAAATGCAGAAGGCACACCCGTATTCAAAGCCGTGGCGTGCGGCGCGTCGAGGTCGATCAGCACGCGGATTTCATCGGGCGCTACCGACTCGACGCTTCCAATTACAAGTCCGGCGAGACGTTCTATCGGCGTGGTCATTGCAATCTCTCAGGTAACGCCGTGCGGCTGGAACGCTATTCGGAGGACTGCTTGGCGTCTGGCCGATTCTTCAGCAGCTCCGTCATGCGGCCCGTTATGTGGTCCAACGACGGCTTCGGGAGATAATGCTCAACGAGGTTTGCCAAGTCGGCAAAATGCGGACCTATCAACAGTGTTGTTTGAGCGGCCCGCCCGACCTTCCCCAGGAAGGCTTTCAGTCGCTCGTCGACGCCGTAGGAGATAATCACCAAATGCGTCGAGGGTATCGTGAGCATGTCCGCGAGAACACGATTGACGTGATCATCGCCAAACCCGTAGCCGTAGCTGACGACCACTGAGTTCGGCCTGCAGATGGCAGCTGCGAAGTCCCGGAAGAGATCGGCGTACGGGAATTCGGTTGTCTCGACGTCCTTTGCGGGATTGGGATAGATCATCACTGTTTCAAGGGGGTTCTTCGGCACCTCCGAATGCTTTACCCCCGCCCCGAACGGAATCCCCTTGCGGACGATCTGATGGCTCGCGTCATTGAAATGCCAGTCCAACGAGCCGTGGATCTTCGAGAGTCTGATCACACCTTCGAGGTACCGCGGTTCCCCGCGTATTCCTGGCGGATTGTAGTGCACATCGACCTCGACGCGCGAGGCTCTGAAGACCGGGTTGAGACTGCCAACGAAACGATCAATTGCGCGAAGCCCTGCGAGATCGCAGCCGTGTTCTAAGAGCCGGTCGTAGTTGGTCGTGAAAACGTGAAGGCGCTCTCTGGATGCGGCGCGACTCGCAAAGCTGAGTAGGAACGAGACGAGCAAAGAGGCCGCGGCTGTTGTCTTCTCCTTATCTTTGCCGTGCGCGATGCCGTGCTCTGTGACCAGAAGCGATTCGAGGAACTCGGAGAGCTTGGAATCAATGGCCTTCCGAACGCCGGCTGCCTCGTCGGGATCGAGCACCTCAAGGCCCTCAAGAACAGCGAGCGCACTCCGAAGTTGGTCCTCGATATTAGCTGCACCACGGTGCATCGACTTTGCAGCGGCATCGGCATGCTTGTCGATTGCAGCATCGTGCTTGGTGCCGAACTTGATCTTGCCCATGTTTGTTGCGGTGGAGCCTGCGGCGAAGCCGACAGCTGTTGTAAGCCCGCTGCCTACAAGTAGATTGAAATGTTCGGCTTGGAACACGGCGGAGAGCCAAGGCTCTATGGCCTTGCGGGATTCACGGATGATCTTTTGCTGCTCATCACCTTCAGCCGGAAATTCATCCCACCACTGAGCACTTGCGCCTACGACATAGCCATGCGCTTTCATGACCATGTGATCCTCCCCTGGAACGCCTCCGCACCTATAGTGCGCGGAGGCTATAGCGATCGATTGCAGTGAACTTTTGCATTGGAAGCTCAACTGGCTTCCCGCCAAATACGTTGGTCCTCAGGAAATCGAGTTCGGCAGTCAATTCTTCTTCGTAGACGTCTTTCCTCCAAGATTTTGGCCGCTCGTCGTCGGCGTCAAACCAGCGATAGCCGCGGGCCTTCAAAGCATCTTTGGACGCAAAGGGCGCTCCTACCGCGGCTACGCGTATCGTCGAACGTCGGGCATTTGCAAGTAGCTCGGCGAGATACGTGGAGCCGACCGGAGATTTCGTGTTCAAAATTGCAAGAAGCGCTTCACAATCGCTTAGCGCGCGGTGAGCGTCACTGAAATATCCGTGTTCACCGACTAGGTAAGCCAACTTTGTACCGCTGTGTCCGTGGCTGCGCCAGCCAATCTCAGAGCTCGAGCAGGCCCAATGCTTGGAGGCAAAGCCTGACCATGCCTGCTCACAAAACTGTCGATCGAACGCCGCGTTGTGCGCGATGACAAGTACGGCGTCAGCAGTGAACGTGGCGATCATCTCATCGCTAATGGCGTGTCCCGCGACTAGGCCAGAGGTTATCCCCGTCAAGGCGACGACCTCTTTCGGTATGGGAACCCTTGGCTCGCGGAGTTGGCTGAAGCGGTCGAGGACGCGAAACACACGTCCATCCGAAGAAAATTCAAACTTGACCATGCCGAGCTCGATGATCTCGTCGACAGCGGAATCCAAGCCGGTCGTCTCGACGTCGACGACGAGTCCTACCTTTGTCGGAGTGCTATCGACATCATTGTATGAATCGACGCTCTTTAGCTTCCGAAGAACGCGATAGTCTTTGCTTGCCTCCAGGGCAGCAGCCAACGCCTCCAATTCGATCGTCTTCAATGGCGTCCCCTTCTGCAATTAGCGGGCGATCCGACCACTACGCAGCATTTAAGGGAAGGATAAGCGGGAAACGCTGCGCTCAAAAGGCACCCCTGGCGACATCTTGGGGAGAATGACTGTTTACACAGGCGGTTCGGCGCCCCTCTGAAAGGCGGTCATGACTTCTGCTTTAGTGGCCGTCAGAGATCCTCGCGCCACGCGATCCTACAGACAGGCTGTTCGATCTGACATCCTACGGCTATCCTCAAGGCTTTGAGGTAAGACGTCACCATGGCGATCAAGATTCTCGAGGGTCCGGCAGAAGGGTAACCCATGGGCCACGTCCGCCTGGGCGTTCTGCCGGCCAGCAAGAAGTGGGCAGAAGTCGTTCGACTCTTGGAGGACGGCGCGAACGTCCCAGAGCTTGCCAATGCAGTCGCCGTTGCGGCCGAGAACGAGATCATCGCCGCGCGCGGTGACCCCACTCTAGCCAGCACGGTCTGGCTCCTGACCCAACTCCCGCTAGCAGCCCGATCGGATCGGTATGCTGCCGAGTTGGCTGCCTTGGGCTTCCCTCAGGGGAGCGATGCCTCCCTCGTCAATATCGTCGCCGGCTTTTCGGCCGCAGTAACGAACCAGCAGTCGTCAGCATCGAGACGGACAGATCTCGGCGTTCTTGCGCAGCAAGCGGCCGCAGAGACGCTGTCGACCCTGGTCGGCGCGCGTATGCCGAGCCTGTTCGGCATAAGTGCCGAGGATGTTCGGATCGAGCTAGCAAAGTTCGCGACAAAGGATCGTTTCGCGGCGTTGGCGCGCGACTTCTTCGCCCGCCTGACCCACAAGACGCTCGACTACTACATCAGCCGCGAGCTTCCGCGCCATATCGGCCCCGATCGCGGTCTTGCATCGCTGGAGCAGAGCGATCGCTTCCGCGCCGCTCTCGAAAACCACTGCCGCGAAGCGTCGTTGATCGTCGAGAGCTTCGCGGGAGGCTGGTTCTCCAAAGCCAACTTCGCCGGCCGGCTGACACCACAGGCCGCGCAGAACTTCACCGACTACGCCCTCAAGAAGATACGCGACGAGTTGCGTGCGCGGAGGGAGGGCGATGCATAGGCACGTCTTCCTCTGCGGATTGAGCGAGGCACAGCGGGGCGGCTACGCAGGCGGGAGCGAGTTGAGCCTCGCCGATCGCACCGGTAATCTGACGCTGCGGCTCGACGCCCTTCGGCGGCGCTTGGTGGGCGTCGAACCGAAACGGCTGACCGATCTGATCGAGATCGCTAGCTATGTCTTTGCGGCGGACCGCACGACCAGACGCGGAACCGAGATCTTGAAGAACTGCGGCGAGGACTGGCGCCGCAACTTCCTCATGGTTGTTGCCGTTCGCGAGCCAGTCTTTTGGAACCGAGCGGATGTCAAGTCGGCACTCTCGGCGGCGCTCGGCTTTGCTTCGGAAGACACCTGGGCCTTCGACTTCGTCGAAAACGAAGAACCAGCACCCCTGCAATACTATCTCGCCGTAAGAGAGGATCAGATCGACACCGCAGGCGGAACGTCCATCGTCCTGTTTTCTGGCGGACTGGATTCGCTAGCGGGCGCGGTGAAGGAGCTCACCACGTCCAACCGGCACGTGGTGCTCGTAAGCCACCGAAATACGCCGGCCATTGGTACGATCCAGAAGAAGCTCGCAGCGATGCTGGGCGCTACTTACCCGCGCCGTGTGACACACGTGTGGGTGGACAATAGCTTGACCGGCAAGCTCGATGATCGCGAAGAAACGCAACGCACGCGCAGCTTTTTCTTCTTCGCGATGGCCGCTGTTGCTGCACATATCGAGAAGGCTGATCGCATCAGGTTCTTCGAGAATGGCATCATGAGTGTAAATCTACCGATCGCCACGCAAGTTGTCGGCGCGCGGGCAAGTCGCTCCACCCATCCCTGTACGCTCAAGCTGCTACAGGACGTTGCCGATCTCGTCTCGGAACATGGAGTCCGCGTCGATAACCCGTTCATATGGGAGACTAAGGCGGAAGTTGTCCGCGGCTTGGCGTCGTCTCAGTTCGCTCCCCTCATCACGATCTCTCACAGTTGCACGCGATCACGCAAAGGAGCGACGTTCGAGCGACACTGCGGAACCTGCGTCCAGTGCATCCAACGCCGCATCTCCACGCTAGGCGCCGGCGCCGCCGAACTCGACGAAGCAGAGGGCTATTCAGTTGATCTGTTCGCCGGCGAGCGCGAAAAGCCCGAGGATCGCGCTATGGCCTTCGGTTCCGTCCAGCTTGGCTTGGATTGCGCCGCCATGAGCGACCGGTCGTTCATGGGGCGCTTCGCGCTTGAGGTCTCCCAGGTCGTGCAGGCACATCCCATTGGTGAAAGGGATCAGATCGCACAGAGCTTGATCACCCTATTCCGCCGTCACGGGGAGACCGTGCGTTCTCTCGCAATCGACGGAGTTCGAGCCGCCGCCGACAAGATCATTGACCGGTCGATCAACCCTGGATCGCTACTAGCGCTCCTCGCGACCCGGGAGTTTCTTGGGCAGCGTACGGTGCCCGACGACATGGTGTCCCACGCGACGGAAGAGGCACCGTCGGCACGGGGCGCCGAAAGTGCATCGCGCCTTCCCGAAGGTAAGATCGCGATCGCAGTAAACCCCGAGCATAGGCGGATCTTGATATCCGGGATCGCAACGCTCACCGGCACAACCATGTTTGCGCTTCTCAGTCACCTGGTCGAACTCTCGACCAATGATCGAGAAGCGAAGCTCGCACCTAAGCGATATCGCTGCAAGCTGGGCAAGGTGCTTGCCGACGATCTTGGGCTGCCCGACGCCGAGGCGGTCGCACAGGCAGTGCGCCGAATCAGGAAGGAGATCGCTGAAGGCTTTGAGGCCCTTGAAGGCTATCGTCCTCAAGACAACGCCGTAATCGAGAACGTCCCTGGTAGCGGTTATAGGTTGAACCCTGCTGTCGTCATCGTCTCACCGTCGGAGTTTAGGGATCTCTGAACCGCCGCGTCATGCGACCACGCATGACGCGTCATTTAGTAACTCAGGCACGCCTGATATCGCTCGATAAATTCCGGCAATCGCGTCACGTCGATGAGCTCCCCTCACCATGGAGTGATTTACCCGCACCAGCCATAGTGCTCGCTATTCGAAAGCAGCAGGGTGGTCACGATGGCGAACCAGAGAAGGCGTAACACGCGCGGACGGCGGGATAGCTCTGGGCGCTGGCAACACCCTAGCGCACGTTCGGAAGGTACGTTTCATCGATTGGCCTTCCAATTCAGGGTGGATTTTTTGATGATGAGGCTATCGAGACACAAGGCCTCACGCCCCCAGGGCTTCTGGTGGCATTTCCTCTGCGCGGTGGGGCGACTCACCGGGTATTGAAATGCTCGGCCGGTACGGGGAGCACAGCGGACATCGCAGCAATACACCTGCAGCACCAGCGTACTGTGTCGCGGGGTGTCCGCTTTCTCGGCAAAGCCGACGTCTGGCCGAGTCCGCTTGGCCGAGTTTGCGGACGTGCAGCCACCGCTCGCCAAGCGTACGCGCACAAGGACGCCAAGTCTGCTCCTGACCTCGCAGCGGACAACCGCCCGACTTCCCGTGATGCCCTACAAGCGGACTTCAGGCGTAAACGCACGTCCCGTGGGGGGAAAGCAGTGCTGATATACACTTGCGGACCTTGGCGCTAGCGAGCCAGCGGCGGCGCTGCGCAAGATTACGATGAGCGGCTTTATCGCGTTAGCGTACGAAGTGAACCGACGCCGACTGAGTCCGCTACTTGAGCAAAACGTTCAAGTGTTCGCCTCGTCTAGTGTGTGCCGACTGTAATAAAATCAGGCCCATGGCCTCTATTAAAGCGTATCAGTGTAACGGATCAATCTGCCGAAGCTTTGGGCTGAAGCGTAGTACGTTCAAGGATCAGCTCAAACGATTCGACCTCTCTCCCGAGCGCCTGAACAACCCATTCCATCAATAGCCGTCTGGCAGGGGCGTGAGCGAAGATTTCTTTGATGTCATGGACCGATGATGCCACCACCATTTGAACCGCTCCTAACGGCCCTACGAGAACTGCGGGAGACGGGCCCCGATGGTTTTGAGGGCCTTGTCCGTGACGCTCTTGAATTCCTAGGGGACTGCAATATTCACCTTGTCAAGTCGGGCACACAAAAAGGCAAGGATATGCTCGGCCAGACTCGTGATGGTCTGATGCGCGTCGCCATAGAGGCAAAGCGGTTCGCGGCCAAAACGTCTTTAGCTTTGGACGAGATGAAGCAGAAGCTGACCGATGCCGCCGAGAATGAGGATATTGACGTCTGGGCAATAGCCCTTTCCAAAGAAATGGTTGAGCCAGATTGGTCGGAGATCCGCCAGATCGGTGAGAAACGAGGCATCGTCACCGTGGCTCTGGACTGGAAGAGCGCACCAGGTACGCTTCCTGTACTAGCCACCTTAGTCGCCAACGCCCGATCCATTGTGGGGCAACGGCTGCCTTCAATACCAAGTAGGGTCTGGTCTGAAATTGAAGGTCACCCGCAATTTGATTCAGTCTTGAAACGCCTGCGGTCCGCAATGTTTCAGCCCGGAAGCGGCTTTTCGTTAGCGCGCCAGGCGGCATATAAATGGTTGACCGAATCCTTGAAAAATAGGGATCTCGCGCAGCAGCGCTTACGGGGACACGTCGATGTTGAATCTAACAACGTTGAGTTCATAGATCGGACAATCCCAACATCAGAACTTGACGCATGGTGGGCAGATAAGAGCGCCGGGACAGCTGTGTTGCTCGGAGACGAAGGACGAGGAAAATCGTGGCTCGTCCTCAAATGGCTTCATCGACTGGCCGCTGCTGATAAGGCACCTATGGTCCTCGTCATCTCCGCCAAGGTATTACGCAGCGGAACAGTCCCTGAAATGCTGTCTCAAGCCTTGAGGCAAGCCATTCCTGCGATGTCCAACAGCCAACTTCAGGCACGCCTGACCAGATGGATCTGTCAGGGGGATGAGCCAGTTGTTCTGCTGATCGATGGCCTGAACGAACACTTCTCCATCGACTGGCTTGATCTGGTAAAATCGTTCGAGACCGAGCCGTGGAAACAACCGGTACGGCTTCTCGTCACGTCACGAACCCAATACTGGCGGGATGACGTAGCCGGTGCTCAATGTCTGGGTAGCAATAGGAAGGAGATCGAGGTCCCGGACTACACTGACGATGAACTGGATGCATTTCTCAAGAGCCAACGTCGGAAGCGGGAGGAGCTGCCCCAGGCTTTGCTCAAGCTGATGCGGGTACCCCGCCTGGCGGCTTTGTCGCTACGTGTTGCTGAATCCCTGAAAGACCAGTCGGATATCACAGTCGCCGACCTCATCCTGGCTGATTGGAGGTCTCGCACCAGCGAAGTTGATCGTTTTATTGGTGTCGATGAACAGGCTTTGTCGGACTTCATTACAGATCTGGCGAGGGAGGCGAAAAACAACACTGAGTTTCAAATCTCAACCAAGGAGATTCACGAGAAGCTTTCCTCGGATAGCGGGAAGAATCTAGATCACTACCGCGACGCAATCAGCGAACTCGTTGAAGGAAGCTGGCTCGAAAAAGCCGACCGGCCGAATAGATATCGTCTAAACTCCAAGTTGCTGCCATATGCCATTGGTCTTGACCTAGCGATTCAGCTGGAAGCGGCATCAAGTGAAACGCAAGCTAGCGAGATTATCGCTCCTTACATTGAGCAACTCCGAGGTGCAGATATTGGTGTCAATATCCTGCGAGCGGCGTGCTCATTGGTTGTGGCAAGAAACAAAGCCGCCCACCCGGTTAAGAAAGCTGCCATTGAAAAATGGCTTGCGGAACAAAATTTCAGAGGGGAGGATTTCCAGCAATTCTGGCCGCTTGTATCACGCGACATCTCCCTCTTCGTAGATATTGCGGAGAGCCATTTCAAATCACCGTTGAGGACCACACAGATCACCGAAGTCCTCATAAAGGCTCTCGCAAACGCCAACAAATGGCCTGGAGTTCATAAAGGCCTTGTGGAGAGACTTCCTCATTGGGCTGGGGCGTATCGCACGGACCCGATAGCAAGAGGAGGCAAAGAAGGGATTCCGGTTAGCGAGGACCGAGTGGCAGCGACGGAAAGACGTCTCGCCCAATGGATCGACACACCTCCGGTTGGCTTGCCGGATATGGCTCGCCATCTCCGCGCCGACGTATCCGACTACCTTGCAGAAGCCGCGCTTGGCATCATTTCTTACATTGATCGCGCACCTTTCGTTGAGACCCTTACCACCTACGCGCTTGCCACCGCAATTATGGGGGACGGTCGCAAGATAAATGCGTTCGAATGGGTGTTGCGAAGGAACGAGCACGACCCAGCGGAGACCGAAAAGGCGCTCCTTGAAAGCGTGACGGTGCTAATCGCGGCAGGGACTCCAATCGGACACGACGTGGCAAAAGTTCTTGCGGGCGCCTTAGCAACCTCAAAGGCCTTTAGTGCTGTGAGTGAGGCGGGTACCGAAGAGGAAACAGCTACCTCACGACCGATTCGTTCGAAGGACAACCCCCTTAAGGCCCTCGCTCATCTAGAACGCTTGGCGTCTGATCCTCTTGTGAAACTCAATAGTGTCGACAGCAAGCGCCTCAAGCAAGTACGTGAAATGGCTGAGAGGGGTGAAGTAACGCTCGAAGCGCTAACCAGTAACATTGCTCTGGCGAAGGTCTTTTCTCGTTGGTCAGCGAGCACTTTGCCGCGACTGATCCGCACCGATTGGAGTGATCTCGCCACTACTTATCTTGCTGGCACCCATCCATTTCCTGATTTCGAAATTACCGACTTGTTCTTCCTTCTCAATAAAGAGCAAGCCGATCAGCTCTACGAAATGGCCCGAGGTGCTGAGGTTTCAGCTACAGACGGCCAGAAAGCCAGCACGCTACGGCTGCACAAGCACAATGCTGCACTCATCGCGGCTGCCATCCTGCCGCAACAGCGGCAGCTCCCGATGCTGGAAGTCTTTGATCGGGCGCCAGGCTTCAGCACCAACCTCATCCAGCTTCTGGATGTCCCAACTGACGATGAGCTCAACGCGCTGGTGGGCAGGATACCGGAGCAAGCTGCTGTTCCCTGGTTGGACTTCATAGAAAAGCTGAGAAACAAAGACACGACTATCGATGCTGACCGCCTACTAGAATTCGTAGACTCGAGTGACAAGGCTATTCGGGCGCGAGCAATGATACTTCTTCTGGACTGCGGAAGCGATCGCCTAAAGTCAGCATTCGGTGAGCGCGATTGGCGATACAAAGACTCCATGGATCGAGAGGAAGCGGTCGCAGGGTCTTTCCTGCTTATCCTGAGTACACCCCCCCTTCCTATCTCCCAGCTTGCAGCACGAATTATGCCAGAGTTACTGGCCGAAGCTGTTGCCCGGCGGGGGCTCGTTGCTGAGGATGTTGAGTTCCTGAGTACACGCCTTATTGACCGACTGAATGATGAGCTATCCAGTGCCCACAAGACCCGCACGCATATGAATGTGGGGCGTTTCCCCCAAGAGGAAATAGCCATCCAAGCTGCCGTTAAATCGAGACCCGAATTGCTTGGGTTGGTAGACCGCGTCATCTCAAAGAACAAAACCTTCGGTTTTATGCGGTCATTTCCAGTGTCCGACATCATTAAGGCAGGCATTGAAGTGGACCCTGACCTTGCGGCGCAGGTGTGGCGGCACACGGTGCAAGCCTATGCGGATATGCGCTACGAAGACGGTGACCTTACGGCGCTTGCCTTCGCAAAAACTGATGCAGAGGCATTTGTTGAACTTCGGGCACATTGCTTGACAACTATCAAGAACGATATGGAGCTCGGCGACGCCGTTTTTAATGCGCTAGAGGGTAGTCACGAAAACTGGTTGATTGATTTTGCGCGATCGCAATTCTCTGAGGTCTCGGCTGGAAGGACAGCGCTCGGTTTGCAGATCGCCGGCTATCTTGACGATAGCCCGGCCGCACAGACACTGTGGGAGGAGATTACGAAGGCCAGTCTGACCGGATGGTTGGCTAACGTGCGTGCAGCAGCACACATATGCTATCAGCGGAATGCTAGCGCTAAATACTGGCTTAAAGAGTATGCTGAGCGCAACAGCGACGTTGATGCGTTCGGCGCGATGAAGCTCTTTGAGGATGTTTTCGATAGCCGGACGAGGCTGTGGTCGTGCGCAGTATTAAAGGAAGCACAGATTGAGTCACGCGCGCGCAGGAGGAGGTATCTACAGGTAAGAGATGATCGACTAAAGGAACTCCGCAAGCGGCGAGAAAGAGATCATAAGGGCACCCTTTATTCCACAAAAACAGTCGGGACGGTAGACCCCTGGTATTGAAGAATTGAAATGGGCAACGGCGCAAGCATTTGGATATTTGTCGGGCAAACGGACCTTCTTTGGAGGAGGCCGCGCCGGGGAAGAGTGTCAAGAATTACTGCCTTCATTGGCAATGTCTCCGTCAGGAAAACTCGAATCAAACGTGCAAGCGCGTATGCAGCCTCGGAAATCGGCTCCTCGTGATCAGTGAAACTGAGAACGTCGCCACACACGTCGGCTAATTCATCCAAGGCGTCAGATTCTGGCGATCCCGGCGGCATGTACTGGCGCATCTTCGATTCCACAGGCCCTCTTATGTCCGCTGAACATATTCCCCAGGGCGTTCGCGTCGCCGATCTCTTCACTCACATTGATATGGGCTTCTTGAACCGCCGTCTGGCATTGACCGCCATCGGGCGGCGGCGACAAGAATTTGAACGGACCCGTCGGCAGGGAGATGATCACCTCACTATTCTGTCCAACGATCATCTGCTCGTCGAGATGCTGATAGACACCTATGCTGCGCTCGGTGCCCCAACACTCATCGAGGCACTGCACCGCGGCAAACAAAACTGCGTCTTCATGAGCACGGAGCGACTAGCGGAGTGTTCCGAAGTCTATGAAAGAGATCGGGTGGAACAGCGGGTGTATTTCGATGTGGATCCGCCCAAGCCCGTTGTCCTCGCCTATCATACACGTCACATCGTGAGCGATACCGGCCGCATGACGCTCGCCGAAGGTCACGAGCACAACTATCGCGAAGCTATGATCGGCATACTGCACGACAAGGCAGATCACTTTGAGGTCGAACCAATCGTGATAGGGACCCCATGGCTTGACCATCCGAGAAACAAGGAATTTAACGAGCTAGCTTGGTTCGGGCACGACTACGGGGAGATCTTGCCGGAGGACATAGAGGAGTTCGCAAAGCTCAAGAATTCGGTGGTGAAAGACGCGGATGAATGGATGACGGCCATGAATGCAATCCCGGAAGATCACGTGAAGATGTCGTTCGCTGCGCTCCTCAAAGAGCCGGTGAAGAGCGACTGGGGAGGCGAGGAGAACGATCACTTTTCCAATAACGTGACGGTGGCCGGGAGAAGACGCACGGCCGCGTTTTTGCTCAAGGGCCCCACCCGGTTTCAGGAAATGACGCCAGCCATGTGTGGAAAGAATGGGGATCAGATCTATCGCATGGCGCGTTGCGGCGCCGATGTTTCGATCGTGCAGCATTCCCATCTCATCGGACCGGCCGTGCGTGAGACGCTGCGTTCCTTCGTTCACGGACCGGGGCGCTCCCGCAAGTTTTGCTTCATCGATGGCCAGGCCACCTACCGCATCCTAAAGGCATACGCCCTGTTACCTGGCTGACCTCCTGCAGCACGTCGCGCTACCGGTGTAGTCCAACACGACTGGCCTGCAGCGCGCAGGCCAGCGGGATTTCATCAGCACCGCCCCCGCTCGGTACTCATATGCAGAAGCCGACATGCGAGTTGCACGATGGTCACGGATACCGCGGCCCGCGATCTGCGTCTCGATCATCCGCTAGTGGGGCACGAAATCCAGCATCTTATCCTGCCTTGCGGTGCCGCCGGGTAGCCTCGCGCGTGTTCCTTTCGCCCTGATCCTCGTTCCAGCTGACGACCTTTCGTTTGCCACCGGAGAGAAGCGTTAGGCTGTTGAACCGGCGATAGGCCCTGGCTCCGGCCTGATCGCCGTCCGCCCACGCCTCGCGTTCGCCGACCACGATCCAAACGCAGTCAAAGTTTTGCTCCGTGAGGAACTTCTCAATCCAATCGGCGCGCATCAGCAGTCCCGACTGATGACCTGCCTCCCGTGTGGACCAACCTACCAATGTGCCGTCCGCACCCATGATCAGATTGGGTGACAGCGGTTCCAAACCCAGCTTCCCGGCCTCCATGAGCCAGGGCGCCGGAACAATGAACCTCGCGCCATCGGGCAGGGATTTGTCCAGATGTGATTCCCAGAGCCATTCCTCCACGGGCCACGACACCCGGTGGCTGTCGTTGCCCCACCGGCCCACCACCCACCACCGAATCGGTGGCCATGTTCCCCTGCGGTTCGCCTCATACACGTAAGGTCCATCGGTATACTCGGGTGGCTTCCAATCCATGAGGTCGACATGGCCCGGCACCGCCTTGAGGGACTCGACGATCCCCTTCCCCTCGCCCGCCGCGCAAAGCACGGCCCTGATGAAGACGAACTCGCGTTGTGCCATGTTATGGCCCGAGGATTTCCTGTGCAGCTCGGTCCGACGCTCGTTCGAGATGTGCCACGAAAGGCGCAGCCAACTTTGGCCGCCCGCGTCCGTTGCCGCGATCAGTTTGTGGGCATCGCCCGCCACGTTGCCTGAAAATGGCCATTGTAGTCTTGCCGCGCCGTCGCGCGGCGGGATGGACGGCGGGGTCAAGAGCAAGTCACGTTCCCGACCGGCGTCTTCGATACCGGCATGTCTTGCCGATTTGAACAGGGTCGGTTCAACGTCCCGTTCGAAGTCCACGTCGGTCGCCATGGAGTAGCGGAACGGGCCGCCATCGTCGTATTCGCGAATCATCCAATAGTTATTGACCAGCCTGGCCAAGAGTTCGGAAGCGGCAAGCCATTGGTATTTCTTGCCGATCCGCTCCACCTTCGGCCGCTCGTGACCCTGCTGGTCCCCGATGTCCTCGCCAAAGCGTTTGGCCGTCCATCCAAAGCCATACGCCTTCTTCGCGATCCAGTAACTTGCCGGAAGTGCGGGCCACGTTTTGATTTTGGCGTCCAGCCGAGTGCGAATGGTTCGATCGGGATGGTGCGACGGGAGCCATTCAGTCCGGTAGCGCTCGACCTCCGCCGTGGTGAGAAGCTTGCATAAAGCCTTCTCGGCCTTGTCGAAGTAGTCCTTCCATGCCGGGTTCGACGTGGCGTCCTCGGTCTCAACCGCTAGGCCGAGGCCCTCCTCGAGCGAAAAGACTCTCGTCCGCTGGCCGTCGACCCAGACTTTTTCCAGCGCTCTGAGAGCCGCCCGCCGTTGGCGTGACGGTTGGATCACCTCCCTCTCGAACCTGTGCGCCTTCTGCCTGCCCGAAAGAGGCGGAGCCGGCGAGGTGAGACGAACTTTGGTGATATCATCAATGCGCCCGCTAATCTCATAGCGCTGGAAGTCGCCCCATTCGCCGCAGGATCTCAGAATCTGTTCGCCACCAGCCTTCTTGGCGATCTTTTCAACGGCCTCCTTGGTGACGTTCAAACGAGGCAACTTGAGCGGGTAGGGCGGCCGCGCCTTCGCCAGCTCGATGTGGGCCGGCAGCGTCGCGACGCGATCCGAGACCTCAAGAATTCCCCAGGCGTAGTCCAACAGCAGAAGATTGGGTGGGATGTAGTCTTTCCCGAAGAAGCATTCCCACACCGCGGTCGCGTATGCGGTGGCCCGAGCCGTGCCGGGCCCGCGGACAAGAACGCCGTATGCGGCCGCCAAGACGCGCTCGACGACGTAGAGATCGTCCACGGTGGCGAACTGCGGCAGGATCTTTGGGAACAGGTCAACCCGGTCGACGAACAGGGAGGCCAGGGCCTTGGTCGCGCGGTCCCTAATCCATGCGGTAGAGCTGGTCAGGAGCCACGACAATGCCACGGCGCAGAGGCGCAGAACCTCATCATCCGCGTGGTCCTTGGGGGCCGTCTCGGACCACACGATAAGGCGGTTGACAGGATGTCCCTCGTACATGCCCTCGACGGAGATGTGGACTGTCCAGATCCGATCCCGCTCAGGAAGTTTCCACTTCTGAAGGTTGCGGTCCAACATGTCCGCGTTCCACGGATGATCCGGGCGCGCGGCCAGTTCGATCATCAGCGTTAGGATATTGTGCGTGTCGCCCCGAAGCCGGTTAGCAAGTTCGAGGGTGCGCTCGGTGATGGCTTGCGGATCCCGCCATTTGACGCTTTGCGAGAACGCGGCCTCGATCGCGTACTCGCCCCAATGCCGTGATGGGCCTCCCGGAAGTGCGTCGACGAGTTCCGTGGCCAGCTTCTCCGGAAGCTGGATCGACAACGCTTCGCCGAGTCCGTTCCATTCCCACCTCAGTCTGCCGTCCGGGTACACGGCGAAGGCCAGCGGTCTCCCAGGCTCGAACAGGGCTTTCGCGTCTCTTGCCCCCGCCAACAGCGCATCGGCCATGAGGTGGTCCTGAAACCGCTGGAACGCGTACCGGATCACGTCCGGCTTGCTCTGCAGCGGGTCCGACTTCAATTCCGTCTCGGGGTGGGGATCCTCCCGGAGGACGCCGTTGCGGAGCAACACCTCCATCCACGTCATGCCGTGAGGCGCGGCGAAACTGGAGAACGCCGCATTCACAACCGCATCGGCCGCGGTCCGTTCGAGCCAATCCTGGCCCGCGACCGCCATGGATTTGGCGAGGTCTACCAGCGCGGCCTTGCAGGGCGCGGCAAGCGTGGTGGCTCCGTCCCAATTCGTCCCCAGCGTGCGGGCCAGGGCGTCAATGTAGAACGCCAGCAATTGCTTCGTGCCGTGCAATCCCGTCGGAAATGATTTTATGCCCGCGCTTTTGAGCGAGGTGGCGCAGCTGCGGAGAAACAAAGGATTGACGAACTCTGGCGCCAGCCATGGGACGGACGGCCGGGCAATACCGCGGCCGTCGAGATAGACGCGTGCGGCTGCCTCCTGCTCCCCTGCCGTCTCGAAACCGCGAAGTTGCACCACTGGAAACCGTGCCTGGACGGTGGAGCTCACAACATGCGGGACAAAGACGTCGCGGCAGCTTATCGCCAGGGCCAAGTTTGGAAAGCTGAGCACCTCGGCTGCAAAGCCGTCGAGCTCCATGTGCCAGCTGGCGCGCATGGGACCTTCGTTGAGTGCGTCGACGATAAGAAGTGCCCGTCTCCTTGCGGCGGCGGCACACGCATCGAGCGCACCAAGGATTTCATCCCGGCCCTTCCCCGGGAAACCCAAGATAGCTGCAATCTGAGACCAAAGGTGCCCCGCATGGAAGCGGTGTCCAAGCAACAACATGCACTGCCCGCCTCCTGCAAGGATCTCTGCGGCTCCTGCAGCCAAAAGGTGGGACTTCCCACATCCAGCTGGCCCGATGAGGATTGCCGCGCGCGAAGCCTCGGCCGCGAGCGCTTTGGAGGATACGAATTCTAGAAGGTCATCGACCCGCGACATGATTTTGCGGACGCCGTGGCGAAACCATTGGAAGGAGTACTTCGTTTCGTCGTCGCCCGTGACTCCATACGTGTCATGGGAGATCTGGTTCAGACCGGCGACCAGGGCCTCTAGCATCACCTTCCACTCGGTGACTGGCCATGGCCTGGACGGGTCAGCGTAGGCCTCCTCCTTGATACGCCCCATTTCATCGATGGCGGCGTTGACCTGCCCGATAGTCAGGGCCTTTGCGGCCTCGGTGACCCAATCCTTCGGAACCCTAAGGCGATCACAATCCAGAGCC
>Ga0209347_1003113_pt1 | contig 20175 bp, 6 predicted proteins | sample AutmiccommuBRH23_FD_187382 | JGI IMG/M metagenome (GOLD analysis project Ga0209347, IMG submission 187382) | Deep subsurface microbial communities from Mt. Terri, Switzerland - Autotrophic microbial communities BRH/23 (SPAdes) (version 2) | ecosystem: Environmental > Aquatic > Deep subsurface >...
ATATTGCCGGTCCCCAGGATGGCCCAGTTTGTCGTCAACGCATTGACAGTGACATTGTTCGTGATCTGGACGTTCCCGGTGTCAGCGAGATCGCCGGTGATCAGGTCGGCGGCCTGGATGAGCTGCAGCTCGGCATTGTCGATATCGAGGCTGCCGCCGGCGGCATCGCCCGCGCCAAGGTCAAGGGTCAGACCGGTGGTGAAGGGCTTGATCTGAAGAACATTGACATCAATGTCGGTGATAGCATTGCCGGCGCCGATGGTCGTAAATTCATCGGCTTCGAGCACGACCGAATTCATGGTGCGGATCGTATCCGCACCTTGGCCGAGGTCCATCGTCAGGGTGGCGCCGGCACCGGTCAGCCGGAGGGTCAGGTTTTCGTTTCCATCATCGCCGTAAATGCCGGTTGCATTGGCGTACCCGAGAACAGCGGGGACATACCCAACCGTGAGATCGTTGACCTCGTCGACCCAGCCGCTCACCGCCGCGCCGCCGTTACTGTCCATGCTCACGGATAGCGTGTTGGCGGAAATATGGATCGGGTCGACCATCGTTCCGAGATCGCCTCTCCATACTTCCATGAAAAGAGCATTTGCCGTGACCAAGTGGCCGGCCGTCTGGGTGATGCCGCCAGCTGCATCAATCGACATGTTCCCCGGTCCGCCGGCGGTCACGTCCGCGGCCAGATTGATATCGGAATCCGGCCTGAACGTCGCCAGCCTCAGGTCCCCGTTCTGGGTCTGAACATTTGCGTTCACGTTCAGGTTGCCGCTAACGTTGGTGGCTGCTCCGATCGAGAGCGTCCCCGCGCCGGATCCGTCGGTGCCGATCGTCCGGGCGCCGCTGATTATCCGGCTACCGTCTCCCGGGTTGTAATCGACGTTACCGGCGGGATTAGCGACCGTCAGCTGCGTAACATTAATTCCGTCATACTCATCGATCCATACGGAATCTCCGTTAACGTCCGCCCGCAGGGCCAGGTTGTCGGCTGCGATCCGGAACTCATTGGCTTCGCCGATGCCGCCGGTTCCCGTGCCGGCGCCGGCGATAAGGATCAAATCCGTGATCTGGTTGGTGGTGGTCCCCAGCCGGAAAGCGCCCGTCGAGTCGATGTCCCCCTCGGCCATGAGCGCCACCAGCGGGTTGCGCTGGGGCGTGTCGATATCGGCGGACAGCACGATGCGGCCGCCGTTGCCGGAGACGAACCAGAGCTGGTTGTCGGTGAAGAGCCGCTGAATCTCGGCATTGGAGAGTTGCGCTGCCCCGACGATGCCGGAAGCCGCCCCCAGGTCGAGGTCGACGGTAGCTGTCGCGCTTCGGCTGGTCCGGACGGAAATAATTCCGTCGGAGCCGGTGCCGGCCCCCGCGCTCACCACGGCGGTGCCATCAATTACGAAGTCGTCTGCTTCCAGGAAAATGTCCCTGTTGTTCGTCACCACGTCGACATTGCCGCCGATCGTAAGGGTATGGAGATCCCCTCCGGCCCGCAGATCGATCTGGCCGGCCGTGGCATTGGTATTGGCGGAGTCGCGCCCCACATCCTGGGCAATCGTAAGGTGCCCGTTACCGACCTGGACCGTAATATTGCCTGTGGTCCCCCGAATACCCGAAATCCCGTCCACCGTGCCGACGATGAGGTCGCCGCCGGCGTTCACTTCATTGATGGTGATGTTCCCGGCGGAATCGCCCGCATTGGCCGCCACCTCGGTGACATTGGTCTGCAGGTTGATCTGCCCGCCGGAAGAGATGGCGAGTTCATTGCTGGCCATCCCGGTGATGGTCAGAACGCCGGCGGTGCGGGTGACCGAGCTTCCGCTCCAGAGGTGAACCACATCGCTGTCGCCGGAGAAATTGGCGTTGCCGACCAGGGCAATCGCCCCGCCGGTCCCGTCGGTCCGGCCGATATGGGTAAGGTCGACCCCGTTCAGGGTATCGAGTTCCGCATCCGACAGGCCGAGAACTCCCACGCCGTCGGTCGCGCCGACACCAAGCTGAATGGTGGTTGCGGCGGTTGCCTGCTGGAATACTACGGTTTCTCCGGCGCTGCCGATGACCACTTCACCGGCGGCCGTGTCGATGTTCATGTTGTCGGCGGTGAAAGTGATGGTGTTGTCTACTGAGGTGATACTCAGCGGATCAGCGGCAGTCCCGTTCAGGGTGATTGAATGGTTAACGCCCAGGGCCGATATGGCAATTGCCCCGCCTTGGGTGACGATATCGGTTCCGCCGCCGGCCGCGTCGCCAAGGGTGACATCACCGGCGGATGCAATGATGTTGATCACGCTGTTGATATCGGTCGCGGTATCGGCCCGGACATCGCCCTGTTCAATGGTAATATTGCCGGTGGCGGACAGGATGTCGATCTGGCCGCTATCCGTATATAGCGAATATCCGGCCCCGTTCCCGTTGGCGTGGATGTGGACGTCATTTTCCGCGGTGACGAGGATGGTCTCCTCGGCGTAAATGCCGCCATAAATGTTGATGTTGCTCCCGGCGCTTGCCGTGGTCCGGATGGTGATGCCGTCCATGGACGTAACCGCATTGAAGCCGTCCAGGTTGTTTCCCGCCCCGGCCGTGCCGATAATGATATCTCCGCTGGCATTTGTAATCGTCACCGAGGAATCGGCCGCCGGCTGAGTTTCGCCGGCAGCAACAACCCCCTGGTCGAAGGTGATCGCCCCGGCGCCGTTGCTGTCGATGGTTATCTTTCCATTGAATGTGTATAATGCCCGACCCGTGCCGGCTGCTGCGTTGTTGCCGGTGCCGTTCTGGTTGATCGTGGTCGCCGCATCGATATCGATATCCCCGGTGATGTCCACAACCATGCCGCCGGACCAGGAGACCGACCCGGCGGTCGCCGTCACCGTGATGCCGTCCGAGGCGGACACCGCATCGGTGCCGTCCTGCGACAGGGCGGCGCCGATATCGATATTGCCGGTATCCGATGTGATGAACACCGCGCCGTTGGCCGAGGTGATGTCGCCGCTGTTGGTGGTCACACCGCCGTTGGCATCATTGGAATCGATAACAACGTCACTCAAGTCGTCAATGCCGGAGTTGATGATATCCGCGCCGGCCGCGGCGCTGATCGCACCGCCGTCTATCGTCTGAATCGTCAAGGCCGCATCAAACCCGCCGCCCGTATTCGCCAGCACATCATTATTAATAGTGATGTTGCTGGCGACAAGGGCATCGCCGTCCGTCTCGATCGTAATCGCGCCGGCCGTGGTTTCGATTACACCGTTTGTCGTCACGGTGACCACGTTGCCGGTGTTACCCGTATCCCGTGCGGAGATGGCGATACCGGCGCCGTCACCCGGGGCGGAGACGCCGTTATTTTCCACCCCGCCTGTCCCGATGGTAATACTGCCATCCCAGGCGGTTATCGCGATATCATAACCCATTGCGCCCCCCGGTTCATTGGCGCGGACAACACCTGTGCTGGTGGTGATATTTCCGGTTGACGCCGTCAGGGTAATGGCCCCCTGATCGGTGATCACGTCGGCATCATGGTTAAGGGCGATTCCCGTTCTGCCGAGCAGGGTGACATACGCTCCGTTTCCGGCGTTTTCATTTCCCTGGTTATCGATATTGAAGCCGGAAGCAATGCCATCCGTATCGACCGAAATGCTCCCACCCATTCCGAACGTTACGAATTCGATGACCGATCCGTTGTACCCGGCGCCGCCGACATCCGCGCCGCCGATAATGTTGCCGTCGATGGTGATATTCGCGGTTCCCGCGCCGTTTGTCGTGATTGTCAGATTGCCGCCATGGGTGGTCACGTCCGCATTGATATCCGCGTCATTGTTGTCACCGATGGCGCTGATTGTTACAGCTGCCCCGTTGCCCGCGGTTCCGATGGCGTCGTTGAGAACGGCAGCATCGATTTGGATGCGGCCGGCCCGGGCGATAACAGTAATATCCTGGTTTGTGTCGGCACCCGAATTGGCGGTAACAGTATCGCCGATGAGCACATTGCCGGTTTCGGAATCAATAGTGATCGCCCCGGCGAATGAGTTGATAGAAGCCCCCGCGCCGGTGGTGATCCCGCCGTTGCCGCCGTCGGACTCGATGGTGATCGAGCTGTTGTCCGTGCCGTTGTTGTCGACGGTTCCGCTATTGAGCGTAATGGCGCCGCCGCCCTGGGCATGAATACGGATGGTCTGATTCGCCGAGGCCCAGCCTTGGAGGATGTCGGCATCGTCGATGGTGATGTCACCGGAGCTGTCATCCCCGGTGTTGGTGGTGATGGCAATATCACCGCTGGCCTCAATGTCGCCGTTGCCGATATTGACCGTATGGTTTGTGCCGGCGGCCGAAATGGTGATATCGGCATCGACGCCGACGTTCCAGACGGAGTTTCCGAGAGTGCCGCCGGTGTTTGCGGTATCGATATCCACATTTCCATTGAGGGCGGAAATGAGGATATCGCCATTTAAACCGAATGGGGTTACATTAGCGATAATTATGCCCTGATTGGTCGTTATATCTCCCTGGTCTGAAATTACGGAGATATCGCCATAATTCGTACAAAGGGCATACCCTCGGTTATCACCGGTCCCGATAAGTGTGATATTTCCATCGGCATGAACCGAAAGAATATCTTTGACGGGATCTGCGCTAATCGTATTGAGGCTGCCGGTGATGGTGATGCTGTTGTCGGCACCGGTGGAGGCATCGATAGTGACGCTGCCGGTTGCGCCGGAATAGTTTGCGATGTTGTCATTGGTGTTCCCGGCGCCGAGCGGATCGTCGTCGCCGATGACAATATTGCCGTCCACAATGGTTCTGATCTCCAAAGTATGCGTACCGCCATCAATACCTGCGAAAATCCGGTTCTGCCCGGTAACGATATCCGAATTGTCGTCATTAGTCTGGATCAGCATACCGCCATCAGACAGGATATCCCCCGCAACTCCGGTCAGACTTATATCCGAATCGGCGGTATACGTCTGGATATTGATGCCCGCGCCTGCCTGTTCACCGGCAAGGCTTCCGGCTCGGACACCGGCAGCGCCTGTGACGATATCATTATCCGTGGGATCGCCGCCCACGCCACCGGAGGTGATGGAAATCGACCCGTTATTCGTATCGATCCCCACGCCAGCCGTGCCGTAGGTCTTTACTGAACTGCCGGCGGTGGCGTCGCTGGACATGGAAGAGATGATGATGTTGCCCGCGGTCTGATTATCGACCTCGGCGACGGTCACGCCCGAGTTATCGCTGTCGAGGACATTGATTTCGATACTGTTGCTGTTCTGATTGATGATCAAGGTGGCGGCGATCACGTCGATGTCGATGGAGTCTCCGCCGTTGCCGATCCCGTCATACGCCTGCATGAGGGTTATGGTTCCCCCGATGATATCGGCGGCATAATCTTCCCCGGCAGCCTCCGCCCCGTTCGTTCCGGTGTCGGAAATGGCCCCATCCACGCCGTCAAGGCCGGCGCGCAGGGTAATCCCGGTACCCGCCGCCCCGAGAATTTCGGCGGTCAGGGTGATGTCATTGGCTGCATTCAACTCGATGTCGCCGCCGCTGGTATTGTCGATATCCTGCATACCGGAGATATCAAAAATATTTACCGCGCCAAAAAGGGAAGCATTGGCATCGTTCGGGGCGTAACCGGCGATGTCATCCACGTCGACGCTATCCGAATCCGAAATGACGATGGCATTGCCGGCAGTCCGGCTGATGGCCGCCAAGTCATCCGCGTCTATATCCAGGTCGGTGCCGCCGCCTCCGGCGCCGTTGATGGCGCCATTGGCGTCGAGGATCAGCTTGCCGGCCACAAGGGCGACCCCGGAGACATCCTGGATATTCCCGGCGCCGGCATAGAGCTTCAGGGTATTGGCGCCGAAGCTCGGACCCGTGCCGCCGCCATCTTCGTTGGCGATGTCGATCTGGGTGGTGGTGAGGGAACCGATCTGTACCGCACCATTGGTGGCGGTCAGAAAAGCCGCTTCCGCATCGCTGATCCGCAAGGTGGCATCGATTGCAGCGGCGCCGTTATCGCCGAGGCGGATGATGGTGGAAGCGCCGGGATCGATGAGCAGGTTGCCGTCGGCGGTAACCGCCATCGCGATATCCATGTCACCGGACCGAAGGAGAATGCTACCCCCATTGCCGGCCGTGGTGATAACCTGGGCCTGGATTTCGAGATTGTGCTCCCCATCAACGGTTTCAAGGAGAATGTTTCCGGCCCCGCCGGCATTGACAGAGCCAGAAACCTGTATATCATTGCTCCCTTGAAGGTGGATATCGCCGTCAGTGGTATTGAGACCTCGACTTTCGACAGTACTTGCGGTCACATCGACGATGACTGCGCCGGCCACTATTGAACTTGCATAAAGGGATTGCGTTGACGCACCGGTGAAATCGGCCGTCATATCAATCTGCCCTCCAGCAAGCATATGAAGTCTGTCCAAGGTCAGGGCGCCGTCCGATGCGTTCACCCCCTGCTGGCCGTCACTGATGGCTTCGGAGCCGGCTGCCGTGGATGTGTTTTCCGTGAACAGGACCAAATCATCCGAATACGAATCACCGTCAACCAGATTCACATTTCCGGCGACATAAATGCGTGCGGCCATCCAATCGGTATTCGTCCGTTCAATGCCGATGAACGTCGCATTATCATCATGCGTGTTGATATTCAGAAGATCGGCCGCGGTCAGGTGGAGCACGTTTGCGCCCGGATCGGCCCCGCCCAGCTGTACCACGAATGTATCGCTGTCACTAAAAGGCCGCAGGTAGACACTGCCGCCCGGGTTGACCGTATCGGTGGAAATGATGCCGTTGATGTCCATTTCGTCGGCGATGATGGAGATGTCGCCCGAATTGGTGAAGATGGTGTTGCCGGCATTCAGGATAAAGGTGTTGTCGCCGGACGGACTCTGGTCCCTTACCCACAGGTCGATGGTGTGCGGATCGTTCGTGCCGGTAGCGGTGATGTCGTCATCGACAGTGAGGCTGCCGTCTTCCACCGTGATCTGCACATCGCCCACTTCACCGCCGGTGATGCCGGAAAGCCCCACCATGCCGGCCACGCCGGTGGCCGCCGTAGTGCCGATGGTCAGATCACCGCCGGCCGCGACTTCCGTAAGATAAACTCCGTTGTCGGTGACCGTATTCTGGGCGGCCAAGGTGCCGGCCCGGGTCAGGATCGCCTCTGTGCCGGAACCGATGCCGTCTTCGGCATTCAGGGTGACATTTGCGCCGCGCACCTCGGGGGCGACGCCGGCCGTTCTGGAAATCGCATCGCCCGCCGCGATGTACACATTGTTCTGAAGCGACTGGATATGGGCGTCATCGTCGTTTAACACCACATCACCCGTGGCGGTCACAACCACGTCCCGGCCCACGCCGTCCGCGGTAATGGTGGCATTGACGGTCAGACTGCCGCCGAGCACCCGCAGATCGATGTCGCCGTTTGCCGTCTGGACGCCGTCATGGAGGGCATCGGTCCGGCCGGTGGTAAGCGTGATGTTTTCAACCGTCAGGTCCCCGCCTGCCGCGGTTTCCCGGATGAAGACATCCCCCCGGCTGGCCGCGTTGCGCTGAAGGACCGCCAAACGATCCACATTGGTCAGAATGGGAGCGGCCAGTGTGCCGATGGCGTCATTGGAAAGACCGGCCGAATCGAAATCGGCGGACAGGACCAACCCGTTGGCAGTAATGGTGAATCCGCCGGTGTTGCGGATCATAAATCCATCGCCGGCAATCATTGCTGCATCACCGGTTGCAAGCATGTCGACATCGGCGGTGATGTTGATCGCACCGGCATTAACGCTGCCGAGAATCAAATCGTTTTCCGTCATAAGGCCGAGTTCTGCCGCCGATATCGACAGCGTCCCGGCCACTTCCGTACCCACCGTCACGGTCCGGTCGGCGGTATACGGTTTGATGGTGATATTGTTGGCCGCGGTGACGGAGAGGCTGTTGGCGATGTCGACAATATCGGCCGTGAGTATCAGGTGGTCGGCCATGTTATATCCGGCCGCCACATCCTGCCGAATCACGCCACCGACAGTATCCGCATTGGTCAGGGAGACGACCTGAGCGGATGCGGCGTCAGTCGCAATATTCAGGCGGGAAAACAACAGGTCGCCGGAGGTTTCACGGACGTAAATATCTCCGGCGGCGTCAGCGCCTTCGGTGATCAGCGTCAGGTTGTCGTTGCTCGAATCAATTCCAACATCGCGTGCGCTGGTCCCAATTCCGCCACCGGCGTGCAGGGAAATGGTATCGGCGGTGAAAAATGCAGTTCCATCGACCCCATCGTCAAGGATATTCCCGTCGGTTCGCACGAGCACAGGGGTAGTCTCAAGGTCCGCCGTGCCCAAACGAATATCGCCGGCATGGGTATCCCGACCGATGGTGAGCAGGCCGGTGGTGTTGATATTCCCCAGGGAGGCATTGTCGATACGCCAGTTGCCCGCGGCAATGGCGGGTGTATTTCCAGCCGCAACCCACATCTCATCGCCGAGATCAGCAGCGCGGACGGTAACCGAAGCATCGCCGGCTTCTACACTACCGGTAACGGAAACGCCGGTATCACCTTCTAAAATTACTGTCCCGTTCCCACCGGCATTACGGGTATCCACTGTCCCCGCGATGGTAATGGAAATAGAAGTATCGCTGTGGCCGGTTATCACGACATTACCACCATTTGAGATAATGTCCCCCTCGGCGCTGACCGTATTCGCGGTAATATCGACAGCGCCACCGCCCGTTACCACAGATTCAGCAGCCGGCATGGTGTAGGAACCTGTAATGGCTGTCGCCGTGTAATCCCCGCCTCCGGTATTGACCTTTCCATCAGCTGTATGGATGATAGATGTAGCCGCGGTAATCGTGACATTTCCCCCACCGGAGTTAATGCCGCCATAAAGCGACATACCGCCGCCCTCACCCTGTATCTGGACTTCACCGGTGGTGCTTTGCAGGTTTACTGTCCCGCCGCCGGTAATTATTTCATCGAACTGCAGCCGGTTGACCGAGGTCATTGTTACATTGCCGCCGTTCGTGTTGTACCTGGCGCCGGTAAGGGGACCCATTGTGGCCTGGAGAATGATATCTCCACCGGCCGTTTGCATGACATCATCCGTGCCGTTGAATGTGATTGTCCCTGCGGTTATCCGGACTGTATCGCCATTGCCGGCTTGCAGATTGATCATATTGCCGGCCATGTCATTGAACTGGATGAAAGCATTGGCTTCGAGGATAAGATTGTTGCCGGCGGCCAGACTTTCAAGTTTCCCGCGGGAAACCGTATTCATCCCGATGTTTGGATCAGCAAAGACGATCTGTCCCAGCCCAGCCAACCCGCCAGTGAAGGTGGGATCGAGCGATCCTGCGTCAGCCGCGGTATCTGTTACGGTTATCCAATCCGGGTCAAGGTAAAGGGTTCCATTCTGACCGGCGGTAGCGGATACCTCGACTTCGCCGTCCATCCTGATATTCTCGGCTGCAGATACCTCAACAAATCCGCCATCGCCGCCCTGGACGCCGCCCTTTGCAGTAATCGTGGCGCCCTTGTCAAACCAGGTCCCGCCATCCGAATTGACTTCAACCGATCCGCCGTCGCCCTGTTCCTTCGCGGAAGCACTGACGACCGAACCGTCGAAAAGGAATGTCCCCTCTTTGGATTTGATGGCAACATCACCACCATCGCCTGTTTTCGCATCCGCACGAATTGTACCGGCATGACCGACGTATTCGCCTTCCATGACGACTTCGCCACCAGCCTTGTCACCGGAAGCATTAAGAGTGCCAGCATTTACCACGGCGCCTTCATCGCCGCCGAGCAGCCGGATCACGCCGCCTTCACCGGTTTCCACGCGAGTGGCTTCCACCACGCCGGTGTTGTTGACCACGGCGTCGAAGATATCGCGCTGGGCCTTTGCGGTCATGGCGACCCGCGAGGCGCTGATCTCGCCCGCGTTCAGAACGGCGGAAGTCATTTCCGCGCCGTCCGGGCCGGCAATACGCGCGGCGACCGCTTCGTCCACGGCAAAATTAATCATGCCGTCGCCATCGAAATCAAAGGCCATCTTGCGGCCCGCGGCCAGGACCACTTCGCCGTCGGCGGCGCGGATGTGCCCGTCGTTGACCACGGATGCGCCGGCCAGTATGGCGTATCCGCCGTTATTGACGGTGATATCCCCCTTGTTGACCACAAAGCCGCCGCCGGTGCCAACCTGTTCGAGGTTGTAGCGTCCCTCGAAGAAATCGTCCTCACCCATGACAAGCGAGGAGGCCATGAACCCGCCCGTATTGATCCGGGCCTCGGCGCCGATCATGACGCCGCTGCCGTTCATGATCCATACCTGCCCATTGGCGGTAAGCTGCCCGAGAATCGAGGAGGGGTCTTCTCCCAGGACGCGCTGCACGAAGATGGAATCAGAGGAAGGCTGAAGATAGTTGTGAATCTCGTCGGCGCCGATATTGTACTGATCGACCTTGTTGAAGACCTTGTTCACGTGCTGTTCGTACGTGGTGGTCTTCCCGTCGACGGTCATGTCGAACCCGTTACCGGCGAATACGCTCTGGGCCGACAGCAGCACCATGGCGCCGCCGAAGCCGGCACCGAGGGCCCGGGCCCGTAAAAAGCTCCGCCCGAAGGACGGGTTGTTACGGCGATTCTGGCGGCGTTCTCTCTTCATCTGGGTTCTTCTGATCTGTCTGCTTAAACTGGCCATCTTCAACCTCCTCAATTATGAAAAAGCATCAATGCCACGGGGGAAACCCCCGTGACACCGAATCTGTTGGAATCCGTATCGCTATTCGTCCAATTGTGCGTATTGCCTCGATTCATCGGAATCGGTTGTTTCCTTTAGTAAAGTGCGCTGAACTGGATGTACCAGACACCATCATCGTCATAGTGGCCGACATCGGGATCTTCCCCGGCCACGCTCTTGGCCCAGTCGATCCGGAGGAGCATGGTCGGGTCAAGCTGGAACCGGACCCCGAGGCCCGCGCCGGTAATCGATCCGTCCGCTTCCGGTTCGTTCACGGCGATCTTTTCGACTTCGTAGTAACCGGTGTCAATAAATGTGGCGAGTTGGAGCTCTGCGCTGCTGCCGAAGGAGCGCAGCCAGTTCCATTCCACCCGGGGCCGCCAGACGGGTACCCGGAATTCGAGGGTGGCGTAAACTCCGCGGTCCCCGCTGTACTCGCTCTGTTCATAACCGCGGACCGTCCCTGCGCCGCCGATGTGAATGCGCTGGGAAGAGGGGAGCCGATCGCCGCTCATCTGGCCATTGGCCGTAAAAATGGCGTAGAGTTGATAAGGCGTCAGAATCGTTTCAAGCGGGATCAGCTGATAGCGGGTAAAGCCGAGTTCATATTTGATGAAATTGCTCTCCGCACCGAAGGTGGTCGATTCGAGGGTTTCATCCTTCAGCCCCTTGACCACATCGAAATAGGCACTGTTGTTACCGGCAAAACCATCGACCCATTGAAATTGGGAACCGGCCCGCGCGTTGTAGAGTTCGTCGTCGTAAACGGTATTGTCGAAAAATTCGTTTTTGGTGTGGTCGTAATCGACCCCGCCGTCCACCCACCAGTTGAATGTCCGGCTCCGGACGATCGGGTGGCTCAGCCAGATGCTGGCATAATCACCGGAACCGCTTTTGACCGTATCCGCTATCACCCCGTCGGGGTCGGTGTCGAGATGGCTGAAGGACAACCCGAGGCGGGTCCCGGAATAATTGATCGGCAGGGTGTACTGGACCCGTTCGTAGAGCATTTCATCGATATCGCCGGCGGTGAAATTGAGCTTGAGTTCATCGCCCCAGCCGAATGGGCTGTAGAATGCGGCATTCAGGCCGATACGGTCACTCCCCACGTATTCGGAACCAAAATTATTGTAGTCGATGCCGAGCGCCCACCACTTGGTCTCTTCCGCATGGACGATGATATCGGTGGTGCCGGGGCGTTCACCGGCCATGAGATCGGCCCGTACCTTCATGGCGGGGTTGTCCATGAGGAGAAGAAGGGCGCGTTCCAAGTCCGCCCGGCGGACCGCTCCCCGTTCTTTGACGATATCCATGACCCTGTCAAAGATCTCGGTTTTGTAGCGCTGGTTCCCTTTTACGATGATGCGGCCAAGCGCCCCTTCCCGGACCCGGATCAGGACACGGCCGTCCTTGATTTCCTGGGGCGGCAGAAATGCCCGGCTGAGGATGTATCCCTGGTCTATATAATAGGTGGTGATCCGTTCGGTTATCTGCTGGAGGGTGCTCACCGAGATATCCGTGTCATAGTAAGGGCGGACGAGGGTTTCGAGCTGTTTCGAGGAAATCACCTCGTTACCGTCAAAGACAACGCCTTCGAGTTCGAAGGTGGCGTCGGCGGCCCCGTCAAGCGCTTTGCCCTCGTCGGTCCGGATGGTGATTTCGGGCATCGGTGAGGGTTGCCGGACGGTTTTTTTCTCCAGGGACTGCCGGATGGTGCCCGGAAGCGCGGGTGCAATCTCATTTCTCAGCTTCAGCTGTTCAGGCGTCGGCTGACCATCCTGCCCCATTGCCGGCGGAACCAGCAGTAACACGAACCCAATAAGGATCAACAACGGTTGCCAAATTCGTTTTCTCACCACACCCTCCTCTGATTACTCATAAAAAACACCATGACAAAATCATCTTAAACGCTTTAAAACGTGTTGCTTATCCGCACGGGACCTTGAAGGCGCGCGTGCGTTCGTTCTGTTCCGGTGATACCGTGGCTGGATCCCTGGAGGAGCAATTCCGTGGGCAAATTCAGAAAATACAGGATGGGAACGGAAAAAAAGGGAAGGTGATGGAGGATTCCAGCCTCGAAGTACCGTGAACCGGGACATGGGTCTGCCGTTCTAACCAGCGGCGCATTTTTTTTGCACAAAAATAGATAAATCACAGTGCAAGTCTATTTTTTAAAATCGTTTACAGCCCAAAACGACTGGCTGCACCAATAGAACTTCTGGCCATCATGAATTTAGAACGTGAGACTCGGTTTAGTTTTTTCTAACCTTTACTTGAAAATGTGTCAATATCTTTTTAAATGATTTTTGACATACAGAAATACGCCATCTAATCCCAACATGACCGGTGTTAAGGGTATTCAGTCGGTTAATGATTCCTTTTCTAAGGCCGGAAGTTTAGAAAAAGAAAATAACTGCAATCGATTGGCCGATTTTTCAGTCTACACCATTTTGACTTTACAAAAATCCCCTTCTTCGTTAAAATTGCTTCCACTCTTTTCCTTACAGAACACAGATAATCCATACCTGAATGAACCATTGAAGGAAGTTCCCATGGCGCTGTTCACCAAATCAACAAAACGCGGGACGACAGAAAAATTTGATAAAAAAAAGCGCTTCAACTGGGAGGAAGAAAATCGCCACCTGATCGCACTGATCCAGTCCGGTGACCTGGAGCAGGCACTGGTGGCGGGTCAGCAGATGGTCGACCATGTCGATCAGGTTTACCGGAAGGATTCAAAAGAGAAGGCCACAACGTATAACAACATGGGAATGGTTTTCATGCTGAGCAGGGACTACGAACTCGCCGACCAGTGCTTCCGGGAGGCGCTGATGATGCGCATCCGGTTGTTCGGGGAGAGCAATAACGAAGTTGCGGTGGTTCTGCTGAACATGGCTGAGCTATACAGTCGCCAGGCCAGGGAAATCATGGCGGCGAACCGGGTAATTGCGGGGAGCTGAAGCCAACCCACTTTGTCCCCTTCTGAAATGTATCAAACTCCATAAAAAAAGCCCGGCTTTCGCCGGGCTTTTTTACTTACCAATTTTGAACGGATCTACATGAACTGATCTTAGGGGGTGGCGGCGCTGAACTCGACCCGCCGGTTCACACCCCGTCCTTCTTCCGTATCATTCGTATCCGCCGGGCGTCCCATCCCATAACCGTTGGTTTCAATCCGATCGGCTTTGATGCCGTTCCGGATCAGGTAGTTGCGGGCGGATACGGCACGGTTCCGGGAGAGGTTCATGTTGTAGGCTTCCGTCCCCACGTTATCCGTATGACCGTCGACCACGATACGCAGGCCAGGGTTCTGTTTCATCACATCGGCAACGTTGTTCAATGCCGGATATCCGGTGGGTTTGATCTCAGCCTTGTTGAAATCGAAATGGACCGAACCGACCGCCCAGCACCCGCGACTATCGACCTTGGCGCCTTTTGGCGTGTCCTTGCACTCATCCAGGGAATCCGGAACACCGTCGCCGTCGCTGTCGAGCGGGCACCCGTGCGAATCAACGGCCACACCCCGCGGCGTATCCGGACAATTATCATTATGATCGTATACACCGTCTCCGTCCGTGTCATAGACCTGGGTCAGGAAAACGGTTTCCACGAATTCGGCCATTTTTTTGTTCGATCCTAGCAGTTCCGACGCGGAATAGGCCGATTCGCTGCCGCCCGCGGCGGCGATCCTGTCAAGTGCAATCGTCCCTTTGGGATGATCCCCCACCCGGACGGCATAAAGTGTGGTCTCGCCGTATGCCGACTTCAGTTCTTCAACGGCTTTAAATGCCTCATTTTTGACATCGACCCCATCGGTGATGACGATCACGGCGGTCTTCCCGGTCAATGGCTCAATGTCCCCTTTCACCCCATTTATGGAAAGGGCCATGGGGGTGCTGCCGGAGGGACGTTCAACACTGCCCACCGCCGTATTGAGTCCTGTTTTCGTGTAATATACCGGACCGTAGATCAGGCGACTGTCACTTCCTTCCGGGCAACTGCCGTTCCCGCACAACCGAACCGCACCCATCATTTCCAGTTCCGGCATGATCTCGTTCATCTGGGTCAAGGTGTTCTTCGCGATGTCCAGTTTCTCCGATCCCTCGTACAGATCCGTCATGGACATGGAACCATCCAGCACAATCACGAAATTGTCCACCTTCTTGATGAATATACCGGGAAATGCCTTCCCGGACACGGTCTGGATATCCGATGACGCGGCCCATGCGGCGGATAGGCTGCATACGGCCATGATCAAAAGGAAACTGAGAATCTTTCTGGACATTGTTGTTCCTCCTGTAACTGGAATTAAAGAAACGGTATCGTTGTTTCGAATGGCAGGATATTCGGATGTCGGCATGATGTAAAAATAATGATTATGCATCAGCACATGCACTAACCAAAAGGGATAATGGCGCCAGGAGTGTTTCCTCGAACGATAAGATCGAGCAGGAAATTTTTTTGTGGCCAAACTAACAGAATTATTAAACCTTGTCTACACTTCTTTTCGAATGGACCTCATCTGCTTCCAGCCGTCAGGGGATTTTGAACCGTCTGTTTGATTCCCCTCCATGCAGGCGTTAACTTAGCTTGTATTCCCGTGTTTTAGGATCAATTCGCTACCTCTCCCGAAACCACTGCCATGCCACCGCGAACCCGAATCGCCAGGAATGCCGCCGTTGAAAATAAAGCCAGAAAAACTCGGAACCATAATGCCGAATACGACTTCCCACATGGACGACATGCTCGCCCGGCTGCCATCTTTTGTCGATGGGATCCGATCGATAAAGGAGTCGGTTATCGCCAATATCGTACTGATCGGACAGACCCCCGCCCCCACCTTTCACGAATCAACGCGGACGGAAATCTTTCTGGAACGACTCGTCGATGCCCAGGCGGACCAGTGCGCCACGGACGACTTCAACAACGCCATCGGCATCATCAGGGGGCAGGCCGGAACGCCCAAGGCTTCTATTTTATTGGTGTCTCATTTGGACACCCCATTTGCCCCCGAAATCGATCACAACTATGTCGTCCGCAAGAACACCATCACCGGACCCGGGATTCTCGATAACTCGGTTGGCGTAGGGGTCCTTGCATCCCTGCCGTTCATTATCCGGCACCTGGATCTTTCCTTTGAATCCGATATCGTTCTTGCCGGGGTGATCCAGTCGATCGGAAGGGGTAACCTCAAGGGAATTCGCCACCTGTTGAACAACTGGAACGGGCCGATCCGTGGCGGGGTCATCATGGAGAGTGAAAAGCTGGGGCGGCTGAACTATTATGCCGAGGGAATCATCCGGGGGGAAATCCACTGCAACATTTCCACCGCCGACCAGTGGGCTTATAAATACAAACCGAATGCGATCCTGATCCTCAATGAAGTCATCAATGAGATACTCGCCATGGAACTTCCCCGCCGGCCGCGCTCCCGTGTCATCCTGGGCAAAATCAGCGGCGGTTTCAAACACGGGCTGATCGCCTATGATGCTACCCTTGGATTTGAAATCCAGAGCGATTCGGACAGCATGGTTCAGCGGATCTTCTCTCAGATGCAGGATATTGTCGGCGGAATCAGCCACGAGCATTCCGTGGAACTCAAACTCGACGTGATCACCACCCTGAACGCAGTAACCCTGAAGTACCGGCACCCGCTGGTCAAGCACGCGGTGGCCGTTATGGAGCACCTTGGCATTCTGCCGGTCAGCGAATCGAGCGAATCGGAACTGTCGATCTTCCTTTCCAAAAACATTCCCGCCATCGCCCTGGGGATTACTACGGGGAAAAACGCCCATCTGGAAAACGCGTCGATGAAGATCGACCAGATGTTCACCGGGATCGCCCAGATCCTGGGGGTGTTGATCGCAATCGACCGGGGGGTGTGCGATGCGGTATGACTGGTTGAATCGAAATACATTTCATCATTCCACGTTCCGGGATATCGATCGCCTGGTTCGGACAAAGGAGCGGAAGAACCTGAAAATCTCCTTGTGCCTCCCCACGCTGAACGAAGAAAAGAGCATCGCCAAGGAGATCATTATCATGAAGTCGGAACTGATGACCCGGTATCCGCTCATCGATGAAATTGTGGTGATCGATTCCGGCTCCACCGACAGTACCCGGGACATTGCGGCCAGCTACGGCGCCGATGTCCACGAGGCGAGCCACATCCTCCCGCACCTGCCGAACTTCACCGGAAAAGGCGAAAACCTCTGGAAAGCCCTGTACATCACCCGGGGAGACATCATTATCTACCTGGACGCGGACATCAAAAACATTCACCATCGCTTCGCCTATGCCCTGGTCGGTCCGCTTCTGCTGCACGATCACATCAAGTACACCAAGGCGTTCTATGACCGGCCGATGGCCCAGGAAAGCACGAAGGTTCGCCCCACCGGCGGCGGCCGGGTCACCGAACTGGTGGTCCGTCCGCTTTTCTCGATTTTTTTCCCGGAACTGACTCAGATCATACAACCCCTTTCCGGGGAGTACGCCGGTTTTCGCGATCTTTTCGAAGCCATCCCTTTCCCCATCGGCTATGCTATTGAAACCAGCATGATTCTAGATATTTATGAGAAATGGGGTCTCAATGTCATCGCCCAGGTCGACATGGACCGCCGGGTCCACCGGAACCAGGAAACCAAGGCGCTGGGCAAAATGGCGTTCGTCATCATGAAAACGTTTTTGAAGCGGATTGAAAATTATGGTTTAATCGAACTCAAGGAACCAGTATACAACGAATTGATCCAGTACCGCAGAGTTCCGCGTCAATACCAGGAGAACACTTATAACATCGAGGGGCTGGAACGCCCCCCGATGATTACGATTGCCGAATACCGGCAGAAATTCAACAAAACGGACACCCGCCGCAATTGAAGGAAGATCACCACAACCTGCTTGTCGACACGCTCAAACGGCGCATCAACTACCTGCGGATTTCGATTACGGACCGGTGCAACCTCCGGTGCGTCTACTGCACCCCTGCCCAGCCGTTTAACCGCCTTGCCCACCGGTCGATACTCCGGTACGAGGAAATCCTGCGGATCGCGAAGGTCGCCACCGGACTGGGGATCACCAAGATGCGGGTCACCGGGGGAGAACCCCTGGTTCGAAACGGCTGCATCGATTTCCTCGACCGCCTCCGGGAAATTCCCGGCATTGCCGATCTTTCCCTCACCACCAACGGGATTCTCCTTGAAAAACAGCTCGATCGTCTCGCAAGGATCGGGATCCGTCGGCTCAATATCAGCCTCGACACTTTGGATGCATGTAAATACAAGAAAATCACAGGGCACGATGCGTTTGCCCACGTCTGGTCGGCAATCCGTGCCGCCCTGGACAAAGGATTTTCCCCCATCAAGATCAACGTGGTGGCAATGAGCGGGATCAACTCGGACGAACTGGAAGGTCTCGCCGCATTGACGTTTGAATTCCCGTTCCATGTCCGGTTCATCGAGCGGATGCCGTTTTCAGGTCTCGAAACGGACGGATCGCCTCCCCTCCTGGAGGAGGGAATCCGATTGAAGCTTGCCCCCCTCGGCACCCTTGAGCCGGTGCATCCCGACCGGAATGACGGACCGGCCAAACGGTACCGCCTGGAAGGGGCGATCGGGGAAATCGGTTTCATCAGCGCCATGAGCCACCATTTCTGCTCTGCGTGCAACCGGCTGCGGCTGACTGCGGACGGCCGGCTCCGCGGCTGCCTGTTTTCCGACGCCATGATCGACATCAAGACCCCCCTCCGGAGCGGCGCTTCGGACGACGACATTGCCGCCCTTCTGATCGAAGCGATACGGACAAAACCCTCGCGACACCATCTTCTTACCGATCCCGGCAGCGTCCGGCGAAAGATGTATTCCATCGGCGGGTAACGGACCAACCACTTGTTTTTTCCCCATAAATTCCCCATAAATTCCCCATAAATTCTAACAAAATACATCTGCAATAAATACAGAAGGTTCACAGCTCATCAGCCTGTGACAGCCCTGATATCCCCTTCGAAATGCGTGGAAACCACAGAGGCTTAAATGAGCTATGACAAAAGGGTGAAATATTTTTTTTAATATTCCCCTTTGTGCCCACCAGATGTTCCAGAAGAGTAGTCTTTACCACGCAATCCTCCCTTCGCTCACAACCCGTTATTTCACTTCCTGATTAAGCATTCTTGATCTTCGAAATTAAATAACCCCTGATTCTTACCCATTTATCCGCCGATTCGAAGGCCCCTTCCACTCGTAAAAAAAAGGCTGGATTTTAGTCATACGATTTGTTAATCGAGTAGTATTCTTTTTTTTTCTATTCCGTTTAACCCGCAATACCCGGAATTTGCCTTTTATGTATCGAAAGGCAGCATCATACCTGCCATTGTATCTTGTCGAACACCCGACAGTAGTATTCCATTCCATGATTCACCTTTAAGGAGGGCGCAATGCACAGTAAGAGAGGCATGAAACCGAAGTTTTTTCTTATTTTATCAATATTATTCTTTTTATGTGGCTTTGCCTTGCCAGCCCATGCCGATACCCTGAGCGGCCCTTACAAAATCTGGGATCTGGGCAGCCTCCAGTCGGATCCTCTGTTTCCGGACGAAAGCCGGGCATTCGACGTCAACGACAATAACGAAGTCGTCGGCAGCAGCATGGTCGACGGTATAACGGAACGCGCCTTTATCTGGGATGCGACGCTTGGCATGCGGGACTTGGGTACCCTCGAAAATGCCGGCATTTTCAGCCGGGCGTTCATCATCAACAACAACGGTGTTGTGGTCGGCGATTCCACGAATGCACCAGCCGGACTTCCCTACAGTTTCATCTGGAAAAACGGCGCCATGACTTACCTTGGCGGCCCGCTGGCCATACTCACCGATAAGGCGTATGATCTGAATGATGACGACGTGGTTGTCGGCCCGGATAAGGATTCGCCATTGGCGGCCCTTATTTTCGATGCATCCGGAGCATTTGTTGATCTCGACACCCTGATCCCCTCCACATCTGAACAGGGCGATAAATTTACCGACATTATCGAAGCTACCGGGATAAACAATAACGGCTGCATCGTTGGGTCCGGCTATATCGAGAGCGGTGGATGGCATGCATTCCTTCTGGCGCCGGATAAAACTGATTATGATGGCGACGGCATATCCGGATGGGATGGCGATTGTGACGACAATGATGCCACTGTTTATCCTGGCGCCGTTGAAATCTGCGATGGTAAAGACAATAACTGCGATGGCCAAATTGATGAAGGCGTCCAGACGACATGGTATTTGGACGGTGATGCGGATGGGTATTCAGAAGGCACATCCTTTACCGGTTGCGCACAGCCGGCAAACTACTATTTGGCCGCTGACCTGACCGCCCCCGCCGGTGACTGCGATGATGCGGTCGCCGCCGTCAACCCCGCTGCCGCCGAGGCCTGCAACGGCATTGACGACAAC
>Ga0209347_1003114_pt1 | contig 20174 bp, 16 predicted proteins | sample AutmiccommuBRH23_FD_187382 | JGI IMG/M metagenome (GOLD analysis project Ga0209347, IMG submission 187382) | Deep subsurface microbial communities from Mt. Terri, Switzerland - Autotrophic microbial communities BRH/23 (SPAdes) (version 2) | ecosystem: Environmental > Aquatic > Deep subsurface >...
TCGCCGTCTCATAGGCCGCCCGCGCACTCTCGCCGTCGCCCAGCAGCTGATAAGCAATTCCCAGACTGCCGTAGACCGGCGGTGCCTCCGGCGCCAGCTCGGCCGCCCGGCCCAGGTCCTCGGCCCCGCCGGCGGGATCGCCCAGGATGATGCGCGTGCGGCCCAATTCGAACGCCAGGTTGGCGTCGCCGGGGGATCGGGCCAGTGCGTCGCCCAGCACCCGGAGCGCGCCGTCGCCGTCCCCGGCCTCCAGCAGCATCTTGGACAACGTCACGGCGCAGGGCGCGAATTCCGGATGGGCGGCCAATGCCCGGCGCAGCAGGGCGACGGCCTGCACGGCCTTGCCCTGGTTGTGGCGCACCAGGCCCAGGCAGTAGAGCGCTTCCGGATGCTCGGGCACGGCCTTCAGCACGTCCTCCGCGTCCTTGCCGGCGCGCGTCAGGTTGCCGGCGCGGAACGCCTGGCCGGCGCGCGCCATCAGGCGGGCGATGTCGTCTGCGGTCTTCGGTTTCAAGCGGCCTCTCCTGGATCGGCGGGCGGAAATCGGGGTGCCGGCGGGCGGGGCAAAGACTGCCACAGCCGCCCATCCGCGTCCATGTTGGCCGGGCGGGGCGCACGGCACCTTGATCTGGCGCAAACGAATACGGGCGGGCCCGGCTTGACAGGCCCAGCTTGACACACTTGGGGGCCGCCCCTTATATGATCGCGCCTTGCCGCCGGGGACCGACCCGGCGATGCAGCAAGGGCGCGTAGCTCAGCGGGAGAGCACTGCCTTCACACGGCAGGGGTCGCTGGTTCAATCCCAGCCGCGCCCACCATTAAAATCAAAGGGTTAGCTGGAAACGGCTAGCCCTTAAATTTTTCCAGGTAAGCACAGGGTAAGCAGGGCCGGCATGGACTCGCCTAGGACGTGACGCCCTTGACTTGTATGCATTGCGTACAGCATACTGGCGTTTATGATACGGAGTTTTCGCGACCGCGATACGGAGCGCTTCTACAAGGGGGAGACGGTTCGGAGGTTCCATGCCTTTGAACGGTCCGCAGCGCGAAAGCTAGATATGCTGGACGCGGCGGGTCGACTAGAGGACTTGCAGAGGCCACCGGGAAATCGCCTCGAAGCTCTAAAGGGCGACAGGCACGGTCAGCATAGCATCCGCATCAACGATCAATGGCGTATCTGTTTCGTTTGGAACGACGGGGCGGAAAACGTCGAGATCGTGGATTATCACTAGGAGGCAATTTTCATGGCACGCATCAGAACGCACCCCGGCGAAGTGTTGCACGAGGAATTTATGGCACCGTTTGGTCTAAGCGCCAACGTACTGGGTAAAATGCTGGGGGTCCCACACAACAGGATTTCCGACATCGTCCGGGGGCGGCGCGGCGTGACTGCCGATACGGCGCTTCGGCTGGCTAAGTGCTTCGGCACGAGCCCAGAATTTTGGATGAATTTACAGATGGCGCACGACGTCTCAAAGACCGCGATCGAACACGGCGCGGAAATCGAGACGGAGGTTCAACCCGTCGCCGCCTAGGTCGTAGGTTTTCAGGGAAGGGGGGGGCTATGGACGTAGTCTCTGGTATTGCAGCGATAAATACGGCAATCGAGATTGTCCGAAAGATAAATGGCGCTAAAGGGGCGTTGGAAACGGCGACGTTAAAGGTCGAATTGGCGGGAGTAATTTCTCAACTTGCGGACGCTAAGATTTCTCTTACCGATGCAAAGGAGAACATCGCCAAACAACAGGCTGAAATCGAGGCGTTGCAAGAGTCCATAAAATTTGAGGAAGAAACAATTGTAGAGCGCCAACTGCACTACAGAAAGCGCGCGGATGGCAGGCCTGTGGGCCGTCCATTTTGCCCGCGTTGTTGGGAAGTGGACTGTAAATGGATATCCATGCAGCAAAAAAAGGACTCAGGCGCCATGTATTGTTGGTGTCCTGAGTGTAAAATCGAAATCAGCGCCACCTCATATGTAGAGTGACTTTACCAGTCCGCAACGCCCACCGTCGCCGTCTGTCCCCATCCCGCCGGCAGTCCGTCGTAATGCTCGCCCGACTTACACGCGCCGCAAATCCGCTCCCCGCTCCACGTTGATCTAAAATCCCGTCGGCACCGCAAGCACGCCCGCCTCTTGGCAACCTGCCGCGGCCCGTCGCAACTATCGTCGGCCAGCATGGAGCGCCATTGGGCGATGATACCGGGACTGTGACCACCACACCGCGCCGTCGCCTCGACAACGGACGCACCGTCACGGCGGGCTTGGTCGTATGCGGCGACGACCTGGCGTCGATATTGGTCGGTGAATTTTACAGGCATGGCGGGGCGATCTCCCTTGAAAGAAAGGACCGGCGCGCCGCCCGTGTGGCATAGGAAACACACAGGCGGCGCGGCCGGATGGCGCGCAACGGGCCGTGCGCCCGTGCGCGCCTGGGAGGCTTAGAGGGTCAGCGATCCGTACATTGTCGAAGTCGGCCTTTCGACCGTGAGCAATGCACGAAGTTCGCCAAGGATGGTCACGAGGTTCTGGGTAAACTGGTTCCCCGTGTAGCCCGTCATAATCTGGGCGTCCTCGCGAAGCCGGAACGTCCCGACCTGCTCCGTGTCGGTGATCGCGAACGATCCCTGCGACATGGCCGGGCTTTGATGGATGTCGACCGCCCACACCTGCTCGGAGTTCGCGCCGTTCGGATCGCCCCACAGGAATTGACCGTCAGTCACCGCGCGGGTGCGCTGCATGGCGCGATAGTCGACCGGGTTGAGGATCACCAAGTTCGCCTGGATCTCATAGGAGTTCGCGAGGGTGCCAAGCGCCCGCGAAATCGACTCGATCCCGGTATCCCCCGAGGTCGGCGTGAAGGCCACGCGGTTGTCGGCGTGCGTCAGACCCTTCATCTGAGCCCCGGTGCCGGCGCCAGCGATGAGCTGCTGTTCGAGCTTGAGTTCCAAGAAATGCCGGAGATAACGGTCGATGATGCGGCCAAGTTCGCCAACGTCCGACAGAATTTGACGGCTCGCGCGAACATAGGTGGCAATCGTCGGCACCTTGAGGTCGAGCAAATCCCACTCGATAACGCTCTCTGGCTTGTCGGCGCCCTCGTGCACGAAGGGAGAGCCAGCGCCAACAACGTCCGCGTTGTTCGTGGTGCCGCTGGCCTCGCGCGAAAACTCGACGGTGCCGCCGGTCGTCGTCACGGTCGTAAGGCGATCACGAAGCCAACGGCGACGGCGGGCCGGTTCGATCACTCCGACATTCTCGCGCACCGCGAGATCGCCGGAGTCATAGCGAATGACGTTGGCCTGGACGTTCAAGAGTTTGGTCGCCGAGACCTTGACGCCACATTCCTTGATGCTGCCGGCCGCGAACTGCTGGAACGTGCCGTCCTTGTTGAGATCAGCCGCGAGGCTGACCGCGCTCGCCATGCTGGAAGATTGCCCAGCGCCGCCGCGCGGCGCAAGGTCACGCTCGGCAAGCCGCTGTTCCATCTCGATCAAGTTGGCTTCAAGCGCCTTAACCTTTGCGCTTTCGCGTTCCTTGAACTTGTCGAAGTCCGCCGAAAATTCGCCAATGGCCGACGCCACGGCGTCCGGTAGTTCGGCGCGCACGGCCAGGATGCCGCGATGGTTACGAATTGCAGTCATGGTTCATATTCCTTGTGTATGCCCCCGACGTGCCCAGCGGGCGCGCGGGTGCGCGTTGTACAAAGTGTTCGGATTGGGTCCGCCCATCGACGCAGCGCACGGCGTGCTATCGAGTCGGGTCCGGCAGCGCACGGCTTGCCGCAAGTGTCTGGGCGAAGGGCAGCGCACGGCGTACCCTCCGCAATGCCCCCCACCGTGCCTCGTGGCAACGGCGGGGAACGAGTAATATACTAACGTCCCGTGTAAATAACGCAACAATTTTTTACTTAGGGCGCTGCGTCCTAGTACTTCTTCGTAAAAAACTATGCAGAATGTGACAGTCACACAGTGCCGATTAGTTAAGTTTATGAGGCTCGTTCGGGTTCGCCTCAAGTTCATCCGCCAGCCGTCGCAAGGCGTCCGGCACCGCATCGGGTCCGCCGTTCGCCATTCCGATCAGGCCCAGGGTGATTTTCAGAATCTCGGTGAAGACCACGGCGTCCGGTACGCCTTGATCGGCAGCGGCCTCCATACCGAGCGCGATGGCCGTTGCGGCGTTCGCTTGATGCTTCGCGTCAGTCGTCGTCATTTTTCGATTCCTTCGTCCAGAGTTCCGATTGATTGAAAGTCGTCCGTTTGATCGTCTGGCCAGTTGCTAGGCGATGCACTGCCCGGTGCCGCCGTGTTATGCCGCGTTCGGGTCAGGTCCGCCGCCGCTCGGATTTCGGGGAGCCGGTCGCGAAGGGCGGCGCGGTCGGCGTCGGTCATCGGCGCGCCGTGATAGGATTGCCACACCTCGGCAAAGGGTGTTGCGCACACACCGACGGACAACAGGCCCTTGGCGTCCGGGTTTTCCAAGTTGTCGACGTACCAAGGCGAGACATTCTCGGGCAGTGCGCCGCCGGTGAGAATGGCCATTTGCAGGGGAGTAAATTTCCCGCGTTTACGGGAGCGTCGTTTTCGATTTGTGGGCATGGTGCTGTGTCCTTTTCTATCAGCTACCGGCAGGCCGGCCGGGGCGGTCTCGGAGGGGTTCAAGGTCGAGGTTTAAGGCCCGAAGCGCCGCAAGGAATCCGTTGCGGGCGTCCTTTTCCAAGGCGCACGCGGGATTGACCTTCGGCCCCCCGTAACGGTCGACGGTGACTTCCCCATGAATGGCGATGGCAACCTGGGCGGCGCGCATCCTGTCGAGGCATTCCGCCGCCGTGGTCAACAAAGCGATACCCGCCGAGTCGTCGATGCCGTATTCGGTGGCCACGTCGGCGAAGAACACGCGCCCGTGCTGGCCCAAGTGTTCGGGGGGATTATGTAATTTATGTAATTTCGTTGTCGTCATTTCACGCCCTTAGTTTCTAGACATTGTGAGTACCGCAGCCGGTCCTAGGGATGGGGGTGCGTCTACTTCCAAACCCTCCCCCCTGGCCCTGCGGGCTATATTTTCACGGGGGCGCGTGCGACTTTGCGACTTTGCGACTTTGGTTTCGGCCTGTTTGTATTTGATTCTGGGACGCCTCGCGTATGGGGTAGTGTATTTAAACCCGCAAACCCACAAACTATTGAAATAATTAGATATTAAGCGCGACTTTGGCATTTTTCTAAACCCCCACCAAACCCGCAAACCAACGCTTTCCGTCGCGCGTCGGCTCGCATTCCAGCTTCATGCCGTTGACGATCCGCCCACGTCGGAAATTAAGGATGCGCCCGATGCTCTTGGCGCTCGGATCGTTTCGCCCGGCCACGTCGGCCACGGCAGCGGAGACGGCCCGTTGCGCTTCGTCACCGAACGGTCCCGCGCCTTTGCGGATAGCGTCGGCCACGTCGGCGGCGGTGAATCCCGCATCGCCAAAGCACGCGCGCAACGCTTCCAAAAGATCGCCCAGGGCCTCCCGTTCTGGATCCGCTTCCGCGCCCGTGTTGATCGCGTCGAGCGGGTCTGCGCCCATGATCCACGCTACAGGCTGGCGCACGAACGAGTCCCACGCCTCAAACGAAGCCACGCGGCCGGGGCGCGGTGCCGCACCGCTGGTAAGCCAGCCGCGAACGATGGTCAGCGCCGCCGTGGCTATTTCGACACGATGCGCCATGACGTGCGCCAAGGGGTCGAGGTCGAATTGCCGGGCGAACGGGCGCTCGCACTTGGGATCAATCCGGCACGTCAAGACGCGCCGCGGCATGTCACCCGCGAGCGATACATTATTCCCGGTCAGCAGGAACACGGCTCGGTTCGGTAGGGCCAGGCTTTCCGATTTTCCGAGGATGCGGTCGCGGAACGTCGGCCCGGTCAGGAACGCGGCGAGGCTCGGGGAATCGAGGGTGCCGGCGAGGTTGTCCCAAACGATGGCCCGCGCCCCGGTGCGTAACGCGGCGAACAGGCGCTTTCTTATTTCCTCATCGTCGCGCGCCGCAACCGGGGGCCACGGTTCGGGACGTTCGCCGCTCGCCAGTGCGGCGATGCAGGACGCCAGCAGCGTTTTGCCGCTCCCAACCGTCGGCGCGTCGAACGCGAAGGCCGGCGCGGTCGGGAGTGCGGGGCGAACAACGGCGGTCAGGATCGCCGAAAGCATCACGGCCCAATCCTGCGGCGCGACGAAGGGAAATTCGCGGAACGGGTAAAGCGCCGTCTCGTAGGCCGCGCGCACCTCGTCGGCGGTCGGATGGTCCGGCACGCTCGACTCGCCGTCGCCCGCGTAGAGCAACCGGGATGCCGCATCGTATCCGGGCGAGTCCAAAACGCTCCCATCAGGCCGCAGGGTCGGAATGGTCGTCACGGCGTCCAGCGGCTTCAAGCCACGCATCGCGCCAAGGCTTAGAAGTTGGTCGACCAAGCGTTGCGGCGGGTCGTCGGCGGTCGCCGTGCCGTCTTGCCTGTAGCGCACGAAACGCACGGCGCCGCCTAAGAAATGCGCGAGCGCGTGACGGTCGAGCGGCACCGTTGCGCCATTGTAGATGTGGACGATTGCACCACCCAAGTCGAACACGTCGGGCCGCTCGCGCAATGTCGCTAGTACGGACTCGACCGCCTCGGCAGTCCGCCCCGGCCCGATGGCGACGGGGATCGACGGCGCAACGGTCGGGCCTCGATACCCGGCGGCGCGTAGCGTTGATTGCGTTATTTCCACGGTTGCGCCTCTCGTTCAAGTTCCGCGACACGGCTTTCCGCCCGCCTTAGTTCCAGCGCCAAGCGCTCCCATTTAAGAGAGCCGGAATTGAGCGCCGCCCATGTGGCCGCGTCCCAGAGTTCCGCCGTTGCCCGCGCCGCTGCTAGGCGGCGCTGCACATCGACCATGCTTCGCAAGTCGCCCAATGTCGGCGGCACGCGCCGGCCGGGCGGCTCGTTAGGGATGCGACGGCGGGCCTTAAGGAAATCGTCGGCAATCCAGTTCGAAAGGTCGTCGGCTACTCGCTTGTGATAAGCCGCGTCGGCCTTCGTCGCATCACGCCCGCGCGCCCGTTCGATCTCCGCAAGGGCCGTCTCGGAGACGCGGTCGAATTGATTTTTCTCAGGGGAAGCGGTAATATTTAGATGCTCAATCGAACCGCTTTGATATTCGCCGCCGTGTCCCTGCCCGGGCGCGGCGGTTTCCATTTCGATGTTCATTTAAGGTGCTCCGTTCTGCTGGGGTTGCACGGCCACGCGGCGCGGCACGCGCGGTGCGTCGGGCGGTGTTGGCGTGACAGTCACGGTTGCTGGTCCTGGCGTGCCGATCACGCGGCGCAGCTTGCGGACGGCCTTGGCGAGCGCCCGCCGTTCGGGTGCCCGCCGCTCGCTACGGAGCGCAGCTTCACCGTGCTGTAGGACACGATCCGCCGACTCGCGTACCAGGACGTTCAGGGCCGCAAGCTGTGCCTGTAACTCTTGTGGGGACGCCATCATGCCGCCACCGTTTCGGAAGTCGACCGGCGCGGGGCGCTCAGCTTTGCTTCGGCCCAAGCGTCGAGGTCAGCGGGCACGTACAACGCGCGGATTCCAAAAATCCTATAGACGGGACCGCCTCCGGTCGTCGCCCATTTTTGAAGGGTGCATTTGGATACGGGCAGGCCGCGCGCGGTGAGATAAGCGGCGGCTTCGGCGCGGGTGAGATATTCGGGTTGCATGGCATTTACCTTTCGCGTGGCTTGATCTACGCGAAAGGTAAGCGGTATCGGCTGTCACGGCTTAGAAGGCCGTGACAACTATTTACTGTTGGTTGATCCTGCGGCGGATTGTGTTCCAATCGCCGCCACGATCCTTGGCAATCTGGCGGGCAACGTCGCTCTTTTTCCAAGTCGGATGGCGTGACCAAATTTCATCGGCGGCGCTTTGCCATTCAGCGCGTCGTGCGTTTCCTTCGGCGCGTGCTTGCTTGTTGCGAGGTTCCGCAACTTGATCGCGGAACCGCTCGCGGCGCTTGGCGGATTCCTTAACATACGGCGCGAAAATCTCTGCATCCGCCCGGCCGCAAAGTTGATTGAGGGTATCTACAAAATTCGAAGTGTCCCAGCCGTGTTTGTGATCGCGACGAACTTGCGCGGCGGTTTTGAGAATTTCTCTGGCAATTTCATGGCGCGAGTCGTCGGGCTGTTCCAATATCCATCGCGCCGTCTTTTCGATGCGGACTAAGCGCGGAAGATATGATAGCCAGTTCAAGTTATTGATAATGTCCCGCGCCATTATCCCCGCCCCTTCTTATCCACCAACGTCACCACTTCGCCGCCCGACTCGCCCGCCGCTGCCGCCATGCCCGCCAGTGCGGGCGCGGCGGCACGTTCGGCCAGCGCGGCGCGGGCCGTGTCGGCAGCGTGGATGTACTTCTGCGAGGTCGACAACTGTTTGTGCCCGAGTGCCGCCATGATCTCCGCCGCACCCGCGCCGCCCATCGCCAACAGGGTTGCCATCGAATGCCGCAGCCCGTGCAAGCCGATGCCCTCCGGCAAGTCGGCTTCGTCGCGCACCTTGCGCCACGGTTTTGCCAGCGATATCGAGCCGTCACCTTTCGCGGGGCGGAACACGTAGTCGTCCGCCTCGCCTTCCGGCTGGCGCGCGACAATCTCTTGAGCGACGGCGGGCAAGGAAATCACACGCGGCTTGCCGGTACGGCGTCCGGTCTTATGCGCGGTCGGCGGCAGTGTGATTACGCCCGTCTTGAGGTTCACATACCGCCAGCGAAGCCCGGCAATCTCTCCGCGCCGTGCGCCGGTCAGGGCGATCACGCGGATCGCATCGGCGGCGGCGGGACGGATGCGTTTTTCCGTCTGCATCGTGTCGAGGGTGCGGAACAAACGCGCGTATTCCTCAGCACCTTCAAGAACGGTATCCCGCTCCCCGTCCGTGCCCACGGACACGCCCGCCGCCGGATTGTCGGAAATCATGCGTTCCGCTTGAGCCCATGAAAAGATCGCCCGCAACAATCGAATGGCCGAACGTGCCGTGCCTTCGCCGCCTGTCACACGGGCCAAACCGCGCTTGCCGGTCTTGATGCGGCCCGCCGTCTTGCCGTCGCGGATCGCGCCGAACGCGCGGCGAATATCCTCGGATTCCAGTTTCTGAACGTGCCGCTTACCCAAGAGCGGGCGAAGGTGACGTTCGATCCGCCCGGTATCAATCGCTCGCGTTGAGTCCGCTTTCTCAGCGAACCGCCCCGAGTCGAGATAGGCGTCCAGCACTTGGCCGACCGTCAGGGCTTCCCGAGCGGCTTGTTTGTCGGCCAGCGGGTCGCCGCCGTCCTTGATCGTCGCCGCCATGCCCTCGGCAATCTCGCGGGCCTTGTCGGGTGTGACGGCGCCGACCTTGGCGATGGTCGCTCGGCGTGACCGTCCCTCGGCGGTGCGATACTGATACACGTAGGAATGCGTGCCCGAAGCCCGAACGACGATCCCGAAACCCGGCAACCGATCATCCCACAGGAACGCGCGGTCGGCGTCCGGGTCCGGCTTGATCGCATCGACGGTGCGCTTGTTTATCCGTGGCATTTTGCCCTCCGATTTTTGCTTACCCGAGCGCTGGGTAAGCGCCAGGTAAGCAGTTGGGAGTAAATCAGGGTAAGAAACGCCCTGACCACTGCCACGGATAGTAAGGTAAATAATGGCGGAAACAAAGGGAAAAGTAAGTATTCGTTCGGAATGGGTAAGCGATGGTAAATGCCTAGGAACTGCATTCACACGGCAGGGGTCGCTGGTTCAATCCCAGCCGCGCCCACCATTGCCAACAAGGACTTAGCGGAAATTTCGACGGGCTCCTCAGGGCGCTCTGTGCCCATATTGTGCCCAAAGTCGTTCAATGCAGCGATGGCCTGGGCTTGGAAGTCCGGGGCCAAGTGCGCATAACGTTGAACCATAGACAGGCTTTTGTGGCCCGTCAGGTGCATGACTTCGTAGATCGGAACGCCTTTCTGGACGAGACGCGAGGCGAACGTATGCCGCAGGTCGTGGAACCGGAAGTCATGCAGGCCCGCCTTGTCGCGGGCGGTTTCGAAACCGGCCTTGAAGCGTTGCATCGGCTTCCCCCGGTAGGTGAACACGGGTCCGCTTTCCTGCGGCCCTAGGTCTGCCAGGGTTTGCTTCACGCGGTCGGTCATGCGGATGGTCCGATCTTCGCCGTTCTTGGTTTCGGTGAAGGTCAGACGGCCTCGCTTGAGATCAACATGCCGCCAATCAAGCCGGAGCAGTTCGGACTTCCGCCCGCCCGTGTCGACGGCGACGATGATGATGGGCTTGAGGTGTTTGGGCGCGTGGTGAAGCAAGCGCACCTCTTCCTCGGGTGTCAACCATCGGCACCGGCCCTTAGGTGTCTTGAACCGGGGGAAGGGCGGCACGGTTTCCAACCGGCCTTCCCGATGGGCTTTGTTCAAGATCGCCTTAAGGGTCGCCAAGTCCTTCTGGACGGTGGCGTCCACGACGTTCGCACTGCGGTCGTCGGCGAAGTCCTGCACCTGGGCGGCGGTGATGTCCTTGATGTTAAGGCCATCGAAGCGGTCCAGGAGGCATTGCAGGCGGTATTTGGTGCTTCGGCTGTAGCCTTCCGAGTTCTCCCGGAATTTGGCTTCGGCATACTTCAGAAGCGCGTCACGGAACGGAACGTCGGGGATTTTGCCGAAGTGCCTTTCCATGAAACTCTCCTGCTGCCATTTGGCTGCAAGCGCCTGGGCTAGGTCTTTATCGTCAGTCCCAGTGCTCTTGCGGTGGCGTTTGCCGTGTTGGTCGTACCAAGTTGCCCACCAGGACGGTGAGCCTTTGCGTTTGAAGATACGCATGATTGCCTTTTCCTCTCGTTCGAGGTCCGGGCGCTGTCGCACCGCTTATTGTCGTCGGCAAAGGCGACGATGTCCACGATGTCCCAGCGCCTGCACCGGGGGCCAAGGTCCACGTAAAGGATGTCGAACCGGGAAAAGGTGTCCGTCGAGACGCCGAGCCATGCGGCGGCCTCGTCACGGGACAAGTACCGCCGGGGCGGGATGTCGCCCTTAAGCTTAAGGGCCTGGTCCTGGTTGGCGTCCGTCGTCATGGCCTTAAAGCGGTTCCGAAGTCCGTTACGTCACGGCACCCAAGGGGGTGCGCGCACAAGGTTTGGTCGAACCCGCGCGGAAAACCATGGAGCGTTACGTTACGTAGGGGGCCAACATGACGTGTACGTTGGCACGGCCCACGACTCCGGCGGGTTACGTGACGTAATGTTTCAGACGCGGGAGAGTTTTGCGCTCGACCCTTAAGCTTAAGGGACCATGCCCGCTGGGCGGGTTCCGTAAGGGGGCGAATCGGGCCGGGCCGACTCTTAAGCTTAAGGCGGCCTGTCCGCCCGGACGGCGCGTCAATCGCGGGGCTGGCTATCGCTCGCCCCTTAAGCTTAAGGGAAAAAGCTCGTCCACGCGCCAAGCGATAGGAGGGCGAAGGCCTTAAGGCAAGCGGACATGTTTTGCGGCTCATCATGCCGCCCGCATACCCGCGACGGCCTTAAGGCGTCCAATCCCTTTAAATGAAACTCGCCCTTTAAAAGAAACCGTTTCCTTTAAATGGAAAAAGCAATTTTCTGTCTTTCTGGCCGGAGTGCATTTAAAGGGGAAAAAATTCAAATTCCCACGACCGCAAGCCTGCTCTTGTCGCATTTAACCCGTGCTCAACGATGCCTATTGCGAATCGCTGGACAACGTTACGTATACGGGGTGCCCCTGTTCAAACCCGTATACGTAACGGGAAGGCCGCCGAGTATAGTTGGATTCAAGATTTATGAAGTTCGTTTGTATAGGGGCCTTGGCTGGGGACTTAACAACAATTCCTCCGACGGCATTTACGCAGCTTGTAATTTCGCCTTATTGTTGCAGCGTCTGCTTTAAGGAAAGAGGGGCGTTCGTCGGCGCATGCCGTCAACTCGAATAGCCTCAATTCATTAAGCGTTCCCATCAAAGGGGCACTCGCCCACTGCTGCGTCAGGGGTTCGTTCGTGTCATTAGGCCAAACACACAGATATGCCGCGTATTCTTGACAATATTGACCAATCGCTTCTTCCAGCTTTGGTGGACACCTTAAAGGTATCTAATAGGGCTGATTTCTGTGTCGGGTATTTCAATCTGCGGGGCTGGAAGGAAGTCGATGAACACATTGAAAAGTGGGCAGGCGGTGACGGGAGTTCATGCAGGCTCCTTGTCGGAATGCACCAATCTCCAGATCGAGATATTCGTGAGAGACTTTCCGCTGCCTACACGAATGAAGGGATCGATAACGCAAAAGCCATAGAGCTTAAAAAGGCGCTCGCAGAGGAATTCCGAACCCAATTGTCACTCGGGGTTCCGAACAATTCCGATGAAGCAGGGCTGAGGCGACTGGGCCGACAAATTCGAGCAAGAAAAGTTGTTGTAAAATTATTCTTGAGGCATCGGCTTCACGCCAAACTCTACCTTCTCCATCGCCCAGACCCGATAAACCCCAAGGTCGGATTCGTCGGGAGCAGCAACCTTACATTCGCCGGATTGGCCATGCAGGGGGAGCTCAATGTCGATGTAATGGACCACGATGCATGTCAAAAACTCGCGGACTGGTTTGAAGCGAGATGGAATGATCGTTGGTGCATAGATATCTCGGACGAACTTGCCGATATCATCGAGGATAGCTGGGCGAGCGAGAAACTTACGCCGCCTTATCACGTGTATCTAAAAATTGCCTATCACCTCTCTCAAGAAGCCCGGCGCGGGCAATCTGAGTTTCGCATCCCCCAGGTTTTTGGAAATCGTCTTTTCGAGTTCCAAACAAGCGCAGTCAAAGTCGCGGCGCATCATTTGAACCAGCGAGGGGGGGTGGTTATTGGTGATGTGGTTGGGCTGGGTAAAACCATCATGGCCTCAGCGCTTCTCAAAATAATCGAAGATACGGATGGTCGCAGCCTAATTATCTGCCCAAAAAATCTGGTCGATATGTGGGAGGATTACGTCGAGACCTATAATCTTTCGGCAAAGATCGTGTCACTGTCTCGTGTAGATACCGAACTTCCTGAATTAAGAAGATATCGGACCATCTTGATCGACGAGAGTCATAATCTCCGTAATCGAGAGGGCAAACGCTACAAAGTCATAGAAGGTTACATTAGGTCTAATGATAGCCGGTGCATTCTGCTGTCAGCGACGCCCTACAATAAAACCTTTATCGACCTCTCGTCCCAGCTTCGCCTGTTCCTCGAAGATGACCAAGATATAGGCATCCGCCCAGAGGCCATGATCAGGGAAATCGGGGGAGAGACAGAATTCGTTCGAAAGCACCAATGCCCAGTCAGGTCTGTGCTCGCTTTTGAAAAAAGCGACCACACTGACGATTGGCGAGATTTGATGCGGCTGTTCATGATCAGACGAACGCGCGGGTTCATCGTGCAGAATTACGCTGAGACGGACAATGAGAACGGGCGCAAGTACATCACTTTCTCAGACGGCACGCGTTCGTATTTTCCTATTCGTCAGCCCAAGGCCGTCAAATTCAAGATTGACGACGATGACCCGAACGACCCGTACGCTCGGGCATATTCACCTGAAGTTTTATCCCTAGTCGAAGGACTGATGCTCCCGAGGTATGGACTGGGTAACTATCTCACATCAGACCCAGAACATCCGCCAACCGCAACCGAGAGCAAAATAATGGAAGGCCTTGGCCGTGCTGGCATTCGGCTGATGGGGTTTTGCCGGACCAATTTGTTCAAGCGGCTAGAAAGTGGAGGTCCCGCCTTTATCCAATCGATTGACCGGCACATTATGCGAAACCTCATTTTCCTTCATGCGATAGAGATTGGACTTCCGATCCCCATTGGTTCGCAAGATGCCGAATTGCTGGATGTCTCAGATGAGGATGTGGACTCCGAAGCGGCGGCATCCCTATTCGATAATGCGGAATATGGAGATCGTGATGATGATCCTATTTCGGCCGACGAGGGGGTGGAGCTTCTGCGTGCACATGCGGCGAACGTCTACGAAGAATATCGAAGCAAAAAAAATCGTCGCTTTAAATGGTTGAGCCCCAAGCTGTTCACGCCTGCCCTTGCAAAGCACCTGACCGAAGACAATGAAAGTCTCAAACGTGTCATCTCGATTTGTGGGCGCTGGGAAGAGGCCAGAGACAACAAACTGCAAGAGCTGATCAAGCTTCTGAAGACTACCCACGCGGATGAAAAAGTTTTGGTCTTCACCCAGTTTGCAGATACGGCACGGTATCTTGAACAGGCGCTCCACCGGGCCAAAATTTCGAATATTTCGGCTGTTACAGGGGATTCAGAAAACCCTACAAGGCTAGCTTGGCGGTTCAGTCCAAAATCTAATGGGAAAGAGCAAGTCGCCCAGAAAGAGGGTGAGCTTAATGTGCTCGTTGCGACCGATGTTCTATCGGAAGGCCAGAACCTACAAGACTGCTCGATCATCGTGAATTTTGACCTTCCCTGGGCTATCATTCGCCTCATTCAGCGTGCGGGGCGTGTGGACCGAATTGGCCAGCAATCGGATACAATCCATTGCTATTCTTTCTTGCCGGCTGACGGGGTGGAACGGATCATCCGATTGCGAGCCCGAGTTCGAACGCGGCTGACGGAGAATCGAGAGGTCGTCGGTTCCGATGAAGCATTCTTCGAGGACGACGACGGCGAAAACCCGATTCAGGACCTTTACAGTGAAAAATCGGGAATTCTTGATGGAGACGACGAGGGGGAGGTGGACTTAGCCTCGATGGCTTATCAAGTCTGGAAGAACGCCATTGAAGACGACCCCAAGCTCCAAAAAACAATCGAAGAACTGCCCGACGTAGTCTACGCAACAAAGAAAATAGCGGCCTCTGAAGTGGCTCCAGAAGGTGCTTTGGTCTACGTCAAAACACCTGATGATAATGATGCCTTAGTCCGCGTTGATGGAGAGGGTAATGTCGTTACGCAATCGCCGCTCGCGATTCTTAGAAGTGCGGAATGCTCTCCAAGCGAGCCTGCTCTAGAGCGGGCGGATTGGCATCATGATGTCGTCGGCAGTGGGGTCACTCATTTGCTTCAGGAAGAGCGGACGACGCATGGGGCCCTGGGACGCCCAAGCAGCGCTCGCTTCAAAACGTATGATCGTTTGAAGCGGCTGCTAGAGGACCAAGGAATCGAACGCGACCTGTTTTTCACCGACCTGCTCGTACGTGAAATCGAGAAGGCCATGGCGGATATTTATGAATATCCGTTATTCCAATCTGCGATCGATGTAATTAATCGCCAACTCAAAGCGGGGATCAGTGACCGTGATTTAGCTGAATTGGTGATCAGCCTTAGGGGGGACGGGCGGCTTTCAATGATCCAAGACAAAGACGATGCCCGTTCGGATATGAGGATCATTTGTTCCATGGGGCTGAGAGCTGGGTCATGAGCCTTGATCGTCACCGCACAGAGCAACATCTTAAAAGCGCTGATTTACAATCGCTATTTATTGAAGAATTGGGTTGGGATCATCCGGGCTCCCGACAAGACGAAGAAATTGAAATTGCTGGACAGCAATTTCGTCTGAGCCCGGTGGCGGAAAAACGAGGCGTGAAAATCTTTCGATGTGGCGATATTCCTGAAAGGCCACTTCGGCAGAAAATTGAGAAAGAGGTCACCAAGCGGGCTTTCGAGCATCTAATCGTTTTTATTGCCGCTGATAATTCAAGGCAGATTTGGCAGTGGGTTGCGCGTGAAAAAGGAAAGCCCGACGCCTTTAGAGAACATAGCTGGCTGACAAATAGGTCGCCCGAGCCGCTCCTACAGAAACTCGATCACATCACATTCTCTCTTGAAGAAGAAGAAGCGCTCACGCTTGCCGGGACCACTTTGCGTCTCCGGGACGCTTTCGACCGGGAAAAAATCACCAAAAAATTCTACGACGCGTTTAAGAACCAGCACGATAAATTTCTTGGCTTCATCGAGGGGCTAACCAGTGCCGCTGACAAACAGTGGTACGCGTCTCTGATGTTGAACCGGTTGATGTTCGTCTACTTCATCCAAAAGAAGGGCTTTTTGGATGGCGATATCAACTATCTGAAGAACCGCCTTGCCCAGGTGCGGGAGACCCAGGGCGAAGGGAAGTTTCATAGTTTCTATCGAGCTTTCTTGCTGAAACTATTTCACGGTGGCCTCGCGACGCCAATGAACCAACGTGACGAACAGACCGCTCAGCTCATTGGGTGTATTCCTTATTTGAACGGCGGTTTGTTCGAGCCTCATATTCTTGAGGGCGATGGCAGTGAAATCCAGATTGTCGACGAGGCCTTTGAAGCCGTATTCGCCTTTTTCGACCAATACGAATGGACGCTCGATACAAGAGCGATTGAGCGCGCAGATGGCCGGGAAATAAATCCGGACGTGTTGGGCCACATCTTTGAGAAATACATCAACCAGAAACAGATGGGGGCCTACTACACGAAAGAGGACATCACCGATTACATAACCAAAAACACGGTTATCCCCTGGCTGTTCCAGAATGCACAGTCCCTCGACAAAGTCGCGTTTGAGCCTAGCGGCGTTGTTTGGCGCCTTATGTCAGATAGCCCTGGTTCATACATTTATCCAGCGGTCTCGCGCGGGATCGAACTGGAACTTCCGGCGGAGGTTGCTGCTGGCATCGATGATGTTTCGTCGCGTGGTGAATGGAACAAAGAGGCGGCTGGGCAGTATGCGTTGCCGACAGAGATATGGCGGGAAACGATAGCGCGAAGGCTGCGATACCAAGAGGTTCGGGCGAAAATTGAAACAGGCCACATCACGAAGATCGAGGACCTGATCACTTATAACTTGGATATCCGCCAGTTCGCTCAGGATGTGATCCAATATGCGGAAAGCCCTGATCTGGTTCGTGCGTTTTGGAAGGGCATTTCCTCAATCAAGGTTCTGGACCCAGCCTGTGGGTCCGGAGCATTCCTATTCGCAGCCCTGGGGATTTTGTACGACCTTTACGACGCCTGCCTGGAGCGCATGGAGCAGTTTGTCAGCACCGCGCCTGAACCGACTGGGGGGCGAGCCCAGGTTTATTCCGATTTTCGGGAGGTCCTTAAACAGGTCTCGACCCACCCCAATCGCGCCTACTACATATACAAATCGATCATCATATCGAACCTATACGGCGTCGATATTATGGATGAGGCGGTCGAGATTTGTAAGCTCCGCCTGTTTTTGAAACTCGCGGCACAGTTGGAACGGCCTGAACAAATCGAGCCGCTCCCGGACATTGATTTCAATATCCGTGCCGGGAATTCGCTGATTGGATATACCTCGTTTAAAGACGTAAAGCGGGCGACGGAAGCTTCCGGTTTCGATTTCGATGATCGGGCCGGAAAAATTGAAGAAGCCGCTGAAGATTTGGACAAGGCATTCCAATTATTCCGGCAACAACAAACAGAGTTGAACGGGATTATCGAGGCTGACCACAAATCAGAGCTTCGGAGAAGACTGGCTGAACTTGGCGTCCAACTCGACCGGTTTCTGGCGAATGATTATGGTATTGAGGCCAGCGACGACTTGGCATCAAATGCGGACTTTCAAAGCTGGAAAAGCAGCCACAAACCGTTCCACTGGCTAATCGAGTTTTATGGGATTGTCGCAGATGGCGGCTTTGATGCCATTGTCGGAAATCCACCGTACCTAATGTATCCCAGTAAGAATGTCGGATACGGCCTTCTTGAGCGCTACATCCAGACGATATCTTGCAAAAACCTGTACGCATTTATTTTTGAGAGATCGTTGCAGTTGGCTAAGGCAACGGGACCAGTAGGAAAGATCGTTCCTCTGACAGTCACTTCCTCGGCAAGAGTTCAGCCATTACAGAATATCTTGCGAAAACGCGGATTGTTGCTCGCCCTAAGTTTTCCCCGCCGCCCACAATCGATCTTTGACGGCGTCGAGATGCCTGTCTCGATTATTTTGTCCATTCCAAGAGCGCAGGAAAGTCTGTTTACGTCCTCAATAATAAGGTTCTCAGCCAGTCAACGAGACACTATTACCGAGGTGCCCCGATTGATCGAGCATAATCAAGTTATAGAGGGGGCTAGGATCGCAAAACTTAGCAGTGTCCTTGATTTGCAGATTCTTAATAAGCTTTCTGCCCACCCGATGGTGGTAGACCAATTGGCTTCAAGGCTCGGCACAAACTGCGTTTATTACCAAGAAGCATGTAGGTACTGGCTGAAAGCCTCAAACAAACGCCCTCGGTTCTTCAAAAATGGACAAGAAATTGAGCAGCCACATGGGAGGAAAATTTTATTCCAAGGGGAACAAGAGTCTGCATTCGTTTCAGTGCTTCTAAACTCATCCTTATTTTATTGGTTCTACTCCGCATGTTCTGATTGCGAGCACGTCAATGATACCCTTGTCAGGGGGTTCTGGGTGCCACGGGACTGGTCTGAGTACAATTGGATTGCGGCGGCATTAGAACTGAACACTGACATGGCAAGAAATGCTGTAAGAAAGAGCATCAGAACAAAAAACAATGACGAAATAGAATACGACGAAATCGCAGCATCAAAATCAAAACAAGTAATTGATGAAAACGAACGGATGTTGGCCTCTATATACGGCCTGACTGATAATGAACTGGACTATGTAGCGAATTACGACATCAAATACCGCCTTGGAGCATCAGCGGATGATGAAAGTTGATGTTCCGAAGGATTGTGTAGCCTTTTTCTGCTCGAACTCTTGTCCGGGTGACATCATCCTGAAAGCCCAAGATTGGGCGAATAGGCGGACCGTGCGGTCGATTGCCGTTATCGGCGGTTTTCATACGCCGGTCGAGAAGGAAGTCCTTCGGCTTTTGATCCGAAACTCGGCTCCAGTTGTCTATGTCTTGGCTCGGTGTATCGAGGGGTGGCGAAAGCCGCGTTCAATTGCAGATGCGATGGCGGCGGGTGGGCTTATAGCGGTCTCACCATTCGATGATAAACAAACTCGGACAACCGCTCGTACTGCCGCAATCCGAAACGAGTTTATCATTTCAAAAGTTGATAAAGTTTTGGTCGCTCATGCTTCTGCGTTGGGTAAGACCGAGGCATTGGCGCGGGCTACACTCGATCAGGGAATGAATCTATTCACATTTGACTCACCGTCAAACGACCGCTTGCTAAAGATGGGTGCAGCTATCTGCCAGTAGATCACGAGTTCGCTCAAAGTTGATCGCGAAGTTGATGGGGACAACGCGTTTTCGTAATCCACCAACTAAATGGAGCAGGTTTTTTTGTGTGCCCAAATCCCACCGGCCTTATTCGATTATATCCCGTCTAAAATCCCACTGTTCGGTTGATTGGCACGACAGCGCCCGAACAAGCAGTTGATTCAGTTAGGTAATTTTCGCCTCTGCCCCATTCACACGGCAGGGGTCGCTGGTTCAATCCCAGCCGCGCCCACCATTCCTTTCTGCTCAATGATGGATAATGACGACGGCATCATGTCGGGCCAGTTATCGATCACTCAGGAAAATAGGAATATATTGACAATTGGTGCCGCAAAGCATAGTATATTAAGATTGTAGGTTCTGGATCACCAGTTCCTTCCGGATGCTCCGAAGCATCCTATAAAATTAAGTTTCCCTCGCGCCCGATCGGCGCTTCCGCCAAGCCCGGCATTACTCCGGAGAACTCGGCCCGAAGCGCCGCGACATCGGATAACGCCACTGATTCTCTGTAATGAACCCGGTTGCCGGCGCGAGATTCCGCCGCCTGCAATTCGCTTCCCTGCGTGTTCCGAGGAGCGCTTGCGCGTCCATGCCGTCTCCCTGGAGCACGCGTACCTATTCGCAAGGAGACGGAACGTGAAGCCTCCCTTCAAACTGAACGCGACCTTGGGTCGCGCCTACAACACAGATCCGGATGATGTCCTGCGCACGAAGCAGGCGTTGAGAAAGCTCGGTCATTTCGAAGCGCCTTCCTACGGAATGACGGAGTATCCCGACGAACCCCTGTTCCAAGGGATCGAGAAATTTCAAGAAAGGTATGGTCTGCGCCGCGATGGTGTGATGAAGCCGGACGGGGAAACCGTCGCGAAGTTGGGTCAAGTTATGGCTGAGCAGGGTCTAGGTGAAACCAAGGCCAGCCCCAATGTTCTCGGGCTTTCGGGAGAGATC
>Ga0209347_1003115_pt1 | contig 20168 bp, 17 predicted proteins | sample AutmiccommuBRH23_FD_187382 | JGI IMG/M metagenome (GOLD analysis project Ga0209347, IMG submission 187382) | Deep subsurface microbial communities from Mt. Terri, Switzerland - Autotrophic microbial communities BRH/23 (SPAdes) (version 2) | ecosystem: Environmental > Aquatic > Deep subsurface >...
TAAGTCCCAAGGATCGTGAATGGGAAAAGTTGTACCGCCGCCGTTGGCAGCATGATAAAGTCGTTCGAACAACCCATGGGGTAAATTGTACCGGTTCATGCAGCTGGAAGGTTTTTGTTAAAGATGGAATTATTGCTTGGGAAAATCAAGCTACGGATTATCCGACCACCGGAGAAGATATGCCGGAATATGAGCCAAGAGGGTGTCCGAGAGGAGCAAGTTTTTCTTGGTACACTTACAGTCCTTTACGGGTTAAGTTTCCTTATATTCGCGGTATATTACTGCAATATTGGCGGGATGCGCTAAATAAAACTAATGATTTGCTTAAGGCCTGGGAAAGTATTGTTGAGGATGAGGAAAAAGCCCTTAGCTATAAAGCTGCCAGAGGAAAGGGCGGATTTATGAGAACTTCATGGGAGGAAGTAAACCAAATTATCTCAGCTCAAATGATTTATACGATTAAAAAATACGGCCCAGACCGTATAGCAGGCTTTACACCAATACCGGCAATGTCAATGGTAAGCTATGCTGCCGGCTCTCGCTTTCTCTCCTTGGTCGGGGCACCGATGCTCAGTTTTTACGACTGGTATGCGGATTTACCTCCCGCTTCGCCACAAATCTGGGGTGAACAGACTGATGTACCCGAAAGCAGTGACTGGTATAATGCCGGCTACTTAATAATGTGGGGCTCAAACGTCCCTTTAACCCGAACCCCTGATGCTCACTTTATGACAGAGGTAAGGTATAAGGGGACAAAAGTTGTATCAGTCAGTCCTGATTATGCTGAATCAGTCAAATTCGCCGATAGTTGGTTACCTGTTAATCCGGGTGCTGACGGCGCCTTGGCACAGGCGATGACGCATGTCATCTTAAAAGAATTTTATGTTGATCAACAAACTGATTATTTTTATAGCTATACAAAAAAATATACTGATTTTCCCTATTTAATAACGCTAAAAAAACAAAATGGGACATATATTTCCGACCGCTTTCTGACAGCAAGTGATCTTGGTATGCCACTTACTAATGCCGAATGGAAAACGGTTGTTATCGATCAGGATTCTAATAGATTTGCAGTTCCAAACGGAAGTATCGGTCACAGATGGGAAGGTAAAGGGACTTGGAATCTGAAAATGAAGGATGAGCAAAATGCTGAGTATAATCCCAGAATGACCCTCCTTGGAGTAGAAGATGAAGTTGTAGGAATTGATATTCCTTATTTTGATGATAACAAGAGAGATTTGCTGAAACGTTCGGTACCGATAAAAAAGGTTATGGTAAACGGTGAAGAGTTATATGTAACGACAGTATTTGACATAATGCTGGCTAATTACGGAATCCACCGAGGATTAAATAATGGAGATTATCCGCAAGATTATGATGATATAAAGCCGTATACTCCAGCTTGGCAGGAAGAATTCACCGGTGTAGACCGTAATCAGGTTATTCAAATAGCCAGAGAATTTGCCCAAAATGCCGTAGATACCAAAGGACGCTCAATGATAATCATGGGTGCGGGTATTAATCATTGGTATCACGGGGATACAATTTACCGGGCAATATTAAATCTTGTCCTGCTAACAGGATCTCAAGGTGTAAACGGCGGTGGCTGGGCTCACTATGTGGGACAGGAAAAGGTCCGTCCGGCTGAAGGTTGGCAGACAGTTGCCTTTGCCCGAGATTGGTCGATGCCACCGCGCTTGCAAAATGCTACTTCTTATTACTACTTTGGTACAGACCAATGGCGTTATGAAGAGTTACCGGTGAGCGAGCTTACAGCTGCTAATATGAAACCAAGATATCAGCATTCCGCCGACTATAACGCTTTAGCGGTAAGGTTGGGTTGGCTTCCTTCATATCCCCAGTTTAACAGCAATTCTCTTAATCTGGTTGAGGAAGCTAAACAAGCGGGAGCAGACAGTAGGGAAGATATTATTAAGTATACGGTAGAAAATTTAAAAGAGAGAAAGATAGAGTTTGCTGTAGAAGATCCGGATAATCCAGTGAATTTTCCAAGAACATTATTTGTCTGGAGAGCTAATTTAATCTCCAGTTCCGGTAAGGGACATGATTATTTCCTTAAACACTTTTTAGGAACAACACACGGTTTATTGGGAGAAGATTCGTCTGAACTAAAAACATCTGAGATTAAGTGGCATGATAAAGCTCCGGAAGGGAAACTTGATTTATTGGTAAATCTTGAATTCAGAATGTCTGGTACAGCTCTTTATTCGGATATTGTCCTGCCTGCTGCAACATGGTATGAAAAGCATGATATCAGCAGTACGGATATGCATCCTTATGTTCATCCGTTTAATCCGGCAATCTCTTCACCATGGGAAGCAAAATCTGATTGGGATATTTTTAAAGGTCTGGCGAAAGATTTTTCTGAACTAGCTAAAAAATATCTTCCCGATGTAAAACAGGATATAGTTTCAATGCCTTTATTACATGATTCCCCGGATGAGATTGCTCAGCCGTTCGGAAAAGTAAAAGACTGGCGCAAAGGGGAAACAGATGCAAAACCCGGTTTAACGATGCCCAAGCTGGTAATTGTTGAACGGGATTACACCAAGATTTTTGATAAATTCACATCTGTCGGACCTTTATTAGAAAAAAATCCGGTCGGTGCTCATGGTGTATCCTGGTCTGCTGCTGAGGAATATCAACAGTTGAAAAAGAAACTGGGTACAGTGCAAAAGCTGGGGATTTCCCAAGGGATGCCAAAGCTTGAAACGGCAAAGGATGTGATTGAAACCATTCTTAATCTGTCAAGTGCCACCAACGGAAAAATGGCATTAAAGGCTTGGCAGGCTGAGGAAAAGAAAACCGGTTTACAGTTGGCGGATTTAGCAGAAGACCGGCAATCTGAGCAATTTAGCCTTGACAGTATTACTGCCCAGCCAAAAGAGGTAATTCCTACGCCGATCTTTAGCGGTACAAATAAGAACAGAAGATATTCACCGTTTACAACTAATATTGAAAGATTGGTACCGTTTAGAACCTTAACCGGGCGTCAGCATTTTTATGTTGATCATGAAATAATGCTTGAATTCGGTGAAGCGTTGCCGACTTTTAAACCGACTTTGCCTTCCAGAGTATTTATTACAGATGATTCAAAACCGGAGAATAACGGAAAAGAGATTACCTTGCGTTACTTGACACCCCATGGCAAGTGGAATATTCACAGCATGTACGGCGACTCATTAACCATGCAAACCTTGTTTAGAGGTGGACCGAACGTCTGGATGAATAATGATGATGCTGCTGAAATCGGGATTAAAGATAACGATTGGATAGAAGTATACAACAGAAACGGTGTGGTTGTCGCCAGGGCAGTTGTCAGTCACCGCATTCCGAGAGGAACAACATATATGTATCATGCTCAGGATAAAACATTAAATACTCCCGGCTCAAATATTACCAATGAACGGGGTGGAACGCATAACAGTCCGACGAGAATCCACCTAAAACCCACCCATCTGATCGGCGGATATGCGCAATTCAGTTACGGCTTTAATTATTACGGACCGACCGGCAATCAGCGTGACCTAAAAGTTGTTATCCGCAAACTCAAGGAGGTGAATTGGCTTGAAGATTAAAGCACAAGTCGCAATGGTAATGAATTTAGATAAGTGCATCGGTTGTCACACCTGCAGTGTTACCTGTAAGAATACCTGGACAAACCGTAAAGGAGCTGAATATATCTGGTTTAATAATGTTGAGACCAAACCGGGAATAGGCTATCCGATGGAGTGGGAAAATCAGGAGAAATATAAGGGCGGCTGGGTCTTAAAAAACGGAAAGCTGCAGTTAAAAGCCGGTAACAGAATAAATAAGTTGTTAAATATTTTTCATAATCCCGATCTGCCGACCATTGATAATTATTATGAGCCATGGACCTATGATTACGAGACATTAATCAACAGCCCGGAAAAAAAACACCAGCCTGTAGCAAGACCGAAATCACAAATAACCGGCGATTTTCTTGATTTGAAATGGGGTCCCAACTGGGAAGATGATTTAGCGGGTGCGCATGAAACAGGAAAAAGAGATCCCAATATGCAAGGGATCGAAGAAAGTATCCGTCTTGAGTTTGAGCAGGCCTTTATGATGCATCTGCCGCGGATTTGCGAGCATTGCTTAAATCCATCCTGCGTAGCATCATGTCCTTCAGGAGCAATGTACAAGCGGGACGAAGATGGTATTGTCCTGGTCGACCAGGAAGCTTGCCGGGGCTGGCGTTATTGTATGACAGGCTGTCCTTATAAAAAGGTGTATTTTAACTGGCAGACACAAAAAGCTGAAAAATGCACCTTCTGTTTTCCGCGTATCGAAGTGGGACTGCCGACAGTCTGCGGGGAAACCTGTACCGGCAGAATCCGTTATATCGGTGTTTTATTATACGATGCTGATAAGGTAGAGGAGGCAGCTTCAGTTAAAGATGAACAGATGCTTTATCAAGCTCAATTAGATATCTTCCTTGATCCCAATAATCCGGAAGTGATTGCTCAGGCAAAACAAGATGGAATTAAAGATGATTGGATTGAGGCAGCACAGAACTCACCTGTTTATAAGCTTGCAGTTGAACAAGGACTTGCTTTACCGTTGCATCCCGAATACCGGACACTGCCGATGATCTGGTATGTACCGCCTTTAAGCCCGATAATGAACCTCTTTGAAGGCAAAGGAAGCAATCTTTATCAGGAAGATATTTTCCCGGCAATAAACAATATGCGAATTCCTGTTCAATATCTCGCTAATTTACTAACTGCCGGTGATGTGGAGATTGTGAAAAATGTACTGAAAAAAATGGCAGTGATGAGGCAATACATGCGGGCGAAGACTTTAGGGAAAAAGTATGATAAAGAAGTTATTGAAAACTTGGGATTAACAGAAGCAAAAATAGAGGAAATGTATCGGTTACTGGCAATTGCTAAATATGAGGACCGCTTTGTAATACCTTCAGCCCATAAAGAAGAATTTAGCAACTTATATCAGGAACAGGGATCAACTGGTTATGATTTTGGTAACAGCTGCAATACCTGCATGACAGGGGATTATTCTCAGGATAATTCGGGATTTTTTCTGGGATTGGGTGATAAAAATGGAAAATAAAGAACTTTTGCGTTTAATCTCAAGATTATTATTATACCCGCAGGAGGAAATGTTAACTGTTAACCTGAGTGATTATCACTTTAGAAATAAAGAAACAGAAAGAAGAATAATGGATTTTATAGCGTACCTGCAAAGCATACCAATTGCCGAGCAGCAGAAAAATTATGTTAATACCTTTGATTTTAACGAAAAAACCAATCTCTATCTTACTTATGCAAAATTAAAGGAAGAAAAAGACCGGGGACAGGTTTTACTTAAGCTTAAACAAATCTATCAAGATGAAGGACTGCTTATGGAATCCGCTGAATTGCCCGATTATCTTCCGTTAGTTTTAGAGTTTATGGCAATAGCCGAAGAAGAAATCTCGGCTCAATTGTTTAAACAACTGCAGGAGACAATCCAAACATTAAGACGTGAACTTAAAGCAATAAACAGTCCATATACCGGACTGATCGATTCAATTTTAATTATCATGGATTCCAAACCGGCAAAAGGAGGGGTGGCAAAATGAGTTATCTTAATCAATTACTTTGGGTAATTTTCCCCTATGTAACTCTAACTGCATTTATAATAGGCCATATTTACCGTTATAATACAGACCAAATTGGCTGGAATGCAAAATCAAGTGAATTTTTGGAAAAGAAAAGCTTACGGCTGGGAAGTATCTTATTCCATGTAGGGATCATTTTGGTTTTCGGAGGTCATGTTGTCGGGCTTTTAGTACCTAAGTCTGTTTTGGCAAGTTTGGGAGTTTCTGATGAGATATATCATTTAAGTGCTGTGGCTGTAGGAGGCTTTGCAGGAATTATTACCTTTATCGGGATGATGATTCTTCTTTTTCGCAGAGTAGGTAATAAACGTGTCCGCTCAACAAGTAGTCTAAGTGATATATTAATAGCTGTTCTTTTGTTCTTGGAGATAGGGTTGGGATTATTTAACACTCTCGGATCGAACTTGGTTGCTGCTGAATTTGATTACCGTGTTACAATCGCACCTTGGTTAAGGGGACTATTAGCCTTAACGCCCGATCCCGCTTTAATGACAGACGTACCATTAATATTTAAATTGCATACTCTTTTCGGTTTTGCAATTTTTGGGATATGGCCCTTTACCAGACTTATCCATGTATGGAGCCTCCCTCTTGAATATTTAAAAAGAAGCTTTATCATTTATCGGAAGAGTGTATAGAGAGTACAACCTTACAGTTCTCACCTCAAAACAGTGGGACAGATCCATTGTCTACTGTCCCACTTGTATTTTTAAAAATTATTAGTAGAATATATTATATAATATGAAGAAAGTGTGATAATAATGTTTCTCTTCAATCAGGGATTAGAACTTGCATTAATAATTGTACTCGCTCTACTAGTAAGCTTCTATCTTGGATTTATTTATGGAAAAAGAAAAAAGGAAGATATACAAGATAAACAATTACAATCCATAAATAAAACCATAACTGATTCTGAAAGAGATGATCTTCACGTAAGACAGTCGGTTATTAACAAAATAGAAGCGCTTAAGAATAAAATAGCTGCCGATTTTGTGGGTTTGGCTTTCTATGATTTCGTTAACAGCGAAATCCGTTGGCGTTTGGCTGCAGGTGCAACCAATACACGGTATAAAAAGATTGTTATCAGATTAGGAAAAGGAATTGCCGGTGAGGTTGTCCAGCTTAACCGAACTGTCAGAATAGAGAATTATCCCTACGACGTAATAGGTGATCCTATTGAGTACCCGATTTTATTGGTGGAGCATATCAAAAGTGCTATCGCGGTTCCTGTGGCTGATGATTTACGTATCTACGGGGTACTTTTAGCAGGGCAAAGAAATAATAAGCATTATAATGAAGAAGAGGAAAAGATTATTAAGGAAACATCTCGGAAGCTGGCGAAGGAATTGGCAATAGCCAATATCTACAGTCGTATTAGAGCTGAAAAAACAGATGATATTACCGGCATAAAACAGGAATATATAAATGATTCAATATTTGTACAATATCTGATGAAACAACAGAATTCACTTACAGACAAAAAAAGAGGAAAGCTGGAATTTGAAGTTTTGGACCAATCAATTATTGAACTTCCGGAACAAATACAACAGGTTTTAATCAGAAACATGGAGGATTTATTGCGAAAAATTAACCAACAGCGGTCTGCCCAAGTTAAAATAAGTATTTCTCGGGAAGAAAGTAATTTATTAATTGAATCTTATGCTGAGCTTTCTTTTTCTGCAGACAATAATGATTTTGACCAGATTTATCAGCGAACAGGGGAAATAGGCGGTTCAATTATTTCTTATCATGAAGATGATAGCTTTCATTTCATTATGCAGATACCGTTATGGAACTTTAATAATCCGATTTTATCTTGATAACTATCGATTGACCAAGTCCTTATCCTTAAACGATAGGGATTCTTTCTTGTTAACGGACTCGGGGACAGGTTTATTGTCTGTTTTTATGAGTTAACTTTGTTCAATTTACCTACCGTTTATGATAGAATAAGAGATTGAGAAAGATTTTTTAAAGGAGAAAACCGAATGTACCTTAAAAGAGTGGAACTAGCAGGATTCAAATCATTTGCTGATCGGACTGAATTGGAGTTTGTCCCCGGGATTACTGGAGTTGTAGGACCTAATGGCAGCGGTAAAAGTAATATTACAGATGCCATACGTTGGGTGCTGGGTGAACAGAGTGCAAAAAGTTTGCGTGGCGGCAAGATGGAGGATATCATCTTTTTAGGAAGCGATTCGCGAAAGCCTGTGAATTTTGCTGAGGTTTCTTTGACCTTGGATAATCAGGACAGGTCGTTAGATATTGAATATTCTGAGGTTACAATTACGAGACGGCTTTTTAGGTCAGGGGAAAGTGAATATTTTTTAAATAAGCAGAGCTGTCGATTAAAGGATATTATTGAGCTTTTGATGGATACCGGGCTTGGTAAGGAGGCTTATTCAATTATCGGGCAGGGGAAAATTGAGGAAATTCTAAGCTCTAAAGCAGAGGATAGAAGAGGGGTTTTTGAGGAAGCTGCTGGAATAGTAAAATATAAGTCGCGAAAAAGAGAGGCCAAGAAAAAACTTGAAGATACTGAACATAATTTAATTCGAATTAGCGACTTGATATCTGAATTGGAGGGCCAAGTTGCTCCGTTGGAGGATCAAGCAAGTAAGGCCAAGCTCTATAAGGAATATGCTGGCACTTTGCGGGAACTAAATATTCAAATATATGTTCATGATATTGAGAAGGCTTATGAGGATTGGCAAGAGACTGAAAAGATTCAAAAACAATTGGCTGCAGAGCAGATATCCCTTGGTACAGAGGTGAATCAAATCGATGCCTCTATTGAAAAAAAACGCTGGGAAATAAGTCAGCTAGAGAGTCAATTAGATGAACTGCATAAACAGTTAGTTAATATAAGTGAAAGAGTTGAGCAAGCTGAGGGCAAAAGAGAGGTTCTTAAAGAAAGAGAGAAAAATCGGGATGCTAATAGAAGTCAATCTTTAGAACAACTAGATAAATATTTAGCCAAAAAAGCTGATCTTTTAGCCCAGTTAGAGGTAGAAAAAGAAAAACTTCAAGAAATTGAAGCAAATTCCGTTAGCTTTTTAGCTAGACTTGAAGATGAAGAGAATTTGCTTAACCAATTAACAACTAATCAGGAAGCCCAAATAGAGGCATACAAAGAGGATTATTTTGAAATACTTAATGAATTAGCGTCCTTCCGAAATGATTTAAGACATCTTGCCAGTTCACGGGAAAGTTTAATCTACCGCTTGGATAAGCTAAAAACTGAATTAGAGTTAACTGAGCAACATAAAGAAGGGGTAAATAAAAGGAAGCAGCTTTTGAATGAGGAACTTTTCGATATTCAAGCCAGTATTCAAACAATATCCAGCCAATACAACGAGGGATTAATTGCTGAAAAAGACTTGAACATTTCTTTACAGTCCGGTTTACAGGAGCTTCGTGAAGAGGAGCAAAGGCTGACGTCAGTTTTGTCTCGGCAGGAAGTTTTAACGGATATGCAAGCTGATTATTCCGGCTTTAATTTAGGAGTTAAAGAGATTTTGAAGCTGCGAGAGAGCAAGAGGCTTCATGGTGTTCATGGGGCTGTAGCGGAGCTTATTACTACCCCAAAACAATATGAGACAGCGATAGAACAAGCTTTAGGGGGATCACTGCAATACATAGTTGTTGAACAGGAGGAAGTAGCAAGACAGGCGATAAACTTTCTCAAAGAGCGCCGGATCGGTAGGGCTACCTTCCTGCCTTTGGATAACATTCGTGGTAAAAGACTAAATGAATTCGAGCTTAATAAAATATCCGGGATGAAAGGATTTATCGGTATTGCAGCAGATCTTGTTCGGATGGAAGAGAGGTACGCCAATATCTCCAACAGCCTATTAGGGCAGGTTATTGTAGTAACTGACCTCCGGATAGCTAACGAGATTGCTCGTGTTTTGGGCTTCAGTAAAAGAATTGTTACTCTTGATGGGGATATCGTTAATCCTGGCGGTTCAATGACAGGTGGTAGCATCAACAAGAAAAACGTAAGTATTTTAAGCAGGCAACGTGAATTAGAGGAATTGTCAGTCCAAATTGAGAATCTGAGAAAAAATATCAGCATTAAGCAGAATAACTCTGAGAATATTGAAAAAAACCTTAAACATGTTCGCATAAGCATAGAGGAGCTTAGGGCTAAGAATGAACAGACTAAGTTAAAGGAGCAAGAAATCCAAGGTAAGCTTCAGCAACTGGTGTATGAATTTAGCGAAGCAGTAAAAAAGTCTGACGTTTTAGAGCATGACATCGAGCAGCTAAGGCAGGAGCTAAAGGAGTTAAATGAGAAGGAAGAATTGCTTTCCAAAGAGCTGGAGATTAAAAACAGCAAAGAAAAAGCAGTTCAAGAAAAAATCACCTCTGCGGAGTCAATGCGCAAGCAAGATGAATCGACTAAGTCAGCAATGAGCGAGAAGATTATGCAAATAAAAATCGATATGGCTCGTTTAAATCAGGAAAGAGACGGGAAAAAAGAATTTGTCGATAAACTTTCAGCTGACTTACTGGATCTGAACTTAACCATTGAACATAATGAACAGAGTCTAATTAAATTGGAGAGCGAGCAATCTAATCAGAAGTCTGATCAGGATAGTATCTTGCAAGCAATAGAACAATTGAGATTTACCAAAGACCAAACACAAAAACAGATTGAAGAAATACGTTTACACCGCTCCAAAAGAGTTCAAGAAATTGATGCTGAGGAAGCCGGAGCTAAAGAGCTAAGGAAAAATTTAAGAACAATTGAAGCTGGTCTTCATCAGTCTGAGGTGAAATTAAGCCGTTTGGATGTTGAACTAGAGAACCTATTGCGTCAACTCACCGAAGAATACGAGATGAGCTATGAATGGGCGAAGGACTATATTGAAAAGGTCGAGAACATTCAATTGGCTAAGGGAGAGGTAAAGGAGCTTAAGAGTCAAATTCAGTCGTTGGGCGAAGTTAACCTAGGGGCAATTGAAGAATTTGAAAGAGTATCCGAAAGATTTAGCTTCTTGACTGCTCAAAAGAAGGATTTAGTCGAGGCTAAGGAAACCCTTTATCAGGTCATCGAAGAGGTTGATGAAGAGATGACTAAGCGCTTTAAAGAAAGTTTTGAATTGATTCGCGAACAATTTCAAATTGTCTTTACTAAGCTTTTCAACGGGGGTAGGGCAGATCTGATCCTTACTGATACAGATAATATGCTGGAAACCGGAGTGGAGATAGTCGCGCAACCACCGGGCAAGAAGCTGCAAAACCTAGCTCTGTTATCAGGTGGAGAGAAGGCCTTAACTGCAATTACACTACTCTTCGCTATTTTACGGATCAAGCCGGTTCCTTTTTGTGTTCTAGATGAGGTAGAAGCTGCCTTAGATGAGGCAAATGTTAGCAGATTCTCCGATTACTTAAGAGAATTTTGTGATTTGACTCAATTTATTGTAGTTACTCATCGTAAAGGAACAATGGAGGGAGCAGATGTATTATACGGAATAACAATGCAGGAGTCCGGTGTCTCTCGACTAGTATCTGTTAAGTTGGAGGACAAAAGCGAAGTAGGGCAATTGGCTTAAAAAACCAGAGAAGAATAATATTAAGGAGGCATAGGCATAACGATGGGCTTTTTTGATAAATTGAAAAAAAGTATAGCCAGTAAAACAAGTGAGACAACAAATAAATTTAAAGAGGGATTAGCTAAAACTAGAAATTCTTTTGTGGAAAAAATTGAGGATTTAATTTTTCGCCACAAAAAAATAGATGAGGATTTTTATGAGGAGTTAGAAGAAATCCTAATAAGTGCCGATGTTGGTGTACGCACTGTTTTAGAACTGCTAGAGCAGCTGAGGAGCGAAGTTAAAAAACGGAAAATTGAGGATGCAGTAGAATTAAAACCTATTATGTCTGAACTGCTTCTTGGCTTAATTAGCGAACAAGGTCAAACAAATCAGCTTAACCTGCAAGAAGGTCGACTTAATGTTATTTTAGTTGTCGGTGTAAATGGAGTTGGTAAAACTACTTCAATCGGCAAGCTGGCAAATAAGCTTAAGCAAGAAGGCAAGAAGGTGATTCTGGCAGCAGGCGATACTTTTCGTGCCGGAGCGATCGAGCAATTAGAAATCTGGGGTCAGCGTGTTGATGTAGATGTTATTAAGCATCAAGCCGGTGCTGATCCAGCTGCTGTGATTTTTGACGCCATCCAATCAGCCAAGTCTAAACAAGCCGATATCTTGATTTGTGATACGGCTGGACGATTGCACAATAAGGTAAATCTCATGCAAGAGCTAAATAAAATTTATCGGGTTATCCAAAGAGAAATTCCTGATGGTCCCCACGAGGTGCTGCTCGCTTTAGATGCGACAACTGGGCAAAATGCCTTGCAGCAAGCTAAGCTGTTTAAAGAGGCGGCTGAGGTATCTGGAATAATTTTGACCAAACTAGACGGGACTGCTAAAGGTGGAATAGTGATAGCAATTAGTCATGAAATGCAGTTGCCTGTGAAGTTTGTAACACTTGGTGAAAAGGTTGATGACATTCAAAGCTTTGACCCCGAGCAATTTATCAATGCGCTATTTGCTCAAGGCTTTTTGCCGGAAGAGTAACTGAGATCTTTTTGCTGACAAGATAATTTACTTGACAGAAAAAAAAGAAATTGTTATTATATTTCCTGTAAAGATTTTTGGCTTTACAGTACAAGTTTTGAGTCGATTTGTGCAGTTCTTACAACCATTCCTATTTAGGTGGTGTAAAGCATGATTGAAAAAACTACAAAATTTATTCTCCTTTACGATTTTTATCAGGATTTGTTAACAGAAAAACAGAAGCAGTTTGCCGAGTTATATTTCCAAGATGATTTATCTCTCGGGGAGATAGCCGAAGAATTCGGAATTTCCAGGCAGGGCGTATATGAGCATATTAAGCGGGCAGAAGTACTTATCCACGGATATGAAGAAAAGTTGCTGCTTTTAGCAAAGCATGAACAACGACTAAAGCTGTTTGACGAGATGGAAAGTCTATTGACAAATGAAATATTGAATAATCAGCAATTGCTGGAAAAAATAACGCTGTTACGGCGGTTAGAATAGGAGGCGGTCAGAGATGGCTTTTGAAGGATTAGCTGGCCGACTGCAAGAAACTCTAAATAAATTACGTGGTAAAGGCAAGGTCTCTGAGGAGGACGTTAATGCTGCAATGCGTGAGGTGCGCCTAGCTTTACTGGAGGCAGACGTTAATTTTAAGGTTGTAAAGGATTTTATCTCACGTGTTAAAGAAAGAGCAATTGGGCAAGAGGTGCTCCGAAGCTTAACTCCCGGTCAACAGGTTATAAAAGTTGTTAACGAAGAACTAACGGAATTAATGGGTGGACAGATAAGTAAATTAAACCTTTCGCCAAAGCCGCCAACAATTATTATGATGGTTGGTTTGCAGGGGGCAGGAAAAACTACACATACTGGTAAACTTGCAAAACACCTGTTAAAACTAAATAAACAACCGCTGCTTGTAGCAGCAGACATTTATCGTCCAGCAGCAATCAAACAGTTGCAGGTTCTGGGAGAACAGCTAAACGTACCGGTATTTAGTCAGGGGGATCAGGTTTCTCCTGTAGAGATTGCCAAAAACGGGCTGCAATTTGCCAAAAATGAGCATCGAGATGTCGTTATTATCGATACCGCAGGGCGACTGCATATCGATGATGAATTGATGAAGGAATTGATTAACATACGTGATGCCGTCTCGCCCACCGAGGTTCTACTGGTGGTTGATGCGATGACTGGTCAGGATGCTGTAAATGTTGCTCAAAGTTTTAATGAGGCTCTTGGATTAACAGGGATAGTCTTGACGAAACTTGACGGTGATACAAGAGGCGGAGCGGCAATTTCGGTAAAAGCTGTTACTGGTTGTCCGATCAAGTTTGTTGGCTTAGGAGAAAAGCTGGATTTACTGGAGCCTTTTCATCCCGATCGAATGGCTTCAAGGATTCTCGGTATGGGTGATGTCTTAACCTTAATTGAAAAAGCTCAAGAGAATGTCGATGCTGAGAAGGCTAGAGAGCTGGAGAAAAAAATCAGGAAGGCGGAGTTTAGTCTTGAGGATTTTCTCGATCAGCTTGGACAGCTTAAAAAGATGGGACCATTAGAAGATGTCTTAGGAATGCTTCCCGGAATGAATAAGGTTAAGGGCTTAAAGGATCTAAAAGTTGACGATAAACACCTGGGGAAAATCGAAGCAATAATTCGCTCGATGACCACTCAAGAAAAGCTTCACCCTGAGATACTAAATGCCAGTAGACGTAAGAGAATTGCTTCGGGAAGTGGGACTACTATTCAGGATGTAAACCGTTTGCTAAAGCAGTTCGAAGATATGAAAAAAATGATGAAACAATTTACGGGAATGGGTAAAAAGATGAAGGGCAAGAAGAATAAAGGATTTAAATTTCCTTTCATGTAATAGCAGGAATATTTAATAAGGGAGCACCCACAGGGCACAACGATCATATTCCAGCAAAGAAGATAAATCGACGAAGCAGGAATATTTAATAAGGGAGCACCCACAGGGTACAACGATCATATTCCAGCAAAGAAGATAAATCGACGAAGCAGGAATATTTAATAAGGGAGCACCCACAGGGTACAACGATCATATTCCAGCAAAGAAGATAAATCGACGAAGCAGGAATATTTTATAAGGGAGCACCCACAGGGCACAACGATCATATTCCAGCAAAGAAGATAAATCGACGAAGCAGGAATATTTTATAAGGGAGGTGAACAGATATGGCAGTTCGAATTCGTTTAAAACGAATGGGCGCAAAAAAAGCTCCATTCTATCGTTTGGTAGTAGCAGATTCCCGTTCTCCTCGTGATGGACGTATCATTGAAGAAATCGGAACATATAATCCTTTAACACAACCAGCTCAAGTCAACATCAATGAAGAAAAGGCTCTAAAATGGTTGCAAACAGGCGCTAAACCATCTGATACAGTTCGTAATCTATTGAGCAAGGCAGGTATTATGACAAAAATGCACGAATCAAGGCAGAAGTAATCTGCTTTTTGAATCTGGCCTTTTGCTTTAGGCTTTAAGGCTTATAATGGAGGTCTAGCATAATGAAACAATTAGTTGAGGTGCTGGCTAAGGCGCTTGTTGATCATCCAGAAGAAGTTCGTGTTAATGAAATCGTAAAAGATCGTACAATCATTTTTGAATTGTCTGTCGATCCCGATGATATGGGAAAGGTAATCGGCAAGCAAGGGCGTATAGCCAAAGCTCTGCGAACAGTTGTAGCTGCAGCAGCAGTTAAAGAAAACAAACGAATTATGATTGATATTATCTAGGAAAGGTGGGGGACAACCTCCGCCTTTTCTGTAATATTATGTTTTAAACAAAATTACCTCTTTATAACCTTGGAGGTGTCAAAAATGAAGGTGCTTGTACCTGTTGTTGTAAAAATGATAATTACAGACAAATCTAGAGCTAAGATTATTGACGAGTTTAAAGCTTCAATTCAACAATTAAAGCTTGAACTGGAGCAATTGCAATTTCAGCATAAGAAACTCCTTAATGCTGCGCAGAAAAAGGGCGGCGAGGCTGTAAAACTAGTTCAAGAGAAAATTTCAGTGGAAAAGCTCAAACGAGAAGAAAAAATTGATAAATTGTTTGTCCAGCTTGATCAACTGGATAAACTAGAAGACGGAAAGGAAATACTACATAGTACACTTGAAACAGAGGTAGAAATCAATGTAAATGATCCTTGGGACGATCTTAATCATCTGAAAGAGATAATCGTAAAAGACGGGATAATTATCGAAATCCGAAAGGGTTCGCCCCTTTTTTAATATAACCTCCAGAAAAGCAGGTGAATTGGATGTTTAGTGAGTATCTAAAAGTAGGGCAAATCGTTAATACCTTTGGAATTAACGGAGATGTTAAAGTTTATTCGCATACTGATTTTCCGGAAAAGCGCTTTTGTCCGGGCAGTAAGCTTTTTCTTGGGAAAGAGGAAGCTAACGAGAAGCTTCTTATTGAACTGGAGTCTGCAAAGCCCTATAAACAATTATTTTTAGTTAAATTTAAAGGGCTACAGAACATAAACGACGTTGAAAAATATAAGGGTTATTTTTTGTGGATAAAAAAGGAACAGCAGGAAGAACTGCCGGAAGGCGAATTCTACTATCATGAGATTATTGGCTGCAAGGTGCTAACTATCGATGGATTAGAGTTAGGTGTGGTAAAGGAAATATTAACACCTGGGGCTAATGATGTTTGGGTAGTTAAGCAAAATCAAAAAGGCAAAGACCTTCTGATACCTTATATTGATCAGGTTGTTAAAAATATTGATATTGCTGAGAAGCGAATTGTGATAGAAATAATGGAAGGCTTATTAGACTTATAGGTGAAAAATGATGAAAATTCAGATATTAACCTTATTTCCAGAAATGTTCACTGGGGTTTTCGGTTCAAGTATCATTAAAAAAGCCCAAGAAAAAAATATAGTAGATATTGATATTATTAATTTTCGCGATTTTTCGACGAATAAGCATAAAACTGTTGACGACTACCCCTATGGCGGTGGGAATGGGATGGTGTTAAAGCCCGAGCCGATCTTTAGTGCTGTAGAGTCGATAGTAGGCTATCAGGATTCCCGGATTTTTATGTTATCCCCACAAGGGCAAACTTTTACCCAAAAGAAAGCTGAAGAACTGTCTAATGAACAGCAATTAATCTTTATTTGCGGACATTATGAGGGCTTCGACGAACGAATTCGTGAACATCTCGTTACTGAGGAGCTTTCTATTGGCGATTTTGTACTTACCGGAGGAGAATTAGCTGCGATGGTTGTAGTGGACAGTTTGGTTCGACTGCTCCCAGGTGTTCTTGGCAATGAAGCGTCTGCTGAGACAGATTCCTTTACTTCAGACCTGCTGGAGTATCCTCAATATACCAGACCGGAAAGTTTTCGTGGTTGGCAAGTACCAGAGGTATTAATCTCGGGTCACCACAAGAACATTGTAGAGTGGAGACGGAAAGAATCCCTAAAAAGAACTCATAATAGACGACCAGATTTATTAAAAAAAGCAAAACTTGATATAAAAGACCAACAATTTCTCGACACCTTAGACTAAAAGACACGGGAAGACACGGGGACGTTTCGCTTGTCTTCCTGGACGCGAAACCTGTCCCCTCGTCTTCTTCTAGTACTCAAAATAAGTCTCGCTTTATCTTCGGTTTCAACAAGCCCCCCTCTTCAACACTGTAAGAGGGGGGTGTTTCAATCCTCGAAATAAGTCTCGCTAAATTCAGGTGGAGATAAATCACTCCATCTGAATAAGTCTCGCTTTATTATGTTGTATTTATTGAGTGATTATGGTAAAATAACTTTTGTTGATTACGATGGTCCGCTAACCGTAACACTTTAATGTCGGTTATGAACATCTGTTAGGAAGGAGGGAATCAACAATGAATATAGTCCAACAAATTGGTAGAGAGCAATTACGTTCAGACATTCCTGAATTTCGTCCTGGAGACACAGTTAAGGTTCATGTGAAAGTTATTGAGGGACAACGTGAGCGTATTCAGGTATTTGAGGGTGTAGTAATTAAGCGTCGAGGCACTGGAATTAGCGAAACCTTCACAGTTCGCAAAATATCTTATGGTGTAGGTGTTGAGAGGACATTACCTCTTCATTCACCGAAAATCGACCATATTGAGGTTGCTCGTCGTGGTAAAGTACGTCGTGCTAAGTTGTATTACTTACGTAATCTTCGAGGTAAAAAAGCTCGTATTAAAGAAAAAATGTATTAGGGTTACTAGGGAGGCTTGATTTTCAAGCCTCTTTTTAGCAAGCCAGTTAAAAAGGAGAAATATTATGTCGTCTAAATTTATTAGGGATTTGCGGGAATGGACAAAATCAATATTGATCGCTGCAATTTTGGCAATCCTAATCCATACTTTTTTGTTCGCAGTAGTCGTAGTCAGTGGACCGTCAATGGAACCAACATTACATAATAATGAAAGATTAATCCTTAATAAAATTGTTTATGACTTCTCCGAACTGCAACGTGGAGATATTATTGTTTTTCATGCTAATAAGCAGGACGATTATATTAAACGAGTTATTGGGCTTCCTAATGAAAAAGTTGAGTTCAAAGACAATAAACTGTACATCAATGACCAACTTATTGAAGAGGACTATCTAAATAATACGCGAACTGATGATGTCAGCCCTGTAGTTGTTCCTGAGGGTACGATTTATGTTTTAGGGGATAATAGATTAAATAGTACTGACAGCAGGATTTTGGGACCAATTTCCCTTGATCAGGTTGTAGGAAGGGTCAAATTACAACTATGGCCTTTAAACGAATTAGGTCTAGTTAAATAATAATAGCAGCTTAAGCAGGTGAAATAAATGACAATACAATGGTTTCCGGGACACATGGCAAAAGCTAGGAGAGAAGTAACGGAAAAATTGCAACTTGTAGACGTTGTAATTGAGCTTCTAGATGCCAGAATACCTATGTCTAGCCGTAATCCTTTAATTGATGAAATCGTTAAGCAAAAGCCTAGATTAATTTTATTAAATAAAAGTGATTTGGCTGATCCCCAATTAGTAGAGTCTTGGATAGTTCATTTTAAAAAGCTTGGTTTTGAAGCTATTGCGATAAGTTCGACGAATGGCAAAGGTCTTGCCGGAATTCCTAAGTTAACTGAAAATCTGATTGCCGATAAGCGGGAGGCAATGAAGAAAAGAGGTATAAACCCTCGCGCGGTTAGGGCAATGATCTTGGGAATCCCTAATGTTGGCAAGTCCTCACTTATTAATCGCTTAGCCAATAAAAGTATTGCTAAGACTGGTGACCGCCCGGGAGTCACAAAGGGGCAGCAATGGATAAGGATAGGGAAAACACTGGAGTTGCTGGATACACCGGGTATCCTATGGCCAAAATTTGAAGACCAGCTTGTTGGTTATCGTTTGGCAGCTACCGGGGCGGTTAAAGATGAGCTGCTACATTTCGATGATATTGCCTTATACATAATCGATTATTTTAAGAATAATTATCCGGAAAACCTAATGAAACGTTTTTCTTTAGCAGAACTTGCAGATGACAAAGTTAAGATAATTGAGGATATCGGACGAAGAAGAGGCTGTTTGATTTCTGGTGGAGAAATAGATTTTGATAAAGCCTCAGAAATCATTGTCAGAGAGCTAAGATCCGGCAATTTAGGCCGTTTTTGCTTAGAAAAGCCCGCAGAAGTTTAGTGAACTCGTTCAGCTAAAGCTGAACATCGGGGAATCAGGTGGAGTTTTTTTTGTCTCCATACTGGCATATTATAGATAAATACAGATAATTTGGAGAAGAGATATGTTAAGCTATGAAGTTGAAACTTGGTCTAAAGGTGTTAAATTAATCGCCGGAATTGATGAAGTTGGTAGGGGATGTTTATTTGGTGATGTAATAGCTGCCAGTGTCGTTTTTGAACCTGGTCTGCAAATTGAAGGGGTTAAGGACTCCAAAAAATTGACGATGAAGCAAAGAGAAGAGCTTTATGATATAATCCACGAAAAAGCGCTAGCAATTGGCATTGGAAGAATTGATGCTCAACTAATTGATCAGATAAATATTAAGCAAGCTTCTCGTTTGGCAATGAAACAGGCTGTTGAGTCGATGGCTTTGAAGCCGGAAATGCTGTTTATTGATGCTGAACGAATCGACTTGCCAATACCTCAGCTCTCTTTAATCAAGGGAGACTCACTAAGTCACTCAATTGCCGCTGCCTCTATCGTTGCCAAGGTAACAAGAGATCGGCTCTGTGAAGAATGGGATACGAAATATCCGGATTATGGGATAGCACAGCATAAGGGGTATCCGACCAAGTTGCATAGAGAAAGGATTATTCAGCACGGACCCAGTCAACTTCATCGAAAAACTTTTCTGAATAAGATCCTACAACAATCCTTATTTGACCCCGTTGAATAAAACGAGTCTATATTACCATGTTTCTTTTGGAGGCGGTAAGCATTGAATATTAATCAGGTTTTCCAAGCTTTTTTTAAGGGGATAGAGCAAGGTAAGCTGGATTTAATTAATATGCAGCCTGGTCAGATTCTACGAGGACAGGTGGTTGAACTTTTGCAGGGTGGACAAGCAATTGTGCAGCTTGGCAAGAGTCGGCTTTTAGCTAAGGTTGAGACTCCTTTAGTTAAGGGGCAACACGCTTTATTTCAAGTAAAAGCGATTAGCGACAGTATTTTACTTAAAATATTGGGAGAGACCGTAGAGGATGGTCAAGTAGAGAATCTGAACAAGGGAATTTTGCAGCAACTTAAGCTAAAAAATTCCCCAGTAAATAGATTAATAGTTACAGAGCTGCTAAACAGCGGAATCCCGATGGAAAAAGCGCAGATAGAAGCTATTGCCGAGAATATTACCAAAAACACAAATGATCGTAATACTATTTTGGCTGTGGCTAAGTTGTTATTCGGAAGCAAGACGCCAATAAATGGCCAAAACTTACAG
>Ga0209347_1003116_pt1 | contig 20161 bp, 19 predicted proteins | sample AutmiccommuBRH23_FD_187382 | JGI IMG/M metagenome (GOLD analysis project Ga0209347, IMG submission 187382) | Deep subsurface microbial communities from Mt. Terri, Switzerland - Autotrophic microbial communities BRH/23 (SPAdes) (version 2) | ecosystem: Environmental > Aquatic > Deep subsurface >...
CTCTCAGGCGTTCGGCCGCGGCGCTTGTGTCATCGGTGACCACCTCGAGCCACGTTTCGGCCTGACTGAGTCCCGGTACCCGATCGACCCAGAGCTGGTTGGCCCCGAACTCGAAGACCACCGATGGCAGCCGTCCCTGCAACTGCGGCAGAGTGAGGACATCTCGGTAGAAGGTGACCGTTGCCTCATACAGATGCGGTGGCACTTTCAAGGCGATATTGCGTCCGCCGCTGAAGCGTACTTTCTTCCCCATTAGACCCTCCCATTGCGTCGCATGTCCGCCGGCAATCTCTCCCGGATCAGGTCCTCCGCCGCCGCTAGCAAAACACCGCGGTGTAAAAGGGACGGAGGGATTAGAGTGCAACTCCGCCGAGAAAACGTGGTCTGTCCCCGACTGTTTGCTGTTACTGAAGGTCGTCAGCACTCGGTACGACCGTGGCGAACCGGTCGGCGAGCGCCGCCAGGGCGGCGCGTTGAACGTCTTGCGCGGATACCACGCCGCCCGCACCATCCGGTAGATCGCGCGTCGCCGTCGCTTTGGCGACCACGGTCGTGCGATAGCCACGGTCCAGCGCGGCACGTACCGTGGCACTCACGCACATGTGCGTCATGTAGCCGATCACGATCAGATCTTTCCTGCCCAGGCGTGACAGCCGTTCCTCTAGATCGGTCCCGGCGAAGGCGTTGGGCATCCCCTTCGTCACCACCGCCTCGCCGTGCTTGGGGCTGAGCGCGTCCGCGACGGCGACATAGGGGCCTTCGGGGTCGAACAACGCACCGCCCGGTTTCCCGTTGTGCACGACGTGAATAACGGGAGTGCCAGCTTCGCGGGCCCGATCCAGGACCGCTTTCGCCTCCTGGAGCGACGCATCGATGTCGAACAGTGGCAGAGTGCCGTCCAGGTACTCGCGTTGTGCGTCAATGATCACGAGCACGCTCTTGGACAGCCGCGCCGGGTCCCGTTCGACGCCTGCGATATCGAGCAGCGTTCTTGCGTCCGAGTTCGGTGCCTCCGCGCCGGCGGGAACAGCGAATGCAAAGAACGACAGCCAGAACGTCAGGAGTAACTTGTGGGTGGTCTGCATTGCGCTATCCAATGGTGATTTGAACGGAATGTCGGGCCCGCGGAACGCCTGCTCTGCACGCACCCGGTATGGCAATTTTCCAGCTATCGATTTCCAACTCCACATCCGTGGCTGACAACGTGCAGTTCAGCGCTATATATATCGGCAATATATCGGGGACAGACCAGGAATTGCGATGGTATTGTTCTCTGAGAGTCTCCTCAACTAAGAACGAGGGTTCCCTCAACCGCGTCTCGCTGCTTCGATCACGGCGATGTCGATCTTCCTCATCGTCATCATCGCGTCGAACGCACGCTTCGCGGCAGCGGAATCGGGATCGGTGATCGCCTGCGTCAGTACCCGCGGCGTAATTTGCCAGGACACGCCCCATTTGTCTTCGCACCAACCGCATGCGCTTTCCTGACCCCCGTTGCCGACAATCGCGTTCCAGTATCGATCCGTTTCCGCCTGGTCGTCGGTCGCAACCTGAAACGAGAACGCTTCATTGTGCTTGAACGTTGATCCGCCATTGAGTCCGAGGCACGGAATTCCCAGCACGGTAAACCAGACCGTCAACACATCGCCCTTTTTTCCGGACGGAAAGTCCCCCGGCGCACGAAATACCTCGCCCACGGACGAATCAGGAAACGTTTCAGCGTAAAACCGCGCCGCCTCCTCGGCGTCGCCGTCGTACCAAAGACAAATCGTGTTCTTCGCGGGATCTACCATTGTCGTACCTCCATTCTGTATTGCGCCCCTGGAGGGGAGTTGACGTTGCGTTCTTGAGGCGATGACGCTGCCCTTAGCTGCGAAACTGAAGCGTAGCGGAAGGAGCGTCAGGTTCCTGGGCTTGCGAAACAGAGAAGAAAATGGGATCTGTCCCGGATTTATGCGCGGAGAGAGAATGAAGCGGTCCGTCTAGCTTACTTTCGTTGCGCGCGTGGCGATGCCGGTAGGGGAGAATCGGTTCAACGGCGTTGCCTCGTCCGACCAGAAGTCTTCGTAAAATCCCGTGATCGCGAATCCCGCGGCAATCTGCCCGCCGATCAGGGCCTCCAGCGAGTGGCTGAACTGTGCCGGCCCGCCTCGGTCCACCCATGCTCGTCTGTCATCGTCGCCAAGATCGTCGGGCTCCGTGTACGGCAGCGGGTGCTTGACCACCAGGACGCCGCTCCGTTCGGCCTCCTCATGGTCGAAGAGAAAGAAGCTGGGGTTCATGAACCCGGCAAGCAAGTCACCGCCGGACCTCAGGACGCGAAAGCATTCGCGCCAGACTGGCAGCACGTCCGGCACGAACACGTTTGAAACGGGGTGGAAGATCAAATCGAAGCTGTCGTCGCCCAACAGCGACAGGTCTGCCATATCACCGCGAACACAACGGATCTCGAGCCCGTCACGCTCTGCAACGTCGCGGTCTTTCTGCAGCTGCTCGTCGGAGAGGTCGAAGCTGGTAACGTCCGCACCGGCCGCCGCGAGAATCGGTGCCTGCTGGCCCCCGCCGGAGGCGAGGCACAGAACCTTCTTTCCAGGCAAATGGCCGAGCCAAGACGCGGGAACGAGCTTGTTCGGCGTAAGAATCAGCTCGCAACGTCCGTCTCGGGCAGCGCGGGTGACCTCCGGCCCCACTGGCGTCGACCAAGCACTGCCCTGCGCCGACTCGCGGTTCCAGGCCTGCCTGTTGTGCTCGATGATGTCCATTCGGTACCTCTCGCTATCGGCTTCTTATCGGGCACTTGCGCGCCACCGCTTCCTGGTCTGCGGCCGCTCCATTTACCCGCCGCGATGCTCTATGTTTCGCGCACTCAGACGAACCCAGTGACCGAATCCGTCCTCTCCGCATTCGCTCGTCTCGGCGAAACCGACCGCCCGATAGAAACCGACAGCATTCTCATTCTGAACCTGACACTTCAGGCTCAACTCCACTCCTTCAACGAGGGCAGCGGCGCGGGCCAATAGGGCGACACCGATACCCTGGCGTTGGAAATTCGGATCGACATACAAATGGTGAACGAAGGCGTCGGCCATCCAAATTGATAAAAAACCAACAATTGTCGCCTTTCGGTGCGCGACTAGGACGCGCTCTCCGTCGGTTTCGGATAGAAATGCCTCTGCTGTTATCAATCGCGGCAGATTCGGCAAGGCTGTGTTCCAGGCCCGAGTGAATATATCGGCGCACACTGCCTCGTCGCCATCGCGGCGTTCACGGATTTCTACCTGTACAGACATCTGCAAGGTCGCACGCGGGACTTCGGTTCTTGGTGGAGCCAGCTACTGCTCGGGCGTTTCGCCCCGCGCTGGCGGGGGCGCTGGGTTATCTCGGCGGCTTCCGATGTAGAGCGCTGGCATGGATCCATCACCTCGCCGCGGCACCGGCGATCGAGGAAGCCAGCGCCTCGTCGAACGCCGGCCCGTCAGTGTAGATACGCATGACGCCATCCAAGCCCGAGAACCTGCGCACGAACTCGGCCGTGATCTCAATGAACCGAGACCCCGGGAGCATACTGATGTGTCCGAAGCTCGCCCGGTTCTCCTGAAGCCACAGCGCCCACTCGCTGCTCACTCCCATCGAGACTCCTCTCGTCCGGCGCGCGTCGATGTAGAGCTCGACCGGTCGGGCGCTCGAGAGGTGTCCTTCCAGCCACCTCATGGGTTCCGAGCCGAACTCCCCAATGTCGTGCCCTTCGATAGTAATGACGACGATGCCGGGCGCCGGGGACTCCATGGCCATCGCACCGGATGTGCCTTCGTAATGCGCAGCGGCCCCTGATCGCATGGCCTACTCCTCTATGGTTCGAGCCGTCCCGGGGGCTCATGTCGGTATTGGTCCGATAAAGGGTCCGAAGGGATCGGTGACAAGTGAAACAATTAAAGATTCGCATTTGTCACCGCCCCCCTTTCACCCTCTGGGTTCGGAAAAGGTAACAGATCTATGATTCCTCGCTGTGCGGCGCGCTGAAAATAAACCTGTCCCCTTTTTGCTGGCAAGAGATGCCTAACGATGAAGGTCAGCCGCGCGGAAAACACGTCGCGGTTCCCACGTCGGCTGCAGCGCCTCGTTATACTGCATGGGGCCGTGCAGCAGTGTACCAGCAGCGATAGTACGCCGACTTCTCGACATACTCCGGCCGCTCCTCCATCTGACGCACGAACCAGCCCAACAAGCCGTCCCACTGCGCGAATTCGCCCGCGGGCAGCAATTCCCAGCCAAGCTGCTCCAGAGTCCAATTTGCCTTGATTCCGTTGGTGAGCATCGAACAGCACGCCCAGTTCGCCTCGTCATCAGCACCACCGAGGGCCACAGGCAGAATATGATCCACCGTCGGAGTGAGTTCCCAATACGCCACATGGGTGGCGCTCATTTTCCAGTTCCGATGGTAAGGGAAGTATTGAGGGAGTGCATCGGAGATGAGGCGTAGCGTGGGCGGAAAGACCAGCCGCGTGCCGCGGTAGCGATCAATGAATCCGTCGCGCACGAACAGTTCGGTCATCTTACGCTCCGAGTACCGGCGCTGCACCTTTTCGGTTGCTTCGAATGGGTAACAGTCGTGCACAATCGCAGCTGCACGATCACGGTCACCGGAGGCGAGCGCATCACAGACGAGAGCAAGGAGAGCAGCCCGATCGTTCATGTTGTATAACGCCGTGCTCAGCCGACGCGAAACCGCGCAACGATTGAGCGGTCGGCTGGAGCTACTCGTTCGGCGTACCTTGCATCAAGACGCCGGAGCAACGCCTCCCGCATCTCCGCGCGGTGGCTGCCGTAATGAGCTTCGCGATGGGCGGAAAAAGGCGACAGATCTATTATTCCTCGCTGTCCGGGCGCTGAAAAATAAATCTGTCCCCCTTTTTAGCTGATAGAAAACCGACAATGGTTGCCTGTCGGTGTGCAACCAGGACGCGCTCTCCGTCGGTTTCGGAGAGAAATTCCTCTGCTGTTACCAATAGCGACCGATTCGGCAGGGCCGTGTTCCAGGCCCGAGTGAATATGTCGGCACACACTGCCTCGTCGCCATCGCGGCGTTCACGGATTTCCATATGTACGTCCATCTGTAACGTCGGACGCGGGATTCCGACTCTTGGTCGAGGTTGAAGTGGCTATGAGTGGCGAAGGCGATAAGGGATCGGTGACAGTGAAAACGGCAAAGATTCGCATTTTTCACCGACCCCTTTGATTGCTTTTTCTTGGCGACTGCTTCTTGTCGCGTTCACCAATAACTCCAGAGGCTGCTAACCCCAGTAGACGGCGGAATGTTGGGCATTCCATATGGCTTGGCGCAGAGCACACGGCCGCGTGCCGTAGGCCATCGCGCATCGCAGTCAACTTTCGAATGGAGCTATCGAGTTCCTCTGCCTTGTCCGCCAATAACTTTCGATCTATTTGAGGGCGTCCGTCGGCCCCTAACATGCGGGCGATTTCGGGGAGAACGTCACTGAACGCCCCAGCGCTATCAGCGCCAAGCGCTCCAACACGTTGGCGCCGAAGATTCGGCGCAGTCCCCGTCTGCCAACGGAGGTGACCAACCCCTTTTCCTCATAGAAACGCAGCGTCGAGGCCGGGACACCGGAACGTTTAGCGACTTCAGCGATATCCATAGCAACCCCTTGACCTCAAGTGGACTTGAAGTTGTACGCTGACACCATATACAAAGCAAGACAAACGCAGGGGAGAAACATGAACTATTTGCTAATCACCCTCTTCATCGGGATCGGTGCCACTGCGGTGATGGATCTGTGGGGACTCGCGCGCAAACCGCTGCTCGGCATCGCGCCCCCAAACTATGCCCTGGTCGGCCGTTGGATCGGTCATATGGCTCACGGACGTTTTCGTCATGACTCCATTGCGGCGTCTGCACTGGTGCGTGGCGAACACATCATCGGGTGGACAGTCCACTACCTGACGGGTATTGCATTCGCCGCCCTGCTGATCGGAATCTGGGGGCTCGAATGGGTTCGGCACCCAACGATTGGTCCCGCGCTTGCCATCGGCATTGGCACGGTGGCAGCCCCCTTCCTCTTGATGCAACCGGGCATGGGCGCCGGCATTGCCGCCTCCCGAACACCACGCCCCGCCTCTGCTCGACTGCAAAGCCTCATTACACATGCGGTGTTTGGTTTCGGCCTCTATGCAACAGGCCGAGCGGTACACCTCATTTACTTGATATGAAACTCAGTTCTGGCGACAGGAGTTGCTTATCCAGGCGGACTCTCTCAGGAGGCTAAGGCGGGACTATAAAAAGCGGGACAAAGGGATTAAAAAATGCCCTGTACACACTTTAATCCCTCCGTCCCCTTTTTCTCCGCCCTTATCTGAGTGTCCGTTAAACCGGGGTAGCCCCACGCCGACCCCTTTTCTCCGAGACGTCACCACCCGCTTGAACCATGCAGGCGACAGAAATCCGGGTCGCTGATGTAAGAAGCGTCGACAACATGATCGCGGCCATCGGTGATGAATTCGATCGTACATCCCCCTTCTCCGCGGAACACCCACCGCCGCCGATTCTCGGACAGCGCTTCGACGGTTTTTGTGAATCTCTTTGACTGGTACAGAAACGTTACGGATATGTGCTTGTGATACTCGACCGCATGTTCCATCGACTTTCGAAACGCGGTCACTGCACCGTCACTCGCGCACCCCTGCGCCAAGAACAGGAGCGACACAGTAAATGGCGTCTGCATGCACATGCGCTCAAAACTATTCGTCACCTGCGAACGAAAAGGGGCCGGTGACAAATTACAATACGAATGATTCGCAATTGTCACCGACCCCTTTTCATTACTTTTCATTCGCCTTGCCAATAAGGTGCGGACCCGGAAGGCGGCCGTCAGCTCCATCGCCGTGTTAGCCAGCACCGCTACGCAGCCGGAAGACACAGGAGGATCAGAGCGAAAAGCCGGTGAAAGAGGTATTCGACGTGATCTTCGGTTTGTATTTCAACCTGCGTTGTTTCGCTGTGCCTGATGCGGAAGCGATTACCGATTCTGGTCATGGAGGCCGCCTCTTGCTCAAGGAGATCGCGAAAATTGGGCTCGCTCGCCGCCTTGTCGAGAAGGGACGTTGCGGATGCCTTCTTGTCTGCGCCCGGTGCGAGGGTCTTCAAGCGTTCCCAAGCATCCCAGAGCTTTTCGAGCGACTCTCTACGGCTCGCTGGGTCTGGGCTTAGGAATCTGGCTCGCGCGGCTTCCAAAAGGGTGTCGAGCGTGGCGTCGCCCGTATCGAAGGCGGCTCGGCGCAGCTCCTCGTCCAAGACCGGCGGTGCCAAGCGCGATACTCTTCCATCTTCCTCCAGAACAAAAGCAACGCCGTTGCGACTCAAGATGCGGTTCACTCGTTCTCGGAAGTCAGCCTGTCCCTTCGAGCGGTCAAATCTCATGTGCGAATGACCGAAGAAGGTATGGTAGCCAACCTCGATCGGCTCGGCGACGTGGCGGTGGCAAAACTCAAACAGATCGAGTGCACTCAGAGTATCGGGAACGGTGTCCGCCCGAAGGGGCCAGTCGATATCGGGTATCTCGGCACAGAGGGCAAGTTCGAAAGCGTGGGTGTCGGTTCCGGTCGGGTCGTGGCCGTCCGGACAGACTTCCGGAAAGTCGATGCCGAATCCGCCGTTTGAGACATAGCTATCGACAAGCGCGACGAGTCCACCCCAGGCAGGGACCTCGACTTCGAGGTTGGTCCGCGGCCGCGGGCCTCGCTCGCGATCACTGAAGTAATCTGCCATTCGCTTATAGTCCGTGTCGCCGAGAAGCCTCGAGTACCGGCTAACGCCAGAATTAAGCCGTGCCGCGAAGCGGCATCGGCTTGAATGACTTGTTAGCTGTCAGCTCGTCTCTCGCACCCAGTTGGCCACCCACTTATCGAGAGGACTCTGCGCATTATTTGCAACCACCCTTAGCCAGTTCGTACGCTCGTCCGCCGAGAGCACTCTCGATGCGTCCATAAGTGCGCGACGCGCCTTCCCACCCAGGTTGCTTACACGAGCTTTATTCATTCTGACCCACGAGACGTTGTTCGAAGTTCGAGCTGCAAGCGCTACATTCTCAAAACTCGGGCTTGCCATTACGAACCGTTTGAGAGGTGCCGAGCGGAGCAACGTCGGGCTTTGTGCGATGTAATGCTCTAGCCAATAGCGAACGAGATCGCATTGGGCGGCTGTGCTGCTAACTGCGGAGTTTAGGCCTGCGTATAGAGATTTCTCCAACTCGGAGTCCCCTGCCTCTATGAGGTACAGGAATACATCCGGGCAGACGGGCGCAAAGAAATCAAAGTTACCGATGATCTCTTCGGCAAAATCGGTGTATCTGTGTCTGCGCGCAGTGCGCAGTAGGCTTCTGGCCAATCCTAAATCGAGGGTACCGTAGCCAAGAATCTGATTCAGGGCATTTTGAAGATGATCGTCCTCCTGATCGACCTCTTCATCGTCTTCTAACTCGTCTGGGTCCGGATCGCCGTAAGGGCTGAACTGATCAAGGCTTTCCTTCAGATCTTCGCGATCAGATTCGTATTTGTTCTCCAGGAATTTCTCTACGAACTCATCACTGCTCATCTGTTCCGTCTTTTCTGTCGCCAAGGTTAGACGATGACTGCGATACAGATACTTAGTAAGTGCTTCGAGGGCAGCGCTAAGTTTGGCGCTTGAATTACCGAACATGCGGATGTCATCCACATATCGAGTGTGCTTCACGCCGCATTGGCTGATGAATGCATCAATGTCGATCATCAGCGCCTCTGCAAAGATCATGCTCGCAGCAGGTCCAACAGGCACGCCTTGTGATGTCTTGTCATTGAATGCAGTTATGAATGATTCCACCTCTTTTGAGAAGCTGGCGAGATTCGTGTCGCATGTCTCGATAGAGTTTTGCAGCCGGTGGAGATAGATCTGGTTGTAGAAGTCCGTCACGTCCGTAGTGACTACGTGCTTGTGCGCTGTTGCCAGTTGTGCGCTTCTCTCACTGAAATCTCGCCAACCAGAGCCATGCGCGAAGAAGCTGCCATTCTCAATCTTGATCCGATAGGAGCAGGCAACTCGCTTGCGCTTCGACGGCCTGTTTGATTCAACCGCTTGAGATACGCGGTGCGCCATTGCGGTATAGCAAATCGCTTCAAGCGGTTCGAGCTGATGAACGACTCGAAAGCCCCCGCGTGCTTTGGGTATCGTTGCGCTGCGCGGCTGGAGCGCTTGAAGTTTCGGTATATTCTTCGACCCTAGCTCCTGTTTGACCTCCGGCCAATACCTCCACAGAGCCTCGAATTCGAAGTGTTTCGGAAAGAAGTCGGAATCGTAGAATCTTTCGATGTGAGACTTCGCAAACTCAAGGTCTGCGTCGTTCAAAGTGGTCATGAATTTTCTCTGACAGCTAACGATGAGTGAACGGCTCAATCGCAGTTGAATCCCGCGGCGGCGTGAGTCCCTTGCGCATAAGTTCCTCCCTGGCGGATCAAAATGGGGTGAGGTGAGGCGGAGAATTACCGGAGAATATACCGCGTTTTGGCCGGTCAATGCATTAGACGGTCGATTTGCGGTGTAGCCGGGATATCCGGTGTCGCCTCGGTCAGGCGTTGTGCGTGTATTCAGGTGCTTACGGAATCGGGCGAATAATGCTCGCGGAATTACCGTGTGAAGCAATTGGTGCGACGCCATCCTGAAGAGTGCTCGGTCGGAGGAAGGCATCTGGCATCCCCGGCCGGTGCGACTCCGCAGCTTCGGTGGGGCGCGCCGTCTCGGCGGCGTCTCAAACCAACAATCGCCGCCTGGTCAACACCACCGCCAAGTAATACCCCACCGCCGCATAGGCCGACAGCACCACAATGTGCAGCATCGGATCGTTGAACGGCTGCCCGGACACCAACGGCCGGCACAGCGCGACCGCATGGGTCAGGGGCAGGATCCAGACCACGCCCTGCACGGCGTCGGGCAGGGTATCGATGGGATAGAACACGCCGCTCAGGATGAACATGGGCGTGATCAGGAGCACGAAGTAGTAGTTGAAGAAGTCGTAGTTCCTGGCCACGGCGGCCATGGCCATTGCAGGGCCGGCGAAGCACAGGCCGGTCAGAAACACCGCGGGCAGCACCAGCAGGGACTGCCAGCCGGCGAGTACGCCCAGGATCCCCGCCACGGCCAGGATGGCCACGCCGCTGATCAGGCTCTTGGTGGCGCACCAGAGCATCTCGCCGGCGAGGATGTCGTCCACCTCCAGCGGCGTGGCCAGCAGCGCTTCGTAGGTGCGCTGGGGCACCATGCGGGTGAACACCGAGTACATGCCCTCGAAGGTGGCGGTGGTCATGGCCGAGGAGGCGATGATCCCCGAGGCCAGGAAGGTCAGGTAGGGCATGTCCGACATTTCGCCGATGAAGGCGCCGAGCCCGAAACCGAGTCCCAGCAGATACAGGGTCGGCTCGCCGAAGTTCATGACCATGGCGGGGCCGATGAGCTTGCGCCACACCAGCACGTTGCGCCGCAACACCGCGAAGGCGCCGCGCCGGGTCTTCGGCACTTTCCACACCGTGCTCATCAGTCGCGAAGCTCCCGGCCGGTGAGCTTGAGGAAGACGTCCTCCAGTCCGGCGGGGCGATGCAGGAAGGTGATTCCGTGGTCCTCCTGCAGGGAATCGATCAGCGGGCGCCCGTCGCGGGTGTAGCAGTACAGGCTGGTGCCCATGCGTTCCAGCCGGCAGTCGCTCTGGTGTTCCAGGCGCGCCAGCGCGGTCTCCGGGTCGCTGCGGATCTCGATGACTTCCGGCTCCACGTGGCGCTGGATCAACGCGCGCGGCGTGCCCTGAGCGAGGATCCGCCCCTGGTCCATGATCACCAGCTCGTCGCACAGGCGCTCGGCTTCCTCCATATAGTGGGTGGTGAGCAGCAGCGTCGTGCCCCGGGCGCGCAGGTCCGACAGCCGCCCCCAGATCACGTGGCGCGCCTGGGGGTCGAGGCCGGTGGTGGGCTCGTCCAGCACCACCAGCTCCGGGTCGTTGATCAGCGCCCGGGCGATGATCAGGCGCCGCTTCATGCCGCCGGACAGGGCCTCGGTCTTGGAGCGGCGCCGGTCGCTCAGGGCGGCGAACTCCAGCAGCCGCTCGATGCGCGCGCCCAGCGCCCGGTGGGGCAGGCCGAAGTAGCTGGCGTAGACCTGCAGGTTCTCTTCGACGGTGAAGTCCGGGTCCAGGTTGTCGCCCTGGGGCACGACGCCGACCCGGGCGCGCACCTCCCGTGCGCGTTCCGGGATCGGCAATCCCAGCACCGACAGCGTGCCGGCGCTGGCCGGGGTCAGCCCCAGGATCATGCGCAGGGTGGTGGTCTTGCCGGCGCCGTTGGGGCCGAGGAAGCCGAAGCAGCGGCCCCGGGGGATGTCGAAGTCCACGCCGTCCACCGCCACGCGCTCGCCGTACTGCTTGCGCAGCCCGCGGGCGCGAACGACGATGTCGGGCTGATCGGCCACCGGTCGTCAGGCCCTGGAGATGAACTCGCCGCTGGCGGTGTTGACCTTGATCTGCTCGCCGGTGGCCAGGTACTCGGGGATCTGCACCACCAGCCCGGTGCTCAGGGTCGCCGGTTTGGTGCGGGCCGAGGCCGATGCGCCTTTCATGGCCGGCGAGGTCTCCACGATCTCCAGGCTGACGGTCGCCGGCAGCTCGATGCCGAGCAGCACATCGTCCGCGATCAAGGCGTACAGGCCTTCGAGGCCGTCGGTGAGATAGAGCCGCTCCTCGTCCAGGGCATCGGCGTCGAGGGTGTGCTGTTCATAGCTTTCAAGGTCCATGAAGGTGTAGCCGTTGGCGTCCTGGAACAGGAACTGCACCGGCCGGCGCTCGAACGCGACTTCCTGCAGCGGCTCGTCGCCCTTGAAGCTCTTGTCGAACTTCTGCTTGGTGGCCACGTCGCGGCCGCGGACCTTGTAGAGCGTATTGCCGCTGCGCGAGGAGGCGGTCTGCACCTGGATATCGCGCACGTAGATGTTGCGGCCGTCGAGATGGATGACGGCGCCGGTTTTGAGTTCGCTGGCTTTCATTGGGTATCCGAAGGCAGTGAGGCTGACGCGTATTGTAGCGGGGACAGGCGTCCGAACGAATTGCGCCGCCATGCAGTTCCCCAGCTGTGACGTTGTTCATTCGGGGCTTACAGCCGTGAAGCCTGGTGGGTTCACACGATTAGCGCCATAGGGCGTGCCGTGCGCGCCGTATCAGCCGGCCGGCGGCCACGGGCCGCCCTATGACTGTCACGGATCTCGCGCCCGCGGCGGCCACGGGTCGCCCTATGGTTGCCACCGATCTCGCGCCCGCAAGCCGTGAGCATCGGGTGGGTTTGCACGGCGGGCGGCATAGGGCGCGCCGTCGCGCCGTATCAGCCGGCCGGCGGCCACGGGCCGCCCTATGATTGCCATCGATCTCGCGCTCGCGGCGGCCACGGGCCGCCCTATGACTATGATTGCCACCGATCTCGCGCCCGCCAGCCGTGAGCATCTGGTGGGTTTGCACGGCTGGCGGCATAGGGCGCGCCGTGCGCGCCGTATCGGCTAGCTACTCGCTACTCGGCCGTTCAGTGTTCATGCACCCGGATGCGATCGTCCACGCTCCACACCCCGGGCACGTACCACGCATCCAGCACCGCCAGATGGCGTTCCTCATCGCTGGCCACCGAGCCGTCCAGTTCCACCACCCCGGCGGCGGTGCCGACTTTGATCTGCCCGGCGTGTACCAGGGGGTCCTTCTCCAGCACCATGCGGATGGCGTCGCTGAGCTCATTGTCGTTGTCGTCCTCCGGGGGGACGATGTCGATGTGGTTCTCGACCCGCTGGCAGCCGGAGGTCCACCAGGTCAGGACCTCCGCCAGGCGGCGGTGGGTGAGGCTGATGACGTGCCCGGAGAGGGTCACGCAGCCGTTCTCCACCCGCAGTTCCATCCGACCCTCTTCCTCGCCGCCGTCGTGGATCAGGTCCCGTTGGGCGCCGGCCTCGGCGATCAGGGTGCAGTTCTGGAACACCGGTTCCTGGGACAAGGTGCGCACCACCTCGTCGCGCAGGGCGGCGTCTTCGCGATCCTCGGCCACCACGCGCAGCAGGTCCAGGACCGGCCAGCGCTCGTCGGCGATGTGCCGCGCGGCGTGGACGGCGGCCCGCTTGGCGGCGATGTTCTCCACCAGGCCGTCCAGGACGATGCGGTTCTCCGCCGCCCAGACCTTGATCGGATACTCGTGCTGGTCAATCCAGGGGTCGCGCTCCAGCGCCGCCTGGATGCCGTTGAGGACGTTCTTTGGGATGTCTTCACCTTCGCTCATTGGGCATACCTCTCCTGTGTCGCGGTTCCGGTCTCCTCGAATGCCGCATCCACCGCATCGTCGACCTTCTCCAGCCAGACGAACTGCAGGCGCTCGCGGGCCGCCGCCGGGATCTCCTCCAGGTCCTTGCGGTTGCGTCGCGGCAGCAGCACGGTGGTGATGCCGGCGCGCGCGGCGGCGACGCACTTCTCCTTGATGCCGCCCACGGGCAGCACCAGGCCCCGCAGGCTGATCTCGCCGGTCATGGCGGTGTCCTGGCGCGCCACGCGCCCGCTGAGCAGCGACACCAGCGCCGTGAACATGGCGACGCCGGCGCTGGGGCCGTCCTTGGGGATGGCGCCGGCGGGCACGTGGATGTGGATGTCGCTCTTCTCGAACAGTGCCGGGTCGAGGCCGAGACTCTCGCTGCGGCCTTTGATCAGGCTCAAGGCCGCCTGGGCGCTCTCCTTCATGACGTCGCCCAACTGCCCGGTGAGAATCAGCTGGCCCTTGCCGGGGATGCGCGTCGCTTCGATGAACAGGATGTCGCCGCCCACCGGCGTCCAGGCCAGGCCCGTGACCACCCCCGGCATGCTCACCCGGAGGGCGACTTCCGACTCGAAGCGCTGGGGGCCGAGGATACCGTGCAGATCCGCCGGCTCCACGTGCACGGCCTCGTCGGAGCCTTCCGCGACCCGCATGGCCACGTGGCGGAACACCGAGCCGATCTCGCGCTCCAGGTTGCGCACGCCAGATTCCCGCGTGTAGTCCTGGACGATGGCGTGCAGCGCCGCCTCGGAGATGGAGGCCTGCTCCGGTCTGAGGCCGTTGGCCTCCAGCTGGCGCTTGACCAGATAGCGCTTGGCGATCTCCACCTTCTCGTCCTCGGTGTAACCGGCCAGCTCGATCACTTCCATGCGGTCCCGCAGGGGACCGGGGACGGCGTCGATCACGTTGGCGGTGCCGATGAACAGCACCCGGGACAGATCGAAGGCGACACCCAGGTAGTTGTCGCGGAAGGTGGAGTTCTGCTCCGGGTCGAGCACTTCCAGCAGGGCCGCGCTCGGATCGCCGTGGAAGCCCATGCCCAGCTTGTCCAGCTCGTCGAGCATGAACACCGGGTTGCGGGCGCCGGCCTTGCGGATCGCCTGGATGATGTTGCCCGGCATGGCGCCGATGTAGGTGCGCCGGTGGCCGCGGATCTCCGATTCGTCGTGCAGCCCGCCCAGGGCCACGCGCACGAACTCCCGCCCGGTCGCCCGGGCCACGCTCCGGCCCAGGGAGGTCTTGCCCACGCCCGGCGGACCCGTCAGGCACAGGATCGGGCTCTTGCCGGTGGGATTGAGCTTGCGCACCGCCAGGTACTCGAGGATGCGCCGCTTGACCTTGTCCAGACCGTAGTGGTCTTCGTCCAGCACCTGGCGGGCGCGGGCGATGTCGATGGACTCCTCGCCGAACTTCGACCAGGGCAAGCTGATCATCCAGTCCACGTAGGTGCGGATCATGGCATACTCGGCGGCCGCCTCGGGCATACGCTCCAGGCGCGTGAGCTCCCGTTCCGTCTGCTCCCGGGCCTCGTCGGGCATCCCGGCCTCGGCGATGGCCTCGCGCAGCTCCTCCAGCTCCGCGCCGCGGGGCTCGCCTTCGCCGAGCTCCCGCTGGATGGTCTTCATCTGTTCGCGCAGCAGGTATTCGCGCTGGCGCTTGTCCACGGTTTCCCGGGTCTGCTGCTCGATCTCGTTGGTGAGTCGCGCCACGGCCAGGCGATGGGCCAGCAGATCCGCGACCCGCTCCACCCGCTCGCCGGCGTCGACGATCTCCAGCACCTGCTGCTTGTCGGCGGGCTTGATGTCGATGAACGCCGCGACGGTGTCGGCCAGCACCCCGGGCGAGGTGATGGCGCGCAGCGAGGCGATCACTTCGTCGGGCACCTGCGGCATGAGCTCCACCGCCTCCTCGGCCTCGCGGCGCAAATGCTCCATGCGCGCCTCCAGCTCCGGGCTCATGACCTCCTTCTGGCCGATGTGCTCCACCCGCGCCACCAGGAACGGGTAGCCCTCCAGGTACTCCTGCACCCGGAAGCGGACCTGGCCCTGGCAGATGACGTGGTGGCCGCCGTCGGGGGCGGTGACGTAGCGCAGCACGCTGGCCTCGGTGCCGATGCTGTAGAGATCGCCGCCCGTGGGCATGTCCACCGAGGCGTCGCGCTGCTGCAGCACACCGATGGGCCGCTCGCCCTTGACCGCCTCCTGGGCGGCGGCGATGGAGCGGCGCCGGCCGATGGACAGCGGCAGCACCATGCCGGGGAACAGCACGGTGCTGCGTACCGGCACGATGATCAGGGCGTTCTCGGGCAGCTCGAACTCCGGCGGCGCGGCGGGCGCGGCCGGCTGAGCCTTGGTCTCCTCGGCCATGAGGTCACCTCTCCAATTTGTGCAGCTGCAGGACCAGGCAGCCGCCGTCCATGTCGTGCTCGCCCAGTTGGTAGTACCCGGCGGGCAGCTCCAGGCGGCGCTCGAAGCGCCCGTGGGGGATCTCCAGTCGATGCACCGCGGCGCGGCGCAGCTGGGCGGGCAGCGGCCGGTCGCCGCTCAGGATCAGGGTGCCGGACTCGACCCGCAGGCGCACCGTGTCCGGCCGCACCCCCGGCAGCGCGGCCATGATCCACAGGGTCTGCGCGGTCTCGAACATGTCCACCGGCGGCTGCCAGGTGCAGCGCAGGCGCACGTCGTCACCGGGGTGGAAGAACTGGCGCTGCAGCTGTTCGGCGCGCTCGAGCAGGTCCAGGGCGCGCGTCCACATCCAGTCGCGGGTATCCCGGGGTGGCATTGGGACGGCTCGACTCCGAATTCGGGGCTCTCGTACCGGATTCTAGTCGGGTCCTCGGGGGCTGCCGACGGCGTCGGCAGAGTGGACAGTCTGCACTTTGCAGGGGACAGGAAAAGCGCGTGGCGCCCGCTCTAGAGCTCAGGCTGTTCATTGGCGTCCCGAACGGCGCTCCTGCACGGGAGTTCACCGGAAACCGAGGTTGGCAGACAGCAGAAACAGGGGGTTCCTGTCGACTGCAGACTGTATCTACGTTTCCAAGTCCTCGCCGTCCAACAGCTCCCGCACCAGCCGATCGCGATCCAGGGTGGCGCCCAGACGGGCGGCGATGTCGCCGGCGTCGCGGTAGGCATTGCCCAGGCAGGTGGACGCTCCGGGGGAGGGGGTCATATTGAAAATGATGCCGGTGCCGGAATTGATGCTCGCCTCGCCCAGCTGCAGACGGGCTTCGGCGCGGTCGATCACCTGGGGGCGCAGCCCGCCGAAGCCGCGGGCGAACTGCAGTTCCTTCACGGTGAGGGCGGGGATGATTTTGCGCGCTTCCTTGACGAACAGGCGCTTGCGCACCAGCGGCACTTCGAACAGGAGGTTGCGCAGGATGTAGCGGCGGATGTCGGCGTCCTTGATCAGGTCCCACATCACCTTCATGACCCCGCGGTCAGGGCGGAATACCCGCAGGAACTCGCCATACGAGCCGCCGCGGTAGCGCTCCATCTTCGGCAGGATCAGGGCCGTGGGGCCGAGGCGGGTGCGCCCGGGGGCGGCCAGGTCCGGGTCGGCGTGCAGGGCCGCGAATGGCAGTTTCGGGTTCTGCACGGTGTAGATCTTGCTGCGGATGGGCCGGTCGATGAAATAGAAGCTGCCGGCCACCGGCAGCATGGAGAAGTTGCGCCCGTAACCCATCTGATGGGCGAACAGCAGACTGTGGGGCCCGGCGGCCACCACCACGCAGCCGGCGGCGATGGTGCCGCGCCCGGTGTCCAGCTCGAAGCCGCCGTCGCGCTCGGTGATGCGGCGCACCGGGGTGTCCAGCAGCAGATCGGTGCGCATCGGGCCGGCCTGGGCATTGCGGGCGAAGGACTCGGACAGGCCGCCGTAGTCCACGGCGCAGATCTCGCCCAGGGCGCCGCTGGCCGCCAGGGGCTCGGGCCGCAGGCCGCCGTCGGCCATCGCCACGGCCGGCTCCAGCTCGGCGATGTGGCGCTTGTCCCACAGCTGCAGGTAGGGAAACACCGCGGCGAACTCCCGGTGCCGCGCGCGCAGGTATTCCACCTCCTGCTCGCCCACCGCCAGCACCATCTTCGGCAGGGCGCGCATGCAGGCCTGCGCATCGGGCACCAGCTCGCCGTAGCGCACGATCATGTTGGCGATGCGCTTGACCCGCGCCGCCTTCTCCAGGGTGTAGTTGGTCTCGATGTCGCCGCTGTGCAGGGTCTGGCTGTTGGCCTTGACGCTGGAGTTCAGGGGCGCGATGTGGTCGTACTTCTCCAGCAGCGCGACGGAGGAGAGATTGGTGTAGCGGGTCAGCACGAAGAACAGGGCACAGCCCGATACCCCTCCGCCGATGATCACTGCATCGTATTTCTGCATCGCATTTCCTGTGCTGTCGCGCCGATGGCCCGCTCACGGTACTGGACCCCCTGGTGGGGCGCAAAACCCTGGGGGAGAAGCATAGGCCCCGGTCGCAACCGCACATTCACCGCAGCCTTGGTGGCCGGTGTGGCGCAGGCGGCTAGAATCTCCTGTCGAGGCGGCGTTCAGCGCGGCCGAGGAGATTGCGATGATGCTGTCCACCACGGAAATGGCCCGTGCCCGCGAAACCGTCGCCCGCATCCTGGACGACATCGCCCTGGATGCCTATCTGTTCGAGCTCGAGCCCGATGACCACCAGTGGCAGCTCACCCTGGAATGCGCCGCCCGGGACGGCTGGTCGCGGCTGAGCGTGCCTCTGGACGGGTCGATCCTGGCGCAGGCGTCCGAGGACGACGCGGCCTACCAGCGCCTGCTGGCCCAGTGCGACGCGGCACTGGGGGACTGCAAGCGCAGCGAGGACTGAAGACGCGCGGTACGCGGGTCGGCGCGCCACCCGCCGCCGGCACGCAGTCCTCACGCCTAGTTCTTGAGCGCGCTCCGCTCGGCCAGGAATGCCTCGAGAATCCGCCCGGTGTGGGTCTTGCGGGTGGCCACCTGTTCCGGCGGGCCCTGGGCGACGATGCGCCCGCCGCCGTCGCCGCCCTCCGGGCCCAGGTCCATGACCCAGTCGGCTTCGGCGATGACGTCCAGGTTGTGCTCGATCACCACCACCGTGTTGCCGATGTCCACCAGCCGGTGCAGCACGCGGATGAGCTTCTCCACGTCGCTCATGTGCAGCCCGACGGTGGGTTCGTCCAGCACGTACAAGGTGTGGCGGGGCGACAGGCCGTTGGCGGTCCGCCGCGGGTCTTCGGGTTCCGGGCGCGCCTTGGACAGCTCGGTCACCAGCTTGATGCGCTGGGCCTCGCCGCCGGAAAGCGTCGGGCTCGGTTGGCCGAGGGTGAGATAGCCCAGGCCCACGTCCTGCAGCAGCGTCAACGCGTGGTGGATCGCCGGATGGGCGGTGAAGTACTCCACCGCCTCGTCCACGCTCATGTGCAGCACCTCGGCGATGCTGCGGCCCTTGTAGCGCACCGTCAGGGTCTCGGCATCGAAGCGCTCGCCGTGGCAGACCTCGCAGGGCACCTGCACGTTCGGCAGGAAGCTCATCTCGATCTTCTTCATCCCCTGGCCTTCACAGGCCTCGCAACGCCCGCCCTTGGTGTTGAACGAGAAACGGCTCGCGGTGTAGCCGCGCATGCGCGCCTCGGGGGTATTGGCGAACAGTTTGCGGATCCGATCCCAGAAGCCCACGTAGGTGGCAGGACACGAGCGCGGCGTCTTGCCGATGGGGGTCTGGTCCACTTCCAGCACCCGGCGCACCTGCTCGGCGCCGTCGATGGCCAGGCAGCCGAAGGCTGTCGGCGGCCGGCCGCGGCGCCGCCCGGCGCGGGCGTGCAGGTTGGTGTGCAGCACGTCGCGCACCAGGGAGCTCTTGCCGCTGCCGGAGACGCCGGTGACGCACACCAGTCGTGCCAGGGGAAAGCGGGCGTCGACGTGCTTGAGGTTGTGCAGGTGCGCGCCACGGATGTCCACGGTGTGCACCGCCGCCATCGAGGTGCGGGCGCGCAGGGACACGGGCCGGCGCGCCAGCAACGGATGGCGCAGGGGGTTGGCCAACGCGCGCCCGGTGAGGGAGTCGGGCGTGCGCATCAGTTGGCGCACACTGCCGCTGGCCACCACCCGGCCGCCGTTCACACCGGCGCCGGGCCCGAGATCGATGACGTGCTCGGCGCGGCGGATGGTGTCCTCGTCGTGCTCCACCACCACCACGGTGTTGCCCTTGCCCTCGAGCTTCGCCAGGGTGTCCAGCAGCATGCGGTTGTCCCGCGGATGCAGGCCGATGGTGGGTTCGTCCAGGATGTAGCACACACCGCGCAGGTTGGAGCCGAGCTGGGCGGCCAGGCGGATGCGTTGGGCCTCGCCGCCGGACAAGGTCGGCGCGGCGCGATCCAGGCTGAGGTAGCCGAGGCCGACTTCGTTCAGGAACTGCAGCCGCGAGCGCAGCTCGGCGAGGATGTCGCGGGCGATCTCGGCATCACGGCCCTTCAGGCGCAGCGCGCGGAAGGTGTTCTCGGCCGCGCTCACCGGCAGGGCCGCATACTCCGCGATGGAGCGGGCGCGGAAACGCACCGCCAGCGCCTCGGGGCGCAGGCGCTGCCCGTCGCAGGCGGGACACACCTGCTCGGCGCCTTCGAACCAGTCGTTCCACCAGATCTCCTCGCCGGTCTGCTCCTCGTCGAACTCCGGCAGCAGCAGCCCGGTGCCGTAGCAGGTCTCGCACCAGCCGTGCTTGGAGTTGTAGGAGAACAGCCGCGGGTCCAGCTCCTGGAAGCTGCGCCCGCAGCCGGGACAGGCGCGCTCGGTGGAGAAGAGCGTCTCGTCGGCG
>Ga0209347_1003117_pt1 | contig 20160 bp, 17 predicted proteins | sample AutmiccommuBRH23_FD_187382 | JGI IMG/M metagenome (GOLD analysis project Ga0209347, IMG submission 187382) | Deep subsurface microbial communities from Mt. Terri, Switzerland - Autotrophic microbial communities BRH/23 (SPAdes) (version 2) | ecosystem: Environmental > Aquatic > Deep subsurface >...
TTGCCTGACCCAGATGCGCCAGCGCGGCCCCGGACCGGAAGGCCGCAGCCTCCGGCGGCTCGGACGGCGCAGAGACGATCCAGCCCGGCAGCGGGGGCAGCATCGGCAAGGTTTCCAAAGGCTCGGCGCGCGGTTTTCCCATGTCGGCAGCTTATATTGTGACGGCGCTTTCTGCCAGAGAAATGCACCTATAGCGCCGCAGCTTTGTCGGCTCCACAATGTCCAATAAGTTTGCATTATCGGACATAAGAGTGATAGGCTCGGTCCATGGACCAATCGCCCCCAGAACCGCCCGCAGACAGGCCCGAGGACTTCGATCCTCTCGAGGGCAAGGCGGGCAGCGGGCCCGATGAGGGCGCCCTCCCCCTGCCCGCGCATATCGCCGGCTCCGGCGCGCTGGGCCGGCTGGTGGACACCGCCCGGGGCTATGCCCGCCAGGCCGCCTCGGACAGCACCCTGCGCGCCTATGCCGGTGACTGGGCGCAGTTCGGGCGCTGGTGCCGGAGGCGCGGCGCCGATCCGCTGCCGCCCGCGCCGCAGCTCATAGGCCTCTACATCGCCGATCTCGCGGCGCCGCAGGATCGGAGCCGGCCGCTCTCCGTCGCCAGCATCGAGCGGCGGCTGTCGGGCCTCGGCTGGGGCTATGCACAGCGCGGGCTTCAACTCGACCGCAAGGACCGCCACATCGCCAGCGTTCTGGCCGGAATCCGCCGCCGCCACGCCCGCCCGCCGGTGCAGAAGGAGGCGATCCTGCCCGGGGACATCCTGGCGATGATCGCCGCCCTGCCCCATGACCTGCGCGGGCTGCGCGACCGCGCCATCCTGCTGATCGGTTTTGCCGGCGGGCTGCGGCGGTCCGAGATCGTCAGCCTCGACCATGGCAAGGACGACACGCCGGATAGCGGCGGCTGGGTGGAGGAGCTCGACGGCGGCGCGCTGATCACCCTGCGCGGCAAGACCGGCTGGCGCGAGGTGGAGGTGGCGCGCGGATCCAGCGACCAGACCTGCCCGGTCCACGCGCTGACCCAATGGCTGCACTTCGCCCGCATCGACTTCGGGCCCCTGTTCACCGCCGTCTCGCGCGACGGCACTCGCGCGACAGAGGCCCGGCTCAGCGACAAGCACGTCGCACGCCTGATCAAGCATTGCGTGCTGGCGGCCGGCCTGCGCCCCGACCTGCCCGAGGCGGAGCGCGTGCGGCTCTACTCCGGCCACAGCTTGCGCGCCGGCCTTGCCAGCAGCGCCGAGGTCGAGGAGCGCCATGTGCAAAAGCACCTCGGCCATGCCAGCGCCGAGATGACCCGCCGCTACCAGCGCCGCCGCGACAGGTTCCGCGTCAACCTGACAAAGGCCGCGGGGCTTTAGTCCAGCCGCAGCAGGTAGCGCGTCGAGCGCCCCCCTTCGGGCCCCCGCTGCAGCACGCCCGCTGCCTCGAGCTCTGTCAGGTCACGCGTGGCTGTGGCCAGGGAAACGCCGGCAATGCGCGCGTAGGGGGCGGCGCTGATGCCTTGCGACAGGCGCTGCGGCCCTTCGGCGAAGAGTCGGCGCAAAACCTTCTCGGCCCGGGGTGGCAGGGCGGCGAAGCGCAGGAAGAAGCCGTTGCGCGCCACCAGAAACCGGGCCTCTGCTTCGGCCTCCGCGATTCCAGCGGCCAGCCGGTCCAGAAACCACAGAACGAAAGCTGTCGCGTCGATCTGGTCGCCCATCGCGCGCCGCCCGGCCTGAAGCGCGGCGTAATAGCCCTGCTTGTCTGCCTCGATCTGGCGCGACAGGGAAAACGGCAGCGCCGCGTCGAGCGCAAACACATGCTCCACCAGGGCGCGGCCGATGCGGCCATTGCCGTCGCTGAACGGGTGGATGGATTCGAACCACAGATGCGCGATGGCCGCCCGCACCGGAATTGGCCTGCGGTCTTCGCCAAGCGCCGCCAGAAACCCCGCCATCATCCCGGGAACGGCCTGGGCGGGCGGCGCGGTGTAGAGAACCTCTTCGCGGCCCACAGTGGCGCCGCGCACGATCACCATCGGAAAGCTGCGCCAGCGGCCCTTGTCTTCCAGCTCGACCCCGTGGAACAGCAGGCGGTGCCAGCGCAGCAGACGCGCCTCATCCAGCCCCCCCTGCCCTTCCCGGGCGTCCAGCATCAGCGCGGCGATGGCGTCGGTGCGGCGTTGCGGGTCTGCCCCGCGATGCGCCAGAGAGGCCACGACCGAGGCCTCGATCTCTTCGGGGCGCAGTGGGGCGCCCTCGATGGCAAAGCTCGCCATCGCCTCGGCGGTCACGGCGCGCAGGAAGGTCTCGCGCCGCTCTTCCGCCGTCAGCGCGGCCTGAAGCCCGCGGATGGCGCCAAGCCGGGCGGAGAGCGCGGCCAAAGGTGCCTCGGTCGCTGCGGCGTCGTGGCGAAAGTTCGGCCAGGCGGGGGTTTGCCAGATATGCATGAGGCGAATATCCACGCTATTCACGTCATGATCCAGCGAGAGTTGAGGTGAATGACGGAACTGATCGCGTCACTGGCGAAAATGCCATCCCTCAGGGGCGGGGCCTACCCGTCCAGCGCAGCCAGCAGATCCTGGCGGTTGCTGATCACCCGCAGGACAATCACACCCGCCGTATCCTCCAGATGCACGACCAGATGCGCGCCATGCGGGTGCAGGCGGACGGGCGGGGTGAATTCGGTGCGCAGGGGCGACATTTCGGGAAACTCAGCAATCAGATCAAAGAGATGCGCCAGCGCCCGCAGATAGGCATCGGCGCGCGCCTCGCCCCATTCGGCGGCGCCATGCTCCCAGATCCCGGTCAGATCCTGTCGCGCGCGCGGAGTCAGGCGGACGGGCAAGCGCGCTACCGGCGCCGGGCGCGCAAGAAGGCTTCGGGGTCGAAGACCTCTGCCGGACCGCTGGACATCCCGTCGTCGATCGCCGCCTGCAGAGTGGCGACCGCCAGCTGGCGGGCCTGATCGCGGCGGATCAGGTCGCGCATGTAGTCGCTGGAATTGGCGAAGCGACCATGCTCGGTGCGCGATTCGACCCAAGCCTTCATCTGTTCGGGAAGCGAGATGTTCATGGTCGACATGGGCTGCATCCTCTGGCTGACACCCCTTAACGTATGGCAAGGATTGCCATAACTCAAGGACCCGGTGAGCAACCTTGTGCCCCCTGCCCCGCAGTGCACAACATATCGGCAGAAAAGCCTTGCCCGAATCTCATCGCTGGGGCAGTTAATTACGCCAAGAAGCAAACAACACGACCGGAAGCGTAACACACGCTCTGGCGAGAGGGCAGAGATGGCGCAGCAGGAACGCATCGACGTGCTTGTCGGAGAGCACGCAGCACGGCTGTCGGAACGGTTGCAGGCGCATCGCGCGCAACTGTTCCCACCCGATGCCCGCAAGGAAATGCGCCGGTTCACCAGCGGCGAGGTGGCAGAGCTTCTGGGCGTTAAGGACGCCTATCTGCGCAAGCTGCATCTGGACGGCCGCGGCCCTTCCCCCGAAACGGGGGTCGGCGGGCGGCGCTATTACACCGCGCAAGACATCCAGGCGCTGCGGGTGATGTTGGAAAAGGGCACCAAGACGCCCGGCACCTACCTGCCCGGCCGGCGCAGCAATGCCGATGGCGGCGACCACCTTCAGGTTATCACCGTCATCAACTTCAAGGGCGGGTCCGGCAAGACCACCACCGCCGCGCATCTGGCGCAGAAGCTGGCGCTCGATGGTTACCGCGTGCTGGCCATCGACCTGGACCCGCAAGCCAGCTTCTCGGCCCTGCACGGCTATCAGCCGGAATTCGACCTGCTCGACGGCGGCACGCTATACGATGCGATCCGCTATGAGGACCCGCTGCCGCTGCGTGATGTGATCCGGCCTAGCTATTTCCCGAACCTTGACATCATCCCTGGCAACCTGGACCTGATGGAGTTCGAACATGAAACGCCCCGCGCACTCGCCAATCGCTCCGGCCAGTTCTTCTTTACTCGCGTGGGCGACAAGCTGGCCGAGGTCGAGTCGGATTACGACATCGTCGTGATCGACTGCCCGCCACAGCTGGGGTTTCTCACCATGTCCGCACTTTCCGCCGCAACCGCGGTGCTTGTGACCGTCCATCCACAGATGCTCGACGTCATGTCGATGTGTCAGTTCCTGCTGATGACCTCCAACCTGCTCGGCGTCGTGGCCGAGGCGGGCGGGAACATGAGCTATGATTGGCTGCGCTATGTCGTCACCCGCTATGAGCCCGGCGACGGGCCGCAGAACCAGATGGTCAGCTTCATGCGCTCGATGTTCGGCGATCATGTGCTGAACCACCCGGTGCTGAAATCGACAGCCATCTCGGATGCCGGCATCACCAAGCAGACCCTGTACGAGGTGGAGCGGACACAATTCACCCGCACCACCTATGAACGCGCGATGGAAAGCCTGAACGCGGTCAATGGCGAGATCGAGGCGCTCATACAGCAGGCCTGGGGCCGCAAGGCGGTGGCGTGATGGCCCGCAAGGATCTGCTTAAGGGGCTGATGAGCGGCGAGAACGTCGTCCCCTCCCCCGCAGCGGTGCATTCGCCGCGCACCACCAAGGGAGCGATCGGTGCCGTCAGCCAGTCGATTGCCGACCTGCGCAACCGCTCCGTCATCGACGTGCCGCCGGACCTGATCGACCATGCCGGGGTGCGCGACCGGCTGGATGCGGATACCGAAGGCATTGCCGAGCTGGCCGAGTCAATCCGCGAATACGGCCAGCAGGTGCCGGTGCTTCTGCGCCATTCCCCCAATGTCGAAGGCCGCTATGACGTGGTCTATGGCCGCAGGCGGGTGGCCGCGCTGCGGCTCATCGGGCAGCCGGTCAAGGCAATGGTGCGCGATCTGTCCGACCGCGATCTGGTGATCGCGCAGGGGCAGGAGAACGCGGCTCGCAAGGATCTCAGCTTCATCGAAAAGGCGAATTTCGCCCGCACGATGCGCGACGACGGGTTCGACCGCAAGATCATCTGCGACGCGCTCAAGATCGACAAGACCTTGATATCGCGGATGCTTTCGATAGCCGACACCGTTCCGCAGCGGCTGATCCAAGCGATCGGCGCGGCGCCTGGCATCGGGCGCGACAGGTGGGCGACGCTGGCGGGGCGTGTTGGCAAGCGGCCGCTGCCCGACCTTCTGGCGCTGGCGGTCGGCGACCGCTCGGACACCCGCTTCGAAGCGGTCCTGGCCGGCGTCAGCCAGAAGAAACCCTCGCCCCCTGCCCCGGAAAAGCCCCTGCTTTCCGGCGCCAATGGCCTTCGCTTGGGGGCAGTTTTGCGCAATCCCCGGGCCACCACGATTACCTTCGACAAAAGCACCGCCGATGGATTCGACGAGTGGCTGGTTGAGCATATGGAAGAGATTCACCGTGGTTGGCTTGCCAATCGCGAGGAATGACCGAGCAGCAACAACAACAGGAGGCACAGCCCGGACGCAGAAAAGAAAAGCCCCCCAGGACATGACATCCCGAAGGGCCGTTTCGTCGGATCTAGCACTTCGACCATAGCGGTTCACGTTGACAGCTGTCAACTCTCGTCTGTCCGGCGGCGGCAGAATTGCGCCCTTGTGATCGAAAAATGGACCACATTACCACAACGCCTTTCGGGCGGCACCTTGACGCTGGCCTGCTGGCAGCGCAGGCTCTCGCCTCGCCACCAGCCCGCGGACTCTCCATGCCCAAATGGGCCCTGCTCCGCGATCTTGCCAAGGGCCGCGCCGCCTTTGGCGTCAGCGACCGCGACCTGACCGTGCTTCAAGCGCTCCTGTCCTTCCACCCGGGGGACGAGATCGCCGATACCGGCGCAATGGTCTTCCCGTCGAACGCGGCGCTGGCCGAGCGGGCGCATGGCATGGCCGAAAGCACCCTACGCCGGCACCTGGCGGCCCTTGTGGCGGCCGGTCTGATCCTCCGCCATGACAGCCCCAACGGCAAGCGCTACGCCGCCCGTGACCCCGATGGCGGCATCGCCCACGCCTTCGGCTTCGACCTGGCCCCCCTCGCCCGCCGCGCGGCCGAGATTGCGGACATGGCGGCAGACGTACGCGCCGCGGAAGCCCGGTTGAAGCGCCTGCGCGAGCTTGTGGTGCTGCGCCTGCGCGACGCGGCCCAGCTGGTGGCCTACGGGCTCGAGGCAGTTCCCGGGCTATGGGACGACCTGTCCGACGCGGTGACGCTGATGAAGCGCGACCTGCGCCGCAAGCTGGACGCAGAGGCGCTGGGGCAGATCTCGCAGCGGGCCGCCGACCTGCTGGAGGCGATCAACGCCCGCATTTCCCGAAATACAGAAGAAACGGACGGCAATGACGCGAAGAATGAGCGGCACATACAATATTCAAACAGAAACCCTTATGACTCTGATCTTTCCAATGAAAATGGAAAGGCGGCCGGCGGCCAGCCCGATCTGCCAAAGGCGGAACCTGCCGAACCCGATCTGAAACTGCCGCTGCATCTGGTGCTGCGCGCCTGCCCCGACCTGCTGGACTACACCCCGCACGGCATCCGCCACTGGCATGAACTGATCGCGGCGGCGGCCTTCGTGCGCGGGATGCTGGGGATCAGCCCCGACGCCTGGGACGAGGCCTGTCACAGCATGACACCCCCGGTGGCAGCAATCGCGGTCGCCTGCATCTTGCAGCGCGCCACCGACATCTCCAAACCCGGCGGCTATCTGCGCGCCCTGTCCCGGAAGGCTGCGATGGGGGAATTTTCCCCCGGACCCATGGTCATGGCGCTGCTGAAGACCGAGACTGCACGGGCGGCATGAATCGCGGCGGATCGGGGGTGCGGGATGCGTGAGACGGTGTTTGGCTGGCCCGGCAAAAGCCCGGCGGAACCGGGCGGCCTCTGCCATCCAGCCGCCTGCCACATGCTCGACGTGGCGGCGGTGGCCGAGGCGCTGCTGGCGCGCGGCACCGATCCCCTGCCCCGCCGGGCGCTGTCCGCCTTGCTGATCGCGCTGCACGACCTGGGCAAGATCGGCGCAAGGTTCCGCGGCATGATCGAGCTTGGGGCCGATCAGGGGCCGCGGCGGCACTGGGAGGTGACCGAGGCCTGGCTGCGCAGCGAGGTCATCGAGGATCTGCTCTGTGACCGGCTGGGGGGCTCGTGTCATGCGTTGCGCCCGCTGGTCGGTGCCATTGCTGGGCATCACGGCCGCCCCCCCACTGCGGGCCCGGACGATTGGGACCGGATGATTGCCGCCGCCGGCCCGGAGGCAGCCCGCGATGCGCGCGCCTTCGTGGAAATCTGCCTCGACCTCTGGCCCGAGGCTTCGCTGGCGGGGCTGGAGAGCAGCACGGCGGCGCGGATCAGCTGGGGCCTGTCGGGGCTGGCCGTGGTGGCCGACTGGGTCGGCTCCAACACCGCGTGGTTCCCGGCTTCGCCTGCCCCCGCCTCTGCCGAAGCCTATCTGGCGCAGGCGCGGGGCCGGGCGCCCGTGGCGCTGGCCGCCGCGGGGTTGATCGCGCCGGAGGCCACCGGTGGGCCGCTGTTCGATTTCACGCTGCGCCCGATGCAGGCCGCCGCGGCTCGCATTCCGCTGCGCGAAGGCCCGATGCTGGCCTTCATCGAGGATGAAACCGGCGCCGGCAAGACCGAGGCGGCGCTGATCCTAGCGCAGCGCATGTTGACAGCCGGCAAAGCCCGCGGCCTGTTCTTTGCGCTGCCTACGATGGCCACCGCGGATGCGATGTTCGCCCGCGCCCGGCAGGTGGTGCGGCGGCTGTTCACCGCCCCGCCCTCGCTGACTCTGGCGCATGGCCGCGCGGGGCTGTCGGCAGAGTTTCGCGATGTGCGCGCGCAAGCAGCGGCTTCCGACGATGCGATCTGCGGTGACTGGATCGGCGACAACCGCCGCCGGGCGCTGCTGGCCGATGTCGGCATCGGCACCGTCGATCAGGCCTTGCTCGCGGTGTTGCCGACGAAGTTCGCCACCCTGCGCGGCTGGGGCCTGTCGTCCAAGCTGCTGATCGTGGATGAGGTGCATGAGCTGAACGAACCCTATCTAGCGCAGGAGCTGGCGCAGCTGCTGCGGCTTCACGCGATGCAGGGCGGCTCGGCGATCCTGCTGACGGCGACGCTGCCGCTGGCGCAGCGCGCCGCCCTGACGCGGGCGTTCGAGGAGGGGGCCGGGCGCGCCTTTGTCGAGGATGCCGCGGTGGATTATCCCTCGCTGTCGGTTCCTGGGGCCGGGGCCGAACGGCAGCTGCCGCAGGGTACATCCGCCAAGGGCCCGGTTGCGGTGCGGCGGCTTGAAACGGCGCAGCAGGCGCTGGATCTGATCACCGAAGCCTCGGGGCAGGGCGCGGCCTGCCTCTGGGTACGCAATGCGGTGGATGATGCGATCGGGGCGGTTGCAGCCCTGCGCGCGGCGGGGGTGGAGGCCGACCTGCTGCACGCCCGCTATGCGCTGTGCGACCGCAAGCGGATCGAGACTGCGATGCTGCGCTGCTTTGGCAAGGACGGGCAGCGCCGGCGCGGGGCTGATGGCCGGGGCAGGGTTCTGGTGGCGACGCAGGTGGTCGAGGCGTCGCTGGATCTGGATTTCGACGTGATGGTGTCTGACCTCGCCCCCGTCGCTGCGCTGATCCAGCGAGCTGGCCGGCTGTGGCGGCACATGGACCGGCGGCCCGCAGGCACCCGGCCGGTTCCGGCGCCGGTGCTGCATGTACTCTCGCCCGATCCGGGCCACGTAGCGGATGACCGTTGGTTGCAGGGCACGCAGGAACGGGGGGCCTGGGTCTATCCACTGGCCGATCAGTGGCGCACGGCGGATGAGCTGTTCCGCCGCGGCCAGATCGTTGCACCCTCTGGCCTGCGCGCGCTGAACGAGGCGGTGCATGGGCCGGACCCGGTGGCGGTTCCGCCCGGGCTCCAGCGAGCCGAGGAAGATCAGCAGGGAAAGGGCTACGCCGCGGCGGGCCTTGGCCGGCAGAACGCCATCAAGATCGACCTCGGCTATCGGGAGGGTGGCGGCGGCAGCGATGACCGCGAGTATCCCACCCGGCTTGGGCAGCCGACGCGGACGTTGCTGCTGGTGCGGCGGCGTGGAGTTGACAGCTGTCAACTCCGGCCCTGGGCGGAAGTTGACAGCTGTCAACTTTCCCCGGCCGAGATGCAGATGCTTAGCGAGGTCAGCGCCAGCGCCGCGCGCCTGGCCCGGGTGCCGCTGCCCGATCAGGCGGCACCGGGCATCGCGGCCTTCACTCAAGGCTGGCCCGACTGGCGCCGCGCCGCGCTGACGGTCTGTCCGGTGGATGCGGACGGCACCATCTGCGAGGGCTTGCGCTATGACGCCGAATTGGGTCTGCTGTTTTGACCCTGCCGTGGCGGGGATGGCCCGTAGATCAGCTGGGGGCGCGACAGTTCCCCGCAGCTGTGGGGTTAAATAGATAAGATGTGGGTTTGGGAGTTGACGGAACCCCGCTTCGCCCGCAAGCTGTGTGGCGTAGGGTCCGTTCACACATCCGTGTCAGCCGGCTCGCGCTTGTTCTCCGGGTGCCCTGTCATGCCCCTCAACCTGATCCTCGACCCATGGATTCCGGTGGCAACCTCAGGGGGCCGCCGCACCATTACCCCGGGCCAGATGGCAGATCCGGGGGTGCTGCGGCCGGACTGGCCCCGTGCCGATCTGAACATTGCATGCATGGAACTGCTGATCGGCCTTGTCGCCCTCGCCGATCCGCCCGCCTCGCCCGAGGAATGGGAGGCCCGTCGCGCGCCAGATCCGGCGCGGCTACAGGACCGGCTTGCGGCCCTTGCCCCTGCCTTCAACCTGAGCGGCGACGGCCCCCTGTTCATGCAGGATCTTGAGCCGCTGGCGGGCGAGGCGAACCCGCCCGACATGCTGTTCATCGATTCCGCCGGCGGCAACGCCGCGCGCAACAATGCCGACCTGATGGTCTGGCGTGGCCGCTATCCGGCGCTCGACCCCGAACTTGCGGCGATGGCGCTCTACACGCTTCAGTCACAAGCGCCCGCTGGCGGCGCCGGCAACCGCACCTCGATGCGCGGCGGCGGGCCGATGGTGACGCTGGTCGAGCCATTTGCGGGATGCAGCCTGTGGGACTTGGTCTGGGCCAATGTGCCTTGCGGGCCGCAGCAGGGCCTGGAGGCGCTGCCGTGGATGCGGCCCACCCGCGTGTCGGACAGCGGGCAGCAGGTCTGGCCGCCCGAGGGCGCGGCGCCGGTCGAGGCCTTCTTCGGGATGCCGCGGCGGTTGCGGCTGGTGGTCGAGGGCGATCTGGTCACCGGCGTGGTGCAGCGCCCCTACGGCGCCAACTATGCCGGCTGGGAGCATCCCCTGACCCCCTATTACCGGCTCAAACCGGGCAGCGAGTTGCTGCCGGTGCATCCGCGCGCCGGGGCCTTCGGCTATCGCAACTGGCTTGGCGTGGTGGCGGCGGCCGAAAAGACCGATCTGCGTGCGCAGGCGGCCTGCGTTGCTGCCTATCCCGGCCGGGTCAGGCGGTCAGTGGCGCAGGCGGCGCGGGTGATCGTCGCCGGTTGGGCGATGGACAACATGAAGCCACGCGATTTCGTGCTGTCGCGCCAGCCGCTGTTGGACCTGCCGCAGGCGCAGTTGACAGCCGTACAAGGCATGGTCGAGGCGGCAGAGTTGCTGGCGGGCGCGCTGCGCATGGCGCTGAAGCCCGTGCTGGCCGAAGGCTCGGCGCTCGAGGCGCAGCGCGAGGAGTTCTTTGCCCGCACCCAGGCCCCGCTGGAGGCGCGGATCGCCGATATGCGTCGAGGCGAGGCCGTGGCCGGGCCGTGGCTGACCGACCTGCGCGCCGCGGGGCTGGCGCTGTTCGACGCGGCGGCGCTGCCGGGGATGGACCGGCGCGAAACCGATGTGATGGCGCGGATCGCACAGGCGCGGCAGGGGCTGCTGGCCGATTTCGCCGGGCGGCGCAAACTGGGCAGGGCCGCCTTCGACAAGCTGGGCCTGACCCCGCAGACAAGGACGGAGGCGGCATGAGCGAGACAGAGACGTCCATCCTCGGCTGGTGGCGGCAGACCCTGCGGCCCGAGGAGGACACCGCCTTCGCCCGGGCGCTGCGCGCACGGCTGCGCCGGGCGGATTCCGCGCTGGAGGTGCTGTCGGAGCCCGGCGTGCAGCGACTGGCGGTGGCCTTGCCCTTCCTGCGCGCCCGCCCGTTGGAGCTTGCGCGGCTGGCGCAGGTCCTGGCAGGCGTCGAGGTGCATGTGCCGGCCCGGCTGGCGCAACGGCTGGGGGTGGGCGATCCGCCAAAACTGTCCGCGTTGCGGTTTCAGCGGCTGATCCGCGCGCCGGAGGCAGAGCTTGCCACCGCGCTGCGCCGGGCGCTGCCAATGGCCGGCAAGACCTGCAATGTCGCCGCCCTTGGGCGCGACCTGCTGAACTGGACAGACCCGGAGCGGGGGGAGGCCACCCGCATCGGCTGGTGTTTCGACTATTTCGGGGCGCCGCGGCCCGAGCCCGCCGGCGAAGCGCGTGAAGAGGAAACCGACGCATGACCACCTTCCTGCAACTGCATCTGCTGACGACCTATCCGCCCTCGAACCCCAACCGCGACGATCAGGGCCGCCCGAAATCAGCAATGCTTGGCGGCGCGCCGCGGCTGCGGTTGTCAAGCCAGTCGGTCAAGCGTGCGCTGCGCATGTCGGATGCCTTCCAGCAGGGGCTGGCCGGGCATCTGGGCCAGCGCACGAAGCTGATCGGCAATGTCGTGCGCGAGCATCTGGAAGGGCAGGGGGCCAAGACCGAGGCGGCGCGCAAGGTCGCCGAAACCGTGGCCGCCGCCTTCGGCAAGATCGAAACCGCCGACAAGACCCGCCCCGACTGGGTGCAGGGCACGACGCTGGCCTTCATCTCGCCCCAGGAACGCAGCTTCGCGCTGGAGCTTGCCGATCGGCTGGCCGCGGGCGAGCCGGCACCCAACGGCAAGGAACTGGCCAAGGCGGTACTGCGCACCGCCGATGGCGCGGTGGATATCGCTATGTTCGGCCGGATGCTGGCCGACAACCCCGACTTCAACCGCGATGCGGCGGTGCAGGTCAGCCATGCGATCACCACCCACGCGGCACAGATCGAGGATGATTTCTTCACCGCCGTCGATGACCTGAAAAAACGCGACGAGGATGCGGGCGGCGCGCATCTGGGCGAGCACGCCTTTGGCTCTGGCGTCTTCTACCTCTATGCCTGCGTCAATTGTGACCTGCTGGTGGAGAACCTCGGCGGCGATGCCGCGCTGGCCGCCAAGGGCGCCGAGGCGCTGGTGCGGGCGCTGGCCACCGCCACGCCCTCGGGCAAGCAGAACAGCCATGCCCACCGCCCCCGCGCCGGCTACATCCGGGCCGAGGTGGGGCAGGACGCCCCGCGCGACCTCAGCGGTGCGTTCTTCACCGCCGTGACCGGGGGCGACCTGCTGGCCGCCTCGGTCGAGCGGCTGGAGACGATGGCGGCGCAGATCGACCGCGCCTATGGCCCGGCCTGCGAGGCGGCCGAGGTGATGAACGTCGCTGCAGGGCAGGGCACGCTGGCCGAGCTCATGGCCTTTGCCGGGGCTGCGGTGGGGCGGGGGAATGGCTGAGCATCTGGTCTTCACCCTCGCCGCCGCAATGGCCGCTATGGGCGATCTGGCGGGGCATGAGCGGCGCGGCACGATGAACTGGCCAGCGCGGTCGGCGATCTTGGGCCTGCTGGCAGCGGCGCAAGGCATCCGGCGGGATGATGCGGCCGGGCTGGCTGCTCTGGCGCCACTGCGCATGGCGGTTGCCGTGCATGACGATGGTGCGCCGCTGCGCGACTATCACACCGTGCAGACCGCGCCTTCGGCCGCCGTCCGGCGCCCGGACTCGCGGCCCGAGGCGCTGGCGCGGGCCCGGCAGGCGGTGAACACCACGATCACGCTGCGCGATTACCGCGTCGGGGTGCTCTATTCTGTGGCCGTCTGGGGCCTGCCGCTGGCGCCGCTGGCGGTGGCGCTGCGCCGCCCGGTCTTCACGCTCTACCTTGGGCGCAAGTCCTGCCCGCTCTCGGCGCCGCCCGCGCCCCATATCATCGAGACGGACGGCCCGCTTCAGGCGTTGCGGCAGGCGCAGTTGCCGGGCTTCCGCCTGTCGCGGGGGCCGCTGCCGATCCGGCTGATCGCCAGTGACGAGGATCTGGGCGGCGGCCATTCCGAATGGCGCAACGATGTGCCGCTGGACCGCGGCCGCTGGCACTTCACCTCGCGGCAGGTGCATTTCCTGCGGCCGGCAGCCGGGGAGGGCGGAGCATGAGCCTTTATCTGTCGCGGCTGCGGCTGCGGCGCGACCCTGCCGTTGCGGCGCTTTCGGCGCTGCTGGACCCGGCTGAACAGGGCCGGGCGCGCGATGCGCATCACCGGCTGATCTGGTCGGCCTTCGCGGGCGATGCGGATCAGCGCCGCGATTACCTGTGGCGCGCGGAAGGGCAGGGGGCGTTCCTGACCCTGTCGGCCCGCGCCCCGCAGCCGTCGCCCTTCTTTGAGCTGCCCGAGGTGAAGCCCTTCGCGCCGGATCTGGCACCGGGCGACCGGTTGGCCTTCGTGTTGCGCGTCAATGCGACCCGCACCCGCAAGAGCGGCCGCCTCACCGCCTCGGGCACAGAACACAAGCAGCATATCGACCTGGTGATGGACGCGATCCACCCGCTGCCGCCGGGGCGCGAGAGCGGCGAGCGTGCGGCGGCGCGGATGGGTGCGGCGCAGGAGGTGGCCACGGGCTGGCTGGCGGGGCAGGGCGCCCGCGCCGGCTTTGCCCCGGTGGAGGTGACGGCGGGGGACTATTCCGTGAGCGCGCTGCCCGGCCATGTCGGCAAGCGCCGTGGCCAGCCGCAATTCGGGATCCTCGACCTGACCGGAGTGATCGCCGTCACCGACCCGGCGGCGTTCCTGGCGCAGCTGGCGCAGGGCTTCGGCCGGGCCCGGGCCTTTGGCTGCGGCCTGATGCTGATCCGGCGGGCCTGACGGGTGGCGCTGCCCGGCCTGCCCCCGCCGAAACCGATCCCGCTGAAGGACCGCGCCTCGCTGGTCTTTGTGGAACGGGCGCAGCTCGATGTGCAGGACGGTGCCTTCGTCGCTGTCAATGCCGATGGCACGCGCACCCATATTCCCGTCGGCGGGCTGGCCGGGCTGATGCTGGAGCCGGGGGCGCGCATTTCCCATGCCGCGGTGGTGCTGGCGGCGCGCACCGGCACGCTGATCACCTGGGTGGGCGAGGCGGGGGTGCGGCTCTACTCGGCCGGGCAGCCGGGCGGGGCGCGGTCGGACCGGCTGCTGTGGCAGGCCTCCATCGCGCTGAACCCCGACGCGCGGCTGCGCGTGGTGCGCAAGATGTATGAGCTCCGGTTTCAGGAGCCTGCGCCGCTGCGCCGCTCGATCGACCAGCTGCGCGGGATCGAGGGCGCGCGGGTGCGCAAATCCTACGAACTGCTGGCGCAGCTCCATGGCGTGCGCTGGAGCCGCCGCAGCTATGACCCCAAGGACTGGGAGGCGGGCGATGTCCCCAACCGCTGCCTGTCGGCGGCGACGGCTTGCCTGCACGGGCTGACCGAGGCGGCGGTACTGGCGGCGGGCTATGCTCCGGCGATCGGTTTCCTGCATACCGGCAAGCCGCTGTCCTTCGTCTATGACATCGCCGATCTGTGGAAGCTGGACACTGTGGTGCCCGAGGCGTTCCGCATCGCCGGGCTGGCCGCCAAGGGCCGGCTGGACATGACGCCTGACCGGGCCGTGCGGTTGGCCTGCCGCGATGCCTTCCGCCGCTCTGGCCTGCTGGCCAAGATTATTCCGCGCATCGAGGAGGTACTGGAGGCCGGAGAGCTGCCCCGCCCGGATCCGCCGCCCGAGGCCCTGGGGCCGGCCTTCGACGATGGCCCCGCCTCGGGCGACGAGGGCCATCGTGGTTAGGCGCGGCGGCAGGAGAGGGGAGGCGCCGCGATGATGGTCATCGTGGTGGCAAACGCCCCGCCCCGGCTGCGCGGCCGCCTGGCCGCCTGGCTGCTGGAGATCCGCGCCGGCGTCTATGTGGGCGACTATTCGGCCCGCACCCGCGAGCGTATCTGGGAGCAGGTGGCAGCAGGCATCGAGGAGGGCTATGCGGTGATGGTCTGGAAGGCCCCCACCGACCAGGGCTTCGACTTCGCCACCATCGGCCGCAACCGCCGGATGCCGGTCGATTTCGACGGTCTGAAACTGGTCTCGTTCGCACCCCGCGGGGAGTAAGGTCGCCGCCGCACCCCGGCCATGATGTGGGCGCGGCAATTCGGTAGGCTCTTTGACATTGTGATTTCCCTTTGCTGGCAATAGCCTGCAGCCAGTCTGTTCCCCGCTCGCGCGGGGATGAACCGGACTTGGTAGAATCCGCCGCGCCTCATAGCGGCTGTTCCCCGCTCGCGCGGGGATGAACCGTAGTAGTAAGTAAAGGGGAATTTGGCTGTGGTCTGTTCCCCGCTCGCGCGGGGATGAACCGGCGATGCAGGCGGCGGTTTCTATCGGCGGGGCCTGTTCCCCGCTCGCGCGGGGATGAACCGGCGCATGGGATAACCCAGGACGATGCTAGGCTCTGTTCCCCGCTCGCGCGGGGATGAACCGCTCTGGACGTGCCAGCCGGGACTGGTGATGCACTGTTCCCCGCTCGCGCGGGGATGAACCGTGTCGGCGGCGGCCACGGGCAGCCCGCTCGCGCTGTTCCCCGCTCGCGCGGGGATGAACCGGCCCGGGGGCCGCGCCAGTCGGTGGGCGTGGGCTGTTCCCCGCTCGCGCGGGGATGAACCGCTGCCATTCCGATGTGCAGAACCTGATGGACTCTGTTCCCCGCTCGCGCGGGGATGAACCGGGCGAGCTTCGGGATGCGTTCGGAGAGCAGGCCTGTTCCCCGCTCGCGCGGGGATGAACCGCCCGCGGCCAGCTGGCGGGGATCACCGGCATGCTGTTCCCCGCTCGCGCGGGGATGAACCGGCGAAGGAAGATGCCGACGAGAAGGAAAAGATCTGTTCCCCGCTCGCGCGGGGATGAACCGTCTGGGCGCCGGCGCTGGCCAATGCCACGGGTCTGTTCCCCGCTCGCGCGGGGATGAACCGGATGCGGAACAGGTTGGCGACGTCCCGGCCGACTGTTCCCCGCTCGCGCGGGGATGAACCGCGCGAGGCTCCGCAGCCGCTGGCGGGTTTCGCCTGTTCCCCGCTCGCGCGGGGATGAACCGGACTGGCGCGCCAACCCCGTCCGCCGGGCGATCTGTTCCCCGCTCGCGCGGGGATGAACCGAGCATTACGAGGCCGGCCCGCTCGACACCCGCCTGTTCCCCGCTCGCGCGGGGATGAACCGTCATGGCCCAAGAGGCGATCGACCGCTTTCGCCTGTTCCCCGCTCGCGCGGGGATGAACCGGCCCTGCTTGAGAAAATGAACGAGCAGCGCGCCTGTTCCCCGCTCGCGCGGGGATGAACCGCTCCCGCCGGTCCCGCCGTGCTGAAACCTTCCCTGTTCCCCGCTCGCGCGGGGATGAACCGTGCCAGGACGCGGTGCCCGCGCCCCAGCGGGCCTGTTCCCCGCTCGCGCGGGGATGAACCGCAGGCTGGCCAGCTCAAGGTTCGCGGCGTCCACTGTTCCCCGCTCGCGCGGGGATGAACCGCGGCCCAGCTGGTCGAGGACTGCATCAACGCGCTGTTCCCCGCTCGCGCGGGGATGAACCGAAGAATTGAGGGGCTTCCAAACTTCGATGAGTCTGTTCCCCGCTCGCGCGGGGATGAACCGCTGATGCTGGAAATAGAGTCTGATCCTCAAGCCTGTTCCCCGCTCGCGCGGGGATGAACCGCAGTGGTCGCCGTCGAGGATCATGCGCATCGCCTGTTCCCCGCTCGCGCGGGGATGAACCGGCAGGTTCGCTGCGCATGGCCGGGCCCGAGTGCTGTTCCCCGCTCGCGCGGGGATGAACCGGCTGGCGCTGGTGTCTTCAATGACACGACCGTCTGTTCCCCGCTCGCGCGGGGATGAACCGGACCTCGAGCTGCGGCGCCTCGCGGCCGAGACCTGTTCCCCGCTCGCGCGGGGATGAACCGAGCTGGAGCGCCAAGTCGATCAATGGCGCTGGCTGTTCCCCGCTCGCGCGGGGATGAACCGATTGTGCTGTCCTCCGCCCCCGCGCCGGGCGTCTGTTCCCCGCTCGCGCGGGGATGAACCGTTGAAGCCGGAGTTCAACGTCGAGGGGCTGCTCTGTTCCCCGCTCGCGCGGGGATGAACCGTTTTCAGGTCCCTGCGGAAGCTATCCGAGGGACTGTTCCCCGCTCGCGCGGGGATGAACCGCGCACGAAGGCCTCCATCATACCGGGTAAGCTCTGTTCCCCGCTCGCGCGGGGATGAACCGTTGAGCCACATCGTGCAGTCCTTCGTGGACAACTGTTCCCCGCTCGCGCGGGGATGAACCGATGGTGCTGCCGGTGATGACCGGCCTCGAATTCTGTTCCCCGCTCGCGCGGGGATGAACCGATGATGCCGGTGTCCTTGGGCCGCACAGCCGCCTGTTCCCCGCTCGCGCGGGGATGAACCGGCTCGGGCCGGCCGCCTGCCGGACGGCAGGACCTGTTCCCCGCTCGCGCGGGGATGAACCGGCAGGCAAGTCGGTGATCCGCATCGAACTGGACTGTTCCCCGCTCGCGCGGGGATGAACCGCAGGAGTATTTCGCGCGGGTCTATCCGAACGGCTGTTCCCCGCTCGCGCGGGGATCGACCGCCGGTGGGCGCTGAAAAGGATCCCAGCTTCAAACCGCGTGATCAAGCCCACAGGTTATGAGGGGCTTGCCTCTCAGAAACTACAACGCAGCCGGTGTCAGCCGAAAGGCTCAAAACTCAACCTTTTCTACCGCACCGATTTGAGAGTGAAAGGCGTGGAGGTTTGAGGGTGACGGGACGTGAGATCGGGAGAGTGGCTTCCGGCGCCCGTCGTGGAGAAGATCTAATGGCCAAAGCCGCCCAGAAAGTCACCATGTCCCCCTCGCGGGACATCCCCTTCGACAAGCTCGTGCTGAGCCAGTCCAACGTCCGGCGGATCAAGGCGGGCCTCTCGGTCGAGGAACTGACCGAGGACATCGCCCGCCGCGGCCTGCTGCAGAGCCTGAACGTCCGGCCGGTGCTTGATGCCAATGATGTCGAGACCGGCATGTTCGAGATCCCTGCTGGTGGCCGTCGCTTCCAGGCGCTGTCGCTACTGGTGAGGCAGAAGCGACTCGCAAAGACGGCGCCGATCCCCTGCATCGTGCGGGATGCTGCGTCGGAGATCCTGGCCGAGGATGACTCGCTGGCGGAGAACATGCAGCGCGTCGCCCTGCATCCGCTCGACCAGTTCCGCGCCTTTCAGGCCTTGCGCGAGAAGGGTCAGGGCGAGGAAGCGATCGCGGCGGCATTCTTCGTCACGCCGCAGACCGTGAAGCAGCGCCTGAAGTTGGCCGCCGTGGCCCCTGCCTTGCTCGAGGTCCATGCCGAAGACGGCATGACGCTCGAACAGCTGATGGCCTTCACAGTGAACCCAGATCATGCACGTCAGGTTCAGGTCTGGGATGCGGTGAAGAACTCCTGGAACAAAGAGCCCTACGCGATCCGCCGCATGCTGACGGAGACCTCGGTAAGGGCATCGGACCGTCGTGCGGTCTTCGTCGGCATCGATGCCTACGAGGCGGCGGGCGGTGTCGTGCTGCGCGATCTGTTCCAGGGCGATGACGGTGGCTGGCTCGAGGACCTTGCCCTCCTCGACAGGCTGGTGGCCGAGAAGCTTCAGGCAGAGGCCGAAGCGCTTGGCTCCGAGGGCTGGAAGTGGATCGAGGCTGCGACCGACCTTCCCTATGGCTACAGCCACGGTCTGCGGCGGCTGGCCGGTGATCCGGCGCCGATGGCCGACGAGGAAAGCGTGGTCCATGCGGCGCTGCACGCGGAGTATCGCGCACTGGAGGAGGAATACTCTGGCCAAGGCGAATACCCCGAAGAGATCGACGCTCGGCTCGGTGAACTTGAAATGGCGATGGAGGCTTTTGAGCAGCGGCCCTTGATCTTCGACCCGGCCGAGGTGGCCCGCGCCGGTGCTTTCGTGACGCTGGATCGGGATGGCAAACTAGCGGTCTATCGTGGCTATGTCTGGCCGGAGGATGAGCCGCGCGAGGAGACCGCGGCCCTGGATGTCGGAGAGGCCGAGGCCATGGGGCAGGGGGCTGATGCAGGCGATTCCTGCTGGAAGTCTTCGGAGTCCTCCGCGGGCGGCGCCATCATCACGTCGGGTGGCCAACCGCTTGGCTCGGACGCCTCTGAGGAAGAAGATGACGGCGCGCAGAAGCCACTGCCCGAGCGGTTGGTCATGGAACTGACCGCCCACCGGACGCTGGCGTTGCGCGAGGCCATCGGGCGCTCGCCCGACGTGGCGCTGACGCTGCTGCTCCTGAAGCTCGTCACCGACACCTTCCGGACGTCGAGTGCCACGGGCAGCTGTCTCGAAGCTTCCGTGCGTCACGTCTACATGTCCGCGCAGGCGCCCGATTTGAAGGACAGCGTCGTGGCGAAGCTCGTCGATGAGCGGCACGCGGCCTGGGAAGCCGATCTGCCCCTCAATGACGATGCCGCGCTCTGGGACTATCTGACTGCGCTCGATCAAGGCAGCCGTCTGGCGCTGCTGGCACATTGCCTCAGCTTCGGGATCAACGCGCTCCATGAGAAGGTGAACCCCTATGGTGCGGGCATCTCGGCCAGCGGCCTGACCCGCCGCATGGCGCATGCCGATCTTGTGGCCCGCGCGGTGGACCTTAACATGGTCGAGGCGGGCTGGGAGCCGACGGTCGATGGCTACCTCAACCGCGTGCCCAAGGCCCGGATCCTCGAGGCCGTGCGCGAGGCGAAGGGGGAAGGGACCGCTCAGCTCCTTGATCACCTCAAGAAGGGTGAGATGGCGACCGAGGCCGAGCGACTTCTGAAAGGCAGCGGCTGGTTGCCCGGGGTCCTGCGGCGCACGGACCTGGTCGCACTCGACGGCGAGGAGAGCGCAAAATGTCAATCGGCACGCAAAACTGACCCCCTATCGGCGTCCAAAATTGACCCCCCTTGCGACGTCGAGATCAGGGCCTGAGCCGACGGAACTGATCACAGAGTGGAGGCGGGTCAGGCCCTGATCGGGG
>Ga0209347_1003119_pt1 | contig 20132 bp, 19 predicted proteins | sample AutmiccommuBRH23_FD_187382 | JGI IMG/M metagenome (GOLD analysis project Ga0209347, IMG submission 187382) | Deep subsurface microbial communities from Mt. Terri, Switzerland - Autotrophic microbial communities BRH/23 (SPAdes) (version 2) | ecosystem: Environmental > Aquatic > Deep subsurface >...
GTGAAACTGCAAACGGCCTTTTTTGATGCCCCTGATCGGCTATGCGCGCGTCTCAACCGAGGATCAGACCCCCCTGCCCCAGTCGCAGGCCCTGAAATCCGCAGGCTGCGTCGAGATCCACGAGGAGCAGGCCTCGGGCGGGAACCGCGCGCGGCCCGTGCTGGCGCGGGTGCTGGAGCGGATCGGCAAGGGCGACACGCTGGTGGTGGTGCGCATCGACCGTCTGGCGCGGTCGCTCTCCCACCTTCTCGAGGTGATTGAACGGCTGGAAGCCAGGGGCGCCTTCTTCCGCTCGCTCACCGATCCGATCGACACGTCCTCCCCGCAGGGTAAGTTCACCCTCCAGGTCCTCGGCGCCGCAGCTGAGTTTGAGCGCGCCCTGATCCGCGAACGCACCAAGGCCGGCCTGGCCAGTGCACGAACCAAAGGCCGGGTTGGCGGCAATCCGGGCCTGCGCGTCCGGGATCCGGCGGCGCTGCGCAAGGTGCGGCTGGCCCGGCAGGACGGCTATATGGAACGCCTGAACGAGACGGCGCAGGACTGGGTGCCCCATGTCCGCCGCCTGCGGCCCAACTTAGCCTGGGAAGATGTGGTGCGCATCGTCAACGGCCCCCTGCCCCACGAGCGGCATTGGACGCAAAGCCGGCTTTTGCGCGCGGTCAACGCCTATGTCCGGGACGGCTTCCTGCCGCCCACGGTACTGGACCGCGCCGGCCGCCGCGAAACCGACGACCGCCTGCCCGCCATCGTCGCTGCCATCAAGGGTGCGGACCCCGAGATCACGCTTCAGGCGATCTGCACCAGACTGGAATCGATGCGCGAGCGCACGCCCCGCGGGCGGACAAGCTGGCAGCCGTCATCCGTGAAGATGCTGCTGGAGAGGGCTGAGAGGCTGGGGCTGCTTGCGTGAAGTCGTGGGAATCGGTCGCGCGATTCTGAAAATCTGCGTTACGTAGGCGTCGGCAATACATGTTGTGGCCATGATATCGCGGGCTACGAACTGTTGAAGTGCTCTGCGAACAAGGTTGCCCAAGACGCTGATACTTCAGGGTTTTTTCTCGTCAGAAATCTGCCGCCTCAACACCTCTAGGCCGCTCAACGGATTGGGCTGGATTTACTCATCAAAACTGTTAAGGTCTACAAAGCAATAAAGACTTGAGGGCAGTGATGAGCGGGATACGGGCATCTCAAAGATTCGATGTCATGTCCAAGCGGCTCGGTAGCCGGTTGCGTGAGCATGCGCAGGAGACGTTCCCACCGGATGCCCAGAAGGGTCTCCGTCGCTTTGCTATGCGGGAAGCCGCCGATCTGCTTCGGATCAACCAGAACACCTTCCGCCATCATGTGTCAAATCTCGAAGGCTTTCCGGAAGGCATCCTCGAGGGTGGCAACCGCCGAAGCTTCACTGCCGAGGACATGGTCGAAGCCCAACGCGTCCTTCTTGAGACGGGTAGGATCAAGCCCGATGAACACCCTCACAGAAGAGCCGGCGAACCGTGCCAGGTCGTGACGATCTTCAACCTGAAGGGCGGCAGCGCAAAAACGTCGACCGTTGCTCATGTTGGTCAGCTTCTGGGCCTTCGCGGCTATCGGGTCCTGCTTATCGACCTCGACAGCCAGGCAAGTCTGACAAACCTGTTCGGGGTTACCCCTGAGCTCGATCCGGACATGCCGACCTCCTACGATCTGATCCGATCCGAGGGGCCCCTGCCCGCCTCAGATATCATTCGCAAAACGAACTTCCCGACAGTGGATCTGATCCCGGCCTCCATGGACATCATGGAGTACGAGTTCGAGGTCGCTTTGAGCTTCAGACACGGCGCCACCACCTTCCACAGTCGGATCCGTGAAGCGCTTGAGCCTGTCCTGAGCCGATATGATGTGGTGATCTTCGATACCCCGCCGCAGCTGAACTTCTCGGTGATCTCCGCCCTCTTTGCTTCCACTGGGGTCCTGATCCCGCTCAACGCGTCCATGCTTGATGTGATGTCTCTGGCAAGCTTTCTCGGCATGGCGAGCAACCTGATGGGCGTCGTCGAGGCGCATGCTCCCGAGCACGGCCTGAACTTCGTTCGGGTGCTGATCACCCGGTACGAGAACACCGACGGTCCACAGGTCCAGATCTCTTCTCTGCTTCGGACGGTCCTTGGCGATGCGGTCCTCCCTGCCGAGTTCCTGAAGTCGACGGCGGTAGGTGATGCCGCAAACACCCAGCAGAGCATCTTTGAGGTCGAACCTCGCGACGTGAACCGCAGAACATACGAGCGTGCGATCGAGTCCGTTTCACGCGTGACCGACGAAGTTGAGCGCGAAATCCTCAAGGCATGGGGGCGGAGTCATGGCGCGTAAGGTCTTCGGGGACTCACTCAAGAACGCGATGGGTAAAGCGTCAACGTCGGATGAGGATGCGGATATCGATCTGAAGCGCACGAGCCCAACTGTCGCTCGAGCGCAAGCATCGGTGTTGGAAGAAGACAAACACGCCACGCGCTTGATCGACCCGAGCACTGTGCGAATGTCCGCGGTCATGGATCGCATCGATCCGAGCGATGGCCTCGAGGAGCTCGTCGCGTCGATCCGTGAGCACGGGCAAAAGGTTCCGGTTCTTGTCCGCCGAACCCAAGACGGGGCACTTGAGATCGTCTATGGACGCCGCAGGCTTCTCGCCTGTCGTGAACTTGGTCAGAAAGTGCGCGCCACGGTCATGGAGATGACCGAAGAGGAAGCACTGATCGCCCAGGGCGTAGAGAACAATGCTCGCCAAGACCCCTCGTTTATCGAGAGGGCCCTGTTCGTCGCTGGGATCATTCGGGAACTTGGCAAAACTGACGAGACACGCAAGAACGCCCAGACCATCGCCTATCGGGCACTTCAGATCGACGAGTCGCTCGTCTCGCGGATGAACCGTATCGCCACCGGCATTCCAATGGAGCTGATTCATGCCATCGGACCTGCACATGGCGTTGGTCGGCGAGTCTGGGAGAAGCTTTTCAGGCTGTGCGAGAAGGACGCCGCGAGAGCCAGAGAAGTTGCCCGTGAAATCCCCCGCAACTTGCCAGGCCCAGACCGACTTGACGCAGCGGTCACGCTGCTCACGGCCCCCAAGGCAACTACAGCCAAGGTTGAGCAAGGTGAGCGCGTGAAGATCGGCCGCAAAGGCAACCGCATCACCATCGATGTGGACGCTGACCTTGCCCCGCGCGTTGAAGACGCCATCCGGAAGCTGATCAGCGAGCTTCTTGACCGCGGTCAAGATGGCCCAGAGTGACGACCCCGTGTCTTGACCGCGGTCAAGACATCAAGAGCAACGAGCAGAAAACGAAAGGAGGACCGGCTAGAAAAGGAAAGACCCCCCGAAAGCGGTGCTTCCGAAGGGCCTCAATCAGTCTCGACACCTGATTGATACCCCCAAAACGAATCGAGTTCAACACCGCTCGCGGTGAACGGGGAAGCTTTTTCTTCCGAAACACTATGAGACATGTCACTCAAGCACGAACCGCCATGGCGGAACCGAGAGCTATTGCCTGCCCTACTATCTACGAACTTCTGGGACCGGTACGCGCCCTGCGGAAAGAACTTGGCCTGACGAGCAACGACATCACAGTCTTGACGGCCCTGATCAGCTTTCTTCCCCGTGACCGACAAACCACAAGTGGTGAGACCCCACCCAAACTTACCGTTGTGTTCCCCTCCAATGCCTCCTTGTCTGAGCGCGCAAACGGCATCGATGAGAGGACCCTACGTCGCTGCTTGGGCCGTCTTGACGCAGCCGGCCTCATTGACCGGAAGAACTCGGCAAACGGCAAACGCTTCCCCCTGCGGTATGGCGGCATCATCCGGGACGCGTTTGGGATCGACCTGAACCCACTGATACAGAACCACGACGCACTGGCGGCCGAAGCATTGAAGGCTGCGGAGAAGCGTGAACGCCTTCGCTCCCTCAGGGCAGAAGCACTAGCACTGCGCGCATCCCTCCTTCAGGACCAGCGCCTCGACGAAGCGCGGTTGTCCTCACTCGGAGCGATCAGGAACATCCTTCGACGAGCAACCCTCACGGTTGATGCAATCTTGCAGATCATCGCTGATCTCCGCGAACTCGGAGCCAATGCCGCGCAGAGCTACGGAGAGTGCGAGAGTTCAAGCGCGGCCGTGGACGAAATCCAATCACGCGACCAAGCCCTCAGCCATGATTGCACGCGCGAAATGTCCGCCAGAAACGGACAAAATGACCGGCAGATAGAGTCCATAAAAAAAGAACTTATTAAGAAAGACGCGCAAGCAAAGCAGACCAGCACAGACCAACACATTGCGGTGCCTTCCATGAACCGGGACCCTGCAAAAATGTCATGGAAAGACTTCACACATGTCTCTGACTTCTTTCCAGACCCACCTCGAACAGGAGAAGCCCTCAACCGCGTTCTCCTCGAGATCGGGCGATTGCTTAGAATACGCCAAGAAAAGCTGATGCGTGGCCTCCAGAAAACCGGCGCTGGACGGCTTCTAGTGATCTTAGATTACCTTTTGGGGAAAGGAGAAACGATCAGGCAGCCCGAGGCATATTTTGAAACGATCCTTGGCGCATAGAACATGCAGCTTGGACTTCTTGACCGCGGTCAAGAACGCCAAAGAGAGGGAAAGGTTGGGGGTTTGAGGGGTGACGGTGAGTGAGATCGGGAGAGTGGCTTCCGGCGCCCGTCGTGGAGAAGATCTGATGGCGAAAGCAGCCCAGAAAGTCATCCTGTCCCCCTCACGGGACATTCCCTTCGACAAGCTCGTGCTGAGCCAGTCCAACGTGCGGCGCATCAAGGCAGGCGTCTCAGTCGAGGAACTGGCCGAGGACATCGCCCGGCGCGGGCTCTTGCAGGGATTGAACGTCCGGCCCATGCTCGATGCCGATGGGGTCGAGACCGGCATGTTCGAGATCCCGGCCGGTGGCCGCCGCTTCCAGGCGCTGTCGCTGCTGGTGAAGCAGAAGCGGCTGGCCAAGAGCGCGCCGATCCCCTGTATCGTTCGGGATGCCGCGTCGGATATCCTGCCCGAGGACGACTCGCTGGCGGAGAACATGCAGCGCGTCGCCCTGCACCCGCTGGATCAATTCCGCGCCTTCGTGGCTTTGCGCGAGAAGGGTCAGGGCGACGAAGCGATCGCGGCGGCGTTCTTCGTGACGCCGCAGATCGTGAAGCAGCGCCTCAAGCTCGCCTCCGTGGCCCCTGCCCTGCTCGAGGTCTATGCCGAGGATGGCATGACGCTGGAACAGCTGATGGCCTTTACGGTGAACCCGGATCATGGGCGTCAGGTGCAGATCTGGGACGCGGTAAAGAACTCATGGAACAAGGAGCCCTACGCCATCCGCCGCATGCTGACGGAGACCTCGGTCCGGGCATCGGATCGTCGCGCGGTCTTCGTCGGTGTCGCCGCCTATGAGGTGGCGGGCGGTGTCGTCCTGCGCGATCTCTTCCAGGGCGATGACGGCGGCTGGCTCGAAGACCCTGCCCTGCTCGACCGGTTGGTCGCCGAGAAGCTTCAGGCGGAGGCCGAAGCGCTCGCTCTCGAGGGCTGGAAGTGGATCGAGGTCGCGACCGACCTGCCCTATGGTTACAGCCACGGTCTGCGGCGTCTCGCCGGTGATCCCGCGCCGATGACCGACGAGGAAAGCGCGGCCCACGCTTCGCTCCTCGCTGAGTATCGCGGGCTGGAAGAGGAATACTCCGGCCAAGACGAATACCCCGAGGAGATCGACGCTCGGCTGGGCCAGCTCGAGATGGCGATGGAATCGCTTGAGCAGCGGCCCTTGATCTACGATCCGGCCGAGGTCGGGCGCGCCGGCGTCTTCGTCACGCTGGATCGGGACGGCTGTCTCGCGGTCTATCGTGGCTATGTCCGGCCCGAGGACGAGCCGCGCGAGGAAACCGCGGTCCAGGATGGCGATGGCGCGGATGATATGGGGCAGGGGGGTGATGTCGGTGTTTCCAGCTGGAAACCCTCGGGGACCTCTGTCGGCGGCACCGTCATCACTTCGGGTGGTCAGCCGATCGGTGCTGACCTGGCGGAGGAAGAAGATGACGGCGCGCTGAAGCCGCTGCCCGAGCGGTTGGTCATGGAACTGACGGCCCACCGGACCCTTGCGCTGCGCGAGGCCATCGCGCGCTCGCCGGACGTCGCGCTGACGCTCCTGCTCCTGAAACTGGTGACGGATACCTTCCGCACCTCCTCTGCGACGGGCAGCTGCCTCGAAGCCTCGGTGCGTCACGTCTACATGTCGGCCCAGGCGCCCGATCTGAAGGACAGCGTCGTGGCGAAGCTGGTCGATGAGCGTCACGCCGCCTGGGAGGTCGATCTGCCTCTCGGCGATGATGCAGCGCTCTGGGACTATCTGACGGTACTCGACCAAGGCAGCCGTCTGGCGCTCCTGGCGCATTGCCTCAGCTTCGGGATCAACGCGCTCCATGAGAAGGTGAACCCCTATGGGGCGGGAATCTCGGCCAGCGGTCTGACCCGCCGCATGGCCCATGCCGATCTAGTGGCGCGTGCCGTCGATCTCGACATGGTCGAAGCGGGGTGGGAGCCGACAGTCGATGGCTACCTCAACCGTGTGCCCAAGGCCCGGATCCTCGAGGCCGTGCGCGAGGCGAAGGGGGACGGCACCGCGCAGCTTCTGGATCACCTGAAGAAGGGCGAGATGGCGACCGAAGCCGAGCGGCTCCTCAAGGGCAGCGGCTGGTTGCCCGAGGTCCTGCGCCGGGCCGATTTGGTGACGTTCGACGGCGATGCGGTCGGAGAAGGGCAGGGGGAAGATGCGGGCGAGCCCGACGACATCGATCTCCCGGCTTTCCTGACGGCTGATCTGCCCGACGGCGATGCATCGATGATGGCCGCGGAATGATCTGAGCCATCCGGGGGCGAGGAAACTCGCCCCTATTTCTCACAAAATACAGCAATATCAATATGATGAATGCGAACTCTCGCATTCGGGATGAGGAATCATGTCTGCAAGGAACATCATCGACTCAGCCCCTCTCGGGGCGCTGATCCGCTACACCGACGGCAGTCCCAAGCCGCCGGCACGTTTCACCAAGAAGCTGGCGGCTTGGGAGCGTTCGAACGGTGTCGGCCGTCTCGTGAAGAAGGAGCCTCCCCGGGTCTACCCGACTTGGACCGCTCCGGCCTCCTTTACCCTGCATGAAGGGAACTTCTCTTCGGACGGGGTGATCCTCGTCACCATCATGCGCAGCCATTCGGCGGATAGCCGTCTGATCTTCGAGGTGGCCGAGGAGCCGAAGCCGGGGCAAGTGCGTGTGCTTCTGGATTTCGGTGGCAACACCGAACTCCTGCATCTGGCAGAGTCCGTCACCGCGGCCGAGCTTTGGATCGCACGGGAAGGCTATCGTAACGCGCGGTTCGAAATCGTCGGCGCCGAGGACGGCGAGAGGGCAGGGGGCGCGGACTTGGCCGCCTGAGCCCCATCATGGCGTGAGAGGCCTGCCGAAGGGCGGGCCTCTCACCGACCACAGCCTCGTCTCGCGATGCCGCGGGGCGCCAAAGGATCCATCCCCAAAGACGGAGGTCATAAACCAAGAGCCTGCCCGGGAGGCTGGCGGCGTTACAAGCATCAGCGGGACAACAGGCTCCTGACGTTGAGGGACCATCCCCCGCTCGCCATTCCCTTCCTTGCCCCGAATCCCGTCTTCGAGATCAACCCGCAAGGGGTCGGACTACGGGCAAGCCCGTGCCGCCGCGTGGATTCGGGCGAGCCGAGCGCACCCGGTGATGTCAGCCAGTCTTCGGGCCTGCGGGGTCCTGTCGCGCGGGGGATGGTCCCCCGCCTCCCAGACAGGAGCCAAACAGATGTCCCGCAAAGATGCACACGCCTTCGCCGCCTCCCTCGCCGCCACGCTCATGGTCTCGATCGTCGTCTTCCAGGCAGGGGATGGAACCTTCGGCGCCATCCCCGCCGATGAAATCGACGGCGACGAGGTCGTGATCGTTGGAGAGCACGATCCTTTCGGGTGAGGCTTCGGCCTCACTTCCCGGGGGCCCGGGCGCGGCGCAGGTGCGCCGCCAGGTCTACCTTTGGCCGCGTAAGCGGCGATGCCGATCCGAGGAACGCAGCGCTGCGAGCTGCCTTTGACTGTAGTGTCAACACTCCAGGCGGTTTTTCTTACCCGACGGTGACCCCGAAGATCGATCCGACCAGCGCGGTCGCGGCCATGGCAAGGGCACCCCAGAACGTCACTCGGACAGCGCCTCGCAGGATGCCGGCGCCGCCAGCGGTCGCGCCAAGACCGCCCAGGATGGCGAGCGACAGGAGTGTCGCGATGGCCACGAACGGCACAATTTGCGCTGGCGGAGCAAGCATGGCCACCAGAAGCGGCACGACCGCGCCGACAGCGAAGGTCATGGCCGACACGAGGGCCGCTTGGATCGGATGGGCGGTCACCGTCTCGGATATGCCCAGCTCATCGCGGGCGTGGCTGCCAAGGGCATCGCGGTCGGTGAGCTGGACGGCAACCTGTTCGGCCAAATCGCGGGTCAGCCCGCGCGCCTCGTAGATTCGGGTCAGTTCCTCGAGTTCGGCATCAGGCGTCTCTGCAAGCTCCTTCTTCTCGCGGGCAAGGTCGGCCTGCTCGGCATCGGTCTGCGAACTGACCGAGACGTATTCGCCCGCCGCCATCGACATGGCTCCAGCGACCAGCCCGGCGAGGCCCGCGATCAGTACCTCCGTCCGCCCTGTGCCGGCTGCGGCGACGCCCACGACGAGGCTGGAGATTGAGACAAGGCCATCATTCGCGCCGAGCACCGCCGCGCGCAACCAGCCGATGCGGTGCACCATGTGGATTTCGGAATGGGACAGGCGGCTCATGCGGGAATTCCTTCAATACGGGTTTGCGGTGCTGTGAGGCCCGCGGGTGAAATGCGCAGGGCGCGCAGCGCGTTCAGGATAACGGCGACGTCGATGGCTTCCTGCAGCAGCGCGCCCTGAACGGGGGTCAGGTAGCCGAAGGCCGCAGCGATCATGCCCAGAACCGATAGGCCGATGCCTGCGACCACGCTTTCGAGCGCGATCCGGCGCGACCGGCGGGCGATCTCGATCCCCGGCGCGATGCGGTCCACCCGGTCCACCAGCAAGACCACATCGGCCGCCTCGGCACTTGCCGCCGCCCCGCGTGCGCCCATGGCGACGCCCACATCGGCGGCAGCCAGTGCGGGCGCGTCGTTGACGCCGTCGCCCACCATCATCACCGGACCGTTCTTGTGCTCGGTCAGGACCAAGAGCACCTTTTCGTCCGGCGTCAGCCCCGCGCGGATACCGTCAAGGCCCAGCCCTTCCGTCACCCGCGCCGCAACCTCGGCCCGGTCTCCGGTGGCCAAGAGGATACGCGCAACCCCTTGCCGCCGCAGGCTGGCAAGCATCTCGGCTGCCCCTTCGCGGAGGGGGTCGGACATGACCAGATGCCCCGCCAAACGGCCTTCGACGGCCACGGCCACCATGACCGACCCTGCCGCCAGTTCCGGGTGATCACCCGACAAACGGCCCACGCGCCCCGCGACGAAACCATCGCCCCCGACGATGACCTGCCGTCCGTCGATGAAACCGATGACGCCTTCGCCCGGGATTTCAGCCACATCTTCGGGGATGGGTAGGGTGAGCCCCCGGTCCCTTGCTGCAGCCACGATGGCCTGCGCGACGGGGTGTTTTGATGCCTGATCCAGCGCCGCAGCATAGCGCAGGATGTCGTCAGCCCCCATCCCGTCATGGCTGTCGATGCTGACGATCTGGGGGCGCCCGTCGGTCAGCGTGCCGGTTTTGTCCAGGATCAGCGTGCGGATGCGGGCCATCGCCTCGAGGGGTTTGGCCCCCTTCACCAGCACCCCGAAATGCGCCGCCCGGCTCAGCCCGGCCACCAGCGCCACCGGCACGGCCAGGATCAGGGGGCAGGGCGTCGCCACCACCAGCACCGCCACCGCGCGGATCGGATCGCCCGTGAACCACCAGGCGGCAAAGGCGATGGCGACGGTGACGGCCAAAAACCCCAGCGACCAGCGATCTGCCAGCCGCGCCATGGGTGCTTTCGACGCCTGCGCCGCCTCGACCAGCCGGACGATCCCGGCATAGGTGCTGTCCTTTGCCTCGCGCGTCGCCTCGATGTCAAAGGCATCGCCCGCATTGGTCGATCCGCTCATCGCCTCAGACCCGCGGTCGAGCCGCACCGGCAAGGATTCGCCCGTCAGCGCCGATGTGTCGACGAAAGCCGCGGCGGATGCGATGCGCCCGTCCACCGGCACGATATCGCCCTGCCGGATCAGCAGCCGGTCGCCGGGCGCGATGTCGTCCAGTGCCACCTCCTCCAGTCCACCGTTGCGGTGGCGCGTAGCGGTACGCGGCACCCGGGAGAGCAGATCGCGCATTTCGCGCCGTGCCCGGCCCTCGGCGAAGCTTTCGAGGAAGGTGCCACCCGAATACATGACGGCGACGACCGCAGCGGCCAGCGTCTCGGCAAAGGTCAGGGCCGCCGACATGGACAGGGCGGCCACGATGTCGAGCCCCACCTCGCCGCGGGCAAGGCTGCGGATGATCTCGACCACAAGCGCCGCCAGCACGGGGACAACCCCCGCAAACCACGCCGTTTGTGCAAGGTCCGTGCGCCCGCTGAAGTGCAGCCCGAGCCCTGTCACCAGACCTGCAAGGGCGATGGCGAGGAGCAGGGTCTTGAGCCGATCTGTCTGCGCGTGATCCAAGGGTCAATCTCCAACGGCCGGGGCCGTCGCCGCGGACTTGCTCGAAAATAGTTTGCCAACGCCAATGCCTTGTACGCCACCCGCATCATCGCGCGCGAGAAACAGCGCGTCGAGCCCTGCCTTTCGTGCAAGGTCTGCGCCTGCCTCGACCCCCTTCACCATCAGCGCCGTCGCCCAGGCATCCGACTCGGCGCAGGTGGGGGCGATCACGGTGACGGATGCAGGGGGCGCGAGAAGCGGCGCACCGCGCGCCGGGTCCATCGTATGCGACAGATCACGCCCCTGCACCGTGACCCAGTGACGATAGTCGCCCGAGGTCGCCACCGCTGCATCTTGAAGCGTCAGGATGGAATGGGGCGCGCGGCGGTCACGATCCGGGGCCTCAACAGCAATGGTCCAGGGGTTGCCGTCCGGGCGCAGGCCCATAGCGCGCATCTCGCCGTCGATGCCGACGAGGGCGTCTAGGATGCCGCAGGACGACAGGACTTCGGCCAGACGATCCACCCCGTAGCCTTTGGCGATGCCGTTCAGATCCAGAGCGATGGGGGCCATCTTGCGCACCCGGTTACCGTCAAGCTCCAGCACGTCATGCGCGGCGCGGTGGGGGGCCTGCATCGCGCCAAGAATGGCCTGCGGATCGGCGGCGGCGGGTCCGAAGCCCCAGGCCCGCACTGCGTCACCCTGACCGATGTCAAAGGCTCCGCCCGAGGCGCGGCCGATTGCCAGCCCGATGGTCAGCACCCGCGCCAGATCCGATGGGATGTCCTGCCATGCCCCCACCGGCACGGCGTTCAGGCGCATCAGGTCGCTGTCGGGCCTCCATGTGGACATTTGCGCATCGACCGTATCGACCGCCGCCTGAAGCGCGGCCTGCACCAGGTCGGGGTCGAATCCTGGCGGCGCAAAGAACAGCGCGCTCCATCGTGTGCCCATGGTCGGGCCGTTCAGGGCGTGGCGGACAGGCTCAGTAGACATCTTCGACATAACGCCCCCCGGCCTTGAGCATCGCGGGCGTCAGGCCCATGGGCGCCAGGATATCCTCCAGCGCGCGACCCACGCCTTGCGCCATCTCACGCCCGCCGCAGACCATGACCCTTGCGCCGTTGCGGATCGCTTCGGTCACCTGCATGGCTTCGGCGCGCAGGGCGTCCTGCACATAATGCGGGCGCGCCCCGCGCGAGACGGCGGTGAAGACCTGCGTAAGCCGCTCCTCTGCCTGCCATTCCTTCAGATCGTCACCATAGAGGAAGTCGCTGTCCGGGTGCCGCATCCCGAAGAACAGATGCACCGGACGGCGGCTGGCATTGGAGCGGATGAAGCCAGCAAGCGGCCCGATCCCGGTGCCCGCTCCGATCAGGATCAGTGGTGCGCGGCCCCGCCCGGCATGGAAACCCGGATTGCGCCGCAGGAAAGCCTGCACAGGCTCGCCTGGCTCCAGTGCCAGAAGCTGGCCGGAGCAGCGACCGCCGGGGTGCTTCTTGACCACGATCTCGACAAACCCGTCACGGCTGCCGGAGGCCAGCGAGTAGAGGCGCGGCACGGCCGATCCTTCCGGCAGGATGCCCAGCAAATCTCCGGCCTGGAACCGCGCAAAGCCCCGGCCCGTCAGTCGCGCCCAGAGCGACGCCTTCGGCAGGGCAAAGCGCAGGATCGCTGTTGGGGCCTGCACTTCGGCCCCATAGTCGCGCCGCGAGACAAGGGTCAGGGTCTCGGCAGTCGGGCGGATGGGCTGGTGGTCAAGTTCGAGCGTCAGCCCGATGGCCTGCCCCAGTGCCCGGCCCCAGCGTGCGAAATCCTGCGGCGATTGGCGGTCTACCGTGTCCATGGGCAGAAGGGTGGTCCAGCCCTTGGCGCGGGCGGCGGCCTCCACCTCTGCCGCATAGGCGCAGAAGGCAGGGAAACTCCGGTCACCAAAGCCCAGCACGGCCAACGGGGCGTTTGGCGTCGTCGTGATCCGCGCCAGCCGATCGAGGAACCCGCGGGCCGAAGCGGGCGCGTCGCCTTCTCCATAGGTAGCGGCGAGGATGAGGTAGCGTTCCGCGCGGGGGTGGCGCGCGGGGTCGAAGGCCGACATCGGCGCGATGTGCACCGCCTGTCCCGCATCCCGTAGGGCGCGCGCCAGGGTCGCGGCAAAGCCCCAAGTGCTGCCGCCTTCGGAGCCGACAAGGATTACCGTCTGCGCCCGGCCCGAGGGCGCATTGTCGCGCAGGCGGGGCCGACCCCGACGACCGGCAACCCAGATCAGCGCGCCGGTCACACCCATCACCGGGACGCTCAGCGCGATCAGGCCGAGGACCAGCCCTAGGACCGCCGCACCCTGACCGGTGTGCAGCATGTAGATGGTTTCCGAGACCTGTTGCCACGGCGTCAGGTCTGCCCAGGACAGGAGCTCGCCGGTCCCCTGGTCAATCAGGCCGGTGCCTGCATCGTTGGACAGGGTGAAGACATCCTGCGCATCGCCCGCATAGGGAAAACTCAGCTTGCGCAAGGCGTCGACGGGCACATCTTGCAGCGCGGCCATCTGCCCCAGCGGGAAGGCCATCTGCCCGCTGACCGCCGCAGGATCGGCAGGGCGCACCGCGCCATCGGGCAGCAGGTCAAAGGTCGAGGCTGTCATCCACAGCGCAGTCGTAGCCGACAGAGCAAGGCCCAGGACCGCAACGCGCGCAATCTCCACATGCAGCCGCCCGGGCCACGGCCCGCGCAAGCGCACGAACCAGCGCCGCCATCCGCCGGTGCGCCGCGCCACCAGCGCCGCCCCCGACAGGGTCAGCATCAGCATCGCGGCAGCGCCCGCCGCCATCACCCACCGCCCGGCATCGTCCAGAAACAGCGACCGGTGCAGGTTGGTCAGCCAGCGTTCCACGCCGTTCGGATCGGCCGATCCGACGTCTGCGCCCGTTGCCGGATCGATCACCGCGGACCCCGGCGTGCCGCCGTCGAACCACCAGGCGGTGATGGTGCCCGAGGGGGACCGGCGGATTTCTTCCAGCCCTGGATGGGTCGCGGCCACGCGTGCGGCCAGATCTGCCACGCTCTGTTCGGCCACCGCCTGCGGCGCGACCAGGCGCTCGGCCATGGGAAAGATCGACAGCGCTGCACCGCTGAGCGCAAGGATGGTCACAAGGACAAGGGCCAGAAGCCCCGGCCAGCGATGCAGCACGCGGATCATCGGGCCGTCCCTTACTGATAGACGAAGCTGGAAATGTAGCGGCGGCCCTGAACGGGCGTGCCCGCGCCATCGGTGGTCAGCGGCACCGCGATCTCGTTCGGGCTGTCGCGCATATCCTCGACCGCCGCGTCGATGTGCAGGGTGTAGCCCGCATCGAACAGCGCATCGGCCAAATCGAGCGTGATCTCCAGCGTCCGGCCTGCGCCGACGCTGGCCCCGGTGATGCCGTTGATCTGGGCGGGATCGCCCCCGGTGGCGGCATACCAGTCGCTTAGGTGTTCATAATACTTCGACTTGCCGCCCGCCATCCAGAGGCTGCCGACATAGGCGCCTGAGGCATCGGTGACGTAGAGCGCCAGGTAGGCACCATCGCCGCCATAGCTGTTCATCGTGGTGGTCAACGTCACGGGCCGGGCCATCGCGAGCCCCGGCAGGGTCAGCGCGGTGGTCAGGGCAAGGGTGGCGAGAAGGGATTTCATCGGGTTTCCTTTCGGTGATGGTCTGCGCCCCGCACGGGGCAGGGCGCGCGATGGCCGGGATCAGTTGGTCACAGCCACGGGCGGCGCGCCGTTGCCGAAGAGCCCGTTTGCCGGAGGTGCGACGGTGCCCGCAGGAGCAGGGTTGCCGAGAGCGCCGATGCAGCCATCGTCGTCATCATCATCATCATCATCATCATCGTCGCAGTCCTCGTCGTCCTCGTCATCGTCGTGCCCGCGACGGACCCATCCGCCGTCGTCATCATCTCCGCTCACACGAATGAGGGGCATGGGCTGGTCGTCGGCACTGACCACGGCGGCGCAAACGCCGCTGCACGCGCCTTGAGCGTTGCCCTGGTCCTGCAACGCGGCAAGGGCAGGCAGGCCGAGTGCCACGGTCAGCGCCGTCGACGCGAAAAGAAGGGAAAGTCGGAATGTCATGGCGTGGTCTCCTTGGATCTGATGCTGCCAATCTGTGCCTCGGACCTGAGCTGTTCCTGACGCCGCCCCACTTTCTGCTTCAGCTTGGCGTCAGGAAGAAAAAGGCCCCGCCGGGACAGGGCGGGGCCAGTCAGACCACGAGGGACAGGCGTGGTCGGAGAACGGGGTCAGGCGATGTTGCCGGGCATGGAGGGATGGGTTGATGCGGACTTGCGGGGCATCTCAATCGTCATCGTCGTCGCCCTGATCCGATGTCTGTTGCGTCGCCAGATCGGCACCCGCAGGCGTGGCCGCAGTGTCGCCGGGCTGCGCCGGTGCCGTGACGGTGGCTGGCGCAGTGCCGGGTCCGCGACCAAGGGCTGTCAATGTGGGCGCGGCAAGGACCGCGATAACGGCGGCAGTTGCGAGCAACACGAGAATTGTGGATTTCATGGCGGTAGCTCCTTGATTGGATGAACCGATTCTGTCGTGTGCCGCTGAAGCCTTGCTGATGGGACGCCGGTTTCTGCTTCAGCCTGGTGTCAGAAAACACGCGCCCTAACCTCATGCCGGGCACAGGCCGGAACCGATTGTACACCCGGTTCCGGCACGGCTGCGTGTCAGCGCAGTTCGAACGCTTCGGAGTAAACGCGGCGCGGCGCATGGCCCATCGCCTTGAGCCCGTTCTGGATGCCGTCGCGCAACCCGCAGGGCCCGCAGAAGAACAGCTCCGACCCGGCGATCTCGAAGGGCACCATCGCGACCAGGCGTTCGGCCGTCAGTCGCCCCTCGGTGCGGCTGGCCACGACCTGCACGCTCAAGCCCGGATGACCTGCGGCGATGGCTTGCAGACGGTCGGCGGCAAAGGCTTCGTCCTGGGTGTTCACGGCCCAGATCAGCGCGATCTGCTGGCGGTCTGCCTCGGTCAGCGCCTCGGCCCATGCCAGGAAGGGTGTGATGCCGATGCCTCCCGCCAGCCAGACCTGACGCGGCACCCGGCGTCGGAACAGGAACCGGCCATAGGGCCCCTCAACGCGCAGCCGCTGGCCCGGCACCAGCTTGTCCGGCAGGCTGCGCGTCCAATCCCCCAGCGCCTTGATCCCGAAATGCAGACTGCCATCGGCGCGCGGGGCCGAATCGATGGTAAAAGGATGCGCCTCGTCAAGGCCAGCGCCGGGGCCCGAGCCGGGAACCGAGACAAAGGCGAACTGGCCAGGACGCCAGCGCATTCCGCGCCCTGTGGGCCGCAAGGCAATCTCGGTCGCAGCACCGTGTCGCGTGACGGAGTCGAGCGCATAGTCGCGCGGGCGCAGAAAAGGGTTGATGAACTGCGTGAACACCCAGGCCACCAGCCCCGCAAGGCTGAACGTGTTGAGGTAGAGCGCCAGCATCGGGTCCACCCCTTCGGGCTTGTCGATGGCCAGTTGGTGAAACGCGGCAATCGCGAACAACAGCCCCATGAACCGGTGCGTGAAACGCCACAAGGGCCAGGGCAATTCCAGATTGGTGAAGGGAACCCGCTTGATCCAGCTGATCGCGATCAGCGCGATGAACCCGTAGAAGGCAATTTCTCCGACCTCGGCGGCGAATTCGCCAAGGTTGGTTTCTGCCACAAAATCCTCGATCTCCGGTTCAAGCTGGTCATGCAGGACCATCAGCCCCAAGGCCGCGATCCCCAGCCACTTGTGGACGGCATACATGCGATCCAGCCCGCCGAAGAACGGTTCGATCACAGCCGGGCGCGCCGACAGCACCAGGGCTATGCCCATGGCCACAATCGCGGCGGACCCGACCGCGATGCTCATGGCGGACTCGATGCCGAACGGGGCATAGGTTTGCGCGCCAAGGGCGGCGCCTAACAGAACGGCGATGGCGGCAAATGCCGGACCGGAATACAACATGTCAGAAAACCTTCCGTTCGGGCCGACTTGAGGAATGGTACCCGGCGTCACAGGGGACTGGTCGTGGGCCCGGCGCTGTGGATCTCGCCCTGTCACCGTGGCCTTTTCATGCACGGAAACATGGTCAGTCATCTTCCTGTCCTTCGCGGTCGCGACCGTGGTCGTCATCCTCGAATTCGAATTCGACGATCTGCAGCGTGCCGGGATGCAGCTTGACCTCGATCGCGCGGCCCGTCGCGTCGCGGCCGTCGATCTCGTAGCAGCCGTCGTCGATCTTGATGCGGCGCACCTCCCAGCCTTGCCGGGTGGCGAACTCAGCCACCGCCTCGCGCGGTTGCCAGTCGGCCATCGGAACGAAGCAATCATCATCAGCCAGTGCGGCACCGGCAGGCAGGGCTGCCAGAAAAGCAAGAATTGTCAGCGTCTTTCGCATGGGCCACACTCCGGGTTACGGCCAGTCTGGATGATGTGATGCGCGCCGAAGCTGACGGCAGCCTGAAGACGGCTGATCCAGGGCTTCAGCCTGCTGTCAGGAGAGAGGGTCAGAAGCAAACCAACCCGGGGCCAAAGGGACGGCAGAAGACCATGCGCATCTTGCTGATCGAGGATGATACAGTTCTGGGAGCTGCCGTGCGGGACCAGATAGCCGCCGATGGCCATTCGGTCGACTGGGTCCAGCGGCTGGATGCGGCCGGGGACGCGATGGCCGGGGCGAGCTTCGATCTTGTGCTGCTGGACCTGATGCTGCCCGATGGCCGGGGCATTCCGTTTCTGCGCCGTCTGCGGGCCAAGGGCGATGTGACGCCCGTCATCATCCTGACCGCGCTTGACCAGATCAGCGACCGGATCGAGGGGTTGAACGCAGGGGCCGACGACTACCTGGTCAAGCCCTTCGATCTGGCGGAACTGTCCGCCCGGATCGGCTCGGTGGCGCGCCGCTATGCGGGGAACCCCAACCCAATTGTCACCCACGGGCCGCTGGAGATCGACCTTGCTGCGCGCAGCATCCACCGCGACGGCCGCCCAGTCGCCCTGACGGCACGCGAATGGGCGCTGTTCGAGGCCTTTCTGTCCCGGCCTGGGCAGCTTCTGTCCAAGGCGCAGCTTGAGGACAAGCTTTACGCCTTTGGGGCCGAGATCGAGAGCAACACGATCGAGGTCCATCTCAGCCGACTGCGGAAGAAGTTGGGGGCGGAGGTGATCGAGACGGAACGCGGCCTCGGCTACCGTCTGGGCCGGGCATGAGGGCGCCGCGCAGTCTTCAGGGTCGCCTTGGGCTCTGGCTGGGCGTGGCGCTGACGGTTCTTTGGGTGCTCGCGGCCAGCGTGACGGCGCTGATCGCGCGGAGCGAGATCGAAGAGGTGTTCGATTCCGCCCTGCAGGAAACCGCACAGCGCATCCTGCCACTCGCCGTCGTTGATATCCTGAACCGCGAGGAAGCAGGGATCAGCCAGCGTCTTGCCGCCATCCGCGAACATGACGAGTTCTTCACTTACATCGTGCGGGATGATCAGGGGCGCATCCTGCTGCAATCCCATGCCGCCGACCCGGGCGTGTTCCCCGCCTGGGAAGGGATCGGGTTCCACCAGACTGCAACGCATCGGCTCTATAGCGACGAGGCTGTGCAGGGCACGATCCGCATCACTGTGGCCGAGCCGCTGGACCATCGCGCAAGCGTCGCGCGCGAGATTCAGATGGGGCTTGGCCTGCCACTTCTGATCTTGCTGCCCGTGGCGCTTCTGGCCATCGTGCTGGCCGTCCGCGCCAGCCTTGCGCCCCTGCGCCAGTTCCGCGACCGCCTGTCGGCGCGGGGCGCGCGCGACCTGAGCCCCGTCGCCAGCGCCGATCTGCCCACCGAAATCGCGCCCCTCGCCGATACGATGAACGGACTTCTGGGGCGGCTGGAAGCGGCCTTCGAGGCGGAGCGAAGCTTTGCAGCGAACGCCGCGCATGAACTCCGCACCCCGCTGGCAGGTGCCATCGCACAGGCACAACGGCTGCAGACAGAGACGCGCGACGCTGACGCCAAGGCCCGTGCGGCCGAAATCGAGGCCACGCTGAAACGCCTGACCCGCCTCTCCGAACGCCTGTTGCAACTGGCGCGCGCTGAAGGTGGTCGCCTTCGCCGTGACGTCGCTGCCGATCTTCGCCCCGTGGCCCGACTGATCGTCGACGACCTTGCGCGCGGTGGCGAGCCCGGGCGCATCCACCTCGCGCTTCCGGACAGCGCTATCATGTCGGATCTGGACCCCGACGCCTTCGCGATCGTCTTGCGCAATCTGATCGAGAATGCCTTGCGCCATGGCCAAGCCGAAGCTCCTGTGGAGGTCTCGCTTGCAACTGACGGAACGCTGATCGTCGCCAACGACGGCCCGGTCGTGCCCGCCGAGGATCTCGCACGCCTGACGCACCGGTTCGAGCGCGCCCGGTCCGATCGCGAGGGCAGCGGTCTTGGGCTGGCAATTGTCGCGACGATTGCCGAGAGGTCTGGCAGTCAATTCGAACTCAGATCGCCTCGCGAAGGCCGGGCTTCAGGGTTCGAGGCACGACTATCACCGACCGGAACACGCGTTCTGAATTCCTAGCGAGAATGGATCAGGCTTTACGCCTTGATTCGAAGGCATTTCTCGCGCGCAGTTCTCGGCTGGTTGCGTATCGACCGAGTGGCGAACGCATTTGGGCTGGATCAGTTGATAGCCAAATCGGTCGCCGTTTTCCCAGCAGCCAACGCCTCCACGAACCACTGCGGTTTGCGCCCGCGACCGGACCAGGTGAGTGCCGGGTTCTCAGGGTGCCGGTATTTCGCCGCGACAGGCGCACGGGAGGCTTTCGTCTCGGTTCCGTCAAGTTCGGCCAGAGAGTAGCCCAGATCCCGGGCGAGAGCTTCCACCTTGGCGCGGGCTTCCGCCTTCTGCCGATCCTCGAATGTGGAGATCGCCTTGGCGACGTCCTTCTGCATTTTCTTCAGCTCGCCAAGCGACAGTGCCTCGAGTTCGTAATCAGCCATTGATGCGGTCCGTGTCCTGAATATCCCGGTATCGATAGCCCGTCGATGCAGGGCACCGCAACTCCCGGAAGGCAAGGGCAGGGGTGGCAAAGGCTGGTGATCGCAGTTTTCGCCGCCGGGGAGGTGCTGGACTGGGGGTAAGGCAGTCCCGATGGGCAAGGTGACAGGTCCTGGCATGGGCTCCCCGCGCATCTCTGTCTCCTCGGCCATCCCTTCGACTGACAATCCCCTAATCCCGTTCGGTTGCCTGCGCGCAACCCCGCGTCAGTCCGGGCCGTGTTGGCTAGCGTTTCTTTGGAAACGCGTCACCTGCCCGCTCCACCCCGGTCCTCTGGGGGTTTCCGGCGTCCGTTCCGTCCACCGTGCACGCGTCACCCGACGGGCTTTTTCCGGGTCTTGTCGAAGGGACGGTCCCGAAG
>Ga0209347_1003120_pt1 | contig 20128 bp, 12 predicted proteins | sample AutmiccommuBRH23_FD_187382 | JGI IMG/M metagenome (GOLD analysis project Ga0209347, IMG submission 187382) | Deep subsurface microbial communities from Mt. Terri, Switzerland - Autotrophic microbial communities BRH/23 (SPAdes) (version 2) | ecosystem: Environmental > Aquatic > Deep subsurface >...
GGCGAATAGTCGGTTCCGGCAGTGGCGGCATTCAGTTCGACGACGTTCAGGACGGGGACGACCTGCCCGGACCCGAGCACCGTGGCGCCGGCCACCAGGTGAATCCGGCCGATTTGTTTGCCGAGATTCTTGACCAGCACTTCCTGTTCATTGATGATCTCATCGACAATAAAGGCTGTTTTCTTTAGATCGGTGCCGATGATCACGGCTGTAATTTCCGACTTGCGGGCGCTGGACTCCGGCCGGGTGAGGCCGAGCACGGAATGGAGATGGACGAGACCAATGGCGCAACCATCGAGTTCGATTACCGGTTTGTTCTCCAGTCGCCGGACATCTTCGGGACGTATCCGGATGACATGCTGCACCTGGGAATCGGGTATGATAAACGGGTGCCCACCGGCGGAAACCAGAATGCCGCGGAAAGTGGCCTGGGTAATCGGAAGGCGCAATCGGAACGTCGAGCCGTGCCCGGGCCGGTGGTCAACTCCGAGTTTCCCACCAAGACTTTCAACGGTGTCCTTGACGATGGCCATGCCGAGCCCGCGACCGGAAATCTCCGTGATCAATGGACTCGTGGAGAGTCCGGATTGAAAAATGAGGGATATGGTTTCCGCTTCCGTCATCGACTCGAGCTGTTTTTCCGTGATGATCCCGTGTTTCAAGGCTTTGGATTGAATCGCGGCCAGATCGAAACCGCTGCCGTCATCTTCGATGGTCAACTCCACCCGGTTGCCTTCGAGGGGGGAGACGTCGATCCTGAGATTTCCTTTCTCCGGCTTTCGACGGGATTTCCGTATTTCCGGGGATTCGATCCCGTGGTCAATGGCGTTTCGCACCAGGTGGAGGACAGGATCTTTTATCCGTTCGAGAATTCGTTTGTCGACTTCAATCTCGCCGCCGGTCAGATGGAGCACGATGAATTTTCCACAATCCTTTGAAATTTCCCGGATCATCCGGGGGAGGCCGGCGAACAGGGTGGAAAACGGCTGCAGTGTGGTCTTTTTCATGTCATTTAGAAGGTCGTCGACCATGTTGATGACGGTCCGGTTTCCCTGCTCGGCGGTCTTGATCAGATCTTTCATGGAATGGGCCGTGCGTTGCTGGTTTTCCATCAGCCGTCGCATCGATTCGATCAATCCTCCGTTTTCGAACTCACCGGCGCCATGCGGAAATGCGGACAACTGCTCCTTTAACCGCTCATAATCCTTTTGCGGGCTTTCCAGCGAGTCCCGTATTCCCTTGAGCCGGTTCAGGAACTGCAACGAAATCTGTTTGACCACGATCATTTCCTCGGCCTTGAGGAGCAGGGAATCGAGTTTCTTCGCGGAGATCCGGATCGTATCCGAAAACAGTGGACGGCGCTGGAGATCCGAATCACACCCGGCCGGCTCGACAACCCCGGGGAAGAGGTCTTCCTCGGGAAGAGGGGATGGTGGATCGGCAGTCAGGAAAGGGGCAGCTTCGTCATCGGCAAAGTCGGTTCCGGCCGCCGGAATACCGGCAACCGCCAATGATTCAATTTTTTTTCCCAGTACGGCCATTTCTTCAGCCACTGCCGGCCGAACGGTGATATCGGCTGCAATATAGCGTTCCACGGCTTCGGCGGCACCATGGAGGGCATCGAACATCCGGGGGGTAAACGAAAGCTCCCCGGCCTTCACCCGGCCAAAGACATTTTCCATTGACTGGCACAGGCCTTCGATTGGCATCAGGTTGACCGACCGTGCCGCGCCTTTGAGGCTATGGGCTTCCCTGAACACAATTTCGAGTATGTCCCTGCGATTGTCTTCCCCCTCGATGTTTTCAAGATCGTTCAGGCGGGAGAAGAGGCTTTCCAGCCGTTCCTCAGCTTCCTCGGAAAAGGCTTCCAGCAGTCGTTTTTCCAGTTCGCTCGGATTCATGTTTCCCTTAGGATTTATAGGCGGAAACGAATTTGCTCACGGTATGCCCCATGTCATCCAGATTCTTGATCGCGTCTTCGATCTGGCGAACGCTTTCCAGGTTCTGGAGAGTGGCGTCATTGATACTTTCCATCGCCTGGGAGAGCTGATCCATCCCCGTGAGCTGCTGCAGGGTAGAGGCCGTGATCTGGAGGGCGGCCTCGGACGATTCCGATACGTTGATCGACAGGCGGTCAATGGCGTCTCCGGCCTGCTCGGACAGTTCCACGGCTTCCTCGACCGTCTTCGTGCCGCGTTCCGTTGCCATGACCGCGGCGCTGGTCGCTTTCTGGATATCGCTCAGGATGGCCTTGATCTGGTTTGTCGCATCCTTGGACTGGTCGGCCAGGGATTTGACTTCCTGGGCGACCACGGCAAATCCCCTCCCGTGTTCTCCGGCCTTGGCCGCCTCGATCGCCGCGTTGACGGAAAGGATATTCGACTGGTCGGCAATATCGGTGACCGTATCAATAATCTCGCTGATGCGCTGGGTCTGTTCACTGAGCTTGACGGTGCTTTCGGCGATGTAGTGCATTTCCTTCTTGATCCGGTTGACGCCGGCCATGGTGTTTTCCGTTGCCTGTTTTCCGGCATGTGAAATTTTGGTGGTGCGATCGGCGCTCTTGGAGACGTTTTCGGCTTTTTCCCTGGCCACCTCGGAAGTCTGTTTGACTTCTTCCATGGTGGTGGTCACCTCGCTGATGGAGCTCGACGTTTCCGACGCGCTGGAGGAAAGCTGGGAAGCCGTGGCGGATATCTGGCTGATCGATTCGAGCAGGATACTGCTCGAATCCTTAATCTGCTGGATCTGTTTCCGGAACCGGCGGGTTCCCCGATCATAGGTCCGGAGCAGTGTGCCGATTTCGTCCTTCCGGCTTTTACCGACCTCCCCCAGTTCCACTGTGAAATCCCCGTCATCCATCCGAAGTCCGTGATTGGAAAGGATCTTCAACGGCCCGGCAATCGACCGGGATTGAAAGAATCCGAATGAGCCGACCAGGACGAGCAGCAGCACCACGGTCCAGAAATACTGAATACGCAACGTTTCCAGAAACTCGAACGCCGCATCCGCGCTGATGGTCGTCACAATGGCCCAGTCGAATGGCGTGCCCAGGCTTGTCTCAAAATCCAGGGGAGAATAGGCGCTCAATACATCTTTGCCGCGGTAACTGGTCATCCGGCGGATTCCGGCATTTTTTTCGCGGAAAACAGTTTCCACGGCGGTATCCCCGATCCTCTGTTTAAGGACCGCGTTCTCGACGGAAAAATGGGACGCGCCGCGCATAAGATAATCGGGGCCGACAAGGTAGGTTTCCACGGGTTCTTCGGGAAGCGGGGTTTCCATGTTTTTCCCGGTGCCGCTGTTGTTCCGGGCCATAAGGGCGGTGATCTGGGCGGCGTTTATCTGAAATACCAGGACGGAGCTGATTCCGCCTTCCGGATTCATGATCGGGGCGCCCATAAACAGACAGTTTGTCTGTCTCGGGGAAAAATGGAAAAGATCCGTCATGGCCGGTTCGGTCTTCTTGACGATCGTATCAACCATTCCTTTGAGGAGCGGGTCATTGAGTGCGTCCAGATCGGCATCGGGATCCTGGGACTGGTTGATGACGGCCGAGAACCGGACGTTTCCCTCCGTGTCGAGAAGCAGAATATCCTGATACCCGAAAATCCGCATGTAATCCCTGAACAGGTCATTGGCCATGCTGTAATAACTTGTTTCCAGGATGGCGGTGAGACTCTGGGACCGGGATTGCAGGATGAGGTTTTTCATCCGTTCCTTGAGAAAATCGACGGTCTGTTCCTTCCGGGTCGCATTGATCGAGGCGATCTGTTTGAATACCTGGGATTCGAGCATGTGCTTCGAGTAGTAATAGGTTGTACCGGCAAGGATGAGGAGCGGGACGAAGCCCACGAAAAAAAACTGGAAAATCAGTTTGGCCATGATGCTTCTGGAAAACGAACGGATCATTGGAATCCTCCTGCCGTTTGAGTAGGTTCTATCAGTATGGCAATCAATTTAAACATCCTCTTTCTGGCCGATGCGCAGGTTTTCGTCTTCCAGCAGGCGGTGTCCGTCGAGAAGGGCGATGCGGGTATCGACGATCCCTTTTAGATAATGCGCCCGGACACCGGCCAGGGTCGCCAGGGGTGGCTGGAGGGCGGAAAGAGGGGTTTTTCTTACCCCGACAATGTGATCGGCAAGGATGCCGAACTCCATCTTTTCGGAAGAAACGATAATCACATGCCGTCCCCCGGTATCTCCGCCGGTGAGGCCGAAGAACCGTTTGAGGTCCATAACCGAGACGATGGTTCCGCGGACATTGATGATTCCCCGGACAAACGGGGGGATCCCGGGGAGGTAGGTGAACCCGCTGGGGGCGTATACCTCGCGGATGTATTCCAGTTCAATGCCGTAATATTCCCCTCCAATATCGAATTCCACGAAGTCGAGCCCGTGGTCATCGCCTTCCGCAACTCCTTTCGCCACAGCCAGATCGCGTGCTCGTTGTTCGAGAATACGCGCTACTTCGGGGTCGGGTTGAAGGTATTCATTACCCTGCATGCGTGCTCTTCCTGTCCGTCATCTGTTGTGCGGTCTGTCGTAACCGTCCGGCGGTAATACCATCGGAATGCGGTACCGCATCGTCATCCCCCATGGTTTGCAGCAGGGCGACAGCGTTGTGCAGGTGTTTTCGGGCATCTGCCATCCGTCCGGCCTGTTGCATCAGCACCCCGAGGGTGAAATGCCCCATCACAAATTCCGGATCGAGATACAGGGCCTGTTTCACTGCCTTTATTGCTTCCGGTTGCCGGCCGTCCTCCTGGTAAATCGTGGCCAGGAGGTAATAATGCGCGGGGTTCAATTTTTCATGATTGATCGCGGCCCGGCACCAGTGCTCGGCTTCCCTGAGTTCGCCCAGATTGGCATACGCCCTGGCCGTCAGCACTTGTGATCCGGCTATCAGGAGAAATCGCTCGGCGTTGGCGGATGAACTTTCGATCAATGCTTCCAGGATACGGATGGTCCTCCGGTAATTGCCATTGTTAAACGCCGAGAGAGCTTCCTGGAAATGGTCCGTTTCCGGCGGTTTTTTGTAAACGGTATCGCTTTTTCGACGGGATGGGCGGGAGTGATCGCGGGAGATCTTTTCCGGTACACGCCAGAAATCGGACGAACCCTCACGTTCCTCCTGCCGGGGCGGTCCCTTCCGGTGGAGTACCGCATTGGGAAAACGGACCGGTGTCAGCCCCGGTTCATTGACAAACCCGCTCTCCGCCGGTCCGACAATCAGCCATCCGTTGTCGATCAGCATACGGTTCAGGCGGGAGATCACCGCATCGCGCACCGGGGCATCGAAATACATCAGGACGTTGCGGCAAAGAATAATGTCCATCGGACCGGCCCCGGAGAGGAGCCGACCGTAATCGTCCGCTGCGAAATTGAGTTGCGTGAAACGGACCCTGTTCCGGATAACGGGCACAATCTCGAACGTCGCGGCATCCGCCGGCGTGAAATATCGGGTGAGGATGTCATCCGGGGTGTCCCGGAAGGACCATCGGGTGAATTGGCCGGCCCGGGCTTTCTCCAGGGAATGGGGGTTGAGATCGGTTCCCAGAATTGTGATTTCCCATCCGCGGAACTGGTTTTCCATCTGGTCGATCAGGATGGCGACAGAGTAGGGCTCTTCTCCGGTGGAACACCCCGCGCTCCAGATTCGGATTTTTTTCTCAGTGTGCCGCGGGTTCTGGAGGATCCCCCGGAAAATATCGTCCCGCAATATCTGAAACAGCGGCTTGTCCCGGAGGAAAAATGTTTCGCCGATCGTGAGATATTTGACCAGTGTATCGAGAGCTTCCCGGGATGGCGGTGCATTGAGCAGGTTCACGATGAAATCGGTCATATTTCCGGCGCCCATTGCCTCCGCGGCCGCACTGACCCCCTTGAGCATGGTCCGCCTTTTTTTCGGCGGGAAATGGAGCCCCGTGTGGGTGGCGATAAACCTGCCCAGCTCATCGGAGAGATATTCCGGTATTTCCGATTTCATGACATTTGCTCGATCTGTTTCAGGTAATCATCGATTTCCTCGATGTCGTGCGGCGGGATCAGCTTTTCGATATCATAGATGAGGATTGTGTTCTGCTGGTAGCGGGAAGCGGCTGTAATAAATTCATCGAGTTCCGGGTAGATGGCATCCGCCGCGTCGACCGGTTCGAGCCCCAGTTCAGTGACGGCATGCACCTGGTCGACAACGATCGCCACCCGGTATTGCGCCACCCTGACGATGACGATCCGATCGGCCATGGCAATCGGTCGCCGGGGGCGGAAGAGTTGTTTTCGGATATCGATCACCGGGATCATCTCCCCCCTGACGTTTAATAAGCCATGGAGCAAATCGGGCCCGTTCGGCAGGATAGCGGGGGTTGCCGCCCGGATAATCTGCATGACGGCCTCGGCAGGGACGGCAAGGAGCAGATGATCGAGCTGAAAGATGAGATAGTGATTAGACATATATGATCACAGTCGGGAATGGCGATTTAAGGCGCGAGTCGTCCGGAACGAGCCAACGATATTTCAAAATTCGTATTTTTGCAAGCATAAGGAAGTTGATATCCGGTATGCGATATGCTTGGCGCCTCCTGCTTCCGTAAGAATTCGGAGTTGACTTTATGCCCGGATTTCGCGATGAATTGACAACGATGGCGTCGTTAAAAGTCTCAGCTGCTCCGTTGTAGTGATTTTTCATCCGCTCAACATACAATATGTATGCCGTCATGAATGAAAAATCGCTGCCTTTGTATATTGTCCTTTTAACCGCCATCTTTTTGATGTTACCGGGCGCCGGGAAACCGGCTCAATAGGGAAGACGGTGCGAATCCGTCGTGGTCCCGCCGCTGTAAGTGGGGACGACAGCCGCATGAATGTCACTTTGCCGGCATTGCAGGGCAAGGGAAGGCGCGGCCGATCGAGTGATCCACAAGCCAGAAGACCTGCCCGGCGGCATGGATGTTTTCCCGGCGGGAAACCCGGGAAAAGCCCTTCAGGATGAAGAAGCGGGTGCAATCCTTGGGGTCGATAACGGCTTCGGGGATTTTTTATGCTCTCGCGCGTGCTGAAAATCATGATGATGGTCATCTGCCTCGCATCGGTCGCCATTCCGGACAGTCGGGCAAAGGAAAGCCTTATCATGGGGGACCAGGCAGGGCGAAACGTACAGGTCCCCGTCCGTCCGGTCCGGGTGATCGCACTCGCCCCGAGTGTCACCGAAATCGTGTTTGCACTCGGTCGGGGGGACCGCCTGGTGGGAGTCACCGACTTCAGCGACTATCCCGAGGCTGCCCGTCGCATCACCTCGGTCGGCAGCTATGTGTATCTCGATATCGAAAAAATCGTCTCTTTGAAGCCCGACTTGTGCATTGCGGTAAAGGATGGCAACCCCTTGGCGATTGTCCGGCGGATAGAAGCGTTCGGCATCCCTGTTTTTGCGGTTAACCCCCGGGATCTCGAATCCGTGATGGCATCGGTTATGGACATCGGGAAACTGCTGGATGCGGACGAGTCGGCCCATTCCCTGATTTCGGATATGAAGCAACGGCTCGACCGGATAGAGGCGCGGGTTTCGAAAGCCGTTTCCCGTCCCCGGGTGTTTTTCCAGATCGGAGTTTCACCGATCGTTTCCGCGGGATCGGACACCTTCATCCATGAACTGATCGTGCGGGCGGGCGGAAAGAACCTGGCGGGCAATCTTGCCGGTTATCCGCGGTTTTCCCGGGAAGAGGTCCTGGCATTATCGCCGGACATCGTCATTGTCACATCCATGGAGCGCCAGGACACGTTTGACCGGGTGATCGAGAACTGGCAGGAATGGCCTGATCTGCCGGCCGTGACGAATGAACGGATTTTCCTGGTGGATTCCGATCTCTTTGACCGGCCGACTCCCCGACTGATCGATGCCCTCGAAAAACTGGTCCGCCTGATCCATCCGGAGTTGTTTAACGAGGATACAGGGGAAAACTCAAAGTGAATTCCTCATGCCTGGCGTAATCAAACGCATACTCGCTGTCTCCGGTCTCATGCTCGCCCTGTTGCTCGCGGCCGGCTTCCTGGGGATTTCCATGGGATCTTCCGGCGCGGGTCTGGCAAGCCTCACGGATACATTCCGGGCGCTGCAGGATCCGTCGAGCATGACCTACGCGATTATCTGGAAAATCCGTTTACCGCGGGTAATGCTGGCGGCCATTGTGGGAGCGACACTCTCCCTGGGCGGACTGGTGTTCCAGGCGCTTCTGCGAAATCCCCTGGCCGAGCCTTACATCCTCGGCATTTCCGGTGGTTCGGCTATCGGGGCGATCATCGGCATCCTCCTGGGATTATCCCGTTTTCCCGGCACCGCTCTCCTGGCGTTTGCCGGGGGGGTCGGCACCCTGTTCATGGTGCTGGCCATTGCCGCCGGGCCGAGTGTTCTGAAAAAGGAATCGCTCCTCCTTTCCGGGGTGATGGTCAACGCATTCTGCTCGGCGGTGATCATGTTCCTGATTTCCCTTTCCCATGACGCCCGGTTGCACAACATCATGTTCTGGCTCATGGGGGACCTGTCTTCGGCCGGGGCGAAAGAGGCCGGTTACCTGGCCCTGGTGGTCCTTCCCTGTTTCCTGGTCATCTTCCGGCTTTCCCACCCCATGAACCTGCTCCTGATGGGCAGGGAAATGGCCCAGACCATGGGGGTGAATGTCCGGATGATCACTATCGGACTACTGGTGGTCACCTCATTCATGATCAGCGCCACCGTCGCCCAGTGCGGTCTTATCGCCTTTGTGGGGCTGGTCATCCCGCACCTGCTGCGGCTGGTCTTCGGTTCCGATCACCGGGTGCTGGTTCCGGCATCGATCCTCGGCGGCGGCGCCTACCTGGTCCTGTGCGATCTGCTGGCCCGGACACTTCCCCGCCAGGGGGAAATGCCGGCCGGTGTGATCACCGCCATGGTCGGCGCGCCGGTATTCATCTATTTATTGAGACGGTCGGGAAGATGAGCATGGGTGCCATCGTGGTGGACGGGGTTGCCTATGCCTACGGAAGCGGCATGAAAGTCCTGGACGGGGTGACGTTTTCCGTCAAAAAGGCAGAATGCTTCATCGTCATCGGACCCAATGGTTCCGGAAAATCAACCCTGATGAAACTGCTCGCCGGCCTCCTCCGGCCGGATAACGGAAGTGTCGATATCCTGGACCGGCCCCTCTCCGATTATTCACGGAAGGCGCTGGCCCGCCGGATCGCCTATGTGCCCCAGTTGGTCCCCGCCGATTTTCCGTTTCACGTGGCGGACGTGGTCCTTTTCGGCCGGGCTCCCCACCTGGGAACCTTCGGAATGGAATCGGAAAAGGACCGGGAACTCGCCCGGCAGGCCATGGCGTTCACGGAGATCGCGCACCTGGCGGGCCGCCGGATTGACCAGCTGAGCGGCGGGGAGCGCCAGCGCGTCTTTATTGCCCGGGCGGTTTGTCAGGAACCTGAAATCCTGCTCCTGGACGAACCGACCGCCGCGCTCGATATCGCCCACCAGCTCCGGGTCATGGACCTGATGGAGCGCCTCAAAACCGAAAAGCGGATCACCGTGGTGATGATTTCCCACGATATCAACCTGGCCGCCATGTATGCCGATTCCCTCCTGCTGCTCCACAAGGGGCGGATGGTCCGCTGCGGCCGTCCCGATGATGTTCTTTCCTACCAGACCTTGGAGGCCACCTACGGCTGCCCGCTCCTGGTCGATAAAAACCCGCTCGGCCCGATGCCGCGGGTCACCCCCGTGCCGGGTCGCTTCATCCGGCCGGAACTGGCTGACAGGGGGAAAGACCGGGACGGGGTCACGGAATAATCCGGATCTTTTTGTCAGTCGCCTTTGACCAGATTATTCAGTTGCTCACGGGCGAAGTCCATGGCCGGATCGATCCGCAGGGCGATCCGGTAGTATTCGATCGCTTTTTCCCGATCTCCCAGTTCCCGGTAGTTGGTGGCGATATTGGCATAATCGATGGCCGATGCGGGATTCAGCCGGATCACCTTCTCGAAGGCGGCGATCGCCTGCTTATGGGCTTTTTTCTTGAAATGGCAGAATCCGATCAGGTTGTGGATATCGGTCCGGTCGGGATCGATCGCCGCCCCTTTTTCCAGCACCGCCAGGGCCGTGTCGTACTGTTCCAGTTCCTTGTGGCAGACCCCCATGTACGAATAAATACTCGGCAGATCCTGCGCGTGCGGATCCCGATCAAGGGCTTCCTGGAAACGGGCAAGGGCGGTTTCCGGTTCCCCCAGGGCCAGGCGGCACTGGCCGGTGTAAAACGAGATGTAATATTTCCCGGGGAGACGCTTCTCGATCGATAAGAGTTCGGCGAGGGCTTTTTGCGGTGGATACTTCTCGACAATCAGTTTTGCCGCAAATAATCCGACGCTTCCGGCGGAGGCCCGTTCCCGAAAATGAGCGCCCGGGGTGATCGCGTAAAGCGCTGGTATCCGGAGGAGGGGATGGGCGGTGTCGATGGCGATGACGTTCAACCCTTTTCCAGTTAGAGCCGCTATGCACCGCTCCACCTCTACCTTGAAGTTGCCGTCCGATAAATCCGGAAGATCGTGAATAGACCGGATTTGCGTCGGCCGAGTGATGAACTCGGCTTCCGCCAGTAGAGGGAACTTGGGAAGGCCGCTGGCCACGTAATTGGATCCGGTGTTGAAATCCCCTCCAAGCTGGGCCACTTCGGTGAGCGCCCGGTTCAATGCTTTCTGGGGGTTCGGCGTGGTCCCGGCAGTCCAGACCAATTCGCTTTTTTCCGGAAAGGTCGCCGGATCATGGGCCAGCACCCCCACCGTGGGAATTCCCATGTCGAGAGTGAAATCCGATATATAAAGGTCGATTCCGTTGTTCCGGTATTTGCCCAGCAGTTCGATCACGATCGGATCATCCGACGAATGTGGATCGATCCCGGGAACCCGCAGCCGGTCCCGGCTGACCAGGGCGGAGACATGGCGCTCGACCAGTTCGCAGATCCCCTGTAAGAGGGCTTCCTCCAGGCAGTTGCCGGCCGAGGTGCCGTTGAACTCATTGATGGCGAAAAACCAGTCGAAGGGAACCAGCACCGGCCGTTGGGCCGTCAGATCGTAGCCTGCGGTCCATTTCATGGGGATTTCGGAAAAGATGGCGGCCGCTGTCGGGAGATCGTCGGATTCGTCATGGACCGAGCGGGCGATCATGTCGAACGGGAGCGCCCGGTCTTTTAGCTGGTTGAAGGTGGCGACAGTGAAGTTTTCCGGTTTGCCGGCAAAACTGTAGAGGCTGAAGCGTTCCACCAGTTCCATGACCGCGCTGGCCTCGGCCTGTTCGGGGGTTGCCCCTTTCCCCATTTGCTTTTTCGTGCCGGTCAGGCGGGCGGCATCGGCGCCGCAGACGCTGAAGTAAACCGGGATCCCCAGACGGCCATTGTCGATCCGGATAACTTCGGCCAGGATGTCCTGATCGAGTTCCGCGAATCGGGTCTTTACCGCTTCCACGGTTTCCTCGGGCCGGCGGATCTTGTCCAGATCGCGAGTGAATTGTTTATGGGTATCGTTGAGTTGCCATTTCTTATTCATTTGCCCTCCCAAGGACATAATTTTTTGGAAGCGTAATCGGCACCATTCCGACGTTCATTCCACTGATTTTTCTGGGTTGGGAGCATAGTGGAGGGCAATGTCTTCGTCAAGAAGATATCCAGCAATGACGGTAAATTATCTTGCCTCCCCCGACCTTTGGTGATAATTTTTTCCCGATGGAAGCAAAAAACAACCGCTATTTTTCTTTATTCCCTCCCGATATCATCCCACGTCATTCCCTATGGGAGAAAATTGTGAGGGACGCTAATGAGAGCGATAAGTGATGCCACTGCTGTTTTTGGGGAATAGGTAGCCGACTTTTTACGAGATCAACAAGGATGAATCATGGGACCGGACAGAAGATCGAAAAAAATCGGAATGGCTCCGGGATCGCTGATTTATATCGGCGATAAAGCCCCGGAAGCGGTCACGGTTTCGATTATTGACTATAATGGCGACCGTTTCCAGGAACAGATAGACGTCGACGTGGAAACCTGCCGCCAGTTTCTGAATAAGGATACGGTAACCTGGATCAACATCAGCGGATTGCACCAGACCGCGGTCATCGAACGGATCGGGAATCTTATCGGGCTTCATTCCCTGCTCCAGGAGGATGTCCTGAATACTGAACAGCGGCCGAAAATGGATGATTTTGACGACCACCTGTTTGTCGTCCTGAAAATGATCGACATTATAAGTGGGACCGGGGAACTGGAACATGAACAGATCAGCCTGGTGATCGGCCCGAATTATGTCATCTCATTCCAGGAACGTCCCGGTGATGTCTTCAATCCCGTGCGGGATCGCCTTCGCCGGGGAAAGGGGCGCATCCGGAAATCGGGGGCCGACTACCTGGCCTATGCCCTGATGGACATGATCGTCGATCATTATTTCAAGATTCTCGAAGATCTGGGGGAACAGATCGAAATTCTGCAGGATGAGGTTATCGATGCGCCCAAACCGGATATCCTCCAGGCGATCCACCGCTTGAAACACCAGATGATTTACCTGCGCCGGTCGGTCTGGCCGGTTCGCGAGATTATCAATAATCTGCTCCGGATAGAATCGCGGCTGATCGGCCGGGACGTCCAGCGGTACTTTAAAGATATCCATGACCACGCCATCCAGGTGGTGGAAACAGTGGAAACTTACCGGGACGTGCTTTCCGGGGTGCTCGATATTTATCTTTCAAACGTCAGCAACCGAATGAACGAAGTAATGAAGGTCCTCACCGTGATCGCGACGATCTTCATCCCTCTCACCTTTCTGGCAGGGGTTTACGGGATGAATTTCAAATACATGCCGGAACTCGAATGGCGATATGCCTACCCGATTCTCTGGATTGTGAATATCGTCATTGCGATAGCGATGCTCGCCTGGTTCCGGAAGAAGCGGTGGCTGTAATCCCTGGCGAACGGTGAACGGGAGGAGTGTAAATGATTAGCGGATCGGGGCGAGCGGTTCTTTATGAACAGGTTTAACATCGATGACTTGACATCATCAATCAAGCCCCTAGAAATTAATAATGGACGCAGCAAAGAGATTAAACGTTTCTCCTGGTCTGAAATTATATAAGGATAACGATCATGACAGTTAAAATTTTTATAAAAAGAAGAATCCCAGAGGAAAAACGAAGTGAATTGTTACCGCTTCTCATCCAGCTTCGGAAAAAAGCAACTTCCCAGCCGGGATATATTTCCGGGGAAACGTTTCAAAATTATAATGATCCTGAAAGTTATCTTGTCATAGGGACCTGGCAGTCCGTTGAGAAATGGATGTCGTGGTACAATAATCAAGAAAGAAAAGAGATCCAGGACAGGATTGACCGATTACTTCCGGAAAGTACCCAGTATGAAATTTTTCAGTGGAAATAACCGTTTGACCTCGCTTATCCCATAATCATGCAGCTGTCGTCGTTCCCTTCTGTTCTAATATTTCGAGTTCCTGCTTCTTCAGCTGGCGTCGCAGGACCTTGCCCACCGCGCTTTTGGGGAGTTCGGAGATGAATTCCACTTGCCGGGGAACTTTGTAGGGGGCCAGGTGTTTCCGGCAATAGTCGAGCACCTCTTTTTCGGTAAGCGATTCGCCGGGTTTGGTGACAATGAAGGCTTTGACCGTTTCACCCCGGTAGGCGTCCGGGATCCCGACGGTGCAGGCCTCTATGATCCGGGGATGGTCGAACAGGACATTGTCGACCTCCACCGGATAGACATTGTATCCGCCGGCAATGATCATGTCCTTTTTCCGGTCGACCACGGTAAGGTACCCATCTTCATCGAACCGCCCGATATCTCCGGTATAATACCACCCGTCGCGCAGTGCGGCGGCCGTTTCCCCCGGCTTTTTGTAATACCCCTGCATCACCTGGGGTCCGGAGACGATGATCTCGCCGATCTCACCGGGCGGCACCTCCCTTTCCCCGGATTCGACGTCCACGATCCGGACATCTGTATCCGGCACGGGGCACCCGACGGTTCCTGGCCGGATCTGGCCGCCCCAGGGGGTGACGCTCAAGATGGGGGAGGTTTCGGTTGCGCCGTATACTTCGCACATATCCGCGCCGGTCAGGTTTTTCAGTTCCCGGATGGTGTCCGCTGCCAGCGGGGCCGCACCGGAGAAAAAGCCTTTGATCGATGCCATGTCCAGTTTCCGGAATGCCGGGTCGGCAAGAAGTCCGACGAAAATGGTCGGGACACCCGGCAGGAAGGTCGGCTTGTATTTTTTAATGATATCGATATTGATTTTTGGTTCCGGCCGGGGGACCATGATGTTTTCGAATCCTTGCCAGATACAGAAATTTTGTATTGCCGTGAATCCCGCGGAATGGAAAATCGGGAAATTCCCCACGATCCGCTCGGCGCCGGCGTTCAGGTCCGGAAACCACACAGAGAACTGCTGGACATTCGAACTCAAGTTGGCATGGGTCAACATCACCCCCTTGCTCATCCCGGTGGTCCCCCCGGTGTAAATCAACGCGGCCAGATCGCTCCACCGGCTCTCTTCCTTGACCTCTTCGCCGGATGCGCTGTCGATCTGCTCCTCGAAACAGAGGACCCGATCACTTCTGGTGATCTTCCGGTGCATTTCTTTTTTGATGAATGGGAAGAGCTGTCTGACCGGAAATGGCAGATACGTGTGGATATGGCAGGCGATCAGTTTTTCGAGTTTTGTCTGGTCCCATATCCGTTCAACACGGGGGACCAGGAGCGACAGGGTGATCAGGATTTTCGCATCGGAGTCGTTGAGCTGGTAGGCCAGTTCCCGCTCTGTATAGAGCGGATTGTTCTGGACCGCCACTGCCCCGAGCCGGAAAATGGCAAAATTGGCGATCACCACCTGGGGAATGTTTGGAAGGCAGACGGCTACCTTGTCCCCGGCCTTCACCCCGAGCCGCCGGAGCACCCGGGCGAAGGCATCGACCCGCTCATTAAGGGTCGAGTAGGAGATTTTCTTCCCCATGTAGTTGAGAGCGGTATTGGCGGCGTATCTTTCGGCGGAACGGGTCAGTGCCTCGGACAGGGTGAGGTGTTCATAGGAAATGGTGCGGGGAATGCCCGGCGCGTACGATTTGTACCACGGTCTGTTCTCCATGACAAAGCTCCTCGATAAAGGGGTAAACGGTCATGTGAAGCACAAGGTACATGTGATGGCTTCGTAAAAAGTCCAATATCTGCGTTGCGCTGCATCCCTCGTCATTTCACGTACGGCCAAGTACGCTGCATTCCTCGGGATTTGCGCGCCTTGATCTTGAACTTTTTACTTTGCCATCATAAAATCGGTTTTTATGAGTTCATCATATGTGGCTTATTTTAATGTTAACTCCGGGAAAGCGTGTTGGACGGTCCGGGGTCAGGAGTGCCGGTCGACAATCATCTCGGCGATTTTTTCCGCGGACCGGCCGAAAAGTTCCTCCATGGGAATCTGTTCCAGGAATCCGTCAGTCCAGGGTAGGCTGCTTTCCTGGGCCAGGTTCTTGATATGTTCGTACTTGCCGCCGAGCGCCTTGATCCGGGTTTCCAGATCAACATCGGCCAGGAATTCCACCTCAAGAAGGAGGAGGCGTTCCACCATGTTCGGCCGTGTCGGGTCGCCGGACAGTATCGGAATGATCATGATGCTCCGATCATCCTTCCGCCCCTTTCCGATATAGACGTTTCCCTGCCGGACGATGATCCGCTTGGACCCTTTCAGCGTCCGGTCGGTTTCGCTGCGGGAGATTATGGCCGCAGATGTCCCCGTTTTTTCCAGTACGGAAATCGTGCTGGCATCGGTCGGCTCGCCCATCAGGTTAATGCCGGCGACATGGTAGAGGGTCGATCCGTTGACGGTGGCGATGATTTTCTGGAGGTTTCGCAGCACCATCACGTTGGTAAGGGTCAGGTGGTCGATTCCGAAACCCTTTTCCGCCAGGACGTCGAACAGCAAGCCTTCGGCTTTTTCCTCGATCCGGCTGGTCCCCACGGTGACGGTTTTGGCCTGGTGCTTGATCGCGTCCACGGGGCGCGCCATATGGTTGATTGCCTCGCCGAGGGACTCGAAGAAGAGTGCAAACATGTTTTTGGCCGTCCCCTTGATGCCGAAATCAAGCTCGAAGTCGGTCACCGGTAGACGCCCGGCCAGATATTTCAGGAGAAGGACCACGTTGGTGGCCCCCCGGATGCCGATGGTGGCGGACAGCCGGTCCTCGAACTGGCGTTTCCGGAATTCCCGGTAAAACCGGAGAATCCGTTCCCTGAAGGTATCCTCGAGGGCGATATCGAAGATGTCGAGATTCCGCTCCGAGAAGGCTCGGATCATCCCGCGGAGGTCCTCCCGGAAATCGTGCAGGAAACGCGACCCCTCGTTGATGGTGAGGGCCGCGTAATAGCCCCAGATATGGCCTACCAGGGTATTTGGAATCAAAGCGAGATGTTCGCTCACTACCGGGACATGGAAGACGTCTTCGGCATAAGGGGCGAACCGGTCTTCGTGTGCATCGCATATGACCACGGGGAGGGCCTTGTGGGATTTAAAGATCGCCGTGTCCTTGACGATATCGCCAATGACGCTTCTCCGGGTACCGGCCGCACAAATAATAATCAACGGTTCGGAGGAAAGATCGATATGCTTTTTGTCCTCCACGTAGTCAGATGAAATCGTCTTGTAGCAGAGTTCGCTCAGTTTGATACGGATCTCGTCGGCCGCAGCCTTGTTCGGCCCGCTCCCGACCGCCGCCCAGTAGGTTCGCCGGAGCGCCAGGCGCTGTGCGGAAACCCGGATCTGATCGATCATGGAGAGGACCTCCTCCATGATGTCCGGAAGCGCGATCATCTGTTTGATCTCGTTCGAGACAAACCCCTCTCCCCGTCTCCCGGTGACCTGGGCGATGTAGAGGCCCAGAACGGCGCCGGCAATAATCTGCGAATAAAACGCCTTGGTCGACGCCACGGACATCTCGATATCCCGCCCGCTGCTGGTGTAGAGGACGCCATCGCTTTTGAAGGTGAGATCCGAATCCCGGCGGTTGACGATGCTGACGGTCCAGGCCCCTTTTTTCCGTACCAGATCCACAGTCCGGTTGGTATCGGCGGTGGTTCCCGACTGGCTGATCGGGACAAGGAGGGTGTCGGTCATATCCTGTTTCCCGTCATGACGCATGGAACCGCTCAATTCGGAAGATTTCATCGCCTCGACCCGGATCGTCGGATCGTCCAGGTAATGGCGCATCAGATTGGCGCAGGCGAGGGCGGCAACTCCGGCTGTCCCCTGTCCGATAAATAAAATCCGCCGGATTCGGTTTTCAGCCAGGGCTTCCCGGAGCCGGTCCGGAACGCAGGTTTCGTCCAGGATGATTTCGTAGCGGCTGTCATCGATGATTTTCCAGCGGTTGGCCAGTGTTTTCCGGACCGATCCCGGGGCTTCCGAGATTTCCTTGAGGAAATAGTGATCGAAGTCCTGGCGGTCAATGTCTCGGGAGGTCAATTGGGTTTCGCGTATGTCCGACGGCTTCGGAGCGACAGGGGTGCCGTCGTAGAACATTCTTCTTATCCCCTCGAAACCGCCGTGACCCGCCTGGTCGATGATGCAGATTTGACCGCTGACCGTCCGTCCGTCCGTTCCGGGATGGACCGTATCCCCATCCATTTTTAGAAACCGGGAGGTCTCTTCAACGAACCCGTAAACTTCGGATGTGGGCATGTAGTGATCCGGTGCAAGGCCGATAAAGATGGCCTGCCCGCTCCCTTTGAGCGCAAGAAAGTATTTGCCCGGCGCAAGATCACTGTGCATGGCGATCGCGTGCGATCCCTCGAAATCATTGACCGCCAGCCGGAAGGCCTCTTCAATCCCATGACCTTTTCGGACATAGTATGCGATCTGGACCGGGATGATCTTGGTATCGGTGGTGATTTCCTCGGAGTAGCGTATTCCCGATTTGGTATGGAAATTTTTCAGGCGCTGGTAATTATCAATATCACCGTTCAGGCAGACGTGGATGATGCCGGCGGCATCTGAACCGGCTCCAGCCCGGTTGTCGACCGGGTGGCAATTGGCTTCATTGATCGCCCCGACCGAAGCCCAGCGGGTATGGGACAGAACTGAAAAATGCCGAATTGGTAGTGAAAGCAGGATGGTCAAGACAGAATCATTCCGGATCTGCTCCCGCAAAAATCCAACGTTGTCGCCCAGGCGGCCGATTTCCTCGGCCACCTTGTAGACCAGGGCGATCGACGCCTTCCCGTCCGCCTGTTGGACACTGATCGATCGGTTCATCAGGATTTCCGGGTTGACCCGGGGCGTATATTCACCGGAAAGCCCGCGGGAAGCAATGGCATCCTGGAATGCCGCAAAATTGTCGCCGGCCAGGGTGAACAGCAGGGAAACGCCGGCCGAATCGCGCCCCCGGACTTCAAGACGATCAATGCTGTTGAGAACCGCGTTGACCTGCCGGGCCGCGGAGACGATTGCCGGACTTGCCGCCGAAACCGTCTCTCTGAGCAGGAGGCGCACTTTGTCGAGGTTGCCCATGATTTCCGTGCGGATGCACCATGCCGCATCTTTCAGCCGTTCGATCCTTTCCGACATGACCTCGAAGTGGTCCGTCGTCATCCGTCCCATCTGTTCGTTTTCCCGGGCAGATTCCTCGGCGATGAGGCCTGCAAGGGTTTCGGCCATCGCAGCGAGGTTTTCACGAGCCTTCTGGTCCGAAAAAAGAGAGTAAAAAGGCGCATCCTGTTTCAACCCACGGATGGCGTTCAGGAATTTGGATACGGTATCCGCTCCGTCGAGATAACAGTCCTGGAAGGTTCCGGCCGGCTGTTCCGCGCAGGTGGTAAAGGTCCTGGCACGAATCCGGTCGAGCAGCCGGTTCAGTTCCGGCACATCGATTACCGGGGCAGGCGTATTCCGGTTGAATGCGATAATTCCCGTAAGTCCGCAGGAGAGCCGGTCGGCGAGATACGGGAACAGAATGACTGCGGGACCCGGCACCCGGCCCGGGTATCTGCCGATATATACGGGGAAAGTCAGGAACTGTTTCAAAAGGGACCACAGGCAAACTGCCCGTTTATGCAGGTATCTGGCTTTCTGGCGCATTTGGGATGTCCTTGGATATATCCGACTGCTTTTTAAAATATTCGGAAATAATGCTCCGGAAGTAAGTGGCGGCGCGGGTCCCAATGTAATCCTTATGGGCGACCAGGACGCAGATGGCAATTTTTTTCCGAGTCCGGCGATCTTCGGCGAAACCGGCAAACCAGTCGTATTTGATGTGCTCGGGGTTGTTGTTGATTGAACCGGTTTTGCCGCCGATATCAAGCCCGGAAAGGATCTGGTCCCGGCTGCTTCCCTTGAAGGCATTCCGGGCCGTTCCCCCAGTGATCGTGGCGTTCATGAGAGTTTTTACCATCCCGGCGGTTTCGGGCTGGATTGCCGAGCCGATCGCGGCATTTTCCCGGCGGAAAATTACGCGCTCATTCACAGCCACGGCATCAATTACGGAAGGGGTCATCATCGTACCGCCATTTACCACCGCGGCAGCGATGAGTGCACCGTGCAGGGGCGAAAGGGTTGTCACCCGGTTGAACCCGGAGGCGATTTCCGCCCAGTTATATGGTTTTTCAGAAATTTTCAAGGTGCTGATCTCCATCGGGAGATCGAAACCGAGATCACGGTTGAAACAGAAAGCGTGAGCGTATGTTTCGAGAATGGGTTTGCCCAATCGTTCTTTTCCGATTTGTCCGAATACGGGATTGATTGAACCGGCAAAAGCATCTTCCAGGCTGGTGTAGTTCGTGTACTTGCTTTTCCGGTCGGTCAACTGGGATTTGTACAGGGTATACTTGCCCCCGTTGAACGCCAGGCGGGTATCACAGGTGAACCCGCAGGTTTCAAGGGCCGCGGACGCCGTAACAATCTTGAACAGGCTGGCGGACGGGCAGTCCGCCTGCAGGGAGGCGTTTTCCGACGCGGCGGTCCTGTTGTGGGAAATCATCGCCAGGACCCGCCCGGTATCCGGTTCAATCATGGCAATACCGATTAACTGGGCATGTTTTGTTTCCAGCAGGGCGGTAATGGTTTTTTGAAAATC
>Ga0209347_1003122_pt1 | contig 20122 bp, 19 predicted proteins | sample AutmiccommuBRH23_FD_187382 | JGI IMG/M metagenome (GOLD analysis project Ga0209347, IMG submission 187382) | Deep subsurface microbial communities from Mt. Terri, Switzerland - Autotrophic microbial communities BRH/23 (SPAdes) (version 2) | ecosystem: Environmental > Aquatic > Deep subsurface >...
CTGAAAGGTAACTTGTTAAGCGGCCCGCCAGATCCTTGTGGCTTGCATGCGGCCGGCGCTGGCGCCCTCGCCCGGCACGGGAGAGACATCCCACCTTGCGCAGGCCCCTGCCACCGACCGCAGCCGGCTCCCCCTGCGCCTTGCGGCGCAAGGGGCGGCGGGTCTTACATCGCGGGCAGCAGCACGGTGTCGATCACATGGATCACGCCGTTCGACTGCATGACATCGGCGATGGTGACGTTGGCGACGTTGCCCTGACCGTCTTCGATCATCACGGCGCTGCCCATGGTGGAGACGGTGAAGTCACAGCCGCCGACGGTGCTGACGGTGTGCTTGCCGCCATCGGCCTGGACCATGCCCATGATCGCCTCGGCGGTCGCGTTGGCGGCCACGACGTGGCAGGTCAGGATCTTGGTCAACTGATCCTTGTTTTCCGGCTTCAGCAGGGTTTCGACGGTGCCGGCCGGCAGTTTCTCGAAGGCGGCATTGGTCGGGGCGAAGACGGTGAAGGGGCCTTCCCCCTGCAGCGTTTCCACCAGGCCCGCGGCCTGCACGGCAGCGACCAGCGTAGTGTGATCGGCCGAGTTCACGGCATTCTCGACGATGTTCTTGTCCGCGAACATCGCGGCGCCGCCGACCATCGGGTTTTCGGCGAAGGCGGGGGCGGCGACCAGGGCGAGGGTGGCAGCCAGGATACGGGTGGAAATCATCAATACGTCCTCCGGGGGTGTTGGGCGGAGGTCGTCCCCGCCCTGACCCTTGCAGCTACGGGAGGGTCTTGGGCGGAGTTGCAGGGCTTTCGATCACGAACCCGTGATCGTCGCCGTCACCAGGATCGGCCCGGTCGGCTGGCCGGTGGGCGATCCGCCAAGCGGCTCGAGGCTGACGGCCAGCACCGTTCCCGGCGGGACTGCGGTCGGGGCTGCCAACTCGCCCTCGCGCAGCAGGCCAAGCGGGACCGGGGCGCCGCCTTCGGCGATGACCCAGAACTGATAGTCCTGGCCTTCGGGGGCGGCGGGGCCGGCGGTGCGGGTGACATGGATCACGCCAAAGCGCGGCTCGAACCTTGCGGCGGCGCGCAGGTCGGTGCCCTCGGCCACCAGCTCGGCCACGACGGCATCGGGGATCGGGCGCAGCACGGGCAGCACGGTCAGCACCACTGCGGCGGCCAGCCCGGTCCCAAGGCCAAGCCCGGCGAACAAAGACCAGCGGCCGCGGCGCGTGCGGGGGGCGGGGGCGCCGAAGATCCGCGTCTCGATCTGCGGCCAGAGCGCCCGGGGGGCGCGGACCGGCGCGAAACCGTCATTGAGCGGTGCCAGGCGGATTTCCCAGTCGGCGATGCGGGCGGCAAAGCGCGCGTCGCGCCGCGCCCGGGCGGCCGCCGCGGCCCGCTCGACGCGCGGCAGCGTGCCGAGGACGTATTCCGCCGCCAGCCCGTCATCGCCCCCTGGGATCTCCGCCTCGCTGGTCATCGCCCGTTCATGCCTCCAGGCAGTCCTTCAGTTTCATCAGGCCCCGCCGCAGCCAGGACCGCATCGTGTTCACCGGCACCGCGAAGCGGGCCGACAGCGCCTCGTAGGACAGTCCGTCCAGATAGGCACCGCGCACCGCCTGCGCCCGGTCAGGTTCCAGCTGGCCAAAGCAGTCGGCAATCCGGCGCGCCTCGCTGCTGGCGATGGCGCTTGCCTCGGGCGAGAGCCCCGGGGCGGCAATGGTCTCCAGCGCCGAGGCATCCTCGGTCTGGGCAGGGCGCGCACGCAGGCGGTCGATGCAGTGGTTGCGCGTCACCGCGATCATCCAGGTCATGCCCCTTGCACGGCCGGCATCGTAGCGGTGGGCGCGGGTCCACACCCGCACGAAGACCTCCTGCAGCGCCTCTTCGGATTCGGCCCTGTTCCCCAACATACGAAGGGCGGTGCCAAAGAGTTTCGCGCTGGTCGCGGAATAGAGCTGGCGGAACGCCTCGCGATCACCAGAGGCCACGCGCGACAGAAGCGGCGCGAGGGGGTCGGGCTCAGCGGTGCCGGCCCCCGAGGGGCCCTGCCGGTCGCCGGATTGCGGCCGCGGCTCGCTCATGCGCAGGTCTCCTTGGCCGCGGGGGCGGCGGAGGAACAAGGTAGCGGAAGTGCGGGGCAGTGCAAGGGTGCGAAGCGCAAGTCTCTGATTCTACTGCGCCCGCTTTCTGATGCGCGCCCGATCAGCCCCGCCTGCGTCTGCGCCCGCCCTCACCGCCAGAGCCGCCGCTGTTGAAGCTGACCTCCGGCAGGGTGACGACCGCTGCCAGCTCCGGGAAGGGTGCGGTCGCGTGCGGGATGGCGTTGGCGGCCACGAAATGCTCCTGAAACCGCGGCTCGATGGCGGTTTCGACCTTGTGGATGCGCTGCACGGTGGCCTCGATGGCGGCGCGGGCGGCCAGCGAGCACAGCGCGATGCGTGCGCCGGTGCCCGCTGCATTTCCGGCAGAGGACACCTTGTCCAACGGCGCATCGGGGATCATCCCCAGCACCATCGCGTGCTTGGGGCTGATATGCGCGCCAAAGGCCCCGGCGAGGACGATGCGGTCGACCTTGTCCACGCCGATCTCGTCCATCAGCAGCCGCGCCCCGGCATAAAGCGCGGATTTCGCCAGCTGGATCGCGCGGATGTCGCCTTGCGTCACGCTGATCCGCGGGCCGCCGGTGGCGCTGGCGTCGTGCAGAAGGTAGGCATGGGTGCGCCCCGTCGGCTCGCAGCGGTCGGTGCCGGTCTGCTCGGCGGAGCCGATGAGGCCGGAGGCGTCCACGATCCCGGCCATGCGCATTTCCGCCACCGCCTCGATGATGCCGGAGCCGCAGATTCCGGTGATGCCGGTCTGCTGGGTGGCCTCGGCGAAGCCTGCGTCGGTGGACCACAGGTCCGAGCCGATGACCCGGAAGCGCGGCTCTTTGCTCACCGGATCGATCTCCACCCGTTCGATGGCGCCCGGCGCGGCGCGCTGGCCGGCGCTGATCTGCGCGCCCTCGAAGGCCGGGCCGGTGGGCGAGGAGCAGGCCAGCACCTGCCGCCGGTCACCCAGAAGGATTTCGGCGTTGGTGCCGACATCGACGATCAGCACCAGATCCTCGGAGGTTTCGGGCGCCTCGGCCAAAGCGACGGCGGCGGCATCGGCCCCGACATGGCCGGCGATCAGCGGCAGCAGATAGACACGCGCGCCGGGGTTCAGGGCGGCCAGGCCCAGGGCGGCGGCGTCCAGCGTCAGGCTGTTGGAGGAGGCCAGCGCGAAGGGGGCCTGTCCCAGCTCCACCGGGTCGATCCCCAGCAGCAGGTGGTGCATCACCGGATTGCAGACCACGACCGCCTCGACGATGTCCGCGCCGGTCAGGCCGGCCTCCACGGCCAGCGCCGCCGCCAGCGTATCCATCGCCTCGCGCACCACGCGGGTCATCTCGGCGTCGCCGCCGGGGTTCATCATCGCATAGCTGACGCGGCTCATCAGATCCTCGCCAAAGCGGATCTGCGGGTTCATCACGCCCGAGGAGGCGAGCACCCGGCCATCCGACAGGTCGCACAGATGCGCGGCGATGGTGGTGGAGCCGAGGTCGATGGCAAGCCCGCAAAGCGGCGCCTCGCGGAAGCCGGGCCAGAGGTCCACGATACGGGTGGAGCCATCGGCGCCGCGGTTCACGGCGACCGTCACCTTCCACTCGCCCTTGCGCAGAACGGGTTGCAGCTTGCGCAGGATACGCAGGTCGGGGGCGAGGCCGGTGACTTGCCATTGGTCCGCCAGCGCGGTGCAGAGGCGCTGGAAGTCGCCGGTGGGCTCGTCCATGCTCGGCTCGGCCACCTCGACGAAATAGCTTCTGGTGGCGGGGTCCATCACCATCACCCGGTCCGAGGCGGACTTGCGGATCACCTGCCGGTGCAGCTGGCTTTCGGGCGGCACGTCGATGACCACGTCGCTTTGGATATGCGCCTGACAGCCAAGGCGGCGGCCCGGGGTCAGCCCGCGCTTCTGCTTGTAGCGTTCTTCGACCGCGTTCCAGCCGCTTAGCGCATCTTCCGCGACCGTGAGCCCGTGTTTCGGGAAAGCGCCGACGCCCGGGGTGATCTGGCATTTGGAGCAGATGCCGCGCCCGCCGCAGACGGAATCGAGATCCACCCCCAGCTGCCGGGCGGCGGCGAGCACGGTGGTGCCCGGCGCAAAGCGCCCGCGCTTGCCCGAGGGGGTGAAGATCACAAGCGCCTCTGTGGCCGATGTCATGGATGTCTCCGCTGGCTGCCGCCTGCCTGTTCTACGGCGCGCGGGAGGGGGTGCCATGCCTGTTCGCGGCAGGCCAAGGGCTGGTTGCGGCGGGTTGCGGCAAGTCAGTCGGCGCTGAAGTGCTTCGACAGCTTCAGGCCCTGCCCCTGATAGTTCGACGCAAGGTCGGCGCCATAGAGCCGGTCCGGCACCGAGGCCATGCGTTCATAGACCAGCCGCCCGACCACCTGCCCGTGTTCCAGCACGAAGGGCGCCTCATGGCAGCGCACCTCCAGCACGCCGCGGCTGCCAACGCCGCCGGCCGCGGCATGGCCGAAACCGGGGTCGAAGAAGCCGGCGTAATGCACCCGGAATTCGCCGACCATCGCCAGATAGGGGGCCATCTCGGCGGCGCAGGCGGGGGGGATCGTCACCGCCTCGCGGCTGACGAGGATGTAGAAGGCGCCGGGGTCGAGGATGATGCTGCCGTCGTCGGTGCGCACCTCCTCCCAGAAATCACGGGGGGTGTAGTGGCCGATGCGGTCGAGGTCGATCACCCCGGTATGCGGCTTGGCGCGGTAGCCGACGAGGTCGGTGCCCTCGGGTCGCAGATCGACCGAGAAGCCGAGGCCCTCGGAGATCACCGCCGTGCCGCTGACCAGGGGATCGGCGGCGTGCAGCGCGCGGAGTTCGGCATCGGTCAGCACCGCCTGCCCGGCGCGGAAGCGGATCTGGTTCAGGCGCATTCCGGGGCGGACGAGAACCGAGAAGGAGCGCGGGCAGATTTCGGCGTAAAGCGGGCCTTCGTAACCGGCGGGGATGCGGTCGAACTCCACCCCGCCATCGGTGATGACGCGGGTCAAGAGGTCGAGCCGGCCGGTGGAACTTTTGGCATTGGCGACGGCGGTGATGCCCGCGGGCAGCGCCAGCCGCTCCATCAGCGGCACAACGTAGACGCAACCCTTTTCCAGCACGGCACCATCGCTGAGGTCCATCCGGTGCATCTCGAATTCGGCAATGCGCTCTGCCACCGGGCGGCCCTTGCCGGCGAGGAAGGATGCGCGGACGCGGTAGGCGACGCTCCCGAGGCGCAGGTCAAGACTGGCGGGTTGCAGCTGCGCCGGGATCACGGCCGGGTCCGCCGCGATGGCGCCCTGGTCGATCAGCGCCTGCAAGGCGGTATCGGGAAGCACTCCGGTTGCGGTCATCACTGCCCCCCTGCAGATGCACGAACGCCCGCCCCCATGCGGGAACGGGCGTTTCGATGTTGGTCGGGCCGGTGAGATTCGAACTCACGACCTTCCGCCCCCCAGACGGACGCGCTAACCAGGCTGCGCCACGGCCCGACGGCGGTGATATAGTGCGAGGCTTGGTGCGGGCGCAAGCGGCAAATCGCGGCGGCGTCATGGGAAATGTCGGCGGGGGCCTGCGCCTGTCGCATCGTTGGGGCTCAGCGGCCTCGGCCGGCGCAGTCCCGCCGGGCGCGGATGGCCTCCAGCCGGGCGTGGAGCGCGGCCAGAGCCTCGACGTGGGCAGCAAGCCGGGCAGGGTCGGCGGCGCGCAGCAGGGCGGCCAGGGGGCGCTCTGCCGGGGGCTCGTCCGAAGGCGGCGCCATGTCGGGCGCAGGCTCGGGCGCCGGCTCGGGCGGGGCCGGGCGCGGGTGCTCGGGCGCGTCCATCAGCGAGAACAATCCGGGCGAGTCGCCCGGGGGCCGGCGCCGCACCAGCACCCGGGGGCGGGGGGGCTCGTCTTGGGAAGCGGCCGAGGTCTCCTCCGGGGGCTGCGCCTCGGGGGCCTGCTCGCCGGTCGCCTCGAGTTCGGCCGCCACGGTTTCGGGAGGCATCGCTGAGGGCGGGGGGGGCGCAGGCGCCTCGGCAGGGAAGCGGGCCAGGCCGCCAGCGCCCTCGGGTTCCAGCACCTCAGGCGTCAGCTCGGCAGGTGAGGCGGGCTCGCGCGGCTCGACCGCCGACTCCGCGGCGCCTTCTGGCTCAACGGGGCGGGTGTCTTCCGTCAGGGTCGCATGCGGTGGTGGTTCTGCCGTGGCGGGCGCTGCTGCCACATCGTCCTGTGGCCCCTCGGTGCCGTGCAGCGTTTCGGCCGGGGCCTCCGCCCACTCCCCCGCATCCGCCGGTTCTCCGGCGGGCTCCACAGGCGAGGTCACCGCCTTCACCCCGTGGTCGCGCAGCATCTTCTGCACGCCGCGGATCGCCAGCCCGTCATCGTGCAGCAGCTTGCGGATGCCGGCCAGCAGCGCCACGTCGGCGGGGCGGTAATAGCGGCGGCCGCCCGCGCGCTTGACCGGGCGCACCTGCGGAAAGCGGCTTTCCCAGAAGCGCAGCACATGGGCGGGCGTTTCCAGCAGCTCGGAGACTTCGCTGATGGTGCGGAAGGCGGTCACGGATTTATGGGCCGCAGACTTGTCAGCCGCGGGTCCGCCTTGGGCCGAGGGCACCACCCCAGGTTGCGTGGTTCCGGCGGAGTTTTCCATCACGCCCCTTCTCCGGCCCGGTTGGGCGCGGTCAGTTACGGTTGCCCGCCGCCACGCGATCCTTCATCAGATGCGACGGCCGGAAGGTCAGCACGCGGCGCGGGCTGATCGGCACCTCATCCCCGGTCTTGGGATTGCGGCCGACCCGCGCGGCCTTGTCGCGCACCGAGAAGGTGCCGAAGGACGAGATCTTCACCTGCTCGCCCCGCGACAGCGCATCTGACATGTGCTGCAGCACCGATTCCACCAGTTGCGCGGATTCGTTGCGCGACAGTCCCACCTCGCGGAACACGGCCTCGCTCAGATCCATGCGCGTCAGTGTCTTTTCACCCATGCCGGTCCCTCCGATATTTTGCGGCAAGGATGGGGGCAGAGGTTTTCCGAGTCAATATCAATGACTTGGGGCAGGGTCTTCAACCAGCCCCGAAACGGGCGCGGAGGGCAGCCAGCGGGGCTGCACCGGCAAGGTTTTGCCGGTTACACCGTCACCAGCGCAGGACGACCGAGCCCCAGGCAAGGCCGCCGCCGATGGCCTCGGTCACGATCAGGTCGCCCTCGTGGATCTGCCCGCGCTGCTTGCCGACCGACAGCGCCAGCGGAATCGAGGCGGCAGAGGTGTTGCCGTGGTCCTGCACGGTGACGACCACCCGTTCCATCGGCACTTGCATCCGCTGCGCGGTGGCGCTGATGATGCGCAGATTGGCCTGATGCGGGACGATCCAGTCGACATCGCCCGAAGTCAGTCCGGCCTTGTCCAGCGCGGTATGCGCGGTGGAGGCGAGCTTTTCGACGGCATGGCGGAAGACGGCATTGCCCTGCATCCGAAGGTGCCCGGCCGTGCCGGTGCTGGACACGCCGCCATCGACATGCAGCAGATCCTTGTAGCGTCCGTCGCTGTTGAGGTCCGACGACAGGATGCCGCGGTCGGCGGAGGTGCCCGTGCCCTCTTCAGCCTCCAGCACCAGCGCGCCGGCGCCGTCGCCGAACAGGACGCAAGTGCCGCGGTCTTCCCAGTCCATGATCCGGCTGAAGGTTTCGGCCCCGATCACCAGCACGCATTTGGCCTGGCCCGACAGGATCATCCCATTGGCATTGGCCATCGCAAAGACGAAGCCGGCGCAGACCGCCTGCACGTCGAAGGCAAAGCCGCGGGTGATGCCAAGTCCGGCCTGCACCATCGTCGCCACCGAGGGGAAGGTGTAGTCGGGGGTGGAGGTGGCCAGCACGATGGCGTCGATGCGGTCCGCGTCCATCCCGGCATCGGCCAGCGCGGCCTGCGCGGCGCGGATCGCGAGGTCGGAGGTCAGCTGCCCCTCGGCCGCGAAATGCCGCCGCTCGATGCCGGTGCGGCTGCGGATCCACTCGTCCGAGGTGTCCAGCCGCTGTTCGAATTCGGCGTTGGGCACGATACGGTCGGGCAGATAATGCCCGACGCCCCGGACCACGGCGCGCGTCAATGTCATTCAGGTGTTCCGTTCAAGATGCTTCCCCCCGGCACAGCGGCAGCGCCGCCCTGCGCGGCGGCATCCTGCCGTGCCTGCCCGGCAGAGGCAACCCGCGCCGCAAGCCGGTCCTGGAAGCCCGATTGTGCCAGAAGGAAGGCCAGCTTGATCGCCGCCGACACGCCAAGCGCATCGGCGGAGCCATGCGATTTGACCACGGTGCCGTTCAGCCCGAGGAACACGCCGCCGTTCACGCGGCGCGGATCTATGCGCTTTTGCAGGCGCTTGAGCGAGGTCAGCGCCAGCAGCGCCGCGATCTTGGACAGGAAGGTGGCGTTGAACGCCTCTTTCAGGAAATCCGAGATCAGCTTGGCGGTTCCCTCGCCGGTCTTCAGCGCGATATTGCCGGTGAAGCCATCGGTCACGATCACGTCAACCCGGTCCGCCGGCAGATCGCCGCCCTCGACAAAGCCGACGTAATCGAAGGCGCCGGCCTCGGTCGCCGCGGCGATCAGGTCGTTGGCCAGCTTCAGCTCGGCCCGGCCCTTGTGCTCTTCGGTGCCGACATTCAGCAACCCGACGCGCGGCCGCACCAACCCCAGCCCGTTGCGGGCATAGGAGGCGCCCATCAGCGCATATTGCAGCAGATCCTCGGCATCGGCCTTGATGTCGGCGCCGACGTCCAGCATCACGTTGAAGCCTTGCGGATTGCGCGAGGGCCAGAGGCAGGCGATGGCAGGGCGGTTGACGCCGGGCAGCTTGCGCAGGCGGATCATCGACAGCGCCATCAGCGCGCCGGTATTGCCGCAAGACACCGCCACCGTCGCCTCGCCGCGCTTGACGCTTTCGATGGTGGACCACATCGAGGTGCCCTCGCCATGGCGCATGACCTGGCTGGGCTTGTCTGACATCTTCACCACGCCCTCGGCATGGCGGATCTCGCAGCGGGGCAGCAGGTCACGGTGACGGGCCAGAAGCTTGCTCAGCTCCGGCTCCGGCCCATGCACGATGAAGGCGATGTCGGGGTTCTTCTCGGCCGAACGCACGATACCGGCGACCACGGCAGCAGCGCCGCGGTCCCCGCCCATTGCGTCTACAGAAATCACGATGCGGCCGGGGATACCCCCCGAAGCAGATGTAGCTCCGCTAACGGAGCCTGACTCGGCTTCGGCAGTGCGGACGCTGGTCGTTCCGGTGGGTTGCGACATCATCCGCGGCCAGCGCGATCAAAGACCGGCTTACGCCGCGTCTTCGTCCAGATCGACCTCGGCAGCCTGGGCCACGACTTCGCGGCTGTCATAGGTGCCGCAGGACGCGCAGACATGGTGCGGGCGCTTCAACTCGCCGCAGCTCGGGCATTCGGCGGGGTTCGCGGCGACCAGGGCATCGTGGGCGCGGCGCATGTTGCGGCGGGACCGCGTGACTCGGTTCTGGGGGACAGCCATATCTCGACCTCAGGTTCGAGGGGGCAAGCCCCCGTTATTGCTTGGGTTTCACACCGTCATGCCTACCGGCACGGGGGGTGAGCCCGTTTCGTGAATGAGGCCGGGAACATACTCGGATTCCCTGCCTGCGCAAGTCTTTTCTGGGGGCTGTCTAACCTGCGGCGGAGGGGGAGGTCCAGCCCTTGTGGGAAGGGGGATGTTTGCCGTCCGCGCCAGCCAGCATGCACTGCCGGCGGCGCTGAAGCGCCTTAAGTCCGGGCAAGGAAGAAGGTGCTCTCAGACGTCAGGCCGGTCCGCCGCGTTCGCTCACTCCTCGTCCTTCTTCTCACCCTCACCGTCCCGCTGCTTCAGCAGATCCGCCAGCCCGGCAAAGGGACGCAGCTTTTCCTCCACGATCGGTTCGGCGCCGGGCGGCGTGCCCTGCACCGCACCCAGATCGGCGCCGGGCGCGCGGGGATAGAGCGGCAGCGCCAGCGCCAGCGCCTCGGCCATCACTGCGCCGATATCGATCACCTGCGGCAGCGGCTCCACCGTGTCATCCTCGGGCATCTCGACCTCGTCGGCCTCGATCTGCGGCATCTCCGCCAGATAGCGCCGTTTCACATCCTCGTCGATCCGGGTCTGGACGGGGGCCAGCGTCACGATGCAGGCCTGCACCACACTCGTTCCCAGCGTGGCCGTCAGCTCCCAGTCATGGCGGCCCTTGGGCACCAGCTCGCCCCGGAAGCTCAGCTTGCGCACCTCGAGCAGGCCCAGATCCTCGGCCAGCGCGGCGAGGGCAGGGCCTTCGAGGGCCAGCGCAAAGCGGGTGGGCTTGCGCGCCGCCAGCTCTGCCACGCGCAGCGGGTGCGACCAGGGAAGGTTGGGGGGCGGGGTCATCGGCGGTCTGTCTTGCATGGTCGGATCTCCTGATCGGGCCTTGTCTGCCGTTCCGGTCCCCGCAACAGGGGGCAAGGCGCCCCGGAAGTCGCGGGACGGCTTGAAGACAGGGCCATCCTTGTTGTAAGCCGCTTAGGAGGCAAGTGCCGGCATGGCAAGAGCCGGACCTGTGGCAGGGCACATTCCCCGCGGCGGGGCCGGGGGATTGCGCCGGAGGCTGCTGCGAACGGGCCGGGAACTGGGCCGAGAGGCGAGGGGCAGGAGCGACATGGTCGGTATCGGACGGATTGCCAGTCAGATTGCGCGCAATCTGTGGCTCGTGCTTGTGATTGGCGGGCTTGTCGCCTGCCAGCCGGTCTATCGCAACCACGGCTATGTGCCCTCGGAGAGCGATCTGGCGATGATCGTGGTCGGGCAAGACACCCGCGACACGGTGGGCGACTTCATCGGACGCCCGTCTTCGGCCGGTGTGCTCGCGGATGGCGGCTGGTACTATGTCGGCAGCCGCTGGCGGGATTTTGGCTGGAAGAAGCCGCAAGAGATCAACCGCGAAGTGGTCGCCATCAGCTTCACCGACGCCGGTGTTGTCGAGAATGTCGAGCGTTTCGGGCTGCAGGACGGCCGTGTCGTCGCCCTTTCGCGCCGCGTCACCGACAGCAACATCAAGGGCGTGACCTTCCTTGGCCAGCTTCTGGGCAGCATCGGCAACGTGAACGCGGGCCAGTTCCTCGACTGATCCCGCGTCCGGTCGCGGGCTGCTCGGCCCCCGCGTTGCCTCAGCCTTCCTTCTGTTCGAAGTCCAGCGCCACGCCGTTGATGCAATAGCGCAGGCCGCCTGCCTCGGGCGGGCCATCTGGGAAGACATGCCCCAGATGCGCGCCGCAGCTGGAACAGGTCACCTCGGTCCGGCGCATGCCATGGGTGGTATCGACATGCTCCTCGACCGCCTCGTCCTTCAGGGGCGCGGTGAAGGAAGGCCAGCCGCAGCCCGAATCGAACTTGGTGTCCTTGGTGAACAAGGGCTCGCCGCAGCAGGTGCACAGGAACGTGCCGGGGCCGGGGGCAAAGCCCGGATGGCTGAAGGGGCGCTCGGTCGCTGCCTGCCGGGTGACGCGGTAGGCGGTTTCGGACAGCTGTTCGCGCCATTCCGCATCGGATTTCTGGATTTTGGGTGCCATTGTCTGCCTTTCTTCGCGCGCTGTGGTCAGATGGTGTATATGGGGCTTCGAGGGCAGTTCCCACAGGCCGGGGCCCTGCCGCGCCAGAAGCTGTGATGGCCGCAGTTGTGAAGGACGCACCAGATGTTGTCGCTGCGCCGGGGCCGCTATCAGGCCCGTTTTGCCGAAACCCCCGAGGATCTGGCGCGCGCGCAAGCCCTGCGCTGGCTGGCCTTTGTCGCCAATCGCGGGCTGGCGGGCGAGGCGCCGATGGGCCGCGATGCCGACGCCTTCGATGACATCTGCCGGCACGTGCTGGTCGAGGAAGTGCGCTCCGGCACGCTGGTCTGCTGCTTCCGGCTGTTGCCGCTGGCGCGGGGGGCGGAGATCGGCCGCAGCTATTCGGCGCAGTTCTACGAGCTGTCGGCTTTGCGCGCCTTCGACGGCCCGATGGTCGAGATGGGCCGCTTCTGCATCCACCCCGCCTGGCATGACCCCGACATCCTGCGCGTCGCCTGGGGCGCGATGACCCGCTATGTCGATGAGGAGGGGGTGGAGATGCTGTTCGGCTGCTCCTCCTTCATGGGCGCCGAGACCGAAGCGCATCTGGACGCGCTGACCATGCTGGCCGCGCGCCACCTTGCCCCCAAACGCTGGCTGCCGCGCGTGAAGGCGCCCAACGTCTTCCGCTTCGCGCAGCGCCTGCGCCGCCGCAAACCCGATGCCAAGCGCGCCATGCTGGGGATGCCGCCCCTGCTGCGCACCTATCTGATGATGGGCGGCTGGGTCAGCGACCATGCGGTGGTAGACCGCCACCTGAACACGCTGCATGTCTTCACCGGGCTCGAGATCCGCGCGATCCCGCCGGCGCGGGCGCGGCTGCTGCGGGGCGTCGCCGGCTGAAACCCGCCCGCCTTTGCCTTTTCCAAATATCCCGGGGGAGCCCGCAGGGCGGGGGCAGCGCCCCCTCTTGCGCCCTCAGCCCGAGCAGCTCGCCCCGCCAAGCACGCAGAACTTCGCGCAATGCGGGTGGTTCAGCGCCACCGGCCGCGCGGCCCCTGCCAGCGTGGGCCCCAGGTCGAATTCCGGCTCGTAGGGCAGCAGGGTGCAGGCGGTGACGCTGGCGGCAGTCGATCCGCGCCGCCGCACCACCATGCGCGAGGAGGCGCACATCACGCTGTCCGGGTGCTTGTTCAGGATGCCCCAGCAGGCGGTGGTGATTTCGGGCACCTCGGCGGCGGCGTCCATTTCGGGGAAGATCACCAGTTGGGCGGGGTCATCGGCGCGGAGGGGATAGTCCCGCGCGGCGAAGAGGGCGGCGAAGCCGGCCCGCAGTTCGGTCTCCGCTTCGCCCCAGAGCTGCCGGCCCGCGACCGACAGGGCAAAGCCCTCGGCAGCCAGCCAGTCCATCCCGGCCAGGGACCGCTCAAAACTCCCCGCCCCGCGCTCCTCGTCATGGCGCGCGGCGTCGAAATGATCGAGCGATATGCGCAGCGTCAGTTGCCCCGGATAGGCGTGCTGCAGGTCCAGCAGCGCCGCCTTCACCCCCGGGCGCTGCATCGGCAGCATGGCGTTGGTCAGGATCAGCACCCGCAGCCCGCGCTCCAGCGCCGCCCTTGCCATCCCCGGCATCTCGGGGTTCAGGAACGGTTCGCCGCCGGTAAAACCGGCCTCCAGCAGCGGCCAGCCCAGATCCGATGCCTCGTCCAGAAACCGCTCCACCTCGGGGACCGTCAGATAGACCAGCCGGTCGTTGCTGGGCGAGCTTTCGATGTAGCAATGGCTACAGGCGATGTTGCACAGCGTGCCGGTGTTGAACCACAGTGTCTCGGCCCGGGTCAAGGCAACGGTGGCGCGCGGCTCGCCGGCGGCCGTCACGGCAGGGTCGCGGAACTTGCCGATATTGGCTGCGGGGCGCGCGGCGAGGTCCATCGCTGTCTCCTTTGACTTGGGGTCCAACGCTAACCCGATGCGGATACGGCGGAAACCCGCAATCGGATTGCTGCGTCGCAGTAGGCGGCAGCGCCAAGCGATGCTAGACTTGGAGTGCGCGGCCCGGTAGACAGACGCCGTTAGCGCTATCAGGGCGGCAGGCCCGGGCCGCAAGGTTTCGAAAGTACAGGTCTCGAAAGCACAGGCAGGGCAGCATGGTTTCTCGCGTCATTCCGGTCGATCCCTTCGACCTCGTCCTGTTCGGGGCTACGGGCGATCTGGCCCGCCGCAAGATCCTGCCGGGCCTCTACCGCCGCTTCCATGACGGGCAGATGCCCGAGGAGGCACGGATCATCGGTGCCGCCCGGTCGGAGCTGGACGATGACGGCTTCCGCAGGCTGGTGGCCGAGGCGATTGCCGAATTCGTCGATGGCAAGCGGTCCGACCCCAAGATGATCGAGGCCTTTCTGCAACGGCTCAGCTACGTGCCCGTCGATGCCCGCGGCACCGATGGCTGGCAGCAGCTGGCCGAGGCGATGCAGCCGGGCCGCATCCGCGCCTTCTACCTGTCCGTTGCTCCCGCCCTCTTCGGCGATCTGGCCGAACGCCTGCACAAGCATGGCATCGCCGATGACACCAGCCGCATCGTGCTGGAAAAGCCCTTCGGCCGCGATCTGGCCAGCGCGAAGGCGCTGAACGCGACGCTGGCCGCGCATTTCCACGAAAGCCAAATCTACCGGATCGACCACTATCTGGGCAAGGAGACCGTGCAGAACCTGATGGCGGTCCGCTTCGCCAATATCCTGTTCGAGCCGCTGTGGAATTCGCAATACGTCGATCATGTGCAAATTACCGTCGCCGAAACCGTCGGCGTCGGTGGGCGCGGATCGTATTATGACAAGTCGGGCGCGATGCGCGACATGGTGCAGAACCACCTGATGCAGCTGCTGTGCCTGATCGCCATGGAGCCGCCCTATCACTTCGACCCCGACGCGGTGCGCGATGAAAAACTGAAGGTGATCCGCGCGCTGGACCCGCTTGGCCCCGACGATCTGGTGCGCGGCCAGTACCGCGCCCATCAGGGCGAACCGGGTTATCTTGAGGATGCCGAGAACCCCGCCAGCCGCACCGAAAGCTATATCGCGCTGCGCGTGCATGTGGCGAACTGGCGCTGGAAGGGCACACCCTTCTACCTGCGCACCGGCAAGCGGCTGCGCGCCCGCGCGTCCGAGATTGCCATCACCTTCAAGGAACCGCCGCACTCGATCTTTGACGAGGCGGGCGGCGACTGGCGCGAGAACCAGCTGGTGATCCGGCTGCAGCCGAACGAGGGCATGAACCTCAAGGTGATGATCAAGGAACCGGGTCCAGGGGGGATGCGCCTCGTGCAGGTGCCGCTGGACATGAGCTTTGCCGAGGCTCTGGGGGAGAATGGGGCGGATATCCCCGATGCCTATGAACGGCTGATCATGGACGTGATCCGCGGCAACCAGACCCTGTTCATGCGCGGCGATGAGGTGGAGGCGGCCTGGGCCTGGACCGACCCGATCATCGCCGGATGGGAGGCGCGGGGCGACAAGCCGCAAGGCTATGATCCGGGCTCTTCGGGGCCCGAAGATGCGCTGATGCTGCTGCACCGCGACAGCCGGCGCTGGAGGGAGATCAAGGAATGAAATTTGTCGAATATCCCGACCGTGAGGCGATGTTCATGGGATTGGCTGACCGGCTGACCTCGGAACTCGGCGAGACCCTGCGCATGGAAGACGGCGCGACGCTCTGCGTGCCGGGCGGCAGCACGCCGGGGCCGGTCTTCGACCTCATGTCCGCCTCGCGGCTGGACTGGGACCGGGTGACGGTTCTGCTGAACGACGAACGCTGGGTACCCGAAAGCTCCGAGCGCTCCAATGCCGGGCTTCTGCGCCGGCGGCTGCTGGTGGAGCGTGCTGCGGCGGCGACCTACCTGCCGCTTTATGCTCCGGATGCCACGCCCGAGGAAGCGATCCCCGGGCTGGCCGCGGCCATCGAGCCCCATCTGCCGATTTCCGTGCTGCTGCTGGGAATGGGCGCCGACCGTCATATCGCCAGCCTCTTTCCCGGCGCAGACCGTCTGGCCGAGGCTCTGGCCGCCGATGCGCCGGTCCTGCTGCCGATGCGGGCCGAGGCGGCGGGCGAGCCGCGGGTGACCCTGTCGGCAAGGGTGCTTGCAGGCGCGATGCGCATCCATATCCTGATCACCGGAGACGAGAAGCGCGCGGCGCTTGATTCTGCGCGTGCATTGCCGCCCGAGGAGGCGCCCGTCCGGGCGGTCCTTGCCAACGCGACCGTACACTGGGCCGCCTGAGCCGCCTGAAATCTGCCGATCGGAGAGAGCATGACCATCTGGGACGAGCTGAAACGCCACCAGGAGGCAGTGAAGGATCGCGCGATCCTGTCGCTGTTCGCAGAGGATCGCGCGGCGGAATTCTCTGCCCGCACCGCCTCGGATGGCGGCGAGATGCTGCTGGATTTCTCGAAAACCAATATCGACGCCGAGGCGCTGGCGCTGCTGCTGGCGCTGGCCAGCGGCGCCGGTGTAGAGGCTCGGCGCGACGCGATGTTCGCGGGCGCCAGGATCAACGAGACCGAGGGGCGCGCAGTGCTGCACACGGCGCTGCGCAACCTTTCCGGCAGCGTGATGGTGGACGGGCAGGATGTGATGCCGGCCCTGCGCGCCACCCATGCGCGGATGCAGGACTTTGCCCGCGACGTGCGCGCGGGCCGCTTTACCGGGCAGGGCGGGGCGATCACCGATGTGGTGAATATCGGCATCGGCGGGTCGGACCTTGGCCCGGTGATGGCGACGCTGGCGCTGGCGCCCTACCATGACGGGCCGCGGGTGCATTACGTCTCGAACGTCGACGGCGCGCATATCCATGACGTGCTGAAGGGGCTGGACCCGGAGACGACGCTGGTGGTCATCGCGTCCAAGACCTTCACCACCATCGAGACGATGACCAATGCCGAAACCGCCCGCCGCTGGATGGCGGAAAAGGTGACCGACCCCGCGGCGCAATTCGCCGCGGTATCGACGGCCGCCGAGAAGACCGCCGCCTTCGGCATCGCGCCAAGCCGTGTGTTCGGCTTCGAGGACTGGGTCGGCGGGCGCTATTCGATGTGGGGGCCGATCGGGCTGGCGGTGATGCTGGCGGTGGGGCCCGAGGATTTCGACGCCTTCCTGGCAGGCGGCGCCGACATGGACGCGCATTTCCGCACCGCGCCCTTGGCGCAGAACCTGCCGGTACTGCTGGCGCTGGTCGGCATCTGGCACGCGCAGGTCTGCGGCCATGCCACCCGCGCGGTGCTGCCCTATGACCAGCGCCTGTCGCGGTTGCCGGCCTATCTGCAGCAACTGGAGATGGAATCGAACGGCAAGCGTGTGGCGATGGACGGGTCGGACCTGACGATGGATTCCGGCCCCGTGGTCTGGGGCGAGCCCGGCACCAATGGCCAGCACGCCTTCTACCAGCTGATCCATCAGGGCACCCGGGTGGTCCCTTGCGAGTTCCTGCTGGCCGCGACAGGGCATGAGCCCGACCTCGCCCATCAGCACCGCCTGCTGATCGCCAACTGCCTCGCGCAATCCGAGGCGCTGCTGCGCGGCCGCTCGCTGAAGGAAGCGCGCGAGATGATAGCGAAGAAGGGCCTGACCGGGGCAGAACAGGACCGGCAGGCGCGCCACCGGGTGTTCCCCGGCAACCGCCCCTCGACCACGCTTGCTTACCCGAAACTGACGCCCTTCGTGCTGGGGCAGATCATCGCGCTCTATGAACACCGGGTCTTTGTCGAGGGCGTGATCCTCGGCATCAACTCCTATGACCAATGGGGGGTGGAGCTTGGCAAGGAACTGGCGCTGGCACTGCAGCCGGTGCTGGAGGGGCAGGCGGATGGCGCGGGCAAAGACGGCTCGACCCTGATGCTGGTGGAGTTCATGCGCGGCCGGTGAAACAGAGAGGGGGCGCTGCCCCCTCTTGCGCCCTTGGCGCAATTCACCCCCGGGATATTTCCGCCAGCAAGAAGGGCAAGTCGCCCTGCTTTGCCTTTTCCAAATATCCTCGGGGGGCGCGGGGGGCAGAAGGCCCCCCCGCTCATTCGCTTGGGACGGGGGCAGACGGCCCCCCGGCTTTGGTCAGCGAGGCAGGGCGGCGGCCTCGCGGGCCAGCGCTTCTACCTTGTCCCAGTCGCCCGCCAGCAGCGCCGCCTTGGGCGCGACCCAGCTGCCGCCGGCGCAGAGCACGTTCGGCAGGCTGAGGTAATCCGTGGCATTGGCCAGGCTGACACCGCCGGTGGGACAGAAGCTGACCTGCGGGATCGGGGCGCCGATGGCCTTCAGCGCCGGGGCACCGCCCGAGGCTTCGGCGGGGAAGAATTTCTGCACGGTGAAGCCGCGTTCCAGCAGCGCCATCACCTCGGTCGCGGTCGCGGCCCCGGGCAGCAGCGGCAGGCCTTCATCCTCGCAAGCCGCAATCAGCCGCTCGGTCGCCCCGGGCGAGACTCCGAACTGCGCGCCGGCGGCCTTGGCGGCGCGGACATCGGCGGGGGTCAGCAGGGTGCCGGCGCCGACCACGCCGCCCGGCACCTCGGCCATGGCGCGGATCGCGTCCAGCGCCTGCGGAGTGCGCAGCGTCACCTCCAGCACCGGCAGGCCGCCGGCGATCAGGGCGCGGGCCAGTGGCACGGCATGGGCCAGATCGTCGATCACCAGCACCGGGATCACCGGCGCCAGCAGGCAGATCTCGCGGGCGCGGGTGCTGCGGTCGGGGGCGTGGCTGTCGGAAGAGGTCATGGTCGGTTCCTTGGGTCTGTCGTTGGTGGCACGATAGCGGCAGCGGCCGGTCTACACCACCACCGCGGCGCCGTCGGTGGCGGCGCCGACATTGCGGCGGAAGGCCTCGAACAGCTCGCGCCCGATGCCGCTGCGGTTGGCGGAAAGGTCGGGGGTGGCGACGGGGCGGGCATCCAGATCGACGCCGATCACCGAGATCGTGCCCGCCACCGCATCGACGCGCACGACATCGCCGTCCTGCAGCCGGGCGAGCGGGCCGCCCGCTGCCGCCTCGGGCGAGACATGGATGGCCGAGGGCACCTTGCCGCTGGCCCCCGACATGCGCCCGTCGGTGACCAGCGCCACCCGCAGACCGCGGTCCTGCAGCACCGCGAGCACCGGGGTCAGCGAGTGCAGTTCCGGCATCCCGTTCGCCTGCGGGCCCTGGAAGCGCACCACGACCACGGTGTCGGAAGTGAACTCGCCGGCGCGGAAGGCGGCCTTGACCTGTTCCTGATCCTCGAAGATCCGGGCCGGGGCCTCGATCACATGGCGCTCGGGCGCGACGGCAGAAGCCTTCATCACTCCGCGGCCGAGATTGCCGGCCAGCTGCTTCAGCCCGCCGGTCGGCTGGAAGGCGGTGGAGACGGGCCGCAGGATCCTGTCGTTGAGGGTGGCGGCGGGGCCGTCTTCCCAGACCAGCGCGCCGTCCTTCAGCTTCGGTTCTGCGGCATAGCGGGCGAGGCCGTCGCCAGCGATGGTGACCACGTCATCGTGCAGCAGGCCCGCGTTCAGCAGCTCGCCGATCATGAAGCCAAGCCCGCCCGCGGCGTGGAAGTGGTTCACGTCGGCAAGGCCATTCGGATAGACCTTGGCCATCAGCGGCACCACGTCCGACACCGCCGCGAAATCCTCGAGATCAAGGATGATCCCCGCCGCCCGCGCCATCGCCGGCAGGTGCAGCACCAGGTTGGTAGATCCGCCCGTCGCCATCAACCCGACGAGGCCGTTCACGAAGGCCTTCTCGTCCAGCACATGGCCTGCGGGGCGGAAATCGTTTCCAAGCGCGGTGATGGCGGCGGCGCGTTCCACCCCGGCGATGGTCAGCGCCTCACGCAAGGGCGTGTTCGGGTTGACGAAGCTGGCGCCGGGCAGGTGCAGCCCCATGAACTCCATCAGCATCTGGTTGGTATTGGCGGTGCCGTAGAAGGTGCAGGTGCCCGGCCCGTGATAGGAGGCCATCTCGGCCGCCATCAGCTCTTCCCGGCCGATCTCGCCGGTGGCGAATTGCTGGCGGACCTTGGACTTCTCGTCATTGGGCAGGCCCGAGGTCATCGGCCCGGCGGGCAGGAACACCGCCGGCACATGGCCGAAGGTGGCGGCGGCGATGATCAGGCCGGGCACGATCTTGTCGCAGACGCCAAGGTAGATCGCGGCATCGTAGGTGTTGTGCGAGAGGGCCACTCCGGCGGCCAGCGCGATCACATCGCGCGAGAACAGCGACAGCTCCATGCCCGTCTGGCCCTGGGTGACCCCGTCGCACATCGCCGGAACACCGCCCGCAACCTGCGCGGTGGCGCCGACGGCGCGGGCGGCGGCGCGGATCACCTCGGGGTAGCGCTCATAGGGCTGATGCGCCGAGAGCATGTCGTTATAGGCAGTGACGATGCCGATGTTGGGGGCGCGGCCGGCGGCGAGGGCGGCCTTGTCGTCGCCCATCGCGGCATAGGCATGGGCCTGGTTGCCGCAGGCGAGGTGC